>OFFO01000128.1_pt1 | contig 71360 bp, 58 predicted proteins | sample 1521441 | NCBI WGS metagenome assembly OFFO01 (sample SAMEA3504097, study PRJEB24116) | mouse gut metagenome | biome: mouse gut; feature: mouse-associated habitat; material: faeces | place: Denmark | collected 2011
AAAAATGTTTTCTTTCGTCAAATAGCTAATTTTGCACTTGCCAGTTGAGAGTAGGCAAATTTTTTATTCTGTATCGCAGAATGATACAAAGGAGATATAATTTTGCGGTATTAATTTAAGGTAACGACATAAGAATGAATCGTCCGATAATTTTTCTTGACTTTGATGGTGTCCTAAACACTGAGCGGTACCTGGCACGGCTTGCCGTAGATGGGAAGCCGGACAAGGATGCTTGGGGGCCTTTGTTCGACCCTCGCGCCGTGACAAATCTTCGCACGATAATTGATGCGACCGGCGCCGCAATTGTCATCTCATCATATAACTCCGGGTGAAGAATGGTCTGAGCCGAACTCTTTGCCTATATTGGCTAATAATGTTGAGGGAGATTATTGGAGAAACACTGTTGGCAAAACTATAGTAAAGCCAACTGACAACCTCTTTACAGATGCTGAACTTGCCGGAGCAATCCTTTGGGGAATGACATTCTACGGCTTCACAAGACATGCCGGATGGTCTCCACGCGAAGAACGTTTTACATCTTTCGGAGATCCGTCCCACAACGTAATCAACCCAGTGTTCACCGTTTACTTCCCATGGGCTTTACGATATTGCAGCGGGGTCATACCATAGAATTTATTGAAGTTCTGATAGTATGTGCCACGGTTGCCGAAACCGGCCTCTTGGGCTATAGCCTCTATTGTCCAGGAGGGATGCTCGTTCATCAGGGAGATTGAATATTCTATTTTTAAACGGTTGAGATATTCCGCCAACGACTGCTTGGCATGTTGTTGAATCAATTTGACCAATTCAGCCTGGGTCGTTCCGCATTTTTCCGCAATCTCCTTCTTGGCGCTTGCAGCTTGCAGGAAAAGTTTACCGTTGACTATGGCGTTTTCAATCTGCAGGAATTGCTTCTCACCATCATCTATCGGTTCATCGTATTCAGCCGGTTCCTGGCTTACTGCCTTTTCACGCATATATTCACGCTGGTGTAGCAAATCATTGATTTGCGCCGCCGCAATCCTGTTGCGGCGCAACGACTGCCGGTAATAATAGACCAATATTAACAGAATAAGAAGCATCATCACGGCTATGCCTGATGCGGCCAACATCCAAATCCGCTGACGTTGAGCCTCTGCCCTACTCTTTTCAAGCATCAATTCCTTTTCCTTGACATTAAACATAGCAGCCATCTCCTGGGCCTTGCTTATGTTTTCACGTTTGTAGAGGCTATCCTGTACGGCTCCGGCCCTTTCAAGATACCAATACCCTTCGGAGATCTTTCCAAGACCTTTATAAGACCTTGCATCTGTCCGTAACAGGTCTACATAATCGACATTGATGGTATCCCCCTGCGAAAACAACGAATAATAGGGTCGCGTCACTTCGAGAGCTTGGGAATATCGCCCGGATTGCAAGAGATAGTCACAGATGGCGATACCTCCCTCAACCGTGTTGCCAAACCGCGTTTGCCTGAATGCGTCATAGGCTTTACCTGCTTCTTGCCGTTGACCTGCCGAGGCGAGTATCGCGGCCAGACGGGCATAGGTATATGCTTTCTGCTGATCCGCATATCCTTCGGGGGCGGTACCGATTTTCTCTATACGTTCGATAATCCCCAACCTACGCTTCGATTCGCTGACAGCCTCGTCATATTTATTATCGGCATACAGCTCGACCACCTTTATCCCCATCGACCATGACACATTGGCAAGCTCCCTTACACTATCGGAATTTTGCCCTGCACTGATAACCTGGTCAAGATACTTAAAACCGTTATCCCTGTCGCCCATGGCAATGCATGTTTGTGCCATTGTGCCTAACGCATTATACTCCCCGCTACGATTACCTATGGCCCGCGCCAGTTCGATGGCTGACATAGCGGTTTGTATAACCTGCGGATATTTTCCGTTCATATACTGCGCCCCGGCGAGGATTGTCAGGGCATTTAGCTTGATGTTCGGGTTATTATCGATAGAATCACTCTCCAGCACGCGCATGGCATACAACTCTTTCATCGAGTTCATCCGTAGCTCGTTATAGGCAAGGGCACGCAGCAAATCGAGTTTATACTGCGGAATAGACTTTATACCCCGTTGCTCGGCAATGTCGGTAAGTTTGATAACGCTGTCGGGCGCACCAACCACCAACAAACGGATATTTCTTTCTGTAAGGATGCTGTCGGGAACCTCCGTCGCACGGCATGTCATTATTGTAGGCGAAACGGCAGCTATGGCCATCAGCAAAATTGTAATCAACGCTTTCATAACAGGAGCAAAATTAACAAATTTTATCGGAACCGGCAATTTCCCATTAAATAAAGCCGGGACACACATACATGCTAATTCCCTACTAATCAAACGTAAGTTCTCAATAATATCCAAAATCGTACAAATTCCCCGAATATGCCCTTGGGAAATCGTACAAATCGCCACAGGGAGTCATGACCCATAGCAAATACAATGACTTACCTTTGCGCCACCAAAAACAAAACGAACATGAACCGCAAGCCTTATATCAAGAAAAAATTCGCCCTCAAAATGGAGACAACCGTCCCGCATTGGGTAAAGATTGCGGCCATTACAGCCTTCATTTTAGGTATCTCGGTTATCGTCAGGCTATTGAAGCCTGCCGTTGGAACATAGCAGCGCCGACAACGAAAAATATCCAACAATAATAAACCACAAAACAACAATGGGAAAATATCTATTGAAACCATTCTTATTGACAACGGGAGTCTGCCTACTCCTCACCTTTTCAGGGTGTAAGGATGATTACGACGATCCGACTGCAATGGACGAGGAGGAAGTAATGGAACAGCCGACGCCACTGCCATATGACGACCAGTTGACGGAAAAAGTCGCAGTTCCTACAGCTGTAATCGGCAATGACTTTGACCCTGTAACCACGGCATTAATAAACCGCCTTAATTTAATAGCCAATGAAATAGGCGATGATGTGAAGGCTGTCATAATCGACGGGGCACTGATTCCCTCCCTGACAAATGCACAAAAAAATGAAATCCAAGCGGTGTTCGACCGAGGAGGCTCGATAATCCTTAGCGAAGCAAATCAACAAACAGCCTATGATTTCTCTAAAAATCTCGGTGAAGAACCCTCATTCAATGCAGAGGATGAATCAGGCAATGACCATTTTTGTGACGTCTACGTGTTCAACAATCATAACGACGAATACATAGTGCAGGATATACATGCCAAAATTGAAGGGGTTGCCATCTCTGATGATGACGTCGAGTCGGGAGAAATCACCTCCGGGCCAGTAAATATCCTCGATGACCTTACTCCTTATCAATATGGTTTACGGGCTGACAAACTTGCAATCTGGATTAATCGGAATTCAGAACCACATAAGACCAAAGCACGTTCGGACATAAACGGCATTTCCTCGGCACAGGTAGTGGCCATCGACTATTATCCTACCTTTTATGACCATGACAAAGCCAAGAATCTGAGTGGCTCCTACACTGTAGTCTATATGATTACAAGTCTGTATTCATTCGCTCAGGATGCCGACTACTACGCCGTTCATCAAGAAGTCATCGGTTCCAACCAGGCTATGCATCTTGGAAACTGGAAAGACGGGGATAATTATTGCTATGGTTTCTACCTGGGTGTACTTATAAATGACAATTGCCTGCTAACCAACGAGAACACCGTCCCGAACTCTGCCAGGATTCAAACCACGTCACCGGCCACAACAGAAAATGCACGGCAGGAGAGTGTAAGTCTCGGATTCTCAATCGGAGGAGATGTAGGCATGGATTCAAGCGGCCCGTCAGCCGGAATATCGGCAGGAATCAATTACTCCGAAAGTTACAACGTGACAATTCCGGATGTGTCAATAGCAAACCAATGCAAATCAGACGATTCACACCTCAATGCAACATGGGAATATGATGTGGCCGCACCTAGTCCCAAAACAAATTTCTGGGGATATATAAAAGGATTCAATAATGCCCCGTCAGTTTCGATAAACACCATCGACATTCATAACACCTGGCTTTGGGTGGTCAACAACCCATCAGGCAAATATAAAATGGAGTGTAAAAACACCATCATGTATGAATACATTTATGGTTGGAACAATACCTTTTCCATTGGATGGGTCCCTGTTACCAAAGGTTATAACTACTATAGGGATATTGTGCTGAATCCGCCAAAACGAACCCGTGATTAATCCCCCCGGTCATCGCGCTTCAATATATCCACATTTCTGTCAAACAACAATTCCAACATTCTAAACACCTATAGTTATGAACAAATTCACTTTTAAACCATTCGCATTTCTTTTCAGTGCAGCCATATGTCTCGGCATCAGCGCATGTGGCGACGATAACAAGGACAACGATGAACCTGTCGACCCCACAGCGATTAAAGCAATCGAGATGGAGTACACGACCGACATCACACCCGATTATCTGACTTATTATGACATCACTGTCACCCACGGAGCCGACAGTAATGATGGGATAACAAGCGATATCTATACAGACGGCTGGGTGTATTCCCAATCATTCGACAAAGGCATTGTAGAGCTGCCCAAGAAACTGTTTTGCAAGATTATAGCCACCCCGAAAAATCCCGTTCCCGAGCATGACGATGCAACCGTCTATAGGTTCGGATCATCATCTACCGCAATCGTTACCGGGGTCAGAAACGATAATTCCACCACCCTTTTCACATCACCCCTTCCTAACGAACACAGCATCAGTATCCCAGGCAACAAGCTCACGGAGTTTTTGAACCGTGGCGAGCGTATTATCATGAACTTCAGCACTGACCTGAAGTATTAAACAATCATCCTGACGTCAATATCCATGCCGTCACCGATGGCATTACCACACCAATGAGGATGAAAACACGGCGGTGTGCCAAAATATTGCATTTTGACACACCGCCATAACTATATATCGATGAGGGAACAGCCTAAATGGCAATAGCTAACAAAATTGCGACCATTACTTATTCTATAGCACGCGCTTCCTGCTGTTGATGAATATGGAGCAACTGCATTTTTTATCAACGGGGATAACCTATCGGATTGTTCAGCATGGGGATTTGCGTTTCATTCAAGCCAAGAAGCGACGATATGCCCGGAACGTCCATCGTAGCCCTGGGAACAGTGGCAATGCCAACGGCCGAACAAGCTAACGTAAGGTTTTCACAAGCAATCCCTGCATCGTATGCAGCCAGGACAAGCCTGTTTGCCCCCTCTGGCAGTTTATCAGTATATGCCACGAACACAACCGAATAAGGCGCATCATTGACAAACTCCTGCGAAAACTCCTTGGTACCTGCAACCAACGCACGATAATCGCCCCCGGCAACCTGCCGCAGTGAATGCGAATGAGGCATATACTCCCATACCCCCTCTTTACCGAAAACATAGGCATGTATCTCCTGCGAATTCAAAGCAGTAGGATTGCTGCGATCGGCCACATTTTTGCCTGGGACAGATGCAACGGCATCATTTCTGTTCACTCCGACCGACGCCCAAAGCACACTTCCCAACACCGAATCGGGTATCTGTTTCCCTGCATCAAATTCCCTCACACTACGACGGTCGGCCACAGCCTGCATAAACGACTTACCCCCTGCAAATTCGCAAGTAGGCAACTTAATTTCTTGTGCATCCATAATTTGTGCCATTTGAATTAACGATAAAAACAAAACGGTCACAACTCCGGCTTTGTTCCACATCCTTTTACAAAAAAACTCATTCATTATCATATGAAATATTTGAAATACGAAATTAATAAAAGTCGACCGTTTTCACAAAAAAGCCCACACTACATAGAAATCTGATATATTACCGATTTTTTACCGGCTTGTTGCCAACCAACCGAAAAAAAATAACCTCGAAAGCGATTTTCCGGGAACAATTGTCCACACCAGGTTGTATTAAGTTAGGTGTGATACAAACCGATTTTAATCCTATCCCTATCGGAGACTTTCCACTGACTAGGATATAGGCTTAATACGCGACCACACACTCAATACAATTATATCATATGATGACGTATTCTAAACTCAGAAACAAACTTATCGTCAACGGGGCAATAATCGCAGGTTGTGCCGTTACAGCCCTTCTCCTCCGCTTTGCGGCAATCGACGAGCTACACATCAGCGCCAGTATGGGTAATTTACTGTTCGCCGCAGCATTCATCCTATCTATATGGATGTATTACGGGCTTTCAACCAATCCATCCATATCGCCGCATGACAGCGTGCCGGCATCTTACGAAACAGCATTCGGTAAAACCATATTGCTTCCCCTCTATTCATATGACATAATCCACAGCCAATATAGGGCCAACCAAATCAGATATGCCGCCAGGACGCAACCCTCATATGCAGAATGGCAACCTAATCCTATGAAATAAACTATTAAGCACTAAAAATGGCGGTGTGTCAAAATTCAAGATTTTGACACACCGCTGTGGTTTTCGCCCGGATGGCGAGGGTGCTGTCAGAATGGTTCATTACGGCTTGACCTGCCTGTTCACCCTTACAGTAATCCCAATCTGTTTCTCGTAAGGTGCAGCCCCGTCAAGGCGGGATATTATGCATTCAAAAGCATCTTCCCATCCCATTGCAATCATAACTGCCGCAAACTCATTTACATTACGCGGGATGTACCCCAGTTTATAATCTTTGTCGCCAAACGCAAACCAAAGGCTCACTGCAAAACGGTCGTGGGAATTTTCCATCTCCCCTTTCATCACCAGCTTCTCCCCTACCGACAAATAACGCCAAACGTCGTCGGCGTCATAAAACTGACGACCGGCGACGAATGTATCAAACAGGTATGCCTTCTGCACTTCCATATCAATGCAAGCCGGCTGTTAATCCGGCAATCCGGGATTATTTTCACCATCTGATTTCCCGTCCTTGTTTTTAGGAACAGGGGGAATCGATGCGGGAGGGGTGACATCGGTAGCTTCCACATCAATGACGGCCTCATGCGAATCTCCTTCCGTGCTGCCCGACGAACCCTTCGCATCGTTACGATTCTTTTCGGCAATTTGCTGTGCGGCAAGGATTTCATCGGTGCGCGACACCCATTGACGCTTGCCGAAAATCTGTTCCACATCCTCGGTGAAAATCACCTCGCGGCTATATAGCACTTCGGCAAGTTTGTTATGCCCGGACGCATGCTCCAGCAGGATGCTTTTGGCACGCTCATATTGCTCGTTTATTATGCGCGACACCTCCTCGTCAATCATCTTGGCACGATCCTCGCTATAAGGCTTGGAAAAGCCATAGCTTTGGCCTGTCGAATCATAATATGACAGGTTGGGAAGGCGTGTGCTCATACCGTAGTACACCACCATGGCATAAGCCTGCTTGGTTACACGCTCAAGATCGTTGGCTGCACCGGTCGATATATGCCCCAGGAACAGCTCCTCTGCCGCACGGCCTCCGAGTGTTGAGCACATCTCATCAAGCAAAGCCTGCGTCGGGGTAATCTGACGCTCTTCGGGCAGATACCATGCAGCCCCAAGGGCTTTCCCGCGTGGCACAATAGTAACCTTTATCAGCGGGTTGGCGTAGCGCAGATGCCACGACACGGTGGCATGCCCTGCCTCATGGCAGGCGATTGATTTTTTCTCTTCCGCAGTCGTTATTTTGGAGCGCTTTTCCAAACCGCCGATTATACGGTCAACAGCATCTATAAAATCCTGTCGTTGCACAACCTCCTTGTTACGACGTGCGGCAATCAATGCTGCCTCGTTGCACACATTGGCAATATCCGCACCTGAGAAGCCTGGGGTCTGACGTGCCAGCAGGTCGACATCGACCGATTCGTCGGTCTTTATACCTTTAAGATGTACTTTGAAGATTGCCACACGGTCGTTTAATTCAGGCAACTCCACATATATCTGCCTGTCGAAACGCCCGGCACGCAGCAAAGCCTTATCAAGGATGTCGGCACGGTTGGTGGCTGCCAGGATAATCACACCGCTGTTTGTGCCGAACCCGTCCATTTCCGTAAGCAGCTGGTTAAGCGTGTTTTCACGTTCGTCATTGGCACCCATGTTCGGATTTTTCCCACGGGCACGCCCAACAGCGTCAATCTCGTCGATAAAAACAATGCACGGGGCTTTGTCCTTCGCCTTTTGGAATAGGTCGCGCACACGCGATGCCCCCACACCCACAAACATCTCCACGAAATCAGAACCCGACATCGAGAAGAACGGCACGTTTGCTTCACCGGCCACGGCCTTTGCCAGGAGCGTTTTACCCGTTCCGGGAGGGCCCACGAGCAATGCACCCTTGGGAATCTTGCCGCCCAGATTGGTGTAGCGCTGCGGATTCTTCAGGAATTCCACAATCTCTTCGATTTCGGTTTTGGCCTCCGACAAACCGGCCACATCCTGGAATGTAACCTTCATGGCATTATCCTTGTCGAAAACCTGTGCTTTCGATTTCCCGACACTGAACACGCCACCGGCACCGCCGTCACGGTTGGTCATGCGACGCATCATAAAGAACCAGAATGCTATAATCAGCAGTATCGGGCCGAAAGTCCATATGAATGACGAAAAATCACTTCCTTCGTCATAATCAACCGGGCCGGTGTAGACCCCGGTCTGTTTCCATAGGTCTATTTTACGTGCGAATTCGTCGGTCGACGGCAGCGTGGTAGTTATATTGGCCACCACCCCTTCCTTGTATTGGCTTTTATGAAACACCGCACGTGCCAGCGAATCCGAAAGCTGGGCTTCGGCCGCACCTTTCTTCTTGTCAACGATAATCTTTGTTATACCGTGGCTTCGCGCATTGATGGAATCGGTGATGTAGTTCTCAAACTCCGAATAGGAAACCTTTTTTGTAACGGAATTATCATCGAGATACACCATACCGAAAAGGAACAGCAGGATGAATGCATACATCCAATACATGCTGAACTTTATCTGGGGGCGTTTCTTGTTCCCGCCCGGTTTTACATCGGCCATTATAATGGGGTTATATAAAGTCGGTTATAATAAATTATTCGGCACTCTGCAATCAGTCAAGATCAGGGATATCGGTAATAACCGCATCATTCCACAGCTCTTCCAGATTGTAAAGCTGCCTTGCATCAGGCACGAACACATGCACCATTGTCGAGCCATAGTCAATCACAATCCATTGGGCGTTACGGTAACCATCGTAATTATACGGTTTTATCCCGGCCTTTTCAAGCAACATATCCCTGACATTGTCGGCAATCGCCGATACCTGCTGAGGGGTACGCCCTTCACAGATTATGAATTCATGCGTAGGAGCCGACTCTATGGCCGACAAATCCACAATGGAGATGCCGCGCCCCTTTTTGTCCTGAATAGCGTCAATCAAAAGACGGCGCATTTCGTTGTCGTCAATTTTTCCCGGATAAGTCTTAATTGTAGCGTTTGGTTCTATCATCAGTAATGTTTGAAAATGCACTTGTAAACCATGATAACGGGCTTCAAAAACCTGGCAGGTTTATAATCCGGCCCGTAAAATCAAAGCACAAAGTTAACTAAAATTATTTTATCACACCGTGGCTCTAAGCAACCGGCATTTATCATTCTAACAAATTTCGAGCCAAAAAGTAGGAAATGTCGTGAAGAAATGTGAAATACGATTCGGAGCGGCCTACGAAGCCCCTAAGCTACATCCTGATACAGCTAAAAACACCTATTCGAACCTCATCACTTTCACAGGCGACAACCGGCTGACAGCAGCAGCCGGCAATAACATTATCACAAATGCCATAACGGCAGTTGCGGAATTGAGCATTGCCCATGATGAAAACGGCAATTCGACAGGTACAAAACTAAGATAATATGATTCAGGGTCAAGCGGCAGCAAATGCCATCTCCATTGAATCCCTATTATGGCCAAGGCAACGGCATTCCCGATCAGAAGCCCGGATAATGTGACCCTCACACCGAGCCTTACGAAAATCATGCCCACCTGGCGGTTGGAAGCCCCTAGCGATTTCAGCAATCCTACCATCCTGACCCGCTGCAAAATCAGGATAAGGACACACGACACCAGCATAAGCCCGCTCACACATCCCATCAGGATAAGGATTACCACGATATTGGTATCAAGCATTCCCAACCAGTTAAAATACATCGCAGCTGATGAGTAGACCGATGTAACGGCCATGTTCTGAGGGATATCGCCTTTGGCATAGGCTGCACTTAGAACACTTTGCAATCGCTGTGCAGCCGGGATGATATCATCAGCCGGAAGCCCGCGTATCTCAACCGCTTCACCTTCATGACCTGAAAGTTTGAGCATACGGCTTATCATCGACGGCGCCACATAAGCCACCAGGTTATCATATTCCCCGAAATCACTGCGGTATATGCCTGTGATTTCAAACTTGCGCGGGCGCACTGTCTCCCCTACAAAGAAATATGCATCCACCTTGTCGCCCGGACGCAGTCCCAGTTTATCGCCCATCGTTTCCGAAATCATGATTCCACGGGGTAACGAATCATTAGGGATTGAGCCTTCAACGAGATTTTCACGTTCAAAATCCCAACCATACCCATCGCCGAACGAACGGAATGCCACACCCATGAAGTCGTTATCGGTTTTAAGCATCGCAGCCTGCCGCAACGAAACCACGGTTTCAGGCTTGTATCCTTCCGGCAAATCCCCCAATCCGCTATCGATGATTTGACGTAGATTTCCGTCAAGCGCTATTGCAACATCTTCATCGCCATAAAACGATGCCAACGGCATTACCCTTATCTGCGCGTCGAACCCCATTATTTTCCGGCTTATCTCGGCTTTGAATCCTGTAACGACAGCTATGGCCAAAAGCATCACCACAAATGAAAGCGCTACACCACCCACGGCCACAATAATGGCAGGAGGCCAGAAACGTCGTCCCCCATCCCTTAGCGAAAGCCTCCGGCTTATAAACGAACTAAACGACATGGCTGCATAAAATTAAGGACGGGGCTGATGCCACGCCGCTATTTTTTAATTTATTAGCACAAAGCTACAAATATTTACCCGTTTCAGCAAAAACCCTGCATACGTTTTCAGTTGTTATACTCACAAAGATTGCTCTAAAGGATTGTCTGCTTACAACACAATTCGCTTCAACTATCACGAAACCGCCGTCATAACGGTTCCAGACCGGATGATGACACGGCGGGACTTTAAGGTTTAACTAAATTCAAGTAGGGATATGAAAGCCAACAAATCCATCCTAAGGATTCCCCCTTTGAAATATGCCATGGCAATGATATTGCCGACTATTGCATCGGCAGCATTCGCCCGGCCGGAAGCGTCGCAGGATATCGATACGGTACGGGTAGAAATAATCGACAACCTGGTGGTTAAAAGCCAGGCACCGGAATCGCCAGAACTGCTGGAAGATGTTACCGATAAGGGCGATGATGAATCTTTTAACGCTCCGGAAGCCCCAAAACTCGACATCGGGACACCATATAGCGCACGCGACACGCTTGCCTTAATATCAGGTTATCCCCGCTCTATCTACTCCAAGCCCGCTTCATGGACATATTCCGACCCGTGGTGGCACGGCATGTGGATTAACACGGCTGTTCTTACCGGGGCGTTTGTCGGGACGCTGTTCGTATTGGAAATGCTGCCCGAAGATGCCACCGCGTGGAACAGGGCCGAAATCAACAGCGTGCCATTCTACCGCCGATGGTATGAGAATATTTTCAAAAAAGGCCCTGAATGGGATCACGACCTGTTCATATTCAACTACGTGCTCCATCCCTATGCCGGTGCCGCCTATTTCATGAGCGCACGCACATGCGGGTTCAACTTCTGGCAGTCGATGCTCTATAGTGCCGCCATATCGACCATCGGATGGGAATTCGGCATCGAAGCGTGCATGGAACGCCCCTCCTACCAGGACCTTATTTTCACCCCATTGCTGGGCAGCATCCTAGGGGAAGGCTTCTACCGCCTCAAACGATTAATCGTCAGCAATAATTATGAACTTCTCGGCACTCCCGTGCTTGGTCATATCGCGGCATTCTTTCTTGACCCTGTCAACGAAGTCATTGGTTTGCTCAGTCCCGGAACATGCCGCACAATCGGCCCCGGCTGCCTGTCATCGCAACCATTGCTTATCCCCTCACCCGCACCGGGCATGTCATCGTCATTCGGGTTCTCCATATCGGCGACCTTCTGATTACCGCATACCATGTAACGTGAGTTCATTGTACAGAACTCACGTTACATGCCATTTTTCAATAAGATTGAATATCATCATTGATGTAGCCTTGCTTGTGAAAGTACATATGCAAAAGAATAACTGCGGTCAACGACTGTGTGCGGTATTCAATCGACGCATCCTCGGGGTCCCCTTACCCCCTTCCTTACTGTCCTTATTGAATTTGGAGATATTGAAAATGTTGATTTCAATATCTGAAAACAATCCGCCGGGGCGCTCATTGTAAGTCTCCCCGGTAACAATTCTCGGAGGGTTTGCAACAAACTCACTGATACCGTTGAACACATATTTTGAATATGATGTATCCCCGAAGTCTTTAATCAATTTCTCATAAAGCGTCAGATTCGGCGCGAGTATGAAAAAATGCCTGATACCCTTTGCAAGATAGAGATATGTGATGATGGCACCCATCAACCTGGTTTTGCCTATGCCTGTGGCTATCGAAAAAGCAAGCGATGGGAAGTCGCGGTCAAAACTCCTGGCCGCAGGCACTATTGCCTTGACCTTGGCCAGTTCTGCCGCAATAAACATTTCAAGCATCCCGGCATCGGTCGGAGGCTTCTGCAACGACAATGCATCCGTCACGGCTGCGGTCAGCTCCAATGCCTTCACAAGCGGCTTCCGAAGCGAAAGCCTCTGACGTATATAATTCACATGTGAATCCATATCAGTCAATCGAAAAGATTCGGTTCCACGGCTGAAGTTTGTTCCTCCCCCAGGTCTATGTCATACTCTTCTTCAGAAAAATAGTCGCTGTCGGGCAACGGCAGGATGTTGAGGGAGTAGTCGTCGTGATCGAACTCGCAGGTGTTGAGGAGGACTTTGGGTATTTTCTTTATGGTGATATTGGAAAACTTGTTGCCGCACTCCGGCTGGAACTTTGTGCAGCATATCAGCAAGGATTCATTTTCGCCCAACCGGCGATGAATGGCTTCAAGCATCCCGACGGTTATCAGCCTGGTGGTGGTGAATATGAAATCATGTTCGGAACTACGTCCTTGCTTCCAATAAAGTTCTTCATCGGGTGAGTAGGAAAAGCCTTGATGTTTCGCCATAGCCGCAGCCAGCATATCGGCATTATACCTTTTGTTAATGACAAGGTTGCCATACTTGTCGCGATTGAGAAGGCTCGGTGCAAGCTCATAAAATTTGAAGCCGCCACCACCATGCCAATTCTGCGATTTTGAAATGCCGCCCTGCTCTCCCTCAATCACCTGCCGCATACGCACCGCGCAGTGTGTATATGCGTGGTCGCCAAGTTCGACACCAATCCATCGACGACCCATTTTGTGAGCAACAGCGGCAGTGGTGCCACTGCCGAGAAAACTATCAAGCACAATATCATCCTTCTTTGTGTTTAAAGCAATAATACGCCTGATTAGTTTTTCCGGTTTTTTCGAATTCTTAAAGGCCACTACCCCCTCGTTATCAAGGCCGGTTGTCTTGATGTCAAGCCAAAGGTCGCCAGGGTTTATTGTCAGGTATTGGTCGGCAAACAGGATTTTGCATCGGGATAATTTTGTTTCTGTATTAAACTCCCCTTTGATAAGATACATCTTACCTTGTTTGGTCGTGATGCCAAATGCCGACGGTATTGAATCAAACGAATTTTTCTTTGCTATAGCCAAATCCCTTGCACCCCCGGTAAGCGTGGCGACCTGAACAATCCTGTTGGCATGGGCATACTTCCATTCGTCTGTTGCATTCGTACCCAACTCCTCCATAGCTACGGTATTCATATTCGAAAACACCACGTTCTCAAATACTTTGTCTACAAATTCTATGTCTTCGGCAGTCCTGCTATCATCAGCGAGAATTGCTTTGACGGCCTCCAGGTCTTCATCGCTGATTCCGGATATATACGTCTTGTATTCATTATCCCACGAATCTTTAGATTGCCGGGCCATGGTTTCCCGTTTGGCATAGTCCCGGTTTGGACTTCACCGAAACCATATTCCGGAATCTCAAGCAGCAACCGTGGTTCAATGGACTGGGAGTCATCGTGCTTCCCTATCCACATCAGTTCCAATTTATTTATTTTATTCTGTGTCATTTAGAATTCAGTTTGCCAATACTTCTTAGAACCATGCAGATATCCAACCTGCCTTTACCCCTCCTCAGCCCATCTGGCCTGCTGACGGATTACCCGCCAATGCTACAAGCCTCGGGGCATCTGCCAGATGCTTTGCAGCGCATTCGGTTATCATTTCCGGGGAAAGCGATTGCAACACCTCAAGCTGATGTGCATAATATGTAGGAGGCAACCCGTACATATCTAGAATCTGATGATAGTCCATTATCGAAAACGGGGAATCAAGCATTGTGGTCAAACCGCTTATTGCAGTACTCCTTACAATTTCCAGCTCATCGTCAGTCATCGGCTCGGAGGCCAGCCGGTTGATTTCCTTTTCCGTTTCATCTATCACAGCCTGCGCGAAACTATTGTCGGCCTGGCATGAAATACCGGCAAAAGCACCTTCGGGCATACTGGCTAACGAAGCCGAAATCCCATAGGTATATCCTTTATCCTCACGGATATTCGCCATAAGGCGGCTTCCGAAATATCCCCCTAGGGCAAACACCGTGTATCTCAACAGCTCATAATCGGGATGATGACGATTTACTGTCGGCAGTGCGATTTTAATGGCAGTCTGCATGGAATTTTCGTCAAGCGTCACATCCCGTTCCCCTGTAGCTTTAACCGGAGCGGTAATCACCTTCCGCACAACCGGGGCGGTTGCCATTCCGAACCCAATCCTGCCTATTACCGCCTCTACCTGCGCCAAAAGCCTGTCATCAAGCGCCCCGGCCAAATACACCGTAGGCATAGTGCCTAGGACAAGCCGCCGGTGCGCATCATCCAACCGTTCTTTTTCAACACCACGCAAAGATTCAGGGGTCTGGGCCAATGCCAACGGGTTACCCCGCCCGAAACACTGTATATTACTGAGTTCCGCACACTTCTGCTCCACCTTGCTGCGACGCAACGCACATGCAGAAGCTTCTTTTTCCCTTATTTTCAAAAAAGTATCGGCGGGGAATGTAGGGGCGGTAATGAGGTCGCCAATCACAGGCAGCACTTCACCTACACTTTTATTAAGCGAATGCAACGTTACGGATGTTACGTGCCTGCCTGTCTCCACCTTGATCCATGCGCCGTTAAATTCAAATAATTCGGCAATATCGGCCCCGCTACAAGTCCCCGCCCCTTCACAAAGCATCAGACGCAGCAAACGCAAAGCGTCCGGGCAATCAACGTCGGCAGTTCCAACAGGCCACGACACCGTAAGCCGGTTAACCGGCTGGCGTCCGTGGTCGAGAGTTACAAGCTCCACCCCGTTGACAAGGCGCATGCGCCCTACCGGTGGAAGTTCCATCCCGCCAAGCCGGTAGATTTCAGGAGCATGCAAACGATTAGGTTCCGTCATAACACAGTCATGAAATTAGTTTTATTGCAGCTTCAAGATCCTCCGGCGTATCAATCCCTATAGTAGGGCATTCAGACACACCGACCTTTATACGATACCCGTTCTGCAACCACCGCAACTGTTCCAGCGACTCGGCAAGTTCGAGCGATGACTGGGGCAGCCGGGTAATCTCCTGTAACACCCCGGCACGATATGCATACATCCCTATATGGGTGTAAAAACGGTGCTGCGCCGGCCATTGCTCCCGTTCGCATCCCCTTATGAACGGTATAACCGAACGGCTGAACAGCAAGGCATTCATATCGTCATCAAACACAACCTTAGGCGTATTAGGATTCTCAAGGGCCTGATAACCGGCACCGGCATCAAACGGGCGAACCAAAGTGGCAATGTCGGTATCAGCACTGTCAAAACATGCCTTTATCTGCCTTATCTGCAAAGGGTCGATAAAAGGCTCGTCACCCTGCACGTTTATTACCACATCGAAACCGTTACCCACCTTTTCATAAGCCTCACGACAGCGGTCGGTACCGCTACGGTGCGTTTCAGAAGTCATAACCACGTTGCCACCAAACCCCTTCACAGCATCGGCAATACGTGTATCATCAGTTGCCACCCACACATCGTCAAGCTCGACCGACACGCGGCGGTAAACCCGTTCGATCATAGTCATCTCACCCAGCATTGCAAGCGGCTTTCCCGGAAAGCGCGTAGAGGCATAACGCGCGGGGATTATCCCTATAAATCTCATAAATATTTAATATCTCTATATTTATAATGACTCACCTTCCATAACGGGCTTTTTCAAGGACCTCAATCATGGCTGATGTCGCTTCTACAGGATTTTCGGAATCAGAGATTGCAGCCGAAACCGCAACCCCGGCACACCCGGCCTCGAGGATGCCCGGCAACTCATCCAATCCGAATTCTCCCAGCGCCACTATGTGGAAACCCGGCTCCGGGACTTCCTGTATAAAACGTGCATAATTATCGGCAACCGGAGCGTCACCCACCGGCACAGGCACGGCCACATAATCCACATCAAGCCCTTTCAGGGCAATAACATCTTCGACCGATGCGGCATACACACCTATCACGGCATGCGCCCCCAGGCGCTCACGTGCCTCCATTACCGTAGTGCGCGAATGGTCGCGTAAGAACACCCCGTGAACCTTAAGTTCTTCCACAAGATTCACATCATCCTCTATGATGAGGAACGCCTCGTTTTCCTGGCACAATGGTATTATCTCATTTGCCACCTCACGCAATGACAAACCGCTGTCACCAATCGATGCTGCCGACAGCTGAATCCACCGACATCCCCCTTCGATAGCCATCTGCGCCTCTTCGGCCATAGAAAACCGTTGTGTAGTCTTCGTTATAAATTGCAACATATCTTCTTTATCCTGATTAGCAAATCAGCCGGTAATATTCCCATTCCGACCGATTTATCGTGTACAATAGAGAAGTCATACCGACTTCACTTACAAAGATAACAATTTAATCATCCAAATTAGGTATTTATGCCGGAAATAAGTTAAAATTCTCGGTCGGCAAGCTGAATGGATAGACTGGAGGAGGAAACAAGAGTCAAGAGATAAAGGTGAGACGGGATGTCACTTAGACAGGATGTTATTGAGACGGGATGCTATTGAGACGGGATGCTATTGAGACGGGATGCTATTGAGACGGGATGCTATCCCGTCTCTACGGGGAATAGCAGGTTGACAGGCGATTTGACATGTTTAACGTTTTTCACACTTATATTATCAATTTCACTTAATTTTAAGGTCGCAAGATTAAATATGATTAAGATGCCTTCAGGCATTTGCTGCGATTTAAACTTTTGCATTAAATTCGCATCGAATATTCAGACATCGATTTTAACGCACCATCGTTAAAATTCACATTAGCTTTAACAATCACAACATTATCTTACGAATATGAAAATTTACGGCAAAATCACATTATTAGCCATCGGGGTAGCCGCCGTCAGCTCCGCACTTACAGCACTGGCGGTAAACTCCATCCAAAACAATTCAACCGGCAACGGGCTGGCGTCTGTTTCCGAAAATCCCATACAACGCCGGGGGGCGCTTTACACCGCCTCACACACCGTTACACCACCCACCGACTTCACTTCGGCAGCCGAAAGCACCGTCAACGGGGTTGTCAGCATCAAAAGCTATGCCACACCACGCAGCCGTGGGAGCTATGGAAACAACGGAGGCGGCTACTATATCGACCCGTTTGAATTCTTCTTCGGCTCACCTCAAGGCGGAGGCAGGCGCCAGGCACCGCGCCAGCAGCAACAGCCGCGCGAGGAGCAACCGCGAGGTCTCGGGTCGGGAGTGATTCTCAGCTCCGACGGATACATTGTCACCAACAATCACGTTATCGACGGAGCAGAACGCCTTGAGGTCACACTCAACGACAACAGCATCTACAACGCGAAAGTAATAGGCACCGACCCCGCCACCGATGTGGCACTGCTCAAAATCGAAGCCACCGGCCTGCCTGTGATACCCGTGGGCGACAGCGATGCCCTCCGCGTAGGCGAATGGGTGCTGGCCGTTGGCAATCCATTCGGCTTTACCTCAACCGTTACCACCGGCATTGTCAGCGCCAAAGCCCGCAGCGTGGGGGCGGCAGCCCGTGGCCGCGCAATGGGCATTGAGAGCTATATACAGACCGATGCCGCCGTCAACCCCGGCAACTCGGGTGGCGCCCTCGTGAACATCAATGGCGAACTCGTCGGCATCAACACGGCAATCTATTCCGAAACAGGCAACTATATCGGTTATTCCTTTGCCATCCCTACTTCGATTGTAACCAAAATCGTTACCGACATCAAGCAATACGGCTCGGTGCAGCGGGCTGTGCTAGGGGTGCTGTTCACCGAACTGACCCCGCAAATTGCCAAAGAGAAGGGAATAACCGCCACCAACGACGGTATCTATGTCGAGGAAGTCAACGACCGCAGCGCCGCCCTTGAAGCCGGCATAGAGAAGGGCGACGTGATTGTGAGCATCAACGGCGCCCCGACCCACAACACCGCCCAATTGCAAGGTGAAATCAGCAAATACCGCCCAGGCGACAAAATCACCCTCGGCTACATACGCGACAACAAAACCCGCTCGGCATCTGTGACACTGCGCAACAGCCAGGGTGGCACCCAGGTGACAAAATCATCCGATTTCACAGCCCTAGGTTGTGCCTTCAAGGAACTTTCCGCAGAGCAACTCCGCGAATTCCGCCTTTCGGGAGGGGTGCAGGTCAAGGCCCTTACCAACGGCAAATTCAAGGAAGCAGGCATACGCGAAGGATTCATCATCCTCGACATCAACAACATGCGCGTCCGCTCCCAGGAAGATGTGGAAAATGTCTACAAAGCCATCATGGACTCCTCCGAATCCGACAAAGTGATGTTCATAACAGGCATCTATCCAACAGGCCGCAAAGTCTACTACGCCGTAGACCTCGCCGAAAAATAAACAATGAACCACAACAAACAAGCTCCCCAAAGTCCTTATGAAACTTTGGGGAGCTTGTTTGTTGGCGAACCTGCATCTTTATGCCGATATTACAACGGCTATATAAGGGCAGTCCAGATATTATTCGCTATGACGCCATTCCTGCTTAAGGCTTGGCGATACCTTCTTTGGTAGCCCTTTCCTCCATGCGCTTGATACGGGCGTCAATGTCGGGATGGGTTGAAAACAGCTGGTTGATTTTGCTGTCCTTCTTCGCACCGGCCTCTTCCTGCAAGGCTTTCAGTTTCTGGAAAGAAAGAGCCATCGACCAGGGATTCTTACCACCCTTTTTCAGGAATTCATAACCATAATCATCTGCGGCACGCTCCTGTTTCTGCGAATAGTTAGCGTTTACAAGCGCCTCTCCGAGGCTTCCGAGCTGGGAATCGGTAAGTGCGGCAGCCTTACCGCCGGTCGACGAAATCCCGTCCTTCAAGGCCGATGTGAGAAGGGCCGTGCGGAATGCTTTCTTCGAATCCTTGTGAGCCACATGGCCTACCTCATGCCCGATTACACCAAGCAGCTCTTCGTCGCTCATAATATCCATCAGCGAGGAGAACACACGCACACTGCCGTCGGCACATGCAAAGGCATTCACATCAATAACATCATAAACCTTGAAATTCAAAGGTATCCCCTCCACGCTTGTCAACCCCTCCGTGAGCTTGTTCAAACGGATTGTGTAAGGATTGTCAGCCGGGGTTACAGGATTATGCTTATCCATCCAGTCGATATATTCCTTCACATATTCGGCCATCTGTTCATCAGTAAGGGTCACGGCCTTTACCGTATTTGCGGCAGCCCCTACCGCCTTTTTCAAATTGAACTGCGCCATGGCAGGCATGGCAACGCACATCATTGCAACGGCCGCAACGGCCTTGACAAAAATCTTTTTCATTTTGAATATTAATATATTACAACAGTGATTATGAAAATTCGCCTTATTCGTGCGGCAAATTTACATGTATTTATCCGCTAATGCAAATTTTTATCGCCACACAACGTCATTGCGTTTAAGCACAAATTGCGTAATTTTGCAAGTGAAGCCACAATGACTTCAATATTTAGAATCATGAGCCATCTTGACTTTTCAATAGCATTGTAAAAATAGATACACCTATGAAACCCGGATCGACTATGTCTACTATCATCGGAGTCGTATTATTGTTTGTGGCGCTGTTTTTGTTGGGAGGAGGATTATCGTTACTCGGCAACACCATGGTTGAATGGTGGGTGCCCACAATAGTGGCCGCAATACCGGCCATCGCCACCGCTATACCATTGATTCCGCGATGGTCGCACCTGTTCGGCTTCAGCAAACCTATCTATACCCTCCCCTTCCATCTGTTACTGGTCGGCTCGGTAACGTTCTTCCTGTTCCTAGGGCTGAACCGATGGTGTGCCGATAAGTCGACAGCACATGTGGAGCATACCACGGTGATTGAAAAATACCGCAAAGAGCATACACGCTATAGGCGTGTATCGCGCAACCGCCATGTTCCCGACGGCAAATATCACACATGGCATCTCAAACTGCAATTCCCCGATGGCAGGATAAAGGACACCGAAGTGACGTTTTCAACCTACCGGGGCATCCGCAAAGGCTCCGTCCGCGACCTCACCATTGAACGTGGGCTTTTCGGTATGCCGGTAATCGAATAAAGGCGGATTTAACCAATCTTATACCTGACGGGCGGGTATATCCGAAGGTTTTTATGTAACTTTGTATGCGTAAAGGAACTGTATAACCAAAGCAACATGTTGAGGCCGTCAAGGCTTCGTTCACTGAAACCACATAGCAATTTCTGAACACATAGCAATCTCTGAATTTTTAGTCCGTGAAAAAAGCAGTGCTGAAACTCTTGATGGTGATGGCGTTTTTTGTGGCATTCTTCGTGCTGCAAAAAGTTGTTTTCATGCTGTACTATAACAGTCTCATGCATGATGCCACGCTGGCCGACCACTTTTCGGTGATTTGGCACGGGCTGCCGATGGACTTTTCCGTAGCCGGTTATCTGACCGTTATCCCCGCCTTGATGATTTTGGCCGGGATATGGGTGAGACACAGATGGCTTGACACGGCATTGAAAGCTTATTTCGCAGTTACAGCGATTCTGCTTGCCTCCATAGCCCTGCTTGACCTTGAGCTTTACGGTTATTGGGGATTCCGCCTCGACATGACCCCGTTGTTCTATTTCTCCACTTCCCCGTCGGCAGCGTTTGCAAGCGCCACGGCGCATCAGATTTTCATCGGTGTCATTGCTGTGGCAGCCATTGCCTATGGCATCTATACTGCGTTTTCACGAACCGTGTGCCGAATCCATCCCGTCACATACCGGCGCGTAACGGCAACCGTAGTCCTGACCCTGCTCACAGCCTCGCTCTTCATCCCTATCCGAGGCGGTGTCACTGTCTCGACAATGAATCTCAGCCGTGCATATTTCAGCCAGAAAAAAATCTTAAACCATGCAGCAATAAACCCTGCTTTCAGCCTGCTTTATTCCGCCACCCATCAGAACGATTATGCCAAACGCTACAGATTCATGACCGATGAGGAAGCGGCGGCAGCAATGGTGTCACTCGCCGAATTTGCAACCTCACCTATCCCGGGCAAAAAAGCTGTAACAGACTCAATCCCCATCAATAGCACCGTTAACGACACGTTGCTTGACTGCACGGAACCGGATATATACCTGGTGATTCTTGAAAGTTTTTCGGCACAGCTTATGCCGTCGCTCGGAGGGGAGGATGTAGCCGAACATCTTGATTCGGTGGCACAAACCGGAATCTGCTTTACGAATTTCTATGCCAACAGTTTCAGAACCGACCGCGCATTGCCATCTATTCTCAGCGGTTTCCCGGCGCAACCGTCGATGAGCCTGCTGAAATATACCGATAAAACTGAGAAGCTGCCATCAATCGCACGCGAATTGAAAAACGCCGGTTACGGCACAACCTACTATTACGGCGGTGACATTAATTTCGCAAACATCAACGCATACCTGATAAGCGCAGGCTATGACTTGGTTGTATGCGACAAGGATTTCCCAATCGCCGACCGTACCGGCAAATGGGGCGCACACGACCACCTGCTATTCGACCGCGTACTGGCCGACCTGGATGCCTACAGCAAGGTCAACACTCCACATGCCCCCATGTTCAGGGTCATACAGACATCAAGCTCACACGAACCGTTCGAAGTACCCTATAGCGACCCGAAGTTTGCCGGTCATCCGCAAAAAAACGCGTTTGCCTACACCGACCGATGCCTGCGCGATTTCCTCGAAAGGCTCAAGCAAACACCACGCTATGCATGCTCTTTGGTCATTATCGTGCCCGACCACCTCGGCGCCTGGCCTCTCGACCTCCCCGATGCCGCCAAACGCCACCATGTGCCATTAGTCCTCACCGGCGGCGCAATCAGCCCTCAGGCTCCGCGCAAAATCAGCGTCCCCGGCTCACAAACCGACATCGCGGCAACCCTTCTCGGGCTGCTTGGGATGGATGCTTCCGCATTCACGTTCAGCAAAGATATGCTGAATCCCACGTCTCCACACTATGCGGTTTTCACCGAGCCTTCGTTAATCGGGATTGTAACCGCCTCGGATACTATCGTCTATAACGTGGATGCCGGTATCACCGAGCAAGCATCCGGGCCTGATGCCGCCAACCTCGAAACACCGTCAAAAGCCTATTTGCAGACTCTTTACAAAACTATCTCGAATCTTTAACCACACACATATATATACATCTCCAATCTCCCATCCCTTTTAACCTGACACAGATGCTTGAATTCCTTAACCAGATAGACACTTCCGTATTCCTGTTTTTCAACGGGATGCACACCCCGTTTCTCGACCGGTTCATGATGCTGTTCACAGGCCGGTTCATATGGATTCCGATGTACGCGGCTATATTGATTGTGTTGCTGCGCACCCACGGCGTTAAATCAGCCGGAATCTATGTATTGGCGATAGCGCTGGCAATAACCCTCACCGACCAGACCTGTGCCACATTTATCCGCCCGATGGTTGAACGTATGCGCCCCTCGAATCTGGAAAACCCGCTCTCGGCGCTTACCATCGTTGTCGACGATTACCGTGGTGGAAGCTACGGGTTCCCGTAATGTCATTCGGCCAACTCTTTCGCGCTGGCCACATTCATGGCATTCCTCTTCCCACGCCGACGCATGCTGATGTTCATTTTCGGCTGGGCTGCACTCAATTCCTACACCCGCCTATACCTTGGCGTACACTATCCGGGCGACCTACTGGTAGGGGCCGTTATCGGATCGGCATTCGGCTACCTCTGTTATCGCATAGCCAACTATCTTGACCCGGTGAAAAACAATAACGACGGTATCGAGCGTCTGAGCCAGCCCATATTCAACATTCCTATAGGACCGGTCTGGGCAAATATCGGCCGGATGACAATCACGGTAACCGTAGGCGACATACTCATAGCTGTAGGTGCCGTCACATCCGCAATAATCCTTGCAGCCGCTGCCATAAACCATACTGCGGCATAAAGCCCGTGGCACGCATCAAGTCCAACCATATAAGATGACGAGACATTTCGGTAGGCCGTAACCCCGCAGCCTCGGTTGGCGCCCACATATTCGTATCATCCTCCACGTTCATCCTTTCCCTTCTCACAGCCTACGCATGCCTCAAACTATACGACCTGCCTGTAAGGGAATGGCTGCAAAAACGCCTCATAAAGCGCTGAACGGGATGAAACAGACTGCAACAATACTGTAAATCACCAATTTGCAGCAATCCACCCCTATATTATCCGATAAGACCAGGATATACCCCTACAATTATTTCACCCTGCAAACGAAAAAAATCGTTGAAAAATTTGTTCAACGACTTTTTTCGTTTTATCTTTGCCGCAAAGCCGACTAAGGGATTGTCTAAAACCATGAAGCCATCCCGGCTTCCGACACAAAAAAATTTTGATATGAGAGAATCAAGACCCAAAATCAAGCTTACAGACAAAGAGGAGGAAATAATGCTCATTTTCTGGCAGAACGGTCCTTTGTTCGTAAAGGAAATTATGGAACTTCTTCCCGATCCAAAGCCCCATGTCAACACAATTTCCACCTTTGTCCGCGCCCTAGAGGCAAAAGGCTATGTCACCCATGAGGCAGTAAGCGGCTCTTACCGTTATTTTGCCGCAAAACCCATCGAGGAATACCGGCGGCGCACCGTAGGTGAAATGATTCGCAATTACTTCAACAACTCCTATAAGGAAGCCGTCTGTTCGCTGGTCGACAATGAGGAGTTCTCCGCCGAAGAACTCCGGGAACTTCTTGAGATGATAGAAACAAAATCAGCGGCAAATAAAAAATAAGCCCGTAACACAAACCACCCTCCCCAATGACTATCGGATCATTCCTTGCATACCTGCTTCATGCCGCACTGTTCCTTGCCGCAGGCTACGGGATATACAAACTCCTGCTATCCCGGATTAAGATGCCCTCGTTCAACCGTGCAATAATCCTCGCCATTTACATCATGTCGTTGATTGCACCGGCATTGGTAAACACAAAGGCTTCCCGAACCGGGGCACATGACAACGGCGTGGAAAACACCGGCACATCTCCGGGAGAGCCTTTACCGGCAACATTTCAGGATGGATATGGATATGCATTCCCATCCGGGAGTTCGGAACTGATTCCGAAATCAGAAACCGCAGAGGAGACAAGCCGGGAGGCACTCACACCCACCACCCTATCCAAGGAATATGACAAGCCATCAGGCCAACCGGATGTGGCCACGTTAATCCGCGTGGCATGCGCAATAACATTTGCAGGGGGCGTAGTCATGCTGTTGCGCCTTCTCTCCGGGATATTGTCAATCGCAAGGATGCGCCGACGCGGGGAATGCCTGAGATTTGGAAAGATACGGCTTATCCTCCTGGATGATGAGCGGATAAACCCGTTCAGCCTGCTCAACCTGATTTTCATGACACGACGCGACTATCTCGACGATAGCGACATGATTATAGAGCATGAGCTGGGACACATCCGAAACATGCACTGCATCGACCTGATGATTTCGAAAATGTGCGTGGCGGTCATGTGGTGGAATCCGGCAGCATGGCTCCTGGGTAGAGAACTTCGTGCCGTTCATGAATACCAGGCCGACGAAAGCGTGATCCGCACAGGCCGCGACATAAAGGAATACCAACTGCTGTTAGTCCGAAAAGCCGCAGGCGCAAAGCTGTCAGCCGTGGCAAGCGGCCTTAACCACAGCAAACTAAAACAAAGATTCGCCATGATGTACGAAAAAACACCCGACAGGTCGACGCGCTTGCGTGCCGTCGCCATCATTCCAGCCTTCTGCGGCATAATGCTGCTTTCACAACAAAGCACCTTTGCCTCGATTTTCAACAGCATTGCCGATACAGATTTGCACGTGCAGACGCCTGACAATGCCGACACCGTGGCTTACGACATGGCTCTTGACGAATCCGGGCCCAATGGCTATCTGTCACTCCAGGTGCCTGAAGCCGGGAGCGCAATCAAAAACGCAATGCCCGATATGGTAATGACATCCCCCACCAAGGAACCTGCCGCCCTTGGATTATCTGAAAGTGCCACCCCCGGAACCTCTTCCAATGCCGGCAGCCGTAAAAGCGTGTGGGATCTCGACGTCCTTGCAAGCAACCCTAAATATATCGAAATAAAGGTTTTCGACGAAGTGGCCGAAGCACCGACAATCAACGGCGAGCCTGTGACATTCGACCAAATGGAGGAATACCTGCGCGACACCGGCTGCACATCCTACATCGACCATCTGAATAAAATGCGCCGCATCGTCGAAAATAAACAGAAATCAGAATCATCACACCAGGAAAGCTTTATCCGCGTAACCGACGAAGATGATGACGAGTCTATCATAACAGTCATTAACGAAGGTAATAACCAGACTATCTATGTAACTCCCAAGCCACAGGCCCGGCGGCAAAAATCAGAGACACGTCAATCCGAACAACCCCGCAAACAAACTTCCGAGCCATGGGACATCCAAAAAATGGAAGCCAAGGCTCAGGCATTGGAAGCCAAGGCACAAGCTATGGAGGCTCGTGCGCAGGCTGCCATCAACCGTAAAGCTGCTGAAGAATCGCGCAAACTAGCTGCAAAGACCCGCAAAACCGCAGCCAAATTCCGTGAGAAAGCCGCAAAAAGTCGCAAACGCTTCAATAAAACCAACAGGACTTTCTCTGCAGATGGGTTATCCGCTGAGGAATTCAGCCTTGACCAACTAGAAATCCAGCTCTCCACATTAGAGGAAGCCTTGACAAATGCCGAAGCGACACTCGATTCCCTCAACGAATCGCTTGCCGGCATGGTCATAGCCGACCTTCCCGACAAACCTCTTGATGACACCCCCGTCCCTGAAAAGCTATCCGCCCGATTCATACGTCTCGACAACACCGACGGCACAAACGTGCAGGTAATGATTACCTCATCCACCCCGCTTCAAATAGGCAGTGCAACGATGCAGGTCAACGGCAAACGCTACAATTGCAGCGTCAAAACAATTGCCGAAATCCATCAGCAATCGGAGGGTAAATACAACACACTTGTAAAAGTGCACACCCGGAAACTGACTGCATTTACGGGTAATGACTACGTATCGGTAATCACAAACCGGGGTACGGTAAAGGTAAAGTTCAGTTACCGCTGACATCCGCCTACCAGACAATTCAAACAACATCATAGCAGCAATTCACACTATGTTACGGCCTACAGGCCGTTAACCCACCGATGGGGGCGCGTGAGCGTCCCCATTTATTTCGTCATTTTATTTCACTAAATAAAAAATTTTTCACAAAATTTGTTGCAAAACGGATTCTGCCACGTATTAAGGATAGAAATGAAAAATGACCTGCTGACATCGGTTTTCCAACGGCTCCGACCGCGCCTTTTCTCAAAGGCCAGGACTGCTCTATCCGACGACGAAGACGCACGCGATGTTCTTCAGGATGCATTTTTCAAACTATGGCAGAGCCGCATCGACATCAATCGCGAATCGCATGCCGAAGGATTGTTGGTAACAACGGTGCGCAACCTCAGCATCGACCGCCTGCGCCGACGTGCCGCCCTCCCTACCGACTCACTCGACGGCGACACCGGCACACTGGCCTGGGACGACGAAACCGAGGCTGACCTCCGGCAACAAAACGCAATATACCTGACGGTTGAAAAACTAATCGAAAGGCACCTGTCGCCGCGCGACCGTGAAATCCTTTACCTGCGCGACCGCGATGAATGGGAATTCGAGGATATAGCCATCCGTTTCGACATAACCGAAGCCAACGCCAGACTGATCGTGGCACGCGCCCGCAAAACAATACGAACCCTTTACAACCAGCCGAAGTCATGAACACCCCCGAACTACATAACCTCATCGAACGATATTTCAACGCTGACACATCGTTGGACGAGGAGCGGTTGCTACGCCGTGAACTTGCCACCGGCATCAATAACTCCGATGACCCGGTTATACAGGAAGCATGCGCCGTAATGGGACTGCACGTCATTCGCCGGAAGCCCGACGCCATATCGCGCAAAACAGTTTCCCCACCCATATGGCGCAACGTAGCCGCTGTTGCTGTGGCAATAGCGGTTACGGGGTCGTTGCTGTCGGGTGTAATACGTCAGCAAAGCACCGGCGAATGCGTGGCCTATGTAAACGGACAGCGCATTTCCGACCGTGATGCCGTTATGAAACTTATGTTTGCCGATTTAAACGAAATGGAGGAAGCATCAAACTGCATAGAAGCCTCTATCACGAACGAACTACACGAAATAGCCGACATAATGGGGCAATTGGAGTGAGAGAGCGTCTGAAAATCTTTTGGAAAAAATTTTCAGACAATCTCAGAGAGTCCGCCACATTATGTCACAATCAAGAAACCCCGATAATATGAAACCGTTAATTCCAACATTGTTGCTCACGCTTGTACTCGTACCGGCAGCCCGTGCGCAGGAAGGGATGGCCATAGAACCGTTTTTCGACGACGGGATAAAGCATCGTCCAGGAGCGGAAGTCACAGCGGTGTCGGTTACAGGCAAGCAGCTGCAAAACTCCAACCTGAGCATTTACCGCAGCGTATCGGTAACCGGCGACCCCTCCCTTACACAGGATATGGAACGTGCCGTTACACGCGATGGTGCAAAAGCCGAATCCAGGGAAGTATCCCTCAAGGATGGACACCTGTATTTCGGGTTCTATACCTTGATTCCGCAGGGTAAGGAGTACCGCTACATGTTCTATCTCAATTCCACCCTTACAGGAGGAAGCAAAACAACCCTCATCTACATGCAGGGGAAAGCCGAACCCTATGAAATACGTAACATGATAAAACGATAGCAATCCTGCCATCCGATATTCCACCACTTATTATAATCATAATCACATGAAACTTCTTGCATTACTCGCATTCGGACTGCTGCCGGTTCTCGCAATGACAGCACAAACCGAACCAGCCGACACTGTTAAAATACTTGACAACGCCGATCATGTCGTCATTACAAAAAACGGTAACAACACCATAGTCAAAGCTGTTATCCGAAACGCTGAAAACGACACATCGATGAAATTATACACCTACAGCGTGACGGTGGAGGAAAACACCGACTCTGCCCGTGAGGAGTTTTCCGAATCCGTTTTCCTGTCACACCCCCTCTTCACAGGGAAGCAAAAGAAACAATCTTCAACATCGTCCGAAGGCAAATTCAAGCCACGGCGTAACCTTACCGCCCTACGCAACATCTACTGGGGTTGGGATTTCGCCTACGACGGGAAAGCAGGTCTACGCAACAGCTTCGAAGTAGGCGTCGCGGAAATCGTGTCGGTGGAATGGCAACCTTGGCGCAACGGGCCCGATTTCCGGTTCGGGGCAGGTTTCGGCACGAAACAATTCCTTACAGCCGATAATTTTGTATTTGGCAAAGAAGGCGACCGCCTGGCCATCCTACCCGTCACGACCGACGCCACCGATGTGAAAAGCCGCTGGGAGGTATTTACGTTCCATTTCCCACTGATGGTAAGCCAGAAAATTTATCGCAATTTCGGCATCGCATTCGGCACATTGCTGAACCTCAACACATATTCCACGGCATGCACACAAATGAAGATTGACGGAATCCGTTACAAGGAGACATTCAAAGGACTCCAGCAGCGCCTGTTCACAGCCGAACTTATCGGGATACTCGGTTTTCGCGACTTTATAGGAGTCTATGCCAAATGGAGCCCCATGCCTTTGATGCGCACCTACTACGGGCCTGAATTCAAGACCTGGACACTCGGCGTCTCCGTAAACTTTTAGCACCTCTCACCTATAGCTTACAACTTACAACCTACAACTTATAACTTACAACTTATAACTTTTACAACCAATGCCACGCTATATCCCTACAGCCATCATCGCGCTAAGCGCCCTTACCGCCATGGCACAGACTGAAAAAACCGACACGATAATGTCGGCTTACAGCCCGTCACGCACAGTAATAACCGAAAGTCCCGCCGGATTAAAAATCACCATATTGCAACATTCAGGCGACAGCCTTGTGGAAAACGTCTATGTCCAGCCATATTCTCCCAATGCCTCCGTGAAATCGGATCAATACACCCACACCGGCTTCGAAACCACATTCACCGAAGGTACATTGGGTGTAAAAATTAAAAAACGCCATTGGGAGGTGGTGACAGGTGGCTTATGTCTCGGATTCGTTTATCCTTACGGGCAACCCGCCGACCTGGGCTTGCAATGGAACAAATCATTGGAAATCTCATGGATTAACGCACTTGCCATCCGCTACCGCACCAAACTGTTGTCAGTTTCGCTCGGTTTCGGATTCGATTGGCGCAACTACAAAATCACCACATCAGGCCACGGACTGGGAATCAACAACGAAGGAGGCATCACCACGCGCCCCTATCCCGATTATACCCATTCCCAGTCATCACGGATAAAGGTGTTCAGCCTCGGCTTACCGCTGCTCTACACCCAGAAAATTCCCAAAACAACACTCTCCGTAACCGTTGGCGGAATTCTCAACTTCAACACCCACGCCTCCCTGAAATCATGGTACATAAACTCCGACGGCAACCATATCGAGGAATATGCCGAAAACTTCCACCACCGCCGCATCACCTTCGACCTTTTCGGCAGCATCAACCTTTATAAAGGTTGCGGCCTCTACTTACGTTATTCCCCCCAATCCGTGCTCCAAGGCCACGGTTCCCCGCAATTCAACCCCCTATCCGCCGGCTTGATGCTCTTCCTGTAAAACTAATACAAAACCGGGGATGCGCAGTGCGCATCCCCGGTTTATCATAGATTGGCATCTACCAAATACGTTCCAACTTGGTCACCGTTGCCTCAAGCCCCACTGCATCCAGCCTGTCATAAATACAGATAGGATAAACCAGGAAAGTTGCCGTTGCCGAACCGTCGGAAGCAAATACCTCAACCGATGATTGGTCGACATAGATATCCAACCCGGTTGCAGAACCGGCACATCCAAGCGGCACATTGACACCCGGTAAGGAAAACAAATCGGCAAAAGCCGTATTCCCGGTGCGTCCGTTTCGCTTTACGGTCAGCGAACGGCTTGACGCATTATATACGAATTCCATGCATTCGCCAACGCTGTTTGAAAGCGAGAACCGGGAATTTTCCCCTGTAGGCAAAACCAATGAAAGTTTATAGGCATCACCGGCATCAAACGAGCCGTTGACAGGTTGCGGGCTACCGGCAATACCATCAAGTTCCTCCACAACCCTGCTGCACAATGTGGCCAAGCCATCCTTTTCAATCAGTGTCAACTCTCGCGGCAGGGTGAAAGCCGACCTCCACGGGCTGACCGGCGATGCCCCGGCATAGTTCCAATTGTTCATCCAGCCGATAAACACATTCCTCCCTTCAGGGGCATTGCTCCATGTCACACCGGCATAATTGTCAGGCCCGTGGTCAACCCACAACGGATAATCATCACGGGTGTCGGCAACAAACACAGTTCCGTCAAACTCCCCGGGGAAATACATAGTGCCGCTCCCACCGCAGGGGCCGCCTGGATTCACACTCAGCAGAAGAACCCATTTGTCATGCCCGTTAAATCGCATACGCACCAGGTCGGGGCATTCCCACTGCCCCTTGTTGCACCTTTCGTCAGGGATAGTGAATTCACTCAGTCTGTCCCAGTGCCGGAGATCGGCAGAACCCCATAATTCCACCCCGTATGACCACCCTTTCGCAAGGCACATAATCCACCGGGCAGTTTCCTCATGCCAAAACACCTTTGGGTCACGGAAATCGGGCATTGAACTGTTCGCGATAACCGGATTTCCCTCATAAGTGGCAAACGTCATCCCGCCGTCGGTGCTATACGCCAACGCCTGCTGCTGGAACTCACCACTGGCAGTGTAAAGTGCCACTATAGCATCCCGGCCGAAACCCGCACTATTCTCATGGTCGCAGACTGCGCTTCCTGAAAACACCATCCCCAGATTATCAGGACGGAGAACCACGGCCTCCTCCTTCCAATGAACCAGGTCGGAGGAAGTGGCATGCCCCCACGACAGGTTACCCCAATCAGGCCCTCCGGGATTATATTGGTAATAAAGATGCCACACCCCGTCGAGATATACCATGCCGTTGGGATCATTCACCCAGTTGGCAACCGGGGTGTAATGAATCTGCGGACGGTGTTTTTCGGAATAATTGCTCTCAACAGGTTTTTCCTGGCCGTTTCCACCCGCATTACCCGGAACAACCGGGGGGATTTCCATATCGAAGCGTGAATCATCAACACACGATATGCATGCAACACCAAGGGCTAAGGCAAACAATGATACTGTTGTTTTCATTCCCACGTTCCGGATTATCGGGTTTTAAGATATTCAATACAATTGCGTGCCAGGGTAAGCACATTTTCCTGATAGATATTGTTGGTGGGACGTGCTGAAATATCTGGTGTGCCGTCGGCATTACGCATCGAGAATTCACATCCACCGTTACCGATACACAGCACCGTGCCTTTGAATTCAGTGTCACCTTGCCTGGCCTCCCACACATTGAGCTGCGACACCCAGTCGATTTGCGAATCCCACATGCCAAGCGGATATATACCGAACTGCTCGGTCGAAGCCGTGTAACAGCTTTCTTCCTGGTTCCCGATTCCTGAAAGAACCGCCGGTATATTGAAATAAAGGCAGTTATGATCTTCCGTCCAACCCGGGCCTTTGAATTTTATCAACTTTGTGCGGTCGGTCTCCGTTACCTCCAGACCCTTATAAATCGGATGTGATGAAAAATCCTTTTTGAAACGGCTGCCGGGATGAAGCTGCACCGCCATCGCCCAAGTATCACCGTTCCAACCTCCCAGGCCACATCCGAAAGCATGGTCATTACCCATAAGCATACCTTTGTCAAGGCGTCCTAAATCGCCGATATACGGGGTGGCATGCCCCCACAACAAAAGGTTGCCACCGGCAGCATACCATTCGCTTACCGCATGTGTGGCATTCGTAACCACTTCCGGCATGTTCCATATCTCAGCCTCGCCTACCCCCTCAAGGTCACGCAACCAAAACGCCACACGGAAAGGTTCAAGGTCTTCTGCCGAGTCGATATCACCGAAATACACATATTTTGCGGTAGGATATTCCGAATGCAGCCACAACCATGCAGAAGCCTCGTCGTCATCGCCCGTGCTTATCAAAGTCTCAGGGTCGGGATATACGCTAAGGAAAGCTACAGCGGTTTTGCCCACACGCAGCGATATTCCGGAAGGGAGTGATTTCCCTTTTTCATTTGCAGCGGTGACATTAACATCCCACACCTCTCCGTCACGCACATCCCCTATGGTGTATGACGTGCATCCTGCATCAAGTGTTTCATCGATTATGCGCGAACCGTTTGCCGCATGGAATATCAACGACGTCGCCGTAGGGTTTGGACTCCATTCAACAATCGCGTCATACCCGTAATCTTTTTCCACCTGCGACATGGAAAGACCGCTTATTGCCGAAGCACCGGCACGCATGTAATGCTTCACCACACCAGCCGACTGGTTAACACCGTCGGTCAGCTTGAACACGTAGGTATATTCAATGTTGGTGTCGACATTGCGGTGGGTGAATGTGGTGCCGTCAACCACTTCGCTCATCTGAAGCGTGTTGCCTGCCAGCACATTAACATTGACCGAATGTCCGGCCGGTGTTGATGGCAGCGACCACACATAGTCGTCGCCAACAAGCTGCCCCTTAACCGCATCGGCATCAATCGGGGCCAAAATCGGATTCATGCGGTTGAAATCGTCATCCTGGCAGGCCGAGAACATACCCGTCAGCCCAACCGCTATAAAGATATATTTTAATGCTTTCATTGTTTCTTTTTTAGATATTGCATATATTCAGGCAAACCATGGGATTAATTATAACCCTTGTTCTGCACATACAGCCCGGGGACATAATATAGCTGGTTGTAGGGGACAGGATAGAACTCATTCTTCCCGGGGGTGTAGTGTGCATCCTTGAGATATTGGGCATACCCCTGCCCCTCATAACTTACGTTTTGTTCGGTTTCAAAATACCGGTTAAGGGTGGTCGACGCAATGCCCCATCGTTTAAGGTCGAAATACCGCCCGTTTTCCATGGCCATTTCCAAACGTCGTTCCCAACGCAGGCATTGGCGGGCACTCACCTTATTGGCGAAATAGGTGGATGGATACAACGCGATGTCGCAGAAATCGGCAGCATAACCTATATGCTTCTGGACGGAGTTGGCAGCACGCTGCCTTATGTCATTTATAATCTCCCTCGCCTCGGCCAGTTCCCCTAGCTCAATCAGCGCCTCGGCACGCATAAGCATCACATCAGTGTAACGGAACACATAATCGGTGGTGGCGAAAGCCTGCCATGAGCCATTGTATGTTTCCCCTTTTGACCGCTGAGGAACCTCCTTCAACGATGTGTAGTAACCATAAGTGTTAGGTGTGCGGGAATTCTCCTTGGTCATAGTATTGTCATGTTCATACTTGTAGGGGAATGAAGGCATCCCCACTGTATGGAAAAGACGCGGATCCCATTTCTGTGCCGAAGCCACCCCGCTTACAGGATAAGCCGTGACATCGTTATAATCATCGAACATGGGGAGGCCGTCCTTGGTCTTGAAAGCATTGACCAGGTTCTGCGACGGCTTGTGGAAATCCCATCCACACGACCACATCCCCCAACATCCATTGAGCATCACCGACCAGTTGGCACGTCCGAATTTGGTGTTATCCTCCTCATAATCCGAAGTTTGAACAGCAAATACCGACTCCTTGCTGTTTTTGTTCTCAGGAAGGAAGATATCGCCGAAATCCTCAAGATAACCGAAACGCGAGTTTTTAACCACCAGGGTATATTCGGCCACCTTGCGCATATAATCCATGTTGATATGCGACACACCTGTGGTAGCCTCGTAACCGTCGCCCCATGCCAGTGTAAGATAACACTTGGCCAGATAGGCGGCAGCGGCTATGCGGTTCACACGTCCCCCACCGTCGGGAGCCTCGTCAGGAAGCGTTTCATATGCAGCCTTGAAATCATCAATCACCTTGTCGAACAGTTCCTGGTATGAGAAGCGGTTGTTAGGGGTCTGCTCCTGAAGATTGTTTTCGAAAACCTCCTCATCAATCCAAGGAATCTGGCGGAACATTGTGAGAAGTTTGAAATAGCTGTGGCCGCGAAGGAAACGCACCTCTGCCACACGGCGTGCAGCCGTTTCCTCTCCTAGTTTCTCAGCCCCATAGTCACGCAAGGCAACCAACGCACGGTTGCAACGGGAAATGTTGCAATACAGACGGTACCAAAGTTCGTCAAGTTCGCCGGGTGTGGATGTAAGGCTTGACCATATCTCCATGGGATGGTAGCCTGTGTCGGTGGTTCCCGAGCCACCTTTCAAGGCATCGTCGGACGAGACATCCCCGTAAGGCCACAGGTTGAATGGATACGTGTACCAGCAGTTGCCTAACGAGGCATAGGCCGCATTGACCATTTTTTCGGGTTCCTGATAAGCGGTATCCCCGTCAATCACCCCCGTGGGTGGAACATCTATGAAATCGTTGCACGACACTGCCCCGGCCGCAAGCAACAAAGTGATGGCTATATTTAAGATTTTCATGATTATCTGATTTGAAAAGTTATAGGTTGGCAAATTATTACCCTGCGCATTAGAAACCTAACTGAAGGCCGAACGAAACACTTGTCGGAATTGGATATGCCCAGTTGCCGTTCTCAGGGTCGGAGCATGTCAGCGAGGAACTCTTGATAGTCAACAGATTCTGTCCCGACACATAGAAGCGGGCGTTGGCCATACGCAGTTTGTCAAGCACAGACTGCGGCAATGAATACCCCACCTGCAAAGTGCGCAGTTTGGCATAAGACCCGTTTTCCACAAAATAAGTCGATGCACGCCCTTCGTCGGAAGTATTGTTGGTGGTCAGAGCCGGGATGGTAGATGAGGTATTACCCGGATGCCAGGCATCGAGAAGGCGGTTACCCTTGTTGGAACCTGCATCTGTAATGCTCCAGAAATCGGTCTGGAATTTTTGATTGTTATAGACATCCTGCCCGGCAACCCCCTGCCAGAACATCGTAAGGTCGAAATTCTTATACATCAACTCGACATTAAGGCCGAACGACAAATCAGGAACCGGGTTGAAAATCCATGTCTGGTCGGCAGCCGTGATACGGCCGTCGCCGTCAAGGTCGGCATATTTCAAACCTCCCACACGTGCATTATCCTGCCCCGAAGCAAGCACCTCTTCGCGACTTTGGAAAAGGCCGTCAGCCACATATCCCACAATCGAGCCGTAGGGACGTTTCGACTGCACCAGGTTTTCGGTAGTTGTATGCACATAAGAACCTGTTGTGGTTGTCGGCAGGTATGTGACATGATTTCTGAAGAAATCGAAGTTGGCGTTTACGGTGTAACTTAAACCGCATGCCAGGCGGTCGCGCCACCCTATGGCAAATTCCATACCCCAGTTGCGCAGCGAAGGCCCGTTGAGCCATGAGGCTCCACCTTCGCCCATCGAGCCGAGATAGGCCGGGGAAATCAGCATATCCTTCACATCCTTTATATAGGCATCAACCGAGCCGAACAGCCGGCTGTTGAACATACCGAAATCCACACCGGCGTTATATTGTATGGTGGTTTCCCATTTGAGATTGTCGTTGGCTGTCTGCGAAGCCAGATAGCCCGAGGGGAAAATTCCGGACTGCTGGAGATAGATGTCGTAGGCCGTCGAGGTTACGCGGTCGTTACCGTAATCAGACACATAGAGGGCATAGCGTGCCGTGTTGGAGATGGCCTGGTTACCAGTCTTACCCCACGATGCACGTATCTTCAAGTCATTAAGCCAATCGATTTTCAGGTTCTCGGAAATACGGTAACCCAGGGTCGCGGCAGGGAAAGTGCCATAACGGTTGTTGCGTCCGAAACGTGACGAACCGTCGCGACGGATTGTGAACGATGCCAAAAGCAGGTTGCGCCAGCTGTAGTCGATTTTACCGAAGAAGGAAACCAGCGAATAGGCCGACCTGTTACCGGTTGATTTCTCGACACCAGTCGAGGCATCGGGCCACATATAATCAGGTGTCTCGATATCAAATCCCTCGTTATAGCCTGAAAAATCCTCACGATGCTGCTTATAAAGCTCTATACCGGCAAGGATATGGAAATCATGTGCGCCGGGAAGTGTGAAATTATAGTTGGCAGTGTTGCTCCACGTCCATTTCGTGTCATTGGCCTGCGAAAGTGTGGTGGAATTCACATCGTTGTTCACAATATCGCTGTGAAAGGTGAAATTATAGGAATGGATGAACGCCGCGTCATAGTCCAGACCGAAATTGCTCCTGAGAACAAGCCCTTTAAAAGGCTTCACATCAATCCATGCATTTCCGAAAAGACGCCATACCTTCAATGCGTTATCACGGTTGAAATATAACTCCCGCAACGGGTTCTGGCGGTCGCTCATACCCCCTACCGGCCCACCGAACGTTGTGCCGTCAGTTTCATAAACCGGTACTGTAGGCGACATTTTCAATGCATTCTCCATTGGGGCGCAGGCAACCTGGCTTGTGTGGGTAAGGGTGAAATTCTCACCGGCCTGCACCACCTTGCTGATGTTGAACGTGGTGTTGACACGTGCCGAAATATTTTCAAAATCGGTATGTTTCAAAATACCGTTATTGCTTTTATACCCCAAAGAGAACAGCATCGACCCTCTGTCGTCGGCCTTTGAAAGGGATATGTCATAGTTTTGTGCGAAACCTGTACGAGATATTTCATCAACCCAGTCCGTGTTGGAACAAAGCATGGTCTTGCGCGAATTAATGAAACCGTCATACAGGCCGTTGACCGTATAATCCACATACTGCCCCGTGGCAGGATTGAAAACCGTGACCGGCACTCCTGCCGTGGCATTAAGATTCAAACCATAGTTGCTGGCATATGCAACGGGGTCAAGGCCGTCGTTCAATGCCGCCTGTGCCATAGCCGTGGCATATTCCTGGGTGTTGCACAGGTTCATTGTCGACTGGCGGGTGTAGAACTGGGCTGTGACATTGGCCTGGAAATTGACATTGACCTTACCGGCATTCCCTTTCCCGCTCTTGGTTGTGATAATAATCACACCGTTGGCGGCACGCGAACCATAAATAGACGCCGAGGCGGCATCCTTAAGCACCTGCATGCTCTCGATATCGTTCATGTTAAGCGAATTGAGCGAAGCCGTTGTCGGAACGCCGTCGATTACGAACAGGGGATCCTGCGAGGCATTGAAAGAACCGATACCACGTATGCGCACAGTACCGATACCGCTCGGCGACCCGTCGCCGCTTACAGTCATACCGGGCACACGTCCCTGCAACGCACGCATGGGGTCGGAATCTGGGGTGGTGCGCAGACTCTTTGTGCTTACCACTGATACAGACCCGGTCAGGTCGGCTTTACGCTGGGTGGAATATCCAACCACCACAACCTCGTCGAGCGCCTGTGAATCCTCCTTTAACACCACGTTCATTTCCTGTGCAGCCTCAAGGGTCTGCCTTAAATAACCCACATAGCTGAATGCCAATTTAGTTCCCTCAGGAACGGTAATCGAAAAATTCCCATCTAAATCGGTTGACACACCATTGGTTGCAGAACCGACAGCAATGACGGAAGCCCCTACCAAAGGCTCGTCATCACTTTCACCCCGCACCTGGCCATGCACTGTGATGTCATGCGCCTTCATGGTAAAAGCCATGAAAAGCATCAGCATTGTGGCGAAAATTTTTGTTTTCATGATTTTAATAGATTGGTTTGTTGTTTTTCTGTCGCAAAGATACCCACAACACCGGCAAAAGGCATATAAGCAAGGATGCACCGGCTATCAAAATTCAGCCCATGCACCCTTTGCGACAGGAAATGACACAAATTTCATAGCCCGGTATGTATAAGTTGTCTGACAAAGTGTTTCCACGACATTTTGAGACAACTTCCCAAAGCTCATGGATATGATTCCGACATCCTGAATACGATAAGCAGGTCAGCGGCCCAGTCTGCCTCTGACATCCGACGGGGTTTCGCCGAAGGCATCGCGGAAACATTTTGTGAAATAGGCAGGGGTGGAAAACCCGGTTTCATATGCGATTTCGCTAATGGTTTTCTCAGTGCCTGCAAGGAGGGTGCGCGCACGGTTCAGACGCATGTCGCGCAGCAACTCTACCGGGGAGAAATTTGTCAGAGCCTTTATCTTGCGGTAGAATTGCGAACGGCCAAGCCCCATACGGGCTGCAAGCTCGTCGACACTGAGTTCGGGATTGCCCATATCCGCGTTAACGATTTCAACAAAACGCGAATAAAACTCGCTGTCGATGTCGCCGGGGGCTTTCACCGCCGGGATTTTCGACGGCACACAGCTGGCCGAGGTCGCCGCAGGCTGGCATTTCGCCCCCTTCTCATAAAGGGTATGGATGCGTTTGCGGTTTTCGATAAGGCTGCGGCAGCGCGAACGGAGCACCTGGTGGCTGAAAGGCTTTGACAGATAACCGTCGGCACCGCTGTCGTAGCCGCTGGCACGTTGCTCGTCAAGCGAGCATGCCGTAAGCATAAGAACCGGGATATGCGACGTCCCGACCTCGCTTTTGAGTATGCGGCAGCATTCAAGCCCGTCCATCCCCGGCATCATAACATCGCACACAACCAGATCGGGCACATATTTTGATGCCATCTTTACTCCCTGCGCCCCGTCGCAGGCCGTGATTACGTTATATTCCTCCTGTAGCAGCTCCACAAGCAGGGCGCGGATGTCGGGATTATCATCGATAACCAGCAGCACAGGCTTATCGCCCGGGGCATCGGGAACAACAGGCACAACAGGTTCCAGCTCGGCCAACACATCGACTGACGATTCTGTGGCGGGAACATCGGCGGCATCATCCATAACATGCCTTATAGGGATGACTACTGTGAAAACCGAACCTTTGCCGGGGGTACTGTCAACCGTAATAGTACCGCCATGTAACTCCACAAATGCTTTGGCGAGCGACAGGCCGATGCCCGAACCCTTCGGATTTATCTTTTCAACCTGGAAGAAGCTTTCAAAGATATGCTCCAAATCGCCCGCATCAATCCCCTTGCCGGTATCAGCCACTGAAAATTCCAAATTCGACGTGTCGGCGCGGCATGTGAATGTTATCTCCCCGTTGTCAGGAGTATATTTAAATGCGTTGCCCATGAGGTTGAAAAACACCCTTTCCACCTTTTCCACATCGATGGCAAGGATAGCTTCACCCTCCGGGCATAAATCCAACCTGAGTTTTATCCGCCGGCGCCGTGCAAGTTCAGAAAACGACGGGATCCATTCTTCAACCAACTTCCCGAAATCAACTTCCCTTAGGTTGAGCTGCATTTTGCCGTTCTCATATTTGCGGAAATCAAGAATCTCGTTAATCAGCCTCCTAAGAATCCTTACATTGCGTGAAGCGATTTCAAGAAGCGAATGTTGCCGCCTTGTAAGGTTGGTTGCATCGGCAAGCTGCTCCACCGGCTCTGCGATAAGGGTGAGAGGGGTGCGTAGGTCGTGCGACACATTGGTATAGAATGCCAGCTTCGACTGGGTGGCTTCGGCAAGTTGCCGGTTAAGTTCTTCCTGCATATCGCGCTGTTCCTCAAGCATACGGTTTTGCGCCATCAATGCCTCCTGGTGTCGTTTATGTTGCCAGAACGCCCTGAGCAGAAGGAACACCACTCCGAACAGCAATGCCAGGATTACTATTGAGGCATAAAAAAGAACCGTTTGAGCCGAATGCCTCTCCCAATATTCATCGACCTGCGATTTGAGAAGTTTCATTTTATCGGTCTCCTCCTTAAGCGATTCGTTTTGCAGCAACAGGATATCGGCATTGGTAAGGTCTACCGCCGACAACAAAGGCAGCACCTCGTCACGCTCAAACGGCTCCCCTTTCAGGATTGAGAGGGCGGTACGCACCAGCCTGTGCCCTTCGGTCGGATAAAGGAACGTGGCATCAATAACGCTGTCGGCCACTGCACGAATCCCTACATTCGGGGCTGCATCTATCCCTATAATCTTTATATCGCCGCGCCCCCTGGCTAGCGCCGCTTCCGACGCCCCTATGGCCATGCGGTCGTTGTGTGCATATACCATATTGGTTTCAGGATATACGCCAAGTAAAGAATCGACCAACGGGACGGCTTCCTCCTGGTTCCAGTTGCCATGCACACTTGCCAGTATCGACATCCCTTGTTCCGCTTTCATACCCTCCACAAAACCCGCATGACGCCGCTCGGTAGGAGTTGAGCGTTTACGCCCCTGGATTTCTATTATGTTGACAGGCCCTGTCAACATATGCCGCCCGTAATGGGCGGCTGCCCTGCCGATTCCCTCATCATCGGCCACTATACGGGCAGTGTAAGTATCGCCGACTATCTCACGGTCGAAAATCAACACAGGAATCCCCCTGCCATACACCTCCTTTATGACGGGCGTAAGGGCTTCAGCCTCGTTCGGTGCGGCAATTATTATGTCGAACCCGTTATCTGCGAAATAACGGATGTCGGCAATCTGTTTTTCATTATCGTCATCTGCCGAACGGATTTCAACAACCGCATCCTTATGAAACATTATCTCGCGGTTGATTTCATCATTCATTTTCGAACGCCAGTCGTCACGGCTGCACTGCGACACCCCGATGCGCCACACTTTTTCCTCACGGCAACCGGCAAGCATGAACACACAGCCCGATATTACGGCATATAGAATAAGGTTACGTATAAATCGCGTCATATAAGTTATAGCATACTTTGTTTGCGATGCGTAAAGGTAGAAAGAAAAATCATAAAAACAGGCCATTAGATTGCAAAAAACGTGCTATACAACATTTTCGACATAAGATGCACCATTCTTTATACCGTTTCCCCTCACAAATATATTAGCTTTGCAATAGGTTTGACCACCATGACATAAACATATATTTCAATAGCATGAAAAAACTGACTATAATCGGAACCGGGCTTCTTTCCGCCGCCCTATATGGCACCCTCGCCATGGGCGCCTCAACCGGGAATGGGATAAAAGTGGAGCATCTAGGTTCCAATAACACACTGGTGAGGGTGACAGGCTCCGGCCGTTACATCCTCCTGCCCGTACAGGAAACCAATGACGATGCTTCCGTCAGCATCCTTGTCGACGGTAAACCTGACCGCACCATAAACGTGCGGTTAGCCAAAACAAAAGTCGACTATACCGTGCCGTTCGACTTATCCCCCTACAAAGGCCGGAATGTGGTGCTGAACATAACCACCTCGCAAAACCGCGCAACCGTTCGCGAAGCCAAAGAGGATGCATGTTGGAACAATATGAGTGTGACTGACAGCTTCCCCGCCGCGAACCGCGAAAAATTCCGTCCGGCATTCCACCACACTCCAGTTTACGGATGGATGAACGACCCTAACGGGATGTTTTATAAGGACGGCGTGTGGCATCTGTATTACCAATGGAACCCCTATGGGTCGAAATGGCAGAACATGACATGGGGACACTCCTCATCGACCGACCTCATAAACTGGCAGCATCATCCCGCCGCCATCGAACCTGACGGCCTCGGCACTGTGTTCAGCGGAAGCTGTGCAATCGACAAGGACGATACTGCCGGATTCGGCAGCGATGCCGTAATCGCGCTATACACATCAGCTGCCGCAAGCCAGGTACAAAGTCTCGCTCATAGCAACAACAACGGGAACACGTTTGAAATATATCCCGGTAATCCTGTAATAACGCTCGAAAGCGAGGCACGTGACCCGAATATGTTCTGGAATGAAGCCACAGGGGAATGGAACCTGGTTCTGGCTCATGCACTTGAACACGAAATGCTTGTGTTCACGTCGCCCGACATGAAACAATGGACTCTGCAAAGCGCATTTGGGAAAGGACTGGGCGCACAGGACGGGGTATGGGAATGCCCTGACCTTTTCGAACTGGCCGTTGACGGCAGCGACCAAAAGAAATGGGTACTGATATGCAACATCAATCCCGGAGGCCCGTTCGGCGGCAGTGCCACACAATATTTCATCGGGGAATTCGACGGAAAGACCTTTACCCCTGACAGGGATGCCGACGGGAATGTCCCCACAAAATGGATGGATTACGGCAAAGACCACTATGCCACCGTAAGCTGGAGCAATGCCCCTGACAACCGCCGCACGGTTATCGGCTGGATGAGCAACTGGCAGTATGCCGCCGAAGTGCCGACCATGCAATATCGCAGTGCCAACACCTTGCCACGCGAAATCGGATTGTTCCGGGCTTCCGACGGGGAAATCTACACCTCATGTACCCCTTCACCTGAAATCGGTGCCTTACGGGGAAACGCCTCGGTGAAAAAACGCTCGTTCACAGCCGGCAAAAAAAGCCGCACCTTCGCATTGCCCGAAGCCAATGGTGGCATCTGCGAGATAACGCTCGAAATCACTCCTAAAAAAGGGGTTCCTGTCAACCTGACTTTGGCCAATGAGGCAGGCAATAAAGTTGAAATGGTATATAATCCCGCAGAATCAACTTTCTCGTTCGACCGCTACCAAAGCGGGCAAACTGATTTCAGCCAGGATTTCCCGGCAATTACAACCGCCCCCGCTTTTACCGACGGAGGCAACCTGCGCCTGCGCATCTTCATCGACCGCTCAAGCATCGAAGTATTTGAACAAAACGGACGGTTCGCGATGACAAACCTCGTTTTTCCCGAATCCCCCTACACAACGCTTTCGGTAAATGCCCCTGCCGGGAATGCCCGCATCGAAAACCTTGCGATATATCCGTTAAGAACCACCAACTAAATTAAATGAATACCGACATCTGTTTTTAATTCCGACCCTATAAATCACCACATGGAAACAACGCAATCAATATCCGTTGGGCGCAAGCACGCCATGCTCCAGATAGTGCCCGTAATGCTATGCTTTTTCGCCATGGGATTCGTGGATCTCGTCGGCACGGCATCAAACTATGTGCAAAAGGACCTCGGCCTGACCGACTCCCAGGCCAACCTGTTCCCCTCACTTGTGTTTTTCTGGTTCCTGATTTTCTCAGTACCCACCGGGATGCTGATGAACCGCATCGGACGCAAAAAAACCGTGCTGATATCGTTAGCGGTAACCGCGCTATCGCTCGTAATCCCCCTTTTTGGCGACAGCTACGCGTTCATGCTCGCCTCGTTCTCTCTTCTAGGCATAGGCAACGCATTGATGCAGACCTCGCTCAACCCCCTGGTGAGCAACCTTATCGGCAGCGACAAACTGGCCTCGACACTTACATTCGGACAATTCGTAAAAGCCATCGCGTCATTCCTTGCCCCGTTGCTATGCGCCTGGGGTGCCACAACCCTGTTCCCCACATTCGGCCTGGGCTGGCGCTTCCTGTTTGTAATTTATGCAGCCGTCAGTGTGCTGTCTATTGCAGTGCTCGGAGCCACCCCGATTGAGGAAGAACGCCCCGACAAAGCATCGGGAATCAGGGAATGCATAAAGCTGCTTGGCCGCCCCTTCATCCTGCTCTGTTTCATCGGCATCATGTGCCACGTAGGCATCGATGTGGGAACCAACACTGCCGCCCCGAAGATTATAATGGAACGCCTGTCGCTCCCTCTCGAAGAAGCCGGTTTCGCCACCGGGCTGTATTTCATTTTCCGCACAGCCGGATGTTTCCTCGGCGCCTTCCTACTCCGCGTCATGCCGTCAAAAACCTTTTTCGGAATCTCGGTGCTGATGATGCTGGCAGCCATGGTGATATTGTTCTTTGCCGATTCGTTGACAGCTATCTACGTCGGAATCGCCTTGGTCGGGTTTGGTAACTCAAACGTATTCTCTGTCGTATTCTCACAAGCAATAACTTCCGCACCTGCCGAGAAAAACGAGGTTTCAGGCCTTATGATTATGGGTCTTTTCGGCGGCACCGTTTTCCCACTCGCCATGGGATACGCCGCCGATGCCATAGGGCAGGCCGGTTCCATAGCCGTAATGGCAACAGGTGTAATCTACCTGCTTTACTATACCCTGAAAATAAAATAGAAGTTGAGAAGTTGAGAAGTTCAGAAGTTGAGAAGTTTAGAAATTTATATACCTGGGAATGTAGCCCCGTTTAAATATCCAAACTTCACAAGTTCACTCAATTTCATAAATGCCATTTCTCAATTTCTGAACTTCTTAACTTCCCAGCTTATAAACTTCTTATAATTAACCATGAACGACATTATAGTTGGAATGGGAGAGGCCCTGTGGGACGTTCTCCCCGAAGGAAAGAAAATCGGCGGCGCACCTGCCAATTTCGCCTATCACGTTTCGCAATTCGGCTTACCGAGCTGTGTTGTAAGCGCAATCGGCGATGACAAACTCGGTGCTGAAATCATTGAAAATTTCAATGCGAAAGGTCTGCAACAACTTATTGAAACCGTGCCATATCCAACGGGGACGGTACAGGTGGAAATCGACCAGGCAGGCATACCCCAATATGAAATCAAAGAAAATGTGGCATGGGATAACATCCCCTACACCGCACGCCTGGAAAACCTTGCACAACGCACCCGGGCAGTGTGCTTCGGTTCGCTGGCGCAGCGTAGCGTGGTGTCGCGCACCACAATCAACCGGTTCCTCGATGCCATGCCCCACGATAACGACCCCCTTGTGGTGTTCGATGTAAACCTGCGTCAGGGATTTTATAACAAGGACATTCTGTGCAACTCCATGAAACGTTGCAATATCCTGAAAATAAACGATGAGGAGCTTGTTACGGTTAGCCGTATGTTCGGCTACCCCGGTATCGACCTTCAGGATAAATGCTGGATTCTACTCGGAAAATACAACCTTAAAATGCTGATTCTTACCTGCGGAATAAACGGCAGCTACGTGTTCACTCCCGGTAACGTATCGTTCCATCCGACACCGCTGGTGGAAGTGGCCGACACCGTAGGTGCAGGCGACTCGTTCACAGCGGCCTTCATCTCCTCCATTCTAAAGGGGAAAACAGTGCCGGAAGCTCACAAACGCGCTGTCGAAACATCCGCATTCGTGTGTACACAACAAGGTGCGATGCCACTGCTCCCGGCAGAGCTCACACAATAACAGCTAATACAGAAGCCGTAAATTAGTTTAGGTTTGGATAAATAATCGGCAGTGTGTCAAAATTCAGAATTTTGACACACTGCCTTGCTTTTCGCCTGTATGGCGAGGATGCTGACAGGATGTTTCAGAATGCAGCTCACATCATTTTGGCAATATAATCTCTCCAACCGGAATACGGTCGGCTTCGGTAATAGGACGTAACACCCGGCACGGGTTGCCGACGGCAAGCACCGACGGCGGCACATCCTTGGTAACCACGCTGCCCGACCCGATAACGGCATTGTCACCGATAGTCACACCGGGTAACACCACCACATTCCCTCCAAGCCACACATTATTGCCTATCGTGACCGGGCGCGAACGCATCACCCCATCGTTTCGCTGCGATGCATCAAGGGCATGAACAATAGTGTATATACTCACATTAGGACCGATAAACACGTTATCGCCTATCGTTACCGGGCCTTCATCGAGAATGGTCAGATTAAAGTTGCCTATAAAGTTTTCCCCAATCGAAATCTGCTTTCCGAAATCACACCGAAACGGGCTATGGATGATAAACCGCTCCCCTACCTTGCCAAGCAATCTCCGCAATATGGTCTCCCGTTCGGTTTTCCGCGACGGTGGCAGTGCATTAAGCTCATAACATAATTCCTCGGTTTCAGCCAGCGGTACACCTATTTCAGGCACAATACCGTGATGCCACATCCCGCCCCTCATCAGTTCCAGGCTATTCATAACATTCAATATCTATCGTTATAAAATCTTTAGTAAGAACGGTTTCCCGTCCAGACTTGCAAAAATAGCATTATCCCGTTATTTACAAAAGGCCCTGTTCCAAAATTTTGGAACAGGGCCTTTTGTAAATAACGGGATACACTACCTGAACAAATCAGATATTCACCGTAATCGGACTGTCGAGAGTGCCCGACGAGCGGTAAACCTTGCCACCCTTAAGCACCTCTACATTCACTTTTCTGAAATCCAACGGGAATGAGCCTTCGGAATCACTTATGGCAACAGCGACCTTGTTTCCGTTCTGACGGGCGGTAAAATCAACAATCTTATATTCCCCGTTGCGGAAGCCCCAGCCGTCACCTTCGTCCCAATAGAGACTTCCAGAGGCTTTACCCTCCTCATCGAGCACTACAACAAGGGTGAGAGGGTCGAACACATTTTCAGTGAGGTTCTGGACCACCTTGCCAACAGGGATAATGCTTCCGCCACGCACACGCATATCAGCCTGGTATTTCCCTTCGGTGTCACCCTTCACAAGCGACATCTTCTCCCATATCCCTTTGGGAAGCGCGGGGTTTTCGGCAAATGCAGGAATAACCAGTATATCCTCGCCCAGCATAAAAGCCTGCTCTTCCGCACGCAACGATACGTCAGCCGGATCGGCAAAGAACACGGGTGCCATAACAGGCTGGCCATCCTTATGGGCGTTATAAAATGCTGTGTAAAGATAAGGCATCAACCTGTAACGGCGTTCGATAGCCATGCGCGATTCCTTCTCGACCTCCTTGGTATAAGCCCAGGGTTCCTTATCGGAAGTATCGCAGGAAGCATGGCCGCGCGAGAAGGGGAAGAACGCCCCGAAGCCAATCCAATGCCCCCACAAATCGGGAGCAGTCTCATTAGCGAAACCACCTATATCAGGCCCGTTGAAAGGCTGCCCCGAAAGGCCGAGGGTAAGCGACATGGGCACAGACAACTTCATATGGTCGTATGAAGCGCCGTTATCGCCGGTCCACATCGCCGCATAACGCTGTCCGCCGAGCAGGTTGGAACGGGAAAGGATGAAAGGACGTTTGTCGGGATTAGCGGCCAGGATGCCGTCGCGCGAAGCTTCTACCATCAAACGCCCGTAGGCATTGTGATACATCCCGTGAGTGCCGGTAGGGAGATTTCCCCCGCCGAGATGGATGCAGCTTTCGGGCATCGTGCCACCAGGGCCGTCGAACACCGAAGGCTCGTTCATATCATTCCATATGCCGTCAATGCCGCAGCTTAGGAAATCCTTATAAAGCTTACCCCACCATGCACGGGTTTCAGGGCGCGTGAAATCAGGGAAAGCGCAATCGCCGGGCCACACCTTGCCGTGGAACTCGTTGCGATAGGCATCCTTCACAAACACATCCTGCTCCTTACCGGTAGAATAAACGAAATAATCTTCATCCACCTTCACTCCGGGGTCGATCATATAGACCGACTTGAAACCATTGTCGTGCAGGAATTTGTTCATACGTGCCGGGTCGGGGAATTCCTTGTCGCTGATAGTGAACACCCGGTAACCGTCCATGTAGTTTATATCAAACCAAATGACATCACATGGAATCTTCTTGCTGCGGAATGTTTCGGCAACCTCGCGCACACGTGCCTCGGGAACATACGAGAAACGGCTCTGATGATAACCGATAGCCCACCTCGGAGGCATCTCTATAGTCCCGGTCAGTTCGGCAAGCCCTTTAAGCACCTCCTGCGGGGAAGTGCGGTCGATTACATATGTTTTAAACGGTGCGCCATCGGCCTCGAACACGATTTTGTCGGAACCCGTAGAAAGCTCGGCTTTATGGAACGTGTCGAAAAGCACTCCGAATGCCGACCCGTCGGGACGCACCCCCATTACCCACGGGTGGGTCTGATATAGCCGCTTCCCGCCGTCAACAAGATAGAGACCCGTATCCGTGTTCCACATCTTTATCTTCTGACCGTTACGCAACAGCGGCCCTGTAACCTCGCCGCCACCATACAGACTCGTTCCGTCAGGCACAGCCACCGTGGCAACGACAGTACCACGGTCAGTTGTCTCATACTTTGGTGTAAACTTCCATCCTGCAGGCACTTCCCCCTGTATTACCGGCTGATGTGACAGAATCAGCATCGGGGTAGAAAGGCTGTCGAATCGTTCAGGCACGAATTCCACAATCCCTTTACCCACCAAAGCCGACCCGGCAATCCCGACATTGGCTCCGAACACATAGCCGCCCGACATAGTCATGGCCGCTGCCAACGCCGCAAATGATTTAACTCTCATAACTTATAATCTAATTGGTTTGTCTCAACGATTGGTTTGTAGGAATAAAGATTAGTTCATTACATAGAACGGACAAACAAAGAATCCCAACTAAACAACCAAGCAAATCATAAGTAAGTCGTGGAAATTATTTATGCACAAAAACCGCTCCACCCAATCTCTTCATTCCACAATTTCATCGCATATTATTGCAGGATACCGCTATTTATAGTATCTTCGCATAGCGAACCAATCACCGAAAGAGCCATGGAAGGAGTCCAGAACCAGCGATTGCAAAACTATTTCAATAGCACCGTTCTCAATCTGATATTTATGTGGATAGTAGCGTTACTGTTGCCTACTGCCGCAGGCAATTTGATTGCAACAATTGCCATCAGCCTGCTTGCTCTTGCTGCTATTGTATATTCCATATGGTATTGGGTAACAAAACCGGAACATATCCATGTATGCAAAGGGCTATCCAACATATCAACATGGCTGTATGTGGCCTATTTTGTCGCATGCTGGTTTATTGCCGATAACCCCGACCGGCTCCACAGATGGGCATGGTGCGCATTAGCCTCAGCCGCAATCGTAACCATTATCTTCCTGATAAAATGCCGGAAATAACACCCGACAACCGATTATGGCACCGGCCATCTATGCAGTGGCGATAATTATATATACAGATTTCAAATAAATGACAAGCAATCGGATTAAACGAAACATCTTCCTAATCTTCAGCATCATAGGCTTGGTTGTTTTGGCTATACGCGTGAACGACCTCATAAGGTATGACGGAGATTGGTGGAGCGTGATAGGCGCAGCCATCCTATACGGTTGGATATTTGACATCTATCTTTCCTACCGCCGCAAAGTCCGTCGCGAACAACAGCACGACTAATCCCTGATAAGTCATCAAGAAACTATTCCCCCACCATACTACGGTTTTACCAACAGCAAACGGCCTATATCTAATTATTACTGTCCGCTAAACCATAAAAAGGCGAGTCCAACTTCCTGAACGGCAGAAGTTGGGCTTACTTTTTGTCTTTGACAAGCCCCCTCAGCAGTTTTCAGGAACTTCGGGAGGCGATTCCGATGCTTCGGCGAGCATGATTTTCAGGTCTGCATCGGGCTGATTGAGGAACTTTTCGAGATTCAGGTAATACATCAGCACAATTCTGACGATTGTAGCAAGCCCTGAGAAGCTCCAACGTCTTTCGAGTTTGCTTTGAAGTACTGACAGCAGCAGATTTGCGATGAGTGTAACCCATATCTGGATTTTGATGGCGTTGGCGCAATGTGGGCTGCATCAACAATCTTATTTGTCTTGATGTAGCCGGGGTTCCTGTTGTGTACAACTCGTATGTACACTGGAAAAAAGCCATCTGACCGGGCCTTTCTCACGACTGCTTTCAGTGTCGTCATAATTAACTGATTTTGCGAGGTGTAAACATGGTGTAAGCAGGTGTAAGCGGAGGGGTGATTTGGTGTAAGCGTGGTGTAAGCAGAATTGAGCATTTGACTCGTTTTTTGCGGTCAAGTGTACGAACCGCCTAAGTGCAATTCAGGCTGTAATCACCTTTTAATCGGTAGATTACAGCCTGAAATAAGTATTTATGTCAATGGAGGATTAGTCCTCTATCGCTGCCTGGGCCGCAGCTACGCGGGCGATGGGCACACGGAAGGGGGAGCAGCTTACGTAGTTCATGCCGAGTTTGGCGCAGAACTTAACCGAAGAGGGTTCGCCGCCATGTTCGCCGCAGATACCCACTTTGAGTTCGGGCTTGGTGCCACGGCCTTTGCGCACGCCCATTTCCACGAGCTGACCTACGCCTTCCTGGTCGAGCACTTCGAACGGGTCTGTCTTGATAACGCCATGTTCCTTGTAGAATTTGAGGAATTTGGGGGCATCGTCGCGCGAGAAACCGAAGGTCATCTGAGTAAGGTCATTGGTACCGAACGAGAAGAAATCGGCAACAGTGGCAATCTGGTCAGCGGTGAGGGCTGCACGAGGCACCTCGATCATCGTACCTACGAGGTAGGGAACCGAACGGCCTTGTTCTTCGAACACCTTGGCTGCGGTGATATTGATTACATCTGCCTGGTTCTGGATTTCCTTCAACGAACCGACAAGGGGTATCATGATTTCGGGGTGAACGTCGATACCGCGGGCTTTCACTGCGAGGGCAGCCTCGATGATTGCACGAGTCTGCATCTCGGTTATTTCGGGATATGTGATGCCGAGACGGCAGCCACGGTGACCGAGCATGGGGTTGAATTCCTCAAGGGCGTCGACCTTAGCTTTCACTTCTGCAAGGGTGATTCCCATCTCATCAGCAAGTTCCTTCTGTGTAGCAGTCTGATGAGGCACAAATTCGTGCAACGGGGGATCGAGCAGACGGATGGTCACTCCGTAGCCGTCCATTGCCTCGAAGATACCTTCGAAGTCGCCACGCTGCATGGGAAGCAGTTTGGCAAGCGCGGCCTTGCGGCCTTCAAGGTCGGAGGCAAGAATCATTTCGCGAACGGCCTTGATGCGGTCGCCTTCGAAGAACATGTGTTCTGTGCGGCAAAGACCGATACCCTGCGCACCGAAAGCGCGTGCCTGACGGGCGTCGCGGGGGGTGTCGGCATTGGTACGCACGAGTGTATGTGTATATTTGGCAGCGAGGTTCATGATAGCACCGAAGTCGCCGTCGAGTTCCGGCTGGACGGTGGGAACCTGGCCGTCGTAAACGTCACCGGTCGAGCCGTTTAGCGAAATCCAATCACCTTCGTTATAGGTTTTGCCACCCATTTCAACGGTGCGTTTTTCGTAATCGACCTTAATTTCGCCTGCACCTGAAACGCAGCATTTACCCATACCACGGGCAACTACTGCCGCATGGCTTGTCATACCGCCACGCATGGTAAGGATGCCCTGTGCAACGGCCATACCGCGAAGGTCTTCGGGAGAGGTCTCGATACGCACGAGAACGACTTTCTTTTTCTTCTCTGCCCATGCTTCCGCATCGTCGGCAAAGAATACGATCTGGCCGGTAGCGGCGCCAGGCGATGCGGGAAGACCCTTGGCCATTACGAGCGCACGCTTAAGGGCGGCCTTGTCGAACACCGGGTGGAGAAGCTCGTCGAGTTTCTGGGGCTCCATACGCAGAAGGGTGGTCTTTTCGTCGATTTCACCTGCGCGGAGAAGATCCATGGCGATTTTCACCATAGCGGCACCTGTACGCTTGCCGTTACGGGTCTGGAGCATCCAGAGTTTGCCATCCTGGATGGTAAACTCCATGTCCTGCATATCCTTGTAGTGGTCCTCAAGCTTGTGGGCGATGCTGATAAGCTCTGCGGCACATACGGGCATAGCTTCCTCAAGCGAGGGATATTTTGCAGCACGATCCTCTTCCGAGATACCCTGGAGGGCAGCCCAACGGCGAGAACCCTCGATGGTAATCTGCTGGGGTGTACGGATACCGGCAACCACATCCTCGCCCTGGGCGTTGATGAGGTATTCGCCGTTGAATATGTTTTCACCGGTGGCGGCATCACGCGAGAACGCCACGCCGGTAGCGGAGTTGTTACCCATGTTACCGTAAACCATAGCCTGCACGTTGACAGCGGTTCCCCATTCTTCGGGAATCTGGTTCATGCGGCGGTAGAGGATTGCACGCTCGTTCATCCAGCTGTCGAACACGGCGCAGATACCACCCCACAACTGATCCCATGCGCTTTCGGGGAAGTCCTTGCCGGTGTGTTCCTTAACGGCGGCTTTGAAGAGGCTTACAAGGTTCTTGAGATCTTCGACTTCGAGATCGGTATCGAATTTCACACCCTTTTCCTCCTTCACCTGGTCGATGATGGCTTCGAAGGGGTCGGTCTCGGTTTTTGATTTGGGCTTCATGCCGAGCACCACGTCGCCATACATCTGCACGAAACGGCGGTAGCTGTCCCATGCGAAACGGGGGTTGCCGCTCTTTTCAGCCAAAGCGCTTACAGTGGCATCGTTCATACCGAGGTTGAGCACGGTATCCATCATGCCGGGCATCGAAGCGCGGGCACCTGAACGAACGGAAACGAGAAGGGGGTTCTGGGGGTCGTTGAATTTTGTGCCTGTAAGGCTTTCCACATGGGCGATAGCCTTTTCAACGTCGGCCTTTATGTCTTTGACAACTTCATCCTTGCCATACTGGGTATATTCTGTGCAGACATCGGTAGTGATAGTGAAACCGGGAGGCACAGGCATGCCCAACTTATTCATTTCAGCGAGGTTGGCACCTTTACCGCCGAGGATGTTACGCATCGAAGCATCCCCTTCAGCCTTGCCGTCGCCGAATGTAAAGATTTTTTTCATTTGGGTCTGTAAGTTTTGATTAAAGTTATGATTTGTATATTTCCTGTTTTATCAAATGTCTATGCGGCGCTTGGTCAGACACCACTGTGTTTTTATGGCTGTTTCATATCTCGAAGCCGCCCCGATGCGTTGCAACGGCGCGAATCCCCGTTTTCTATTCTGCAAAGATACGATTTTGCGCCGAAAAAACATTCATTACCGAGGCAAAAAACAGTTTTTTCAATTAAAATTTTCATTTCTTGTTAAAGTGCGTTATATTTCCCCTTTAAATAACTAACTTTGCGACTGATTACACCAAATCAAACCAACAGCTTCACGGGGCATCCGAAGGTAATTCCGGTTCGTGATAACGCGGTTACACCAACGCATGGATTTTCAGTGCCGTCACAGCCTCAATCGCGGATATCGCAATGTGGGAAAAACTCCCGGCTCCCGGCAACCTGCTGCCTCTCCCCATCCCCGTCAAGAATCAAGGAAACAACATATGTCACGCAAGAAGAAGGAACTCCCGCTTTTGGAGAATATCGAGATAACAGGCGTAGCAGCCGAAGGCAATGCCATAGCACGCGTCAACGACATGGTGGTTTTTATCCCTTATGGCGCGCCTGGCGACATAGCCGACATAAAAATCGACCGTAAAAAACGCTCTTATGCCGAGGGGCATATCGAACGCCTGACAAAACCGTCCGACATACGCATCGAGCCGTTTTGCGAACATTTCGGCACATGCGGCGGGTGCCGCTGGCAACACCTCCCCTACGAATACCAGCTTCAAAACAAGCAGCAGCAGGTTACCGATGCCTTGCAGCGAATAGCGAAAGTGGAATTGCCGGAAATATCCCTGATTCTCGGCTCCGAGACAATCCGCGAATACCGCAACAAGATGGAATACACCTTTTCCAACAAGCGGTGGATCACATGGGAACAATTGCGTTCGGGCGAGGATGTGGGCGACCGTTCAGGTGCAGGATTCCATATTCCCGGGGCATTCGACAAAGTGCTTGACATCAACCGTTGCCACCTCCAGGATTCCATAGGCGACCGCATACGCCTTCACCTCAAGTCATACGGGATTGCCAACAGCATTCCATTCTACGACCTCCGCGCACAACAAGGTTTCTTCCGCACGCTTATGATACGGGTGCTTACCACCGGTGAAATAATGGTTGTAATATCTTTCGGAGAAGACAACCAGGCCCAGATCCAAGCCACCCTCGACAACCTGCGCGAAGCATTCCCAGAGATAACATCGCTGATGTATGTTGTGAACACAAAAGCAAACGACACCATAGGCGACCTCCCGGTAATGCTGCATTCAGGCCGTGAATACATCATCGAGGATATGGAGGGATTGAAATTCCGAATCGGACCCAAATCATTTTATCAGACCAATTCCCGGCAAGCCTACCGCCTGTATTCGGTTACCCGTGAAATGGCCGGCCTTACCGGCGGGGAGCTAGTATATGACCTTTACACCGGCACAGGCACCATTGCCAACTTCGTGGCACGGAATGCCCGCCACGTAATCGGCATCGAATACGTGGCCGACGCCATCGAAGATGCGAAAATAAATTCAGAGGTAAACGGAATCAGCAACACCGAATTCTATGCCGGCGACATGAAAGATGTGCTCACCGACGAATTCATAGCCATCCACGGCCGCCCGGATGTGATGATTGTCGACCCTCCACGCGCAGGAATGCACGACGATGTAATCAAGGTCATCCTCAACGCCGCCCCCTCGCGCATAGTCTACGTAAGCTGCAATCCGGCAACACAGGCCAGAGACATCGCCATGCTTGACGGTAAATACCGCGTAACGGCAGTGCAACCAGTCGACATGTTCCCCCACACCCATCATGTGGAAAACGTGGTGCGTCTCGAACTACGCGACTGATGTGAAATCTACATATTGGAATTGTAATATGCCGGATTACCTGTAACCTCCTTCCCTACAAAAAGCGGAACCCGGAAAGGCGAATCAGCCGAAGGCAGTTCGATTTCGGCGACAACAAGCCCCTCGTTATGCCCGTGGAACTCATCGACTTCCCATATCCACCCCTCAAAGGGTACGATATAGCGGGTTTTGGTGATAACAGCCCCGTCGGCACACCTTTCCAGCATGTCGCGTGCATCGGCTACAGGGATTTCATATTCCCATTCGTCGCGCACGGCTCCATTGTTGCGCCCCTTAACCGTCAGGAACGCCTTGTCATCCTTTATACGCACCCTGACCGTCGAATCAATCCGGCGGCTCAGATACCCCTGTGTTATTTCATAACTATGTGTGGCCGACACCTTGAAATTGGTATTTTCCACTAAAAATTTGCGTTCTATTTCTTTTGCCATAATACAGAACCTAGATAAGTCGCGTTCATTGCGTAACTTTGCAAAGTTATACAGAAAAATGCGATATCATATATTCCGACATATCAAAATACGCCTGATTACCCTGGCCGTCGTGTACTCAGCAATCCTCCTCACCCCGGTCGGCATATATGCGCAGACCCACATATCGGCCGACCCCGACACATTGCGCGGGGTCACACTCCAGGAAATCACGGTGCGCCGCACAAAGGAACACTACAGCAAACGCAATAACCCGGCGGTAGAGTTCATGAACCGGATCCGCACGGCAAAAGAGGCATCCGACCCGCGCCGAAACGATTTCTACAACTATAGGAAATACGAACGGATGTCGTTCGGCCTTAACAACTTCAAAATGGCCGACTCTCTACCGGCAGGAAAGAAACCTGGCAAATTCGCATTCCTCAAAGAACATGTCGACACATCCGACATATCGGGCGTGCCGGTGCTTCCGTTGTCGGTCAAAGAAAAAGTGACCGACGTGATTTACCGTCGCTCACCGCATTCCGAAAAACAATATGTGCGAGGCCAAAGGTCATCAGGAATCGACGATATTGCCGATTTCCAGAACGTGCAGACCATGATCGAGGATGTGTTCCGCGAGGTCGACCTCTATGACGACGATATAACTATCCTGCGCAACAGGTTTGTCAGCCCCCTTTCACACATCGCCCCCGATTTCTACAAATTCTATCTCACCGACACCGTTACCATCGAGGACGGCACACGATGCATCGTGCTCAGTTTCGCTCCCCGCAACCCGGCCACATTCGGATTCCTAGGGCGGCTATATGTGGCGGAGGGGGACAGCACCATGTTCGTCCGACGCGTGAGCATGGGGGTCTCCCCTACCATCAACCTGAATTTTGTGGACCGCATGCAGATTCTACAGGAATTTGCAAAGGCGCCCGACGGGTCACGGCTGAAACTTACCGACGACCTTAACGTGGAGATGACAGTTCTACCCGGCTCCCCGCCACTCTACGCACGGCGCACCACCGCCTACGACAACCATAACTTTGCCCCATCGCCGCAAGCCGAACTGCTCGACAGGCTCGGCTCTACATTCACCGCCCCTGATGCAGGCACTCTCGACGAAAAATGGTGGGGTGAACACAGGCTCGTAGCAGCAAGCAGCAACGAGACGCGCATCCCACAGCTTCTTAACCGGCTGCGTAACGTACCCATCTACAAATACGGTGAAAAATTCCTCAAACTTATGGTAGTGGGATATGTGCCTACCGGCAAACCTTCGAAATTCGACATAGGCCCCCTTAACACCTTCATCAGCGGGAACTCAGTGGAAGGTGTAAGGCTCCGTGCCGGAGGCATCACAACCGCCAATCTCAGCAACCGGTGGTTTGCACGCGGCTATATTGCCTACGGCACACGCGACCACAAATGGAAATACAGCGCCGAACTCGAACACTCGTTCAACGAGAAACGCTATCATTCACGCGAATTTCCCATCCATTCCATAAAATTCTGCGAGAAATACGACATCGACCAACTTGGCCAGCACTATCTGTTCACCAACCCCGACAACATGTTCCTCGCCCTTAAACGAGGTTCGAACAAGCTGATAACATATCGCCGCGACACAAGGCTTACATACCAGCTCGAGCTGGCCAACAACTTCTCGGTGGAAGCATCAGCCGGGGTTGAAAGGCAGGAACCAGGGCCGTTCGTCCCGTTCGTATTGACCGACGGCACACACCTTGACCATATCAATGAAGCCACGTTCACAGTGCAACTGCGTTATGCACCGGGTGAGAAATTCTACCAGGGCAAAACATCGCGAATCCCTATAAACCACGACCCGCCAGTTTTTATTCTAAGCCATACTTTTGCCCCAAAAGGCTTTCTCGGCAGCCGTTACACCATCAACAAAACCGAACTCAGCGCACAAAAACGAGTATGGTTCTCGGCATTCGGGTTCGCCGATATAATCTTAAAGGGAGGGCATATATGGAGCCGCTCCCCCTATATGGCACTCGCAACACCTAATGCCAACCTTTCATACACCATACAGGACGAAAGTTTCGCATTGCTTAACCCGATGGAATTCATCGGCGATTCCTATGTCTCATGGGATTTGACCTATTGGGCCAACGGTGCGCTATTTAACTATATCCCCCTGCTTAAGAAACTGAAACTTCGCGAAGTAGTGGCCTTCCGTGGATGGCTCGGGCATCTCAGCGACAAAAACAATCCCCGCTTTGACACCGACCGGCAAAACCCGCTCCTGATGTTTCCTCAGGAAGCAGCCGCCACTCCGATGCACAAACTCCCGTATATGGAAATCAGCGCGGGAATCGACAACTTCCTCAAAGTACTTCGCATAGACTATGTGTGGAGGCTGAACTACCGCGACACACCAGGCATCGACCGTTCAGGGCTTCGCATAGCACTGCACGTGACCTTCTGACATCCTTTTGCAATTCAAGCCCTGGAACAGCCCCTAAATCCTTAATTAACCATAATATATTCCAAACACGGCAGCAAAGGAACTGCTAATCTAGCTAAATTTGCTAATTTAGCGAAATAGCGACATCATTTCAGCTACAACGATTTTCTCAAACCAAAATCTCTGTAGCAGGTAATTTATCATTGCAATGGGACTACGATTATTTATAACAACAGCCGTGGCAACATGTATTGCCATCTCGGCACACAGCCATGTCACCCTTGTAAAGGATGCACGAGCCAAAGGCAGTATTTTCGCTGCCGATTCCACACACCTTGAGGCGGCAAACCTTCTGAGCGAGTTTGCAGAACGTATAAGCGGGGCCAAAATCCCCGTCACATTATCCTCCAAGCCGAAAGCGGATACGCACGACGTTATCATACGAAGTGCGCAAAACCCGTCGGTGAAAGAAGACGGGTTCCACATCACAACTTCCCCCGGCCACCTGCTGATTGAAGGGGGGCCCGACAAAGGCAGTACCTACGGCGTTATAACCTTGCTCGAACGATGGCTGGGATGCAACTACTGGGCTGCCGACGCATTGGATATTACCGAAAGCCCGGATATAATGCTCCCTGAAATAGAACTGACAGAAAACCCGGCTTTCCGCTATCGGCAATCGCAGAACTACGGCATGGCAGCCAACCCGGCCTACCGCCTTTGGCTGCGCCTTGAAGAGCCTGCCGATGAATTTGCCGGAGGCTATTGGGTGCATACATTCAACCGATTGCTGCCTTCGGCGGTTTACGGTGAATCTCATCCGGAATATTATGCCTTTTTCGGAGGCCGACGCCATCCCGGGAAAGCCTCGCAATGGTGTCTTTCCAACCCCGACGTGTTAGAAATCGTAGCCTCCAAAGTCGACTCCATTTTCCGTTCCGACCCGGGCCGTAACATGATTTCGATAAGCCAGAACGATGGCAACCACACATATTGCACATGCCCCGAATGTGCACGCACCGACAGCATCGAGGGTGCACACTCCGGCAGCCTGATTCATTTTCTCAACAAACTGGGTGCCCGTTTCCCCGACAAGCAGTTCTCAACACTGGCCTACCTTTACACCATGCACCCGCCGAAACATGTAAAACCGCTGCCTAATGTAAACATAATGCTATGCAGCATCGACTGTTTCCGTGAGGTTCCGCTCGACGACAATGCCTCAGGGCGCGATTTCCTCAAAGCCCTGCACGGATGGGCGGAAATTACCGACAATATTTTCGTATGGGACTATGGAATCAACTTCGACGGCACATCCACCCCCTTCCCGAACTTCCATATCCTCCAGCCCAACATCCGCACATTCCGCGACAATCATACAACGATGCACCACTCACAGATTGCAGGTTATCGCGGAGGCGACATGTCGGAAATGCGCACCTACCTCGTGTCGAAACTCATGTGGAACCCGGATCTTGATATGGATTCTTTGCAGACGGCATTTATCGACGGTTATTATGGCAAAGCCGCACCCTACATCAGGAAATACATCACCCTGCTCGAAGGCGCCCTGCTGGGAAGCGGCACACCGCTTTGGCTCTATGATTCACCTGTGACACATAGCGACGGGATGCTCAACCCCATACTCCGGCGCGAATACAACCGACTGTTCGACAGGGCGGAAAAAGCTGTCGCCGACAATCCTGAAATGCTCACACGCGTGCAAAGGTCGCGCCTCCCGTTGCAATACAGCGAATTGGAAATAGCCCGCACAAACCCTGACAAGGATGTTGCCGATTTAAAAGCGAAACTCGACACCTTCGAGACACGCAGCCTGCGGCTCGGACTGACAGCCCTTAACGAACGCACCAACTCCCCGGCAGAATACTGCCGCCTATACCGCGACCGCTTCCTGCCAAAAGCAAACACGAACCTTGCCCGCGATGCCAAAGTATCGTTCAGCACCCCGGTACCGGCCCCTTTCGACAGCATTGCTTCCACGGCATTGACCGACGGACTTTTCGGGGGCGCCACTTTCAAAGACAGCTGGATCGGATGGGAAGGTATCGATGCATCGATTGTGCTTGACTTAGGTGAAGAGAAACAATTCACATCTGTCGAAACCGATTTCCTACACCAACTCGGCGCATGGATTCTGCTACCTAAAAACGTTACCTACTCCGCAGGTACCGACGGGAAATCGTTCGCCCTGCTCGGCAGCTACGACGTGCCGGAAGATAACGACGTAAAAGTAAAATTCACAGGCATACGCCATCAGTCGGAAACCCCGGTCAAAGCCCGGTATATAAAGGTCGACATAACCGGGACGAAACAGTGTCCGCACTGGCACTACGGTGTGGGTAACCCATGCTGGTTCTTCCTTGACGAGATAACCGTAAACTGACCGGCCAAACCTGGATAACACAGTCAATTCCAAAATAAACCGCCGTCTCCACATGCCGCACTGGATGCAGGCCACATGGAGACGGCGGTTTATGTTATTTCCACCGGCAACGGTTTAATCAGGCATTCTCATGCGAATCCGTTGAAGCATCCATTTTCAGGTCGTTATCGGTATCGGGATGGATAACCTCCGTGGTAATCTTGTCACCATCCTTCTCATAATCCACCTTGATGGTGTCGCCCGGATTAAGCGCAGAATTGATTATAAGCTCTGCCAGGGGGTCTTCGAGATATTTCTGAATAGAACGCTTCAGCGGGCGGGCCCCATACTGGTGGTCATACCCCTTCTCAGCGATATAGCTCTTAGCCTCGGTGGTGATTTCGAAGCTATAACCCAGCTTCGACATACGCCCCAGGAATCCGCGCAACTCAATTTCAATAATCTTGAATATCGCGTCCTTGTCAAGGGAATCAAACATCACTATATCGTCGATTCTGTTAAGGAATTCAGGAGCGAATGCCTTGTTGAGCGCCTTTTGCAGCACCGATTGCGAATAGTCCTTATCGTCGCTGCGGGTATTGAACCCCACTCCTGCGCCGAAGTCCTTAAGCTGACGTGTCCCGATGTTGGAGGTCATGATAATCAAGGTGTTCTTGAAATCGATGCGCCGCCCGAGGCTGTCGGTCAGACGCCCCTCGTCCATCACCTGTAACAACAGGTTGAACACATCGGGATGGGCCTTTTCGATTTCGTCGAGCAACACCACCGAATACGGGCGCCGACGCACCTTTTCAGTGAGCTGCCCACCCTCTTCATAACCGACATATCCCGGAGGCGCACCCACAAGGCGGCTTACGGTGAATTTCTCCATAAACTCACTCATATCCACGCGAATCAACGTATCGGCCGAATCAAACATATATTCGGCAAGTTTCTTTGCCAGATGTGTCTTACCTACACCCGTCGGGCCCAGGAACATGAATGTACCTATAGGTTTGTTAGGGTCTTTAAGCCCTACGCGGTTACGCTGTATCGCCTTTACGATTTTATCTATAGCCTTATCCTGCCCGATAATGTCGTTTTTGAGTTTCGGGGCCATTTCGCGGAGCCTGCTCCCTTCGGCCTGGGCTATACGCTGCACAGGCACACCGGTCATCATCGCGACAACCTCGGCAACCTTATCCTGATCAACGGTCACACGGTTCTGTTCAAGCATTTTCTGCCACTTCTCATTGGCTTTGGCCAATGTCGCCTTCAATTCCTGCTCCTTATCGCGGAACGAAGCAGCCTTCTCGAAATCCTGCGACTGGGCTGCAGCCAGTTTGGCAGCCCCGGCCTGTATGATTTCCTCCTCCAGACGCTCTATTTCCTCAGGCACCACGATATTGGTGATATGGGCACGCGAACCTGCCTCGTCCAATGCATCGATAGCTTTGTCAGGGAAATTGCGGTCGCTAAGATAACGTTCTGTCAGGCTCACACATGCCTTAAGGGCATCGTCGGTATATACCACATTGTGATGGTCCTGGTACTTATCCTTGATATTATTTAAAATCTGCAAGGTTTCATCAGGAGTGGTCGGTTCCACCATAACCTTTTGGAAACGGCGTTCAAGGGCACCGTCCTTTTCGATATTCTTACGATATTCGTCAAGGGTGGTGGCTCCGATGCATTGTATCTCACCGCGTGCCAACGCCGGTTTCAAAAGATTTGCGGCATCCATCGTACCTGCGGCATTCCCGGCACCTACAATGGTATGCAGTTCGTCGATAAACAGAATCACATCCGGGCTTTTGGCCAATTCGTTCAAAATAGCCTTGATGCGCTCCTCGAACTGTCCGCGATATTTGGTACCGGCCACAATCGAGGCCATGTCGAGCGACACGACCCTTTTGTCAAACAGGATACGCGACACTTTGCGTTGTACAATCCGCAATGCAAGCCCCTCGACTATCGCTGATTTACCCACACCGGGCTCACCTATCAGCACTGGGTTGTTCTTTTTACGACGGCTCAGAATCTGGGCAAGACGCTCTATTTCACCCTCACGCCCGACAACGGGGTCAAGACGCCCGTCCTCGGCGGCACGGGTTATATCGTTTCCGAACTTGTCGAGCGTCGGGGTGTCATTACTGCTTTTACCACCGCGCGATTGCCGTTTCGACGAACTTTCATCGGCCTGCCCCGACGCAGGGCGGGGCGACGAACCAAGGTCATCGTCATCATCCTCATCCTCCTCCGTAGCACCAAGCCCGTTGCGTGGCGAATCCTTCACATTCGAAATCATCTTCAAAACCGCCTGATAATCTATCCCGGCCTGACGGAAAGGCACAATGAACTCCATGTGCTGGATCTCCGGGTTATGAAGCAATGCCAGCAACAGATGTTCGGTATCCACGGTGGAGCTTTTAAGCATCCTTGCCTCAAGCACCGACAACTTTACAAGCCTGTTGCTCAGGTCGCTAGCCACGACTTCGCCGCCAAGCGGGGCTGTAGCATCATAAAGGGAGTCATCAAGCTGCTGACGCAACTGATAAACCGACGCTCCGCGCGACACCCGCTCCAAGAGCGCGAACACCCGCGAACCCGTATCGGCAAGCAACGCCAAAAACAGGTGTTCAGGCGTGATTATGCTGTTGTTATGGCGGATAGCTTCCTTCCGGCTATTCTCCAAAACCGCTTTTACTTCATTTGAAAAATTAATTTCCATTCTTCCTTATCCTTTCTTTTAGTGGAAACCTTGAAGCTGTCATGACTTCATCCTTTTGAGGCAGCACAGCATGCCGCCCTCACAATAATAACAGAAAATAACATAATTTATGTTCTGACAATCCTGCAAATATTGGCTTCATTATATAACGGCAAACAGCATGCCAAACGTATCGAATCACGGCACTCGTTGTCCTAAAAAAACTTAAATGAAGCATTTATCAAATAAAAGCGGCATAACAGCTTTGCTTCATAAAGGCGCCATGACACGTATGCGGCATTTTTTGCTTCATCAGCACCATTTATTCGCAATGCAAACCGATACCTTTGCAATACCGATGCAGGAACATTCGAATAACCCAATCATATCTGACAACGAATATCATGACAAAAAACAAAACAATGGGCCGCGCCAAAAAATTTGGCATAAAGGCATCCCTGGCGGCTGTTGCTCTCACAGCCCCGTCAACCGCATTCGGATGGGATATCGACAGGCTGATTTCCACCGACAACACCTCGCTCCTCCTGTCGGCCGACAAAGGTTCTACCCTGCGGTTCTCATATTACGGCCCGAAAATCGAACAATCCGACATAAACCCGGTTCACGACACATGGGCAGGCGCCAACCGCGCTGCATATCCGGCTTTCGGCGACATAACAAACAGGCTGACATCATTTCAGATGACACATGCCGACGGCAATATAACCACCTTCCTCCAAGTGGATTCCGTATATTCCGAATCCACCGGCAAAGGCGAGGCAACGGTCTTTATCCTGAAAGACAAACACTACCCTGTCACAGTCAGGCTCCACTACCTCCCCGTAAAGGGTTCCGACATAATCGAAATGTGGGCCACCGTTACAAACAACGGGAAAAAGGATGTGACCATACGACGGATAGATTCCGGATTCCTCCCGATAAGGCGCGGCGACGCATGGGTCACCCATCTGCACGGTGCATGGACAGCCGAAAGACAGATGGTTAAAATACCCTAAAACGATAACGGCGGGCAAAAGAATGCATATATCGCTAATTTTTCTATTTCTTTGTCTGCTGAGCCTTGAGGCGTTTTTGTGTGCGCTGAAATTCGGCTTTATCTTGCTGATACTCACGCTTCATTTCTGCATATTCTTTGCGCAGTTCTTCTTGCTCTTCAAGAAGTTCCTCCTGTTCTTTCTCTATTTCAGCCTGCTCTGTTTCAAGCTCCTGCTGTTCAGCGTTTAGATCTGATTCGCTGTTAGAGCAAGCTGTGAATGGTAGCATTGCCAGATAGGTCAATAAAATTCCTATAGTTCTCATATCATCTGTTATCTTTAGTTTCACGATATTCCTGTGTACCATCAACCACATTTACATTCACTTGTTTGCCGCCGGAGAAATTCCATACAAGTGAAAATCCAACATATTGGACAGGAGTGGTGTATTTATATGATTAAGCTGTTTTTATCTGCCTCCTGTGGTAGATTGATTGACACTGGCATCGGCATTTATAAGCTTGCTTGCCCCTCGTTTCTGCCGTCCCCATTGCAAATTGTAACTGATGGATATATACGGCATCCGCATATTGAGCCGCATATGCTGCTCATTCGTGTTCCATTTGCTTAATGATCTGGAGCCTTGATCATATTTTCCAAAAGGCATGATTACTCCTGCTCCAAATTCCCATTCTTTCCAATTATAGGATAAATCTATTATAGAGATGTCTTCGCCCCATGAGATTTTTTCACCCCACAAATCTCTCTGCGCCCGGCGGTACTGCACTCCAAGAGTGAAGCCCCAATGAGAAAGCAACGCACTTACATCACCGCTCCAACAATGATTATAGAGTTTGTATCTATTGCCTTTCATGCGTTCCGCAGTATACTGCAATGTCCCTGATAAAGTCATCCATGTCGGAATAACCTCAATCTGCGGAGCTATCCAAAAACTTATGTTGTCCAATCCTTTACTATTTTCGTAAGAAGTTATTAGCCTGTTATTTTCCCAGTAAAGGTAAGGCGTGATTGCATTTGGACTTGAAAAGGCTCTGACACCCAATGAACCTGAAACACGAGGTAGATTGTAACTGTATCTCAATGAGAGCATGTATGAGGATGAGGTTTTCAAATCGGGATTTCCGATTCTCCATTGAAAGCCGTCAAGTTGCTGGGGTGCAATATTGGTTTCGGCAAGAGATGGAGCTGATTGCCACGATGTGAAACTAAGGCGGAACTGATGGTTTTGGTTGGGTGAATAGGTTATGGTAGCCTGTGGCCGGAGATTCCATGAATGATTGCCTTGATTGGTTTCCTTAAAAAGGAACGAGGTATATTGCGCACCAAGTCCCCCTGTTAAAGAAACTTTGTTGATACGGTGGAAATATTCGGCAAAGAAATATGCCTTGTCCTGACGTTGATGAAATACTTCCCCGTCAAGATTTTTGTATGTTGAGCGATTGCGGTTAGCTGTGTAAGACGCTCCTGCGGTAAGACGAGAGTTTCTCCATTGTTTTATATAGTCAGCCTCGATGCCGTAAGCTTGATTCCAGTCTTTTATATAGGTGTGAATATCATTTATAAGCTGAAAGGTAGCCGGCATATGCTCAATATAATCTGAATATGAGTGCCCGGAATAAAGTGACGCACTGAAGTCCACAACCAACGTCTGTTTATGGCTAAAGTGCTGCTCAAGATACGCTGAGAAAGACGGAGTTGTGCCGATATTGCCGTGAGAATCGGTGAGGTTGATGTCTTTTTCGCCATTACTTAGACTCAATACCCCATTATATAGCCATTTATCCGCAAAATTGCGGTTGGCTTGCAGGGCTACATAAAACACAGTGATATCCGGTTTTATGTAGTTATATGTCAGCCACATTGCGCCCTGGCTGTTGTCAAGTTCTCCGCCTATGGGTGTTTCAGTCCTTGTCAATGATGTGCCGTCAGGATATGTAAATGTTTCTTCATATTCGCGGTGAGACTTCACATTATCTGTGAGTTTGAAATATGCACCTACTCCCCATTGGGAACGGCCGATATTGAATTTTGTATCAGCACGGTAATATCCCCATTTCTCATTGACAGCCTGTTTTCCCTCCAGCATTAAAGAACCTCCGAGCGTGGGATTTGTTACGATAAAATTGAGCACATAGTTGGCTCCGTTATAGCGTAGTCCCGGATTATCAATCCATTCAACGCGCTTTATTGTTTCCGGAAGAAGAGCTTTGACCTGCTCGATGGTCGCAACTCTCCCGTTGATTCGTATCTGTACCGATTGTCCTGCCGCGCTTATCGAACCCAAGGCATCATTTACCGTAAGAGTCGGTATCATCAGATTGCGGAGCAACTGCATACCGTTCTTGGAATTGTCAACCGCGCTTTTCGAGGGATGATAAACATCCATATCAGACTTGCGGATTACTTTGGGTGCCTTAACAACGATTTCTGTCAGCTCTTGCGAGATGATCGTATCGGTCGTTTTCGTTTGCGCGGATGCCCCCAAGGTACCAAGCAGTGCGGTGATAAATGTTATTATTGTCTTCATATCTGTTATGTTTTTTGATCTCTATTGCAAAATTACCACTGTGTATTTTTCCTTGCCATACCCAAAAGTGTACAAATGCGGGTAGGTCTGAAAACTTACTCTTTTGGGTATGACACAGCTCTGGTGTTAGTCCTAATTCTAATCTTAAAGATGTAATCGGAAAGAATATCCAAAACGAGGATTCAGTTCATGGAAGTTTTGATAAAGGGAAAGATAGGGCCTTACTTAAAAGGATTAACCGACCCATAAATGTTGCCTTTTTTCACTTCTTTGCGATAGGTTAAATAAAACTTCGTGAATATCACGATCGATATTACTATTGGACAAAGTAGGCTCCAATTTGTGCTTTTATAAATTGTACTATAAATACAATATAACAAACCGGCAAATGAGGATACTGCCAATATCATAGATATATTACGATTTGTAATGTTGCTAATCATAAGAAAGATTTTATTAGTTTATTGTAAAATCACATTCGTGAAAAATTCTTTTGTTGTTATCGTACCAAGAAATCATAAAACGGAGTATAGTAGAAGTTGTTAGGTTGTAGATAAAGTTTGTCAGCATTAAAATCGATGAGCATATTGAATCGTTTAAGGAAATTATTTCCAATCATGCCATCTATATTCTCCTTGCTTTGCATCCCGAATATAAGAGTAGAGAATGCTCCTGCTACTTTAGGCATTATATAAGGGCCAACAATTACTTCATCAAAAAATACATTCTTCAATTCTCCGCTACCTCCGTCTGAACTTGCGATGCGGGAAATAGCAAACGGTTTCTGCGTTTCAAGTAGGTTATTTTTATTGACAAACGGAGTATTCAAATCAATTATGCGGTCGGAACCCGTATCAACTTCAAGAAGAAGATTATGCAGTGTGCCGTTCAGCTTTATATGTAGATGAACAAAGGGCACATCGTATTTATAGGTGAAAGGTAATGATACATAGCTATCTTCAACCGTTAATGTCTCTTTTGGATAGCAGTATATCTTGAAATCGTCATAGTTGATTTCAATATTAAATGCTGCTAAACCATTTAGTCCAAAAACTCCATCCCAATATTCGGGAGGATATGGAATATGAGCGCAACCGGCCTTATCATATTGAATAGTGCCAACCTTAACGGAATTGTCGTTGCTATATTCAACGCTGTTTTCGCCGGAAGTGCCTAAATTATCGGCTAACTCACCATTATGGATTAGCCCTTTGAGTTTCGGAGAATTTGTATTGAGCACTATTGATGATGCTCCTGTATCTACAAGAAAACGGAGTGAATCTGAGCCGTTAACAAATGCGGTAACGTATATACGGCTATCCCCGGCTATGGCAAATGGTATTTCTCCGACAGGAGCTTTTTTTATCATTCTCGCATCTGCGTTGAATGCAAGAACGGCAGAAATGAATATTATGGTTATAAATTTTGCTCGTGATCTCATAAAAATTACTCAACAATTATTCGATTGGTATAAAACTCTATTTCTTCAATTTTTGTAAAGCTGCCTCTATCAGATTATCTTTGCCAAAAATTACATCATCAGTTTCCTCAACGATAATATCTGGTTGTATGCCGACACTGATAAATTCCGTGCCGTCGGCTAATTTCTCATGGCGGGTACATATACGCCCCCAATAACCCCAACCTAAATCAAACCTTATCGGGTTGCCTGTACTTCCGGCTGTAGGAGTTCCCATTACCAAGCCGCGCTTTGCATTCTTGAACAAAACGGTAAAATCTTCGGCGGCAGAAAATGTATTGCCAGAAACAAGTAGAATAATTGGTTTATTGTATTTTGGAATATCCGGAATTTGGAAATGGAAAGGAACAATGGAGTCGGATGCTATTTCCTCGCTATTCCACGGTTTGCCCCATGATGCGTAGGCAGCTTCATATTTAGGAGTATGCCATGCTGCTTGTGGGATTGTGTCTGTTGCAAGCAGTTTCATAACGACTTCACCATAACCACTGTTGCCCCCAGTATTATTGCGAATATCAATTATCAAGCCATCGGATGCCAATATTGTATCAGCAAGTTCAAGGAAGAAATTCGGATCAAAATCACCTTTTTGAAAGCTCGGAATTGTCAAAAGTCCGATATTATCCGATAGAGTTTCAAACTTTATAGACATATCCAGTTGTGCCACATCCCACGACGACTGTCTGTTGTCGGTAATATCAAACGATTTACTTTTGCCATTGCGGAAAGTCAGTTTAATTGGTTCTCCGCGATAGCCTTTTGTAAGATTAATGCTGTTAAATGGATATGTGGATGACCATTGCGGTGTAGAAGAAGCAATATAGGGCACAACATATTTGTTGGCATATTCAATTACGGGAATATCATTTATGGCAATGATTTCTGTTCCGCGTTTTACTCCTTTCGCAGTATATTCATCAGAGAAAATATCAGTAACAAATACTTTGTCGCCTATTCTTCTTTGCAGAATAGGAGCATAGGAAACATCGGCATTAAAACTGATGCTCGTATGTCCGTCGCCAAGTCGGTTAGCAAAAAGTTGAATCATACGACCAAATTCTTCATCTGATGCTGTTCCTACAAGAGCCGGCAGTTCTGCTTGGCAGATACTGTCGTAATTCTGAGAGAATTTACCATATCCGGCGAAGTTATATTTGACTTCCGACGCGAAACGAGTAGCAATGGCCGCTTTCTGCCAAGGCGTAAGATTATTCGTTGGGGCGGCAGATGCGCATAAAACGCATAACAGCGCGATGGTGAATGTGATTATTGGTTTCATATCTTAGATGATTTTATTATTACAGCTATTACTATCAGTATCAATGAAATGCTCAACAATGTCAATATGTAATTACGCTTATTTGAATAATTGCGAATTAAATATTGAGATCCTTTTATTCCTATCGTTATTAGTAATAAAATTGGGATGCTGAAATTACTCATTTAATATTGTTTTATTGATTTCCGATGCAAAATTACGGTCATGGGAAATTCCTTGCCATACCTAAAAGTGTACAAATGCAGACCGAGGCGAAAATATACACTTTTGGGTATGGCACACCGATATGGCAATTTCTAATTTTGCATCAAGTAATCGTCGCAAGACGATTTCGTAGAAAGAAAATATCAGACATGACAAACGAGGAAAGAAATCTTATCAAGGAATGCTGGATAATGGTTATAGGTACAGGCACATTTGTATCCTATCTAAAATCCGAGTTGAAAAATATTGGTTTCTCAAATATAGTTGTTGAGAATGGCACCAACAGTCAAAAGAATATCACCACCATAAATATAATCTCGGAATATGGCGGCAACATAAGTTCGCGCCTCGTGTACGAAATGTTTTCAGCACCTATAATATATCCTTTTGATTTTGTGAGCGGTGCAGGGGCAATGGTTATAATGCCCGGCGATGACAGGGAATTGCTTGCACAGACGGATTTGCGCCGGTGGGCAGCGGAATACATATCGGGATATTGCGCTTTCTGGAATATGGAGGGATGCGATTGGCTCAGTGAAGCGTTGCCGAAGATAAGAGCCGGAGCAATCAACGAATCCGCTCAACGGCTTGCAGCCCATATCTGCGCACGGATAGCCGCCAATATTGCTGTTGGTCGTGAGGTGAAGCACTTTCCGCGATTCTATCTCTGCCGTAATTTAGAGTAACTTGTTGTTGGTGGCGGCAACTATCGCCTCGGAGATATTGCGCACATCAAGTTTCTCGAAGATACGTTGACGGTATTTCTTGATTGTGTCGGGTGACAGGCAGATCTTGTCGGCAATCTCCGACATGGTGTAGCCTTGTATGGATAAAGTAAGCACCGATTTTTCGCCGTCGGTCAGCACTGGCATCTGCCGTTTATCCCAACGGCAAGTGTTCATATTATATTCAAAGAAATCAGACGAGCCAACGCGGTGCATCTCAATATGTCCGGCATCGGTATGTGTCGCAGCCGAAACAACACAAAGGGCGAGCCATATCCGTCCGTCGGAGGTGAGGGCAAGCGGGGTCAGCTTGTGATTGACGAGAATTTTGCGCCCGCTGTTGAGAATATTAAAGTCGTATGATATGTACCAGTCTTTGCGCTCATCGACAGGGATATTGTTGTAGAAATCAAATCCGGCTTTGTTCAATGCGAGAAGAAAGGGCTGTTCTTCCTCCGGCACATATTGGATATAGAAACGGTAGCCTAAATCTCGCATCTGTTCGGGCGATAATCCGCAGAGAAGCATCGGATTGGGCGACACATACAGGAAATTCCGCCTGAAATAGTCAATGATATAGACGCTCTGATAAGTCGAGCGAGAGAACGCCTCTGCCGACCTGATATATTCCGACACACGGCTGTAATCAAGTTCCTCCTGGAGCCTGACCTCATTGTCGGGTATGAAGAAATCGTCTGTCATTCTATCCATATTCAAAGAGATTAACTCCGCTAAATGAAGTGATTTAAACTTATTTCAAGTTCTTAAATAAGCGGTTAAAATGTTAAAATACAGCGTACAATCAAGATTATTCGCTATATTATGGGCGCTTAAAACCATTCATAAAGAAGAACCTATGTACGCCGTACTTGACAAAGTTACAATAAATCTGAAATAATGCCCTGTCTTTCGACAGCAAAACGTGGATTTGAGACTAAGAGGTTGTTTAAAAACAAATGTGAATAAAAAAATAAGCATCAGTCGAAATTTCAGACATTTATGCTTTGGTGATTGTTTAAATAAA
>OFFO01000172.1_pt1 | contig 62098 bp, 52 predicted proteins | sample 1521441 | NCBI WGS metagenome assembly OFFO01 (sample SAMEA3504097, study PRJEB24116) | mouse gut metagenome | biome: mouse gut; feature: mouse-associated habitat; material: faeces | place: Denmark | collected 2011
GGAGCGGATGCTCCGAAGCGTTCGAGACCCATCACTTCGTAACGACCGCTCATCACGGGCCAGAGAGCGGCGGGAAGACCGCTTGTCAGGCCGAACTGCGGCACTCCGGCCGGAAGTACACTTTCGCGATACTCCGGAGTCTGCTCTCCGAAAAGACCTGCGGAGGGAACCGACACCACGCGGGCCCTGACACCCTCTGCCTTGAGAGCCTCGGCTGCATGCACAAGCAGAGCGACATCGCTGCCGTTGGCAACGAGCACTACGTCGGGATTTTCAGCCGGAACGACCACATAACCGCCGTGTGCCGCCTTCCTTGCCTCCTCGCGGCGGTTCTCGCCGGGAAGATCCTCGAGATTCTGACGCGAGAAGATGAGCACAGTCGGAGTGTCTCTGTTCTCCATGGCCAGACGGTAAGCCTCCACTGTTTCCGCAGAGTCGGCTGGACGGATCACGAGCACGGAGGGACGGCCGCTGAAATTGCGCACCTGCTCCATAAGACGTATCTGTGCCTCCTGCTCGATGGGTTCGTGAGTGGGACCATCCTCTCCGACGCGGAACGAATCATGGGAATAAATGAACTTCACGGGAAGTTCCTGCAGTGCCGCCATGCGGATGGCGGGCTTCATATAGTCGCTGAAGACGAAGAAAGTGGCGCAGGCCGCGAACACACCTCCGTGGAGCGCGATACCGTTGATGACGCAGGCCATGGTGAGTTCGGCGACACCCATCTGGAGGAACGCGCCCGAGAAATCGCCGCGCAGGAAAGCGCGGGTCTTCTTCAGGAAGCCGTCGGTCTTGTCGCTGTTGGCGAGGTCGGCGCTGGACACTATCATGTTGTCGATATGTTCGGCGAGGAAACCGAGTACGGAAGCCGACGCGGCGCGCGACGCCATGTTCGGCTTGAGTTCGATGGAATCCCAGTCGAGTTCAGGAAGTTTCAGCTCGCGGCAGTCGCGGAGATGCGCGGCGAGCTCCGGATTCCGCTGCGCCCAGAGATCGAATTCCTTACGGCGGCGGGCTACGGTCTCCTTAAGCCGGGCGGCGCGCTCCGCATAGAGTTCGGCCACATCGGGACGGATCACCCAGGGGTTTTCCGGATCGCCGCCCCATCCGCGGACGGTTGCGTCCAGATCGGCACCTGCGGCGGAAAGGGGCTGGCCGTGGGTATTGACAGCTCCCTCCATAGAGGAGCCGTCGGCGCGGACCACACCGCGGGCCATCACCGTATGGCCGATGATGAGCGTGGGACGTTCCTTCTCATCGACAGCGGTCTGCAGGGCAGCCGCGATTGCAAGAGGATCACAGCCGTCGACCTCAAGGACATTCCAGCCCCATGCGCGGTACTTGGCGGCGACATCCTCACGGTCCACCTCCTCTACCTTGGTGGAGAGCTGGACTTCGTTGGAGTCGTAGAACATGATGAGATTGTGGAGTCCGAGCAATCCTGCGATACGGCCCGCGCCCTGCGAGATCTCCTCCTGAATACCACCGTCGGAGATAAAAGCATAAGTCTTGTGAGCCACCACCTCGCCGAAGCGTGCGGCAAGGAAGCGCTCGGCTATGGCGCAGCCGACGGCCATGACGTGACCCTGGCCCAGCGGGCCTGAGCCGTTCTCCACTCCACGGGCCACATCGAGTTCGGGATGGCCCGGAGTGACACTCTCCCACTGACGGAAATTCTGCAGATCCTCCATAGAGTATTTGCCGGCGAGAGCCAGTATGCCGTAAAGCATCGGCGACATGTGTCCGGGATCGAGGAAGAAACGGTCGCGGGCGAACCATTGCGGGTCCTCCGGGTCGTATTCGAGAAACGACGAGTACAGCACATTGATGAAATCGGCTGCCCCGAGCGAGCCGCCGGGATGGCCTGATTTGGCTTTCTCCACCATCTCGGCAATCAGCACACGCAGATTGTCGGCGGCCGAATTCATTGTCTTTACATCCATATCAATATAATTCGTTTTAGATTTTAAGATTTCAGTCACTTTACTTCCGTTATCTTCTCAGAGGTCGCGGAGATCCGGAGCCTCATCCTGACCGACGGGAATATCACGGTTTACATTCTTCGAGCCGGCTATAGAGTAGAAAAGGATATAGACGAGCATCGCCACCACCAGCCAGTAGCTGTTCACATAACCTGCGGTACGGCCGATCCAGTCCTGGACATACGGCATTACGCCGCCGCCGACCACCATCATCATGAAAAGACCCGAGGCCTTGGCGGTGTACTTGCCGAGGCCTTCGGTGGCGAGATTGAAGATTCCGCCCCACATCACCGAGGTGCAGAGGCCGCAAAGGAAGAGGAAGAGGCACTTCATCGGCACCTGGCCGGAAGTGATGTTAAGCGCGGGAATGGAAGGAGAGGTGAACGTAACGCTTTCGGGGAGGAATATTGCCGTCAGCACGAGGATGATGGCGACTGTGGATACGGTCACCATCTGGGTGCGGGTGGACACCTTGCCGGAGATGATCGAGCTGAGGAAACGGCCTATGAGCATCATAAGCCAGTAAAGGGCGGCGAGCGAACCGGCCACAGCTGCGGCTCCCTCGAAATTCTCGCGGGAAATCCAGGCATTCATCTCGGCCGGTATGCCGATTTCGATTCCTACATAGAAGAAAATGGCGATCACGCCGAGCAGACAGTGACGGAACGCCAGGGGGCTGTGCTCGTAATTCACCTTCTTGAGGTTGGTCTGCGGCTCCCTGATCTTCACAAACGAGATCACGATGAAAGAGAGTACGAAAATTACGATGCCGGTCACCACGAGGGGTGCGACGGATGCCATGGTGGTCTGCCTGGTGAGCGTGCCGACGAGCATTCCGACAAGCAGCGGGGTGAGCGTGCCGGCCAGAGAGTTGAGCGTGCCTCCGGTCTGGATGAGCTGATTGCCCTTGTTGCCTCCGCCTCCGAGAAGATTGAGCATCGGGTTCACCACGGTGTTGAGCATGCAGACGCAAAGACCGCAGATAAACGCGCCCAGGAGGTAGATGAAAAGGTTGAGTGTGACGGGATTCTCTCCTCCGGCCACAACCACGTCGGCACCTGCCACGCTGGAGAGGAGCTGGATGGAAAGACCGATGGCGCCGACGGCAAGAGCGATCAGCGCCGTCTTCTTGTAGCCATATTTTATCAGCATGTTTCCGGCGGGTATACCCATGAATAGATAGGCGAGGAAGTTCATAAGGTTGCCGGCCATACCGGACCATTCATAACGGAAGCTCCAGATATTGCCGAACGGAGCCGCCATGTTGGTGACGAACGAAATCATCGCGAACATGAAGAACATCGTGATGATCGCCACAACAGGTTTCTTTTGAGTCGTTGTCATAATTTTGATTTTAGGTTTGTGTCTTTTCAGATCTTATCCTCGGCCGGCAGAATCCGGCGGCATCCTTCAACCGGAACGATCAGTATTGTCGCGGCCCGAAAATCCGTGTGCCTACGCGGACAAGGCTGGCACCCTCCTCCACGGCAACCGGCCAGTCTCCGCTCATGCCCATCGAAAGCGTGTCGAAACCGCGCAGCGCGAGAGCGCTGTCGTCGCGGATGGCACGGAACACATCGGCGATAGCCCGGAAATCGGCGCGCACACGCTCCATGTCGTCGGTGTTGGAAGCCATACCCATAACCCCGCAGATGTGGGTTGCCTTGAGCGTCTCGAACTTACGCGCCCTGAAATACTCGAGAAGTTCGTCAGGCCAGAAACCGAATTTCGTCTCCTCGCGGGCCACATGGACCTGCATCAGAACCCTGGTGACAACGCCGGCACGCGCCGACTCGCTGTCGATCAGCTCCAGAAGCCGCTCAGAGTCCACGCTCTCTATGAGCGCGGTCTTCCCCATGAGCTGACGCACCTTGTTAGTCTGCAGATGTCCTATGAAATGCCACTGTATGTCGGAGGGACAGAGCGGAATCTTCTGCAGCAGTTCCTGCACGCGGCTTTCGCCGAAAAGGCGCTGTCCGGCGGCATACGCCTCCGCCACAGCCTCCGCCGGGTGAAATTTCGACACCGCCACAAGCCGCACCCCCTCCGGAAGTTCGGCCTGGAGTTTCTGTATCTCGCTTGCTATCGACATATCCCCGTACTTTACTCCTTGATCGAAAGGTCAGCGCCGAACACATCCATCAGCAGCGTCTCCGCTATCGATGCGATCTCATAATCGGCCATCGTTCCCTCCATACCTTTCTTGAAATTGGCAAGCGCGCTGTCAAAGTCCGAAGCCTGCACCAGAATCTGGGTCACTGTCTTTTTCTCCACGCCGCTCTTCTCGTCGAGAGTGATGAAGTTTACCTTCACAAGATAGTAACGGTCACCCCCTTCATTGAAGAATATCTCCGAAATCTTCGTCTTCTTCTCCGACGCTATCGAATACTCCCCTGAGATAAAGGGCTTCATCTCCTCCATTATTCGGGCTTCCGCCTCGGTAAATGTCAGGGCATCCACAAGATAAGGCTCATTCACCTTCTTGACGGTGCCGTTTTCCTGCATTTTGTCGTATCTTACCTTACATTCAAACCAAAGTGCCATTGTATGATATATTTAAACCCCTCCCCCGTCCGATAATAAAAAACATACGCACACCGACTCCGCAAAGGCCACGGCGCAACGTCAGCGGCCGATAAAACGACTCGTCATGCGCAGTGCAAAGTTACAAAATATATTCCATTTTTTAACGACTTGAAGATATTTTAATAAAAAAAGAGACAACGGTTAAAATAATCTGATAAAATTTGTTATATTTGCAATCGGATAACAACAATGCTGATGTGTACACGACAATAATGCATGGACAGACTGACTGAATCTGCATCATACATCTTAAAAGATTAGGTGTCAAATTGTTATGCATACCAAAGTCCGCAGCAATGGGTAAAATAGCCGACATTCTGTAATCCTGAAACACAATAACCCAAAAAGATACTATATGGATAATCTGACCGATGTTGTCGACTGGTCGCGGATGCAGTTCGCGCTGACCGCGATCTACCACTGGCTTTTCGTGCCGCTGACACTGGGGCTTTCAGTGCTGGTGGCGGTGATGGAAACAATCTATCTGAGAACAAAATCGGAGAGGTGGCTCAAGGCCACCAAATTCTGGATGACCTTGTTCGGCATCAATTTCGCCATCGGTGTGGCCACCGGTCTTATCCTGGAATTCGAGTTCGGCACGAACTGGAGCAATTATTCCTGGTTTGTCGGCGACATCTTCGGAGCGCCGCTGGCCATCGAGGGAATCCTCGCCTTCTTCATGGAGGCCACCTTCGTTGCGGTGATGTTCTTCGGATGGAACAAGGTGAGTCCACGCTTCCACCTCGCCTCGACATGGCTCACCGCCATAGGCGCATCGCTCTCGTCGCTCTGGATTCTGATCGCCAATGCCTGGATGCAATATCCGGTCGGCATGGAGTTCGACCCGGCACAGATGCGCAACGTGATGGATGATTTCTGGGCGCTCTTCTCGGGGATAGCCATCAACAAGTTCTTCCACGCCGTGTTCAGTGGCTGGGCTCTCGCCGGCGTGTTCGTGATCGGTGTCAGCTGCTTCATGCTCTGGAAGCGCCGCAACCGCGACTTCGCCATCCTCTCGATCAGAACGGCTTCATGGTTCGGGCTTATCGGACTGATTCTCACTATATGGACAGGTGACGGCTCGGCGGTGCAGGTTGCACGCCATCAGCCGATGAAACTCGCCGCGATGGAAGGTCTCTATCACGGTCACGAGGCCCAGGCAATATCCGCAGTTGCCATCCTCAACCCCGACAAGCGGTGGGACAACGACGAGGATGAGTATCTGTTCGACATCTCCATCCCCTACGGACTCTCCATCCTCGCGAAACATGACCCCAACGCCTTCGTGCCGGGCATCGCCGACATCGTGAAGGGAGTGGACATCGTGAACGGAGACACCGTCAACACCGTCTCCTACGCCGAGCGCATCGAGCGCGGCAAGGCCGCCCACAAGGCTCTCGCCGCATACGATACAGCCCGAAAAGCGGGCGACAAAACCGCAATGGAGACATCTCTCAAGGACTTCCGCGCCGATTATCCCTATTTCGGCTACGGATACTTCAACAGCGTCGACGAGGCAATACCTCCTGTGGGACTGACCTTCACCACCTTCCGGCTGATGGTGATATTGGGAAGCTACTTCTTTCTTTTCTATATCTTCACCATCGCACTCACCTACAAGCCGCAACTGCTCGAGCGCTGGCGCTGGTTCCAGCTGACAGCCATGATCTCGGTACCATTTATGTGGGTATGCTCCGAGGCGGGATGGGCAATAGCGGAAGTGGGCCGTCAGCCCTGGACCATCCAGGACCTGCTTCCCACGTGCGCGGCAATCTCCGACATACCGGCATCATCGGTGGTGACCACATTCTGGATGTTCGCCGCAGTATTCACCATCCTTCTTGTGGCCGAGGTAAGCATTATGTGCCACTTTGTGAACAAAGAAACCAAGACTAACCTTTCGTAAGGGCTCACCTGCGAAAACAGAACAATTACGATATGACACTTGAATGTCTGCAAGATTACTGGTGGCTGCTGATCTCGGTGCTCGGCGGTATCCTCGTGTTCCTCCTCTTCGTGCAGGGGGGCCAGTCAATGATATATACTCTCGGCACCGATGAACGCCGGCGCGACATGATAATCTCCGCTATGGGTTCGAAGTGGGAGCTGACTTTCACCACGCTCGTCACTTTCGGAGGAGCTCTCTTCGCTTCCTTCCCTCTTTTTTATTCCACGAGTTTCGGCGGTGCCTACTGGCTCTGGATTCTCATCCTGTTCAGTTTCGTGCTTCAGGCAGTGAGTTATGAGTACCGCCGCAAGAAGGGAAACGTCTATGGGGCGCGCACCTACGAGGCTTTCCTCTTCATCAACGGTTCCGTCGGCACGCTGCTGCTCGGAGTGGCCGTGGCGATGTTCTTTTTCGGCGGGGAGTTCACAGTGAGCCGCGACAGCATTCTCACCACCGGCTCGCCGGTAATCTCCCGCTGGGCCGACACTCACGGCTTCGAGGCGATATTCAACTGGCGCAATCTCGTTCTCGGCGTAGCTGTCCTTTTCCTGGCCCGCACCCAGGCGTGCATGTATCTGGTGAACCGCTACCCTGACGACGTGGCTCTGTTGCGCTCGCTCAAGACCAAGGCTCTCATCAACGGCGGAATCTTCGTGGTATTCTTCCTCTGGTTCCTCGGCATACTGCTCACAGCCAATGGCTACACTGTGACAAGCGCGGAGGGATTCACGACCTCGCTGGAAGTCACTCCGTACAAATATCTGCATAATTTCATCGACCTCTGGTGGGCCGGAGTAACACTGCTCGTCGGCGTGGCGCTGGTGCTCTACGGTCTGGTGCGCACCTGCTTCGCAGCCCGCTTCTGCAAGGGAATATGGTTCACCGGTATCGGAACGTTCCTCGTAGTGGCCGCTCTCTTCTGGGCCGCAGGCTACAACGACACTGCATTCCTCCCGTCGCTGACTGACCCGATGTCGTCGCTGACCATCCGCAACGCCTCCTCATCTGAGTTCACCCTCACCGTGATGAGCTGGGTATCCCTGCTGATTCCATTCGTCCTCGCCTACATCTGGTACGTATGGCGAGCCATGGATAAAAAGAAATAACCCCGGAGACTGCGCACCGCATACGTAATCCGACCGCGCCGGGTGAGATATCGGCGCGGTCGTCATATTTTGTGTTATCTGAGAGCTATGGAAATCCGATACTTCGTATCGAGGAAAGCTAAGTCCATGCAATTCGCTTGTTTACAGCGTAATCTTGCGAGCTGCCGTAGTCTCACCGTTTGCAGCTCTGGCGATGTAGATGCCGCCGGGAAGAGACGAGGTCTCCAGCAAGGCTCTGCCGTCATCTCCATGAGCCCCGGCAATCAGCTTTCCGTCCATGGAATACAGCTCCAGCGACACACTGTTCCCGTCGCATACTGCCGAAACCGATCCGTCAGTATATGCCACTGCCAGAGGTTGCGGAAGTTCAGTTTGGCATATTCCGGTGTATTCTCCAAGAAGACGTTTGAAATCATCATGCGTAAACAATAACTCTCCCTCATTTAGATAGCTCACGATATACTGCATGTATCTTTTTGAGGTCACTCTGGCCGATGCCGGCATGGCAAAAGATGATGTCATTGTAACCCCATATACTCCGATACCTTCAACCCATACTCCTTTAGGCTTCGAATTCGTGCCGATAACCAGGATTTTGCGATCCTTGCCGTCTGATGTCGTTATGACATCCGAATCAAGGACTTCCCAGTATGATATAGGAGGCATGCCAACAGGATAGTATATGTCTCCTTTCTGATACTTCATATCAAATATCGGCTCCAATTCTATTCCATTATAGAAATACGTGACTCCATTTTCTTCATACACCGCTTTCTCAATCAAGGTATCTCCGTTTCTTTCTACTATCGACAGCTTCCTGCATACCGTGTCTTTTACCGTCACGTCACCCTTGACCGTAATGTCATAATATATGGTGTCGTTAGGAAAGTCAAGATCAATTTCAAGCATAACCCATGACTTTCCGTCCTCAACAACCGGAAGATACTCCCGCTCGGCACTTACGATTTCTGTCCCGAAAACAACAACCACTGCTGCAATAATGACTGATAACCAGTTTTTTCGTCTTCCCATAAATTAGTGTTTATTTTAATTGACTATAGTTACCTCTGCCCCTTGCCTTATCTCTGTCCCGGATTCCATTATCGTAGTCCCGGCTTTGATTTTTGTTACGGAGCCTTTCTCAAAGATTACCGGACCATTCCCTTTCAAGGGCGTGACTTCCGAACCGATCTTGACGGTGCCTCCCGCCATTTCTGTGGTTCCGGTCAGGGTCTCTCCCTGAATATAGCCGCGCACTTCGTAATACGGGACGTGATTCCGTTTGGTCACGCAGATGCTGAAATTTGACGGAAAATCGGTCACGCTCAGATTACGCACATCATCCCATACACGGTAATAAGATTCCCCTTGATCCCATGCGCTCATTACACACACCCTGCAGCCGTCAATCCCTGTCTCGATCCTCAGTTCCCCTTCCAGCTCCTTTACAATAGACTCCGGAAACCTTTCCGGAACTGATGTGAGTATCGGCATCTCCGGATCTCCTATGGGATTCAATCCGAATTGAATCCACCTGTATGCATTGTCTTTTGTACAATATGGAGTCATGGCCAACTTGGAAGCCGCCACCAGCATCCCGTAATTTGATTCAGGGAATGCATTCGAAAACAGATTCCTGTAGAATTTACTTTCATACAGTGGTGAATAATCCAAGTCATCCTGTCTGCTTGAATACCATCCTTTTCTGGAACAGCCCAGATACGCGATCACTCCGCTTCCGGGATTGCGGATAAGGCTTTCGCTCAGACATGGGTCATACACATAGTCGAACGCGTTTGTAAAGCACGCAATCGTCGTGACTATGGTCGACGCAGTGTTGTTCTGACGGATGCCATGTTCGGATTTGTAGTTTTCGCCGTACTCCGTTTCCCAATATGTAACCTGCCCATGCGTGATCATGTCGACAAAAGAATATCCCCGGGAAATCTGTTCCGACAGGTTGGCGGCAGACACTTCATATTTCTCCGATTCCGGTGAATCTGTAAATGTATCATAGAATCTGAAGCTTTCTCCGGACCAATAAGGCTTTATCGCACCCTCATATAATTTTTCTCCCTTTACTTCCGCGTCACTTCGCCCGTCTTCAATACTGGAAAGCTTGACTCCGCTCATGAGCATATTATTCCTCCATTGGGGATTCCGCTCATATTCGAGAAGTTTATCTATAAAGGATTTCACATGTTGTGGAGTTCTTACAGGAAGTCTGGCCAAGCATATCGACGGTGTCATGTCAATGTTGTCATCGATTTCCCCGTATGTGCCGTTGCCATTGGCATCCCATTCAAAATTTCCGCCAAAGCATGAGTAATATAGATCTGTCGGGATTATATCGTCTGCGATTATTGATTCAGGCTCCTTGCCTCTTATGACAGCAAGACATCCACGCGTTGCAACCACAGTGTCATCACCGCCGAGCAAAGCGTACCGCAGAGAGTTGTTCTTATAAAGGTCATACAGACATTTCTTGATCCGGAGCTGTCCCGAGACTCCCTGATACTTTGAATCGATCTCCTCTGTGGTGATTATCTTAGACTTCAGTCCTTTGGCGAGTTTCCAGCTGATAAGAGGCACGAAGGAAGGCTTGAGCTCCTCGCTGGTGATGACGACATAATCGATTTTTTCCTGTCCGGATGACACGCCGGATGACGCGGAGCGCATCGCCGGTATCCGTGAGACAGCATCTTTGTTCACGACAATGCTCTTAACAAGCTCCCTATCGGCATAGGTATTGAGCCCAAATTCATTGGCGGGTCTTTCCTCCGTCCTCAGCAAGAGCTGTATGGAGTCTATGAAGTATAGCTTCTGAGCCGCAGCGTCATAGACGAACGGAGTCATGATGAAATGGACTATGGACAGGTCGCTCCACTGCGTGCTCAATGAATAGAAGCAGTTGGAGGCCGGATAAGACCTGCTTTCATACGTCACGGTCCTTGCCGGCAAGTCCTCGACTCTACCGTCCGTCGGCACCGGAATCGGACCCGGCGCAATCCTGACATCGCTCCGGATCAGCCTCTTGGTATAGCTCACACTCGATGACGCGTATTTCCGTGAACCGGGAATGGCTATCGAGAAGGAACGCTGAGGCAGCCCGGGCTCGTCGGACGACGAATATGAGGCATCCCCGTCCGCCGTGCCTATCACTAAGTTTCCCTTCACGTCGTATGAGAACGTGTAGTCGCTTTCTGAGTAACTGACTATATGGCTCTCTGTCGTCACCGCCCCCATTGCTGCCGATGAAATGACTGCCAAAAGGAGGAATATTGTTGTTTTTTTCATTTTATGCGATGTAAGGAATGAATATGTCGCAGGTTGCACTGACTATGGGGTTTGTCAGCAGCTACATGAAAACTCCTTTAAACGAGCTCCAACATTCTACAGCTATTCCACACATTTTCCATGCAGCATGCGTCCGAGGGATTCTAATTACTATTGACAAAGATAAGGTAACGTTTCTCATATATTGGCTTTTAAGAATCAATGAAGGCATTAAAATATCAATAGATGGGTGCTATATCGTTTTAATGCGGCAAATATATGTTGAAATTTCTTAAAAAGCAAGAAAAAAGTGAATTATTTTTAAAACCTAAATAAATTTTTAACATTATTTCGACAAAATAAAGCCAACTTGATATGATAAGCATACAATTTACACAATATAGTACCCTCATAAAACAGTTGGTCTGAAATATGCCTGTTAAATTGTAATTATCTGTCTGTTCAAATCTGCAGGAGGATTAAAAACACGAGTCATGTTGCCATATCAAATTACACCTCCAAAATGATGCCCACCCCTTTGAGTTGAGAACAAAAGAAATCGGGTGCGCTTGCACTGCGGAATGTGTTCGGCGGTAGAAAAATGTAAAAATATTAATTTTAATATTAAATATTTTTACACATCAAGCAAATTAATGCAAAAACATCCTTCAAAGCATATTGATTAACATTAGATATTTCATTAACATATTGCTCATTTATCAACCACGATTAATTTTGTATTAACACTTTTATCTATATTATTCCACCATTTTAATATTTCAGCAACATGAGATTTTTTGATTTTTTTAAAAATATTACAAATTAATTTTGACATTACAATTTATATTATTATATTTGCAGGGATATCATTTTATATTTTATATAGAATACTTCTTGTAATAACTTTTAAAAGACTTACCATGAATTCAAAATTCCTATTTATCGTCAGTCTGCTTGCGATGATAAGCATGGATGCAACAGCAAGCACAACGGCAACAGTCAGTGCCTCAGCCGAAAACACAGTCGCCATCTCATCCAGATCTGCCAATGAGAAATCGGGAGAAATAGTATTTGATGCGACAGTATCAAGTACAGGGGCATACGCTCTCAGCATGTGGCAATGCGCTGCATCAACCGAAAACGGAATCCTCCAATCCTATTCCGTAGTCATTAATGGTGTTGAGTCAAAAATCTCAGCCACGCCAACGGAATCCGGATGGTGCGAGCTGACTTTACCAGAGCCCATAATATTAAATAAGGGCCTCAACAAAATCGCAATCAAAGTGGATTTGCCTCACATTCCGAACATTGAGTTCATAGAACTTCATAAGTCATCCGATCGAATGAAGTCAAAAATGTCTCAATCCTCCTCGTATCGCGATTATATATCCGCAATCTCACAAAATACCAACTCTGTGAGATACAGATCCAACTCTGACATAACCATCGGCAAAGACACCATAAGCGCAACTTCCGGTAATTTCGAACCATACGTGCCGTATGATTTTCAATATCGCGAAGTTCCATGGTTCGGATATACATTCTATACAAATGCATATTTCAGACAGGGTCAGACGGTTATATGTGCCTCCGAAGGAGTCAATGGAATACAGCATTTTCTTGAAGTGTTCGACTCAGGTTTTCCTGATAAAAATTCATGGAGCGCAATTTCGAAAGATGGCAAAGCCCAATTAGTCGTGACTATTCCTCGTTCTGGCACCTATATCATTAAGGTCAGAACTTACAAAAACGGGACAACAGGACTATGCAATTTGATTGTCAATAATCAAATGAGGTATGAAAACGTTCCAATATGTTCTATGGGTGTCAACCTCGGCAAGTTTGTCGACTCCTCAAACACTCAGAACATATTCACTGTCAGCAATGGCTGTGATCCGATAATCTGGCTTATGAAAGGCGATTCCCCTTCTAATTGCACCGTATTCGCTTATAATGACAATTACGCGTCAAAAGGAGATTATGAGTGGAATTATAATTCAAGAATAAAACAAAAACTTCCCAAAATCATCGATGTATCCAGAATGGTTATATCGTCATCAAGTTCATTCAATCCAATCGGAAATTGCGAAATATATGCAGGCTGTAAGTCAAGCCCTGTCACCTACTATTTCGAAAATCTAAAGGAAGACGATGCATTGGCATCAGGACTCGCATCTTCCACTTATAACTGTATTTCGTGGACTGGCGGAATAACTTCCTATTGGGAATGGCCTTGCTATCCTGGGTCAGCATATTATATACACGGAGAGGCAAACTCGTTAGCATGTTTTGACTTATTTTACTCCTCAGAACGTTTCCCCGGATGTATAAGGTACACCCGTTCAGGAGCTACAGCAAACAACAGCGCGGTAGATTTATGGGGATTTCTAAATAATGGTGTATACGAATATACCCATGGATCCATATCCAAAAATTCCGACAAGAACCATCATGGTTATGATTGGGAAAGTAAACCGGGATCTCTTACCCGCACTTTTCACCCTCGTAACGCATTATCAGGAACATCCTATGGAAAAGTATTACAATATTATCGCGTTTCTAACTCCGGAACCGAAGATTCCAGTCTTGAAAGTGCCATCGCAAACAATCTTGCTACGATAGATAATGTTAAATTAACTTCCGGTCAAGAAGCTTTTATTCTTAATTCGATAAACAATATCAATTCGCAGACAAGGACTAATTTTGAGACTTTGTATAATGCGTGGGATGGAATATGGAACAGTTCAATCTATAGCAACCCTGACAAAATCAAGAATTGTGAGACCTACACGATGCTATTGAATTTATGTAGAAACAATAATAGCTTGAACTATCTGGTATTCGACAAACTCAATAAAGGTATTCAAAGCGTTATTCCTCTTTTTGAGGATTTATTCATCTCGAACAACAGCAGTGCGTTAAACAATTTACTTAACATCCAGATCGCCAACAACAACCTGAAATATGATGCGGATGGCAAACTGATTGTCAGGACTATATCCACCAACCTGAAGCATTTACTTAAACAAATGCTCCCTTCGAATCAAAATATGCCTGAAAAGGATTCTCAGAAATCACAGAGTAATCCAATCAACAATAACTTCAGCATCAATCTATGTCAAGGAGCTGTTGACATCAATATTCAGTTAGAGAAACATTCGTACGTTTCTTTAGCAATACTGAATAAAGACGGATCAATTGTAAAGAATCTTATTACGCCTAAAGAAATAGAAGCCGGTTCTTACAACATAAGCACCGAATTACCTTCGGAGGGATTGTATCTTGTCAGATACATGGTTAATGGAGAACTATTTGTTAAAAAAGTAACTAAAGGTTTTTGATATGGGAAAGTTTATAAAAGAAATGGGGCTGGCGGCCATGATGCTGGCGGTCTCGGGCGTATCCGCCTCAGGAAAGGGGAACACACGCTATTATCAGGCGGCGGTCGACACCGATGCGGTATGGGTTGCTACAAGCGAGGGCCTGATGCGGTTTGACAAATCAACAGGAGAGCAGAACACATTCGCATCTCAGGGATTCAATGACATCACCGCAGTCACAGTGGCCGACGGTCTGGTATTCGCAGGAGGCCCGGGCTACAGAGGCGTAGCCACGTTTAAGGACAATCTGTTTTCCGGTATTGACTTCGATACCATCCACACGCAGAACGTAAAATCCATAGTATTCGCAGACGGACTGTGGGTGGGAGCATCCCAAATGATTCTTCATAGACTTCCAAATGAGGAAGATGAGAAATTCGACGGACCCGAACCGACTTCATCGTTCTACAGTTTCCAGACTCTGGCATGGTCGAAAGAAGACAGCCGGATGTGGTTCGGCGTGCAGAGCAACACCAAGGGTGACAAATTAGGATACGTCGACGGCAATTCGCTTAAGTTCATTCCCGGGTCTTCGGCCAATATCAGCGGACTCTGCGTGTTGGAGGACGGGACAGTGGTCGCAGCCACCGAGAAGGGAATGATGAAATACAGCGATGGGAAATACACTCCGTTCGAGCACACAGTCAGCGCAATGCCGGCGGAATGCTCCGCAGTGGCCTGCGATGGAGATGTGATCTGGTTCGCAGCCGGCAATGTTCTTGTTCGCGGCGAAGGGTTTTTATTCAATAAATTCAGTTGCAAAAGCGTTAATGATAACGATGCCATAACATCAATCATTCCCGACGGGGATACGGTGTGGGTGACCTTCCTGGACGGAGGACTCAAGAAATTCGTTAACGATGAGTTCATGGAGCCGACCACCGGAGTGGAAGAAGTCCTTTCCGACAAAGGTTGCGAGGAGATCTATGACCTCGAAGGACGCAAGGTGCGGGTTCCTGAAAAAGGGCGCATCTATGTGCGGCAAGGGAAAAAGTACTTACAGGAATAGTGACATAATGGATACAGACAACGACATAGAACAGCGGACAGCTTCCTACTGGAGGCTGTTCGCTACGTTTTTTAAGATAGGAGCCTTCACATTCGGAGGGGGCTGGGCCATGATTTCCATAATCGAACGTGAGATTGTGGACCGGTATCACTGGATCGAGAAAGATGACTTTCTCGATCTTCTTGCCATAGCGCAGTCTCTGCCCGGCATCCTGGCCGTGAACATAGCGACGGCCGTCGGCGACAAGCTGCGCGGCACCAGCGGAAGCGTGGTGGCATCGTTGGGAACCATACTCCCCTCTTTCCTGATAATCCTGGCGATAGCCATCTTCCTCACACCTGAGATGATCAAGAACAACCGGGTGATTTCAGCTATCTTCATGGGTATACGTCCCGCTGTTGTAGCGCTTATCATCGCCCCGGTGCTGACATCCGCCAAGGCGGCGAAACTCCGCTGGAAGACGGTATGGATTCCGCTGGTGGTCGCGCTGATGATATCGCTGGATCTCGGCTTCGTCTCCAATCCCATACTCTACATACTCCTCGGAGCCGCCGGAGGATTCCTCTTCTGGTGGCTTCCGCGCATCAAGACATCCCGGAACGACAAACGATGAGCATATAGAATCCTCAACAGACCATGAACATCTATCTGAAACTTATCTGGGCTTATCTCAAGATAGGCATCTTCGGCTTCGGGGGCGGCTACGCAATGCTCTCGCTGGTGGAAAAAGCCGTGGTGGAACCCGGCTGGATCTCCGAGACTACGTTCACCGACATTGTGGCCATCTCGCAGATGACCCCCGGGCCGATCGGCATCAACTCCGCCACATATATCGGATATGTGGCGCCAGGAGCCGTCGACCCGGCACTTGCCTCCACAGGATGGGGGCTCTTGGGATCGGTGCTCTGCACGCTCGCCGTGACGGTACCATCCTTCCTGCTCGTGCTATATGCCTCTCATTTCATCCGCCGACACCGGGAAAGCGGCTCGATAAAGGCCATATTCAACGGTCTGCGGCCCGTGGTGGTAGGGCTCATAGCCTCCGCCGCAATCATGCTCATGAATGCGGCCAACTTCAACCCTAACGGCATAGACAGCCAGCTGTGGATCAACATCGGCATCTGTGCCGCCGCATTCTGCCTCGCATATTTCCCCATAAAATACAAAGAGAAGAAAATCAGAATCCATCCCATACTCATAATCATAATGGCCGGAACCGCCGGCTATCTGCTATATGGACTATAAAGAAACGCTCGAATGGCTTTTCGCCCAGCTCCCGATGTTCTCACGCATCGGCGCAGCCGCCTACAAACCGGGGCTTGAACGCAGCATCGCGCTCGATGACTATTTCGGCAACCCTCACCGCCGCTTCCGCTCCATCCACGTGGCCGGGACCAACGGCAAAGGGAGCGTGTCGCACCTGATGGCCTCCGTACTTCAGGAACAGGGATACCGAACCGGTCTCTACACATCGCCGCACCTTGTGGACTTCCGCGAACGGATGCGGATAAACGGCGACATGATACCGGAAGAACGCGTCACTGACTTCATCCGCCGCTTCCGGGAGGCAGGCTACGACGGAAAACCATCTTTCTTCGAACTCACCATGATGATGGCCTTCGACTGGTTCGCCGCCGAGAACGTGGACATCGCAGTGGTGGAGACCGGCATGGGAGGCCGGCTCGATTCCACCAACATCATCACTCCGCTGCTGTCGGTGATCACGAATATCTCCAACGACCACAAGCAATTCCTGGGGGATACCCTCGCGCAGATAGCTTCGGAAAAGGCCGGCATAATCAAGAATGGCATTCCGGTTGTAATCGGTGAGGCCGAGGGAGAAGTGGAGAGCGTGTTCCGCAGAAAGGCGGAGGAAACCGGCGCCCCCCTCCGAGAAGCTTACCGGGAAACAGACACAGAAGCCAACTCAAGGCTCGCCACTCCCCTCTCGGGCCTCTACCAGAAGAAGAATGTCAACACAGCGCGCGTGGCGCTCGAGGAACTGCGCCGTACCGGAGTGGAGATTTCCGACGAATGCATGATACGCGGATTCGCACGGGTGATCGACAACACACACCTTGCGGGGCGCTGGATGAAACTGGAAGAGAATCCCACGGTGATATGCGACACGGGCCACAACGAAGCCGGTATCATGAGCAATGTCCGCCAGCTGAACGACATGCGCGCGGAGATCCGGGGAAGGCTGCATGTAGTGATCGGATTTGTCGCCGACAAAGACCTCGACCATATACTGGGTCTGTTCGGCAACCTCCCGGCTGACACCATATTCTACATCACGCAGGCGTCGGTGCCCCGCGCCATGGAGCGTCACGAACTGCTCGAACGCTTCCGCAATGCCAATCCGGCATTCACCACCGGACTGTGCGACACACCGGCCGCGGCATACACCCTGGCCAGAGAGCAAGCCGCATCCGACGACATCATATTCATCGGCGGCTCAACATTCGTGGTGGCCGACTTCCTCGCCTCCCGGGCCAATAACCAGAAATAAGAACCCGAAAACCGACAGAGAAGAGCGCGCAGGGGAAATAGCGCGCCCGTAAGAATAAAGCCGCCGACATCATGAGGATGCCGGCGGCCTGAGTTGTCGGATTGCGAGGTCAGTTTTCCTCCTTATCTCTGTTTTTGACTTTTACACGGTTTTTGCTCTGCGACGAACTGATGTCACTCTCTTCCTTGAGGTCGATTTCCTTGTTGGTATCGTCAAAGACCTTGTACTCCAGATAGGCGAGGCTCTCATCGGCGATAACCTTGAAGCCGCGTCCGAAGCGGCGGCGCCATTTGCCGAAAAGCGAGAATACCCCCTTCTTAACGTATGCCTCCACGAAAGGATGGATGTACATGGTGAACTTCTTTACTTTCAGGTGCTCCACAAGATACTCGATTTTCTCCTCGAGCTTGTCGGTGAACAGTATCGAAGCCTGCACCTCACCCTTGCCGAAGCATGAGGGACACTGTTCGCTGGTGGTGATGTCAAGAGCGGGACGCACCCGCTGGCGCGTGATCTGCATCAGACCGAATTTACTGAGAGGAAGTATGTTGTGGCGCGCACGGTCGTTGGCCATCACCTCCCTCATGTGGTCGTAGAGCGTCTGGCGATGCTCAGCCTTGTTCATGTCGATGAAGTCGACCACAATGATGCCGCCCATATCGCGAAGACGCAGCTGTCGCGCTATCTCGTCGGCAGCCCGGAGATTGACGTCGAGAGCGTTGCTCTCCTGATCCTGGCTCGCCTTGCTGCGATTGCCTGAGTTGACATCTATCACATGAAGAGCCTCTGTGCTCTCGATGATGATATAAGCCCCGCTGCGGAACGACACAGTCTTGCCGAAACTGCTCTTGATCTGGCGGGTGATGTTGAAATTGTCGAAAATCGGGGTGTCCTTGGCATAGAGCTTCACTATGTCCTTGTTCTCGGGCGCGATAAGCGCCACGTAGTTCTGGATCTGCGTGAAAGTCTCGGACTCGTTGACATAGATGTTCTCGAAATTCGGGCTGAACATGTCGCGGATCACGCTCACAGTGCGCGAGTCCTCTTCATAGATGAGGCTGGGGGTCTGGCTTCTCTGCATCTTGGCAATGGAATCCTCCCAGCATTTCACCAGAGTCCGCATCTCATTGTTGAGTTCCGCCACTTTCTTGTTTTCAGCCGATGTGCGCACAATCACACTGAACCCTTTGGGCTTGATCGAGCCGACAAGCTGGCGGAGGCGTATTTTCTCCTCGGTGGATTTTATTTTCTGAGAAACGGAAATCTTGTTTCCGAAAGGCATCAGCACCATGTAGCGCCCGGTAAACGAAATTTCAGTGGTTAGCCTCGGACCCTTGGAAGAGATCGGTTCCTTGGCGATCTGCACGAGCAGCACCTGCCCTGGCTTCACCACATCCTGTATGGTGCCTTGTTTCGGGATGTCGGGTTCCGGCTTGAACCTGGAGATTGCCGGCACCTTCTTCTTGTCGGCCATTGCCTCTTCGAGGAATTTCGAATAGGTGCTGAACTGCGGACCGAGATCGAGATAATGGAGAAAAGCGTCCTTGTCGTAACCGACGTCGAGGAAAGCGGCGTTGAGTCCCGGCATGATTTTCTTCACCTTAGCCATGTAAAGGTCTCCTACAGCATACGCAATGTTGCGGCTCTCCTTCTGCAGCGACACCAGGCGGGAATCCTCAAGCAGGGCAATCGACACTTCCTCGTGATTGACGTCTACTATTAATTCGCTTTTCATCACTAAAATTAATTATTCAGGACAGCTCCCCGCGCCGTCCGTACCTACAAAAAAAAGAACAAACTGCCCTTCCCCTTGCGGGGAAGTCGGGGGCAAGGTTTGCTCTTTTGGTTCTCTTGCGCCTGACCGGGCTGAGAATCGCTTATTTCTTCTTATGACGATTCTTTCTCAGTCTCTTCTTGCGCTTATGAGTGGCCATCTTGTGGCCTTTTCTCTTCTTTCCGCTGGGCATAACTGTTATTGATTTTAAAGTTTTATTTAAAACAATGGAATTCCGGCAGAAGAAAGTCTGCCGGAAATCCTTAATTTCTTCTTTTTACGTTTTACTTCACGTCCTCGAGGAAAACCTTCGAAGGCTTGAAGGTGGGCACGTTGTGCTCGGGGATCTTGATTGTTGTGTTCTTGGAAATGTTGCGGGCGGTTTTCTCCTTGCGGGTCTTGATCACGAAGCTGCCGAAACCGCGGAGATACACGTTATGGCCGGCTGCCATAGAATCCTTAACAACTTCCATAAACTTCTCAACTGTCGCGAGGACCGCTGCCTTCTCAAGGCCGGTGCTACGAGAAATCTCGTTTACGATGTCTGCCTTTGTCATTTTCTTGATAATTTTCTGTTCTTTTCTTTTTCCTTGAGTACGGCCACAACCGCACAACTTATTTTGATTCAACCGTTTAACTGTCTAAATGGGCGAAATCACACGATTATCGCGCATTTTGCAATGCAAATATCGTAATTTTTTTTGAAATATCACGCATTTAGGCGATTAATTTGAGAAATTTTCTTGACTTTCATACGCTTTAATCCATACCGACAGTCAATTCCTCTATAAAGGAACCCTCCACTGAGAACAATTTCCCTTCGATTTCGGGTGCGGCGTCGAGCGGGAACTCTATTTCGACAGAGCATAGATTATCGAACCGCTTGCTGATCACATCCACATCGGGACTCTTGACCACGCGCATCACGCGATCGGCGGTCTCGTAACCGAAAGTGACCCGGATACGCCGTTTACGCCTCATCTCCTTTATGCCCGCCTCGTCGAGTGCGAGAGAGGCTGCCTCGCGGTAGGCCGCGATGAGGCCGGAAGTCCCGAGTTTGATTCCTCCGAAATATCGCACCACCACCACCAGAACGTCCGTAAGTCCGCGGGAATTGATCTGCCCAAGGATCGGGCGGCCGGCCGTGCCCGACGGTTCGCCATTATCATTGACCTGCCACTCTGCCCGCTCCGGACCGAGCATGTACGCCCAGCATACATGGCGTGCATCATGATAACGGTTCTGAAAATCCTTGATCAGCTGTCGCGCCTCGTCGGCGGAACAAACCGGAAGGGCAAAGGAAAGGAACCGGCTCATCTTTTCTCTGTATTGCGATTCGCCGGCTCCTTTTATGGTATAATATATATCCATTATAACAAGATTGTATCCGATTATAGAGGATTATCGATTATGATTATAATGATGGTTTGTCATCCGAAGAGAAAGTCGAAGTTGTCATTGCCGCACGGATAGAGAAGCATCCCGTTGGCCACCCCTCTCGACCGGTCGTTGCCGAGTGCCTTGTCCACGATTGCAAGCGCCCAGACCAGAGCGTTGGCAGGTCCGTTGCCGAGAACAAACTTGTCATCGGCCACTACAGCACGGTCTTCATACTCGGCGCCGATGAGGTCTCCCTCGAAACCGGGATAACATGTGGCCTTGTGGCCCTTGAGAAGACCGGCTCTGCCGAGCACCACCGCCGGAGCGGCACAGATTGCCGCAATGCGCCCCTCTTCAGATGCGAGCTGACGCGCCAGAAGGCCGGTGAGCGGAGCGAACCCGGCAAGATTCTCTGCACCGGGCATACCTCCGGGTAGAATCAGCCATGCCGGATCGGCAAACAGTGTGCTGTCATAAATCACATCGGCTTTTACTGTGACACCATGCGCGCCGGTCACCTGAAGTGAAGACGTGATGGAAACGGTACGGACCGGCATCTCTGCCCTCCGCAATACGTCGACTGCAGTGAGGGCTTCTATCTCCTCAAAGCCGTTGGCAAGAAATAAAAATGACTCTTTCATAGCAATTATCTTTTATTCAAGTTCTACAAGTCATCACAACCTGAGAACCTGATGGTTAGAGACTGTCATTGATATTTTAGGCAATCATCCGGGTCAGACAATCCGGATAACATTTTATACTTCACCCGACAAAAAACATGCTGTATTTTTTGTTGTATCTTAAGACAGAATGATATATATGGCGTAAATTTAGCAAATTCCGGCATTTTTTGCTAATTTAGCGCGAAATTTTTTTGAAAATTTATGAAAAAATCTGCTTTAACTCTACTTCCCGGCCTGTTTACGTTGCTCTTTCTGCTCCCGATGCTCTTTTCAGCATGCGGCGGAAACAATAAAAAGAGTGAAAACCAATCCGACGGCTATGCCAAAGCGGAGGGGATGATCTGGAACACCACATATCACCTCACGTTCCGCGGTCCGGAATCGCTTGCCGATTCCGCGCTGAGAGTCCTTGAAGAGGTGGGACGCTCGCTCAACGTGTTCGACACGACGTCTCTCGTCTCGCGAGTAAACCGTGGAAACTCGGTGCCTGTGAACACTGATTTCATCCGGGTCTACGTGATGTCGAAGCGGGTCAACAAGATATCCGGTGGCGCGTTCGACCCAACACTCGGACCTCTGATAGCTGCCTGGGGATTCGGACCGGGGCATAAGGCAACGGCCGACACGGCGAGGACGGACTCTCTGCTCGCCCTCTGCGGCATACAGAAGACCCGTCTCAGCCACGACGCGCTGGTGAAGGAGAATCCTGCGATAAGCTTCAATTTTTCCGCCATAGCCAAGGGATTCGGATGCGACAGAGTGGCCGAAATGCTGACCGAAAACGGAGTGAAGGATTATCTTGTGGAGATAGGCGGAGAAATCCGGGCTGCAGGAGTTTCCCCATCGGGAGGAGACTGGCGTGTATCGGTGGACCGCCCCGTCCACGGAGCCTCGGCCGACAGCCGTGAATCGGCATGCATAGTGGCGTTTACCGACATGGGAATGGCCACATCGGGAAATTACCGCAACTTCCATAAGGATGGTTCCCGAATCTACGGACATACAATCTCGTCAAAGACCGGACGTCCGGTGCAGACCGACGTGATCAGCGCCACAGTGCTCGCCTCCACCGCGATGGAGGCCGACGCCCTGGCCACCGCCTTCATGGCGGCCGGGAGCGAACGCACCCGCGAAATCAACAATACACTCCGGCGCCCGGTTATGCTCATCCTCGCCGACTCCACTATCTGGAGCAGCCCCCAGTTCACGGCTCTCATCACGGAAGATTAGAGCGCATGACTATCTCAGGAGTTTCGGTGCCTGGAAAAATAGACCGAAGTTGATGCCGAAGTTCCAGTTATTCGAAGGATACGAGAGGTAATTTACGTATACCGAGAGGCTGGCAAAGGGAAAATTGTAGACCGCCGCGACCTCTCCGAGAAATTCCACCCTGTTGAGCCATGCTCCATATTCAGCAGGACTCTCTCCCATATCCTTGAGTTCGCGAAGCGGCGCATACGCGTAGAAGTCTCCGCGGATCTGCATGTTGCGTCGCGGAGTCCAGATCGGAATCACTCCGGCTGCCACAAAGTTGTCGGAACGGAACGCGACGTTGAAGTAGTTTTTAGTGGATGGTGTCGGTGCGAAGGCCGGCGCATGGATAAGAGTCGCCGTGTAGTTCTGCCGGAGTTGCTGGGCGGTGGCATAAGCGTAGGCGGACGCGCCGAATCTGAACGTGCGTCTCACGGGAAAGAACTGTTTCCAGAAAAGGTCTACCGACGCGCGGGGAGTTCCGGAAAAACCTCCTTCCCCCTGCTTCTCGCCCTGAGGCAGGAAACGCGACATCTCATAGCTGAATCTCAATTTGGAATGCCATGCTAGACCGCTGCTCGGATAGAGTTCGTTGTCGAGTGTGCTCTGGTCGATTCCGACGGTCGCCACTCCGATACGGTACTGTGTGCGGTCCTTGCTGCGGTCGGAGAAGTTGTCGAGCGAACTCGGATAGTAGGAGTCAGCTATATAGCCACCCGCAAGGCTCACGGTGCCGCGCATCTTGCGCCCTATTGCCCACACAAAGCTCGCACGGGCGAAATTGTCCACCTCAGTGATGAACGCCGGTGACGGAGTCTTGTAGAACAGCACCTCGTTGTCAAAGAACTTCTGACGCTGGAGCACACCGTCGAACTTAAGAAATGACGGCACTCGGGTCCTCAGCGAGAAACGCGCGCTCAGCATCCCTGCATAGTACGACTGTCCGATCCAGCCACCAATCGATACGTCGAGAGAGTTGAGACTCAGCGTATGGAAACCGAGATTGAGATATAGCATGGAGTTGGAACTGCTCGTGATCCAGCCTCCCACACCGATGGACCACGGACGCTTCACACTTGCGTCGAGAAGCAGCGTGTTGTTGCCGCGGGCGCCAAACCGTGCCTGCGGCACAAGGTTGGAGAGCGTGCCGTCGGTAACAGCCCTGTAGTAGGCGTTCTCCGTCTGCCTCAGTCCGAAGGGAGCCTGTCCCCCGCGGTTGAAGAGATATGACAGGTAGCGCGACTGGTCGGCATTGACCCCGGCTACCGACACCGAATCGAACAGCACCCGTGGAGTGAGCCTGGCGAACACCGCGCGGCGCCTGTCCACACTCTCCTTTGTGACACGCGCCGAGACGCGGCTCTTGATGGAATCCACCATAGAGAGGCCGGTTTTGTAGCCGATATCGTAGATAGTCTTCGCCTTGTTGAACTGCAGCACACCGTAATCGAGAACCGGCACCTGAATCTTGATGCCTGATTCCGGAGGCACCTTATAATCGTTGTTCTGTATGATCATATCCTCGAGCTGGCTGTAGACATCGCCCTGTACCGGCTTGCTGTCAGCGCCCGACACCGACACGCCGATGATGAAGTCGGGATTGAAATCCTCCCTCATCACGTCGACGGGGAAGTTGTCATATATGCCTCCGTCGTACATCAGCACCCCATCGAGTTTGATCGGCTTGAACACCAGAGGAAAACTCATCGACGCGCGGACCGCGTCACCAAGACTTCCGTTGCCGAGGACCACCTTGTGCTTGTGGTAGACATCGCTGGCCACACAGCGGAACGGTACGAACAGACTGTTGAAATCGCCTCCGCATTGATCGGTGTAAGGGGAATAGAGCTTCAGAAACTCGATGTTCATCGGCAGGGGACTGACAAGACTGGTGGGAATCACCTGATATGGAAGCGCCTCCTCATCCTTGAAATTGATATTGACGCTGATCCATTTCGGAGTCGGATCGGGACTGTTGTAGTAATAGATTTTGTTCTTGTTGATGGTCCCTGTACTCCAGTCGAGGAAGTCGGAGGATGTGAACAGCTCGAGCATGCGCTCCGGGCTCCATCCGCAGGAATATAGACTTCCGACAATCGCGCCCATCGAAGTGCCGGTCACATAATCGACCGGTATATCATTGTCCTCAAGAGCCTTGATCACGCCCACATGGGCGATGCCCTTGGCGCCTCCGCCACTGAGCACCAGTCCGACACGCTCGCGCCCGCGGAGATCTGCGGGAGGAATGGTGTCTATCAGTACTTCGGACACTGTGTCGGGGGCCATGACAATGGCCTCCGCCGTATCGGGAGTGGCCGTGACTGAAGCCGCCAAGCTGGCCGCCGCAGTCAGGACTGAAAGCAATAAAGAACTCATCGTAAGTCTGTTGTGCGGTAAAGTAAATAAGTATAAAGCGATATCAGTCGGCAGTCGGAGGTACTGGCGGCTGGATGTAGGAATCCTTGAAGCCAAGGAAATAGAGCACCCCGTCGATACCGATCGAAGAAAGACTCTGAGAGGCCTCGGCCTTGACCTTTGGCTTGGCGTGAAAAGCGATGCCGAGACCGGCCGTGGAGAGCATCGGGAGGTCGTTGGCTCCGTCGCCGACAGCTATGGTCTGCGCGATATCGATTTTCTCCACCTGCGCTATGAGCCTGAGGAGCTCCTTCTTACGCTGGCCGTCAACGATGTCACCGAGGTGGCGTCCCGTAAGTTTTCCGCAGGGATCCACCTCGAGTTCGTTGGCATAGACATAATCGAAGCCAAATTTCTGCTTGAGATATTCCCCGAAATATGTGAAGCCTCCGGAAAGGATCGCCGTTTTATAGCCTGAGCGGCGGAGCACCTCCATCATTCGTCCGACACCCTCCGTGATGGGAAGATTCTCAGCTATTTCCCGCATGACTGATATGTCGAGCCCTTTCAGCAATGCCACACGACGCGTGAAACTCTCGCGGAAATCGATCTCTCCCCTCATTGCCGCTTCTGTGACGGCACGCACCTGGGCTCCCACTCCGGCACGATCGGCAAGCTCGTCGATCACCTCCGTTCGGATAAGCGTGGAGTCCATATCGAAACAGATAAGACGACGGCATCGGCGATAAATGGTGTCCTCCTGCAGCGATATGTCGAAATCAAGCGACTGCGACAGCTTCATGAACTCACCTTGCATCCGCTCCCTGTCGGCAGGCATACCCCGCACCGACATCTCGATACAGCCTTTGGTGAGCGGTTTCTCAGATTCGTCAAGAGGCATACGGCCCGTGAGACGCTGGATAGTCTCGATGTTGAGACCCTGGTCGGAAATGATCCTCGTGACCTTGGCAATCTGTCTGGCCGTGATCTTTCGTCCGAGAATTGTCACGATATAGCGGTTCTTGCCCTGCATCCGGACCCAGTTGTTATAGTCCTCCTCTCCGACGAGATCGAAATGCACCTGAACGTTGAGAGCTCCGGTCTTGATGAGGAGTTCCTTCAGTATGTCGCCGCTGCGCTTCGAGTCGGTTTTCACCAGCAGTCCGAGGGCGAGTGTGTGATGGATGTCGGCCTGTCCTATGTCGAGGATAGTGGCGTCATACTTGGCAAGGATCTCGGTAAGATCGGCTGTGAGGCCACTGCGGTCCGGCCCCGATATATTGATCTGGATAAGTTCTGTTGTATTCATCTTCTCTTTCTTGATTTTGATGATTTGCTGCGGGTTGCTGTCTTTTTCTTAGGCACAAACTTGCGGACCACCGGTTCTTTCACGCCCTGACTCTCAAGCTCGCGCACCTTCTCCCTGGCATCGCCGAAATCGGCGGCGGCAGCCTTCTTATAATATTTCAATGCCTTTGGAAGATCCTTCATGCCGGCGAGGCCTTCGCTGACGAGCCTGGCATAATAATATGCGCCTTCGGGATCACCGCCCTCCGCAGCACGCCAATAGTTTTCGGCCGCTATGCGGTAATCCTGCTGGACACCGAGACCTTCGGCAAACTGACGGGCAATCTCCACCTGAGCCCTGTGATGACCGTTCTTGCCGGCTTTCCGGAACCAATAGGCAGACTCCTCGTAGTTCTGTCGCACTCCGTTACCGTCACGGTAGAGTGTGCCGATGAGGTAATGGGAGTCGATGTCGCCGTTACCGGCCGCCTTTACCAGCCATTTCCATGCCTCGTTCACATCCTTGGGGACACCTGCGCCAGCCAGATAGCACTCGGCCACTATCCGCTGCGATTCGGGATTGCCGTTCACAGCCTTCTCTATATTCTCCTTATAGTCGGTATTTCTGATAAATCCGGATTCCGCAAGACTCTGCGCCGACAGGGACGCCGGCAGGAAGACAGCGGCCGCTATGGCTGCAACAACCATGATTCTGATTCTTCCGGAAATTTTTCTTTCAGTCAAATATGTGATTATACTCATAGTAACTTTAAAAAGATACGGCTCCCCGCAATGGAGACCCGCATCCTGATATTGTGATTATATTTTTACGTGGCAATGCATGTCACGCGGTCAGTCGTTCTTCTCTTCCTTGGCGTCGAGAAGAACGATTTTCTCTTCAATTTCCCTGATGTCGGTCTTGAGGCGGGCGATCTTGTTCTCCATCTCTCTGACGAGCGAGCTGCCGGCCGAGGATTTAACGTTGAAGAAGCCCATATTGTTTTCGATAGTCTGCAATTCTCCGCGGCGTGCCTCAAGCGCACGGACGAGTTTGTCACGCTCGCGTCCCATCTGACGGTCATCACCCTTCAGTTCCGACACACGCTCCTGAAAACGGGACATGCGCTGGCGACTCTCACGCGACTTGTAGGCATCGTAGATTTCATCCACCACCTTGCGATATTCCTCAAAAACCTTGTCCTTAAGCTTGAACGGCACAAAACCTATCTGCTGCCACTCCGTCTGGAGCTCCTTGACGCGGCCTATCACCTCATTGCGGTCGCCATCCTTGGGAAGCTCCTGCAATTTGGCTATGATGGCGCGCTTGGCGTCGAGATTCTCGTTCTCGGCTCCGCGGCGCTCGCGGTTGATGCGCTTGCGCTCATCGAAGAAATAATTGCATGCCGTGGTGAACCGCTGCCATACGGCGTCGCTCACCTTGCGCGGCACGCTGCCGATCTTCTTCCATTCGGCCTGAAGCTTCACAATCTCGGCAGTGGCCTTCTGGATATCGTCGGTCTCCTTCAGCGCCTCGGCTCTCTCGCAGAGGGCAGTCTTCTTCTCAAGGTTGGTATTGAATTCATCGCGCGTCTGCTGGAAATAGGCGGTCTTGGCAGCGAAGAAATCATCACACGACTTGCGGAACCGGTTGTAAAGAAGGGTGTTTGACTTTCTCGATGCGAATCCGGTCTCTTTCCAACGTTTCTGAAGGTCGATGATACGGTCGGTGGCCGCACGCCACTCGCTGAAGGTATTGAGTCCGGCGGGGACTATTGTCTCCACCTCCTCGCACAGCCGTGTCTTACGCTCCTCGTTGGCAGCTTCCTCCTCCTTGCGCTTCTCGAAAAATTCCTGATGACGGCGGTTCACCACCGCCGATGCCTCCTTGAACTCCTCCCAGACGGAATCGCGGAGCTCCTTGGCTACCGGGCCAAGTGCGCGCCATTCCTCATGAAGGGTCTGAAGCTGACGGAACGCCTGCACAACATCGGGGACATCGGCAAGTTTCACAGCATTTTCGATAAGAAGACGCTTCGCCTCGAGGTTCTTCTTGAAATCAAGGTCTCGCAGCTCCTTGTTCATCTTCAGATGGTCGTAGAACTGCTCGCCCACTGTCTGGAACTGTTTCCAGATTTCTGTCTCGGCCGACGGCGGCACATCCTTGATGGCGCGGAAGTCCTGCTGAAGCTGCTGAAAGTCCTGGAACTTGACATTGACATTGTCGATGTCGCCCGCGATCTCGCACATTTTCGCGAGAATCTCCTCCTTTTTGGCGAGATTGTCGCGGCGGCGGCTATCCTCGGCCTCGAGATATGCGGCCCGACGCTCTTTGAAATCGGAATGAAGGTTCTTGAACTCCGCTTCCGTCTCATCAGGTTCGGGCACAAAAGCATCAGGCTGGTTGCCAGCCTCGACAAAGGCGGCAAGCGCCTCCATGCTCTCGCGGCTCTTCACGTTGAAGAAAGCCTGCTTGAGGGCGGTAACCTCCCGGTGCGCCTCCATGTTGTCGGCTTCGAGTATCGATTTCAATTCCGCAAGCAACTCCTGCTTTGTCATGGAATGATACCGGTGCACGTCGACTGTTTTTGCGGACTCATCGGCAACTTCTGCTATGTCGAGGGCCGGAGAGGTCTTCTCGACGCATTCTTTCTCAGTTTCCGCGGGAATCTCCGCGGGGGTCGTTTTGACGGTCTCTTCTATGGATTCCATCTTGTCAAGCTCGTTCATAGATCAATATTATATGACCCCTTGCAGCCCGTAGACTGTGTCAGGGAAGATTCCTGCAGACGGAACCTCCCATGCGGGGAATAAAATTCAGTCAAAATTAGGTAATTAATTTATACTGACAAAATAAAATCGAGAAATTCGCCCCTTTACCGCAAAAAAATCATCGCAGCGGTCCTACAGGGGGGGGGCCTGTCCATGCTATTTCTCGATTGTTGCGGAGATTATGCGGACATCCTCCAGAGGTCTGTCGGCTCTTCCGGTGGCCACATTCTCTATTTTCTCAACTGTGTCCATACCGGAAATCACCTCTCCGAACACGGTGTACTGACCGTCGAGATGCGGAGTGCCTCCCACCGTGGTATAATCATTCACAATGTTATCCGGAAGAGGCTCTGCCTTGACGGCGTTCTCGGTCTCGGCTATGAGACTCTGCCGGAGCGCCTCAAGACCGTCACGGTCACCGGAGGCCTCGAGAGCGGAGATCTTCTCTCTGTCGCGCTCCACAAGCGTACGGAAATATTGCTGACGCTTCCCCATAACTGCATTTTCCGCCATCTGTGCCATCCGGGCTGCGGCAACCTTCTCCCCGGTAACTATGTAGAACTGCGAGCCACTGCTGCGACGTTCAGGATTCACCTGGTCGCCTGTACGCGCCGCGGCAAGAGCCCCGCGCTTGTGGTAATGGCGGGGATATGCTATCTCGGCCTCTATGGTATAACCCGGATCGCCGGCACCGAGCATAGCCGTGGAGTCGGCCGTGCGCGACGAGGGGTCGCCCGTCTGGATCATGAAGTCCTTTATCACACGATGGAAAAGTACGCCGTCGTAGAATCCTTCCCTGACAAGTTTCAGAAAATTGTCGCGGTGTTTCGGAGTGTCGTCATACAGGCGGACTTTGATATCGCCGAGAGAGGTGCGGATGTCCACCACCGGACCCGCAGGGATGCTGTCGGCTGATTTTGCTGATGTCATTGCCATTATCGCAATTAAAAATATGAATATTCGCTTTTTCATCTTGTTTGGTTTGCAGAGGATTGTAAGTCTTTCACGCTCCTCCATGCCCGGCGTGGATGTGACACGGCTATCCGGCAGGGTGGATACGCTTGTAGATCCGGCGGAAATTATCGTCAGAAGCCTTCAGCTCCCCGGCCCGCTCCCTGTAGTCGGGACCCCATATAGCCTCCAGCAGCGAGCTGATATATCTCCGTTCGCGGTCCCTGTCGATCGCGGCCTCGATCAGTTCCGACACCTGCGTCGCGAATCGCTCGCGGTCCACAGCCCAGAGATAACGTGCTGAACTTGTCAGGAACTGCCCCGAACTGTCTGCTTCCTTCAGGCTTGAAATCACCGTCGGAAGTTCAGTACAGTCTCCCTCGGCCATATCCACTATCTTTTCATACAGAGACATACCGAGCTCTCCGGGAGTCTCTTTATTTTCTGTAGTCATTGTTATTGTATGTTGCCCGTATATGACGGGGAATGATTTATTTTGCAAAAGTAACTATTTTTTTTATTAATTTTGTGGTTTATACGCATTAAAGTTGCGATCCGCACTTACGATCGCAATCCATTATTCTGTTTATCAGCAAATTGACATTATAGCAAATTATGGGTGCAGAAACGAAAACCGTTACGGAATCACTCCGGACATTACTTCCCGACCGGTTTCTGATAGTGATCGGCCGTCAGTACGGAAGCGGAGGAAGGAAAATAGGCAGATACATAGCCGATGCCTTAGGCATACCCTATTACGACAAGACCCTTCTGAGAGAGGCGGCTCGGCGGCTCGGCTTCGAGGAGCGTGTGTTCCGCGATGCCGACGAAAAGCGCCCTTCATTCCTGCGGTCGCTGCTGCAGCTCAACTACGGATCGCAGACCTCCGACTACTCGGCCAACAGTCTCTGCGACGAAGACATCTACGCGCTCCAGAGCCGCGTGATAAAGCAGCTGTGCGAAGAGGGCCCCTGCGTGATTGTAGGGCGGACAGCCGATTATGTGATGCGGGAACATCCATCGGCGGTGAGTCTTTTCCTCCACGCGCCCGACGAATGCCGCACCGCTGCAATCATCGCCCGAGGAGACGCCTCGAGCGCAGAGGAGGCTCTGGAGAAAGCCAGGAAAGAGGACCGCAAACGGGAATCATACTACAATTACTTCACCAACCGCCGCTGGGGACATGCCGCCAATTACCATCTCTGCGTCGACTCCTCCCGCTGCACCCCGGCAGGAATCCTGGCCTTGGTTGTCGACATATTGGACAAAAACCGACAACACTGAACAAAAACGGTGAGAATAAGGTTTTGAAAATAGATAAAAACAGATAAAGGAGACAGAAATGATACGGATGCGTGAATGAGACCGACATTTTCGCCGTCAAAGGTGTCTGAATTTGCACGCCCTATTTGCACATCCGGAAAAATTTCGGTAACTTTGCAGAAGACAGAGATGAGGTCTGTCGCTCTATGCGCAAGCATAAAGAGGAAAGTCCGGGCAACAAAGAGCATCGCATTTCCTAACGGGAAGCCGGCGGCGACGTCGGGGCAAGTGTGACAGAAAACAACCGCCCTCCCCTCTGCGGGAGCGGCAAGGGTGAAAAGGCGGGGTAAGAGCCCACCGGTCCTTCCGGCGACGGGAGGAGCCGCACATCCTGCGAGTTGCAAAGCCAAGTATACCGGCATTTAAGGGCTGCTCGTCCATTGCCGGGGGGTAGGCTGCTATAGCGCGCTGGGCAACCGGCCGCAAAGATAAATGACAGACACGCCGGCCATGTCGGCGCACATAACCCGGCTTATATCATCTCTGTCGCAGCATACGATTCCCGAAGCAAAGCTCCACAGGCACAGCTTCGGGAATCTTTTTTATATACGGACCGATATGAAAGTGGACGAAAAAAACAAAGACAAACAAGGCAAGACAGGGAAGCCCGGATTCATAGAGCGACTCACCGCGAAGGTGACCGACTGGGTCAGGTACGCGGTGACCGGGGTCTGGAACGACCCGAGGCGCACGGCCAAGGTGCGCGTAGTAAAAATCGGCAACCTCGCCGTAAGATCATTCTTCGACCGCGATCTCCAGCTCCGCTCCATGTCGCTCACCTATTCCACGGTGCTCTCGATCGTTCCCGCTTTCGCCCTGCTCGTAGCTATAGGCCGTGGATTCGGACTCTCCGACTTACTGCAGGAACAGCTCTACAATTTCTTTCCATCACAGCACCAGGTGATATCCACCGGTCTGCAATTCGTCGACTCATACCTCAGCTCAGCCACCCAGGGATTGTTCGTCGGTGTCGGCATTGTTGTGCTGCTATGGACCATCAGTTCGCTGCTGTCGTATATCGAAGATGCATTCAACACCATCTGGCACGTGAAACAGCAACGGAGCTTTTTCCAGAAAATCACCGACTATATCGCCATCTGCCTCATCATCCCGATTCTTATGATATGTTCGTCGGGAGTCTCCATATTCATGTCGACCGTGATTCAGGACAACATACATCTACCCTTCCTGACGCCGATGATCAACAATCTCCTGGAACTCGTCCCCCTGGTACTGACATGGCTGGCGTTCACCTTGTCCTACTTCCTGATTCCCAACACCAAGGTGCAGTTCAAGTATGCCGCCATCTCAGGAACCATCATAGCGATCGGATTCCTTGTGCTCCAGGAACTTTTCCTCAGCGGACAGATCTACGTCTCCAAATACAACGCCATCTACGGTTCGTTCGCTTTCCTGCCGCTGCTGCTTGTATGGCTCCAGCTGTCATGGCTGATGCTGCTGGCGGGCTGCGTGCTTACCTTCTCGATGCAGAACGTGTACACATTCAATCTGATGGGGGACGCCGACAAAATCTCCATCAATTCCTGGCACCGCGTCGCCCTGATTGAGATGAGCGTAGTGGCGCAGCGGTTTGTCAACAGAGAACCGCCTCTTTCCCACACCGAGATCGCCGTCCGCTACAATCTTCCGGTAAGGATCGTGGAACGCGTCACGGAAATACTGATAGCCTCGCGCCTCGTCTACGAAGTGAAGAGAGAGGACGATGAGCCTGGACTCTCGCCTGCGGTGGAAATACGAGATCTGACAGCAGGTGAATTTCTCAAGACATTCGACGCATACGGTGAGATGGACTTCATTCCAGACATGGACGACCTCTATTCCGGGATGCTCGATGAAATCGTACCGCTGGGTGAAAAGGCATACGCCGAATTCAACACGCTCCACATCGTCAGCCTCCCACTCCCCACTCCTGAGGAAATCGAGACCAAAACAGACATTCTCGCCGAAAACATGATAAAGGATTCGGAAAAACGAAAATAACACCGGACAAAATAAAAACTGAAGCTGCATTAAACAGGAATTCCTTCACTATACCATAGATATACCGGAATCTGAATGTTTTTATGTTTCTAAACACATATTCTTTTATGATTCAGTTTTTTTTATTACTTTTGTGATATAGGAAGCTATACTTTCTACAGTTCTGCCGCTCTCCCCTTACTATAGCTCCGGCTTCCGGAAAAACCCGTATCCCATCCGTTTTTTACAAATGAAAAATATTATAATCAACCCCTATATAATCCAAAAATCATGAGCTATCTTAAATTTGACAAGAATCTTATGATCAACCTGGAGCAGTCGCTTCCCAAGGAGATGCTCCGCACAAACAAATCGGGGGCATATCACTGTACCACAATTGTCGGATGTAACACACGCAAACAGCACGGGCTGCTCGTGATTCCCATCCCGGAGATGGACGACAAGGCGCATGTGCTCCTTTCGTCGCTCGATGAAAGCGTGATCCAGCACGAGGCCTCATTCAACCTCGGATTGCATCAGTATGGCGACAACGTATTCAGCCCCAACGGTCACAAGTATATCCGTGAATTCGACTGCGAGAGGGTTCCCAAACTGACTTTCCGCGTGGGCGGCGTGATCCTTACCAAGGAAAAAGTATTCATCTCCCATGAAAACAGAATCCTGATAAAATACACGCTTCTTGAAGCACACTCACCCACAACGCTAAGATTCAGGCCATTCCTGGCCTTCCGCAACGCCAACGACCTGGTGGTGCAGAACGGTGAAATCAACACCGAAATCCGTCCCGCCGAAAACGGTGTGTCGACATGTCTCTATACCGGCTATCCCCGCCTGTTCATGCAGTTCAACAAACCGGCCGAGTGGGTGAACGACCCCCATTGGTACAACGGTATCGAATACCATAAAGACAAGGTGCGCGGAATCCCCTACAGGGAAGATCTCTGGGTGCCGGGATATTTCGAACTGCCGGTCAAAAAGGGGGAATCCATCATCTTCTCTGCATCCACATTCGAATCCGACCCTGATACATTTGAGAAGACCTACGACATTGAGCTTACCACAAGGACATGCCGCACAAGCTTCTACAACTGCCTCAAGAACTCAGCCAAACAGTTCTATCTCAAGAACGACAGCGGCATGTACATCATGGCAGGCTATCCCTGGCACAAAGTAAGGAGCCGCGACGAGATGATAGCTCTCCCGGGCTGTACGCTGGCCATCGGACATGAGGAGGACTTCCATCTGATAATGGACACATTCCTCGAGGCGCTCCGCCGCAATATCGAGACGCGGAAGCCGGACCGCATGATAAATGAGATCGACCTGCCGGACATACCGCTATGGACTATATGGGCGATACAGCAGTACCGCCGTTTCATGGGCGCCGGAAAATGCCGCGAACGCTACGGCGCCGTGGTGCGCGAACTGGTGGAGCATATACGCGCCGGACGCATCCGCAACCTCATGGCCGACACCAACGGACTTCTGAAGTCGGAAGGAGAAAATTCGCCGGTAACCTGGCTTTCGGCCTCTATCAACGGACGCCCGATCATTCCCCGCACCGGATATATCCTGGAATTCAATGCCCTATGGTACAACGGCCTCTGCTTCCTCGCAAACCTTTACGAGAGTATGGGAGAGGAGACCGCATACGTGGCGGAAATCAACGCGCTCGCCGAGAAAGTAAAGGAATCGTTTATCAGCACGTTCCTCAACGAATATGGCTACCTGTACGACTATGTGAACGGCGCATACACCGACCTGGAGGTCCGCCCCAACATGGCCATTGCCATCGGCCTCGAATACTCGCCTCTGGACCGGCGCCAGCGCAAACGAGTCCTCGACTTCTGCACCCGCGAGCTGCTCACTCCCAAAGGTCTCCGCTCGCTCAGCCCCAAGAGCCACAATTACAACCCGGTATATGTCGGCAATCCAGTCCGGCGCGAGTATGCGGTGCACCAGGGGCCGGCACGCCCCTGGCTCTTCGGATTCTATGCCGACGCATACTTCAAGGTGTTCGGCCTGGGCGGCCTCCCGTTCATCGAGCGAATGCTGATATCCTACGAGGACGACATGAGCGAGGGCTGCATCGGTTCGCTCTGCGAACTTTACGACGGCAACCCTCCATACACAGGACGCGGTGCGGTAAGCACAGCCAAGAATGTGGGTGAAATTCTCGCCACTATCCACACTGTCAATAAAATGAGCAAACTGCTTAATTCAGAAACCGAATAATCCGTTGAAAATATGAAAGCATTAATGTTCGGCTGGGAGTTCCCGCCCCATATCTTAGGCGGACTCGGAACAGCCAGCTACGGTCTCACCAAAGGAATGTACAACAACGGCGACATGGAAATCTCCTTCGTCATCCCCAAACCACAGGGAGACGAGGAGAAGGGATTCGCCAACATCATCGGCGCCAACTGCACTCCGGTGGCATGGCGCGACGTGAACCGCGATTATGTGGAGGGACGCATAGGCAAGGTGATGGACCCGCAACTGTATTTCGACCTTCGCGACCATATCTACGCCGATTTCAACTATATGCGTCTCAATGACCTGGGATGCATCGAATTCTCCGGCAGATACCCAGACAACATCATCGAGGAAATCAACAATTACTCGATTGTGGCCGGAGTGATCTCTCGCACCATTCCATGCGACGTGATACACTCGCACGACTGGCTCACATATCCCGCCGGCATACACGCGAAGAACGTGACCGGCAAACCGCTGGTGATCCACGTGCATGCAACAGACTTCGACCGCTCCCGCGGCAACGTTAACCCTACGGTGTTCGGCATCGAGAAAGATGGCATGGAGAACGCCGACCATATCATAACGGTCTCCGACCTCACGCGGCGCACCGTAATCGACAAATACGGCATCAGCCCCGACAAGGTCACCACTGTCCACAATGCCGTGATTCCTCTGAGTGACGAACTGCTCAATCTCCCCCGCCGGGAAAAGAAGGACAAGGTAATCACCTTCCTCGGCAGAATCACTATGCAGAAAGGCCCGGAATATTTCGTAGAAGCCGCGGCAAAGGTTCTCCAGAAAAACAGAAACGTCCGTTTCGTGATGGCTGGCTCAGGCGACATGATGGATGACATGATTCGTCTCGCCGCCAAACGCAATATAGCCGACAGATTCCATTTCACGGGATTCCTCCGCGGACGCCAGGTCTATGAGATGCTCGCCGATTCGGATGTCTACGTCATGCCCTCCGTGTCGGAACCTTTCGGAATCTCTCCGCTCGAGGCGATGGAGATGGGAGTCCCCTCCATCATCTCAAAACAGAGCGGATGCGCCGAAATCCTCGACTATGTGATCAAGACCGACTATTGGGACATTGACGCCATGGCCGACGCAATGCACGCGCTGGTGTCTTATCCGGGCCTCCACAACATGCTTCGCGACAAGGGAATCGAAGAAATCCACCGCATCACCTGGGAGAAAGCCGGCAAAAAAGTCATCGACATATATCGTCAGGTGATGGATAACCGCCGCTGACTACAGAGGCCGCAAAGAAGATAAACATCTTCAACGAGAGCAACCACTCAAAGAGCAACCACTCAAAAAAATTATCAGAGCAATGAAATCTGTTTGTTTCTATTTCAATATCCATCAGCCTTTCCGTCTGAAACGTTACCGCTTTTTCGACATAGGCAACGACCACTACTATTATGATGATTTCGCAAACGACGACATCATCACCCGTCTCGCAGAGCAGAGTTATATGCCTATGGCCGATACCCTGCTTGAAATGATACGCGAAAGCAACGGCACGTTCAAATGCGCCATCAGCATCTCGGGGACAGCCATCGAACAGCTGCAGCTTTACGTGCCGGAATTCATCGACAAGCTCAAGCAACTGGCCGATACGGGATGCGTGGAATTCCTTGCCGGCACCTACGCCCACTCCCTCTCCTCGCTCGAAGACCACGATGAATTCATACGCGAGGTGAAGCAGCTCGACCGCATTCTGCTCCGCCTCTTCGGCGTCAAGACAAAGACCTTCGCCAACACAGAACTCATCTACGACGACGACATAGCGATGCTCATAGCCGGGATGGGATTCAGGAACTGCCTGACAGCAGGTGCCAAGCACGTTCTCGGATGGAAATCGCCAAACTACGTGTACAAAGCCGCCACGGCATCTAACCTGCGGCTACTCATCACCAACGACAAACTGGCCGGCGACATCTCAATGAATTTCAACCGCACCGAGTGGGACGAATATCCCCTGACCGCAGACAAATATCTGGACTGGATCGCCTCCTCCCCCGAGCAGGAACAAGTGGTAAATATGTTCCTTAGCATGGATACATTCGGCACATTCATTCCCGAATCCACCGGCATCTTCGAGTTCATGAAGGCGCTCCCGCGCTTCGCCGCCGTGAGGGGTATCAGATTCTCCACACCATCGGAAGTATGCTCGCAGCTGAAACCGGTAGGCGAACTGACCATACCCTATCCTCTGTCGGATATCGACGAAGCCCGCGACGTATCCGCATGGAAAGGGAACGAACTGCAGAACGAGGCCCTCTCGAAACTCTACTCCGTGGCGGAGCGCGTCAGCCTCTGCGACGACCGCAGACTAAAACTGGATTGGGAATACCTCCAGAGCAGCGACCACTTCTACTACATGTGCACCAAGAACATGTCGGACGGCGCGTCGCACGCGGCTTTCAGCCCGTACGACTCGCCTTTCTCGGCGTTCACTAATTATATGAACGTACTCGCAGATTTTCTGGTAAGAGTACAGGAACAGTTCCCTGAAAGCATCGACAACGAAGAGCTCAACCCGCTCCTGCTCACCATTCGCAATCAGGCGGCCGAGATAGCTTCACTAAACAAAGAAGTTACTTCTCTGCGGATCAATATCCTGAATTCCGAAGAGAAAGCAGCCATGGCAGAGATAGAGGCGGAGCCGGAAATTCCGAAAGCTGTCCCCGCCAAGAACCCAGCCGCAAAGAAAAATTCCTCCGCGAAGAAAGCCTCCACCAGGGGCATCGCAAAAAGGTCTGCATCGGCACAAGATGACAAATGATTTCACTCATTTCCGAATGACCGGCCACATTTCGGACAACAGATAATATTACTGCAATAAATGGAGGAGACACCCGGCACGTCTCCTCCATAATTTTGCCACCCTCTGAATCACAGGCTAAATAAACGTAAGTATTTACCTCCTATAGGGGCTGTGCGGCTAACCCTCCGCGGAGCCTTGCCGGGTCGGTGACAAGCCATTCTCTGACTTATTGTAACAATTAGTGATTGATGGAATAATTGTAAGCGGGTCTTTTGTGATGGCAAATTTTTTTATCTTTGTGTAACGAAGCGGAATTTACAGCATGCAGAACTGGAACTGCTTTATGTAATACCGACTTTGGTAAGTCTGGTGCAATGGGCGAGAAACACTATGCGCTCGTCGGCCGGGATTCCGAAATCATGCTCGTCGCCGCATCCCTGCACAATCCCGATCACCGACATCCCCCTGTCCGGCGGTGTACGCTTTGATACCGCGCGTCTCGACCCTCCTTTTGAGATCTCTATATCACGAGTAATATATTCGGCATTCACCACATCGCAGGTAAATACATGGTTTGAATAATCAAGTGTACGGCGGTGTGATTTGTATCTGAATCCGGTATCTATACCTTTGAATCTCGCTTTTACCACATTCTCGCCGGCATTTACTTTAAGATCCAGTCCATATTTATCCCTGAATTTGTCCACACCATCCTTGTCATGGAACTTCTTCAGCCGCGAATGACGCGTCACCACGTACATCTGTTCGTTTATAAAAAATATGTCGCACCCTTTGGTATAGTAATATGTATCGGTCTCGACCGAATAACGCACAACACACTGCCCGAGCAATGTGGTCCTGTCCGGTACATGACGGTCCGCTATATCAGAAGCGCTGGCCTCCACAGCCTGCCGCAACTCTTCTCTGGATCTGATTGGAGAAGCTGTATTCCGCATTAATATTGCCATATATCGGTATTTATAGACTATTCCAACACAGATGCCGTATGAAAGATACGAAAGCTTGACTGCCATATTCAAGAACTCATCAAATATTGGTCGGAAAAACGGCAAAGTCAATAGTTGGCACAAAAGATGGCTTGAATCGACATTTTTTTGATTTCCGCTCCAAATTTAATAATTATTACGCAATCCGCAAATTAATTTCAAAAGAAAAGTGCAACAATCAACACCCACTATACATTTACATCACGAATCCCTGAATTATTAAAGCAGTCACCTCAGGTCATGCATTTAGAACTTCACGACATAGTAAATCATTGCATCATTCTGTTACTTCGATACTTACAGAATCCCTTAGAGAAAGATTCCGTACTTTTCACAAGCGCATCATACTGCACCTTATTTAGACAAATTCCATATAAAACTAATATCAGGCATTTAGTTTTATTCAAGGATACATCGCACAGTTTCCGTCAGCGGCACACACCTGTCACCAGGGCAGGAATTTTCCTCCGTTACCCCATTCCCACTCTCCCCCTACAGCCGCCGCAAAATTAAATTTGGCGATTCCGAGGTCGACCGCGTTTTTTTCATAGTCGTCTACCCGTGCCGTAACATGAAGACCATCGTCATCCGATTCCACATAGATACGTACAGGACGCGCATTCAAAGCCGAAGGAGCGCATGCCACCGCCCCGATTCCCTTCTGAAGCCATGGATACTTCCGTAATGCTTCGGCATATTCCCTCACACTCCCCCCGAAGAACCGGGACTCGTCCATATTCTTTCTGTGGGCTACCGCCGCTCCTATTCTGGCGATCAAAGGCGCTCCGGCGGCCGCATGACCGAATGCCACAAGAAACGGCAGCTTCTCGTAGACCTCCATTCTCACATCAGTAGAACTTCTCGAAAAAGTACCGCCTACAAAACAAGTTCCGAGGCCGAGGGATACCGCCTTCATCACATAGCCCTCTGCAAAATAACCGGCCCTTTCCAGTGCGAACTCAAAAGTAGGATCGATCACTACTGCAAGATAATTGCGCACGCCGCGAAACATGCCATAACTCCTGGTGAGACCCCGAAAAGGGTCGGCATCATCATAACGGACCTGAAAATTCAGTCCGGCTTCATGGCTATTGATAAATGTCGCCTCCGCGTTCAGCGTGTTTCTTATGCTCTCCGAGAGACTTTCGTCTGTGTATCCTCTGACGGATTTTCTCTCGCGCAATTCTTTCAGTGTATACATATACCGCTAATTAAAGATTTTGATTAAAGATGATATGAGTAATTTAAAAGTCCGTGTAAAATATGAAAAAGTGGTGCGCTCCAAAAACGCACCACTTTTTCATATATGATTTTATTTATAGTGGGGTCCTCTTGATCAGAGCAGCGCAGCTGTGTTTACGCAGTAGTCATAGATGCAGGGCACCAGTCCGAAGAATACAATTCCCCCGACGCAGAGCCACAGTGCCAGTCTCTCTGTAAATGCACTTCTGAATGCCTCGACCTTTGCTTCGCCGGGATTGATCCAGATGGCCTTCACCACGAGCAGATAGTAGTAGAGCGATATAATCGTATTGATCAACGCTACCAGCACAAGCATATAGAGGGGCATCGAACCGGAAGCTGTCACCGAAGTAAAGATCAGGAATTTGCTGAAGAATCCTGCGAACGGCGGGATACCGGCAAGCGAGAACATCGCGAGAGTCATCGCAAACGACAGCCACGGATTGCTCTTGTGCAGACCATCGTAATCATCCATGCCGACCTTGCCGGTCTTGTTCTCGATTGCCGAGATAACACCGAACACAGCAAGGTTGCTGACCACGTACACGAAGATGTAGTACATCATCGACCCGAGACCGAGAGCGGACTCAGTCATCACGCCAAGCATGATGTAACCGGCCTGCGAGATGGACGAGAACGCCATGAACCGCTTCATGTTCTTCTGGCGGATTGCAAACAGGTTACCTACGGTGATGGTCAATATGATTACGGCATACATCATCCATTCCCAAAGACCGGAGTAAACAGTGCCGAAAGCCTGCACGAAAATCACAAAGAACGCAAATGCCGCAGAACCCTTTGAAATCACCGAAAGGTAGGAAGTGATCGCAGTGGGCGCACCCTGATATACATCGGCTGTCCAGAGGTGGAAGGGGACAAGCGAGAGCTTGAAGCCGATTCCCGCGATTACAAATGCGAGAGCCACAACAAGCAGTCCGCTCATCTCGGAACCGGCGATCGCCGCACGGATATCGTCGAAGTAGAGAGAGCCACCCGACAACGCGTAGACGAACGACAGACCCACGAGAAGCACAGCCGAGGAGAAAACAGCGGTGATGATATACTTGAAAGCAGCCTCATGACTCTGATAATGCTTCTTGTTGAACGCCACCATTGCGGCAAGCGGCAACGACGCCGACTCCAGGCCAATCACGAAAAGAAGGAAGTGACGGGCAGAAATCATAAGGAACATCCCGAAAAGAGTCACAAACAGAAGTTCATAGAACTCGCCCTTGCGGATTGCCACCTCATCGCTTTCCACCCATTCGGATGACTGGAGAAGCACGATGAATACACCGATACAGAGAATAGCCTTCATGGCCTTGCAGGCCGCTGAATCGACATACATCCCGCCGAAAACCTCGGTGCCGCACGACGGTATCAGCCATATCGCCACCGCGGCGAGGCCGAAGAGCACTGTTGTCACCGGAGTGAGGAAGCGCTTTGCGGAGCCATCCTTGGTAAACGTGTCCAGAAGGAACACCACAAGGAAGAGTCCGAGAATTATTAGTTCGGGCAACATAGCCCCAAATTGTGAATAATCCATTTTGCTATTGTTGTTTTGTGCCGGGCCGGTCAGACGGCTGCGAGGTTCAATGCATTAATGATGGGTACAAAGCTCTGCTGGATGGTCTCGTTGATCCAGTTGGGGAAGAAGCCGATTCCGGCCAGACAGAGAATAAGGGTCACTGTGGAGAGACGCTCCCACCAGGACGCGTCGGTGAGCTGGAGGTGATGCTCGTCGTGCACAGGGCCGAGAATCAGCTTTCCTACCACGCGGAGGATGTAGACGGCGGTGATCACAATCGATGTGGTGGCCGCGATCACGAATACACGGTGGAAAAGACTTGCGTTTTCGAACGCTCCGAAGAATATGGTCATCTCGGCGACAAAGCCGGAAAGACCGGGAAGACCGAGCGATGCGAAACCGGCTATCATGTAGCAGACTCCGAGATAGGGCATGATCTTCATAAGGCCGCCCATCTGGCGGATATCGCGGGTATGCGTACGGCCATAGATCATACCGATCAGCGCGAAGAAGAGAGCTGTCATAAGACCGTGGCTGAGCATCTGCAGGATACCGCCGGTCATAGCCGTCTTGTTAAGCATCAGGATTGCGAAGAGCACCATGCCACAATGCGACACCGACGAATACGCGTTGATATATTTGAGGTCTGTCTGCACACATGCCGAGAAGGCTCCGTAAACAATGCTGATACCGGTGAGGACGATGAATATCCATGCCAGTTCCTGAGCTGCGGAAGGAAGCAGGAAGATCGCTATGCGGAAGCATCCGTAACCACCGAGTTTCATAAGCACTCCGGCGTGGAGCATCGACACGGCGGTCGGCGCGCAGGCGTGACCGTCAGGACTCCAGGTGTGGAACGGGAACATGGCTCCGAGGACACCGAATCCGACAAACGTGAAACAGAAGAGAAGATTCTGCCAGCCCGCGTCAATCGAATTGTTGTGGGATATCTCGAGAATGTTCCAGGTGAGCTGTCCGCCCTCCGGCGCACTGTGCCAATAGATACCGAGAAGACCGAGCATCAGGAAGGCCGAACCGCCCATCAGCATCAGGGTCAGCTTCATTGCCGAATATTCCTTGCGGCCCGTGCCCCACACACCGATCAGAAGGTACATCGGAATCAGAGCCACCTCATAGAACATGAACATGGTGAACATGTCGATGGAAATGAAGAATCCGAACACACCGGTCGACAGGAGACAGAACCAGAGGAAGAAGTTCTTGGGAAGGGGATTGATTTTCCAGGAAGCGAATGTTCCGGCAAAAACGATAACCGCAGAGAGGAGAATCATCAGCACCGAAATGCCGTCCACTCCCACTGCAAGATGAATGTTGAGAGGCTTGTACCACATCCAGCTGCCCGCGTAGAGCATTTCATCAGCCACGCCGGAAGCGCGGAGACCGAGGAAGTCGACCACAAGCCAGACTGCCATGGCAAGCAGGACAATGGATCCCGTCACCATCACGCCCCTTATCGCCTTCATGTTGCCGTTTCCGCAACATGCCAGACCGGCCATCATGAGAACCGGGACGATAACGAACCATATCAAAATATTGCTAAACATAATCTAAATATTTTCGTCTTGTGTCAAATAAGGGGATTATAATATACAGATCCAGGTGATTGCACCGAGCAGGATTGCACCGAGCAGATACCAGGCCACGTATGTCTGGACGCTGCCGCTCTGCATGCCTTTGATTTTAACCGAGCAGAACTGTGTCACTGCTGCAAGGCCATCCATAGTGCCGTCGATGATGTGACGGTCGAACCATGCGATTCCACGGCAGATGCAACCGAAGATCACGGTGTGGGTAACCCACTGGTACATCTCGTCCCAATAGAAGCGACGGTTCGCGGCGGTCCAGAGACCGGGCCAGATGTTCTTCATCTTCTCGGGCATGGAATTTTTCTTGCGGTACATCACCGTTGCGAGCGCGATGGCGAGAACAGCCACTGTAATAGACGTAGCCGCCACTGGCGCCTCAATATGGATATGGTAAGGCTCGCCGTTGAATGTCACCAGCTCACCGAACGGAATAAATCCGGCCACGCAGCTCACAGCCGCGAGAATGATGAGGGGAAGCGACATCTGCCATGGCGCGTCATGAGGCTTGTGGCCATTCTTATACTCCGGATTCTCCTCCCACCAGAAAATAAGGTAGTAAAGACGGAACATATAGAAGGCTGTGAGACCCGCCACCATTGTCATCCATGCGCCCCAGAACCAATGACGGGAGAACATGGCCGCCAGCATCTCATCTTTCGAGAAAAATCCGGAGAAAGGCGGAATACCGGCTATGGCGAGACATCCGATAAGGAATGTCCAATGTGTAATCGGCATGTATTTGCGCAGACCGCCCATCGACGTATAGTTGTTGCTGTGGACAGCGTGGATGAGCGCACCCGCTCCGAGGAAGAGGAGCGCCTTGAACATGGCGTGGGTGAAGAGGTGGAACATCGAGGCCATATATCCGAGACCGGAATAGTGGACACCCTCAAGAGGCTCATTGTAGGCACAGCCGAGCGACACCATCATAAACGCGATCTGCGAGATTGTGGAGAATGCGAGCACCCTCTTTATGTCGATCTGCGCGCAGGCCACTACCGCAGCGTAGAATGCGGTGATGGCGCCGACTACGGTGATGAAAGTCAGCGAATCGGGCACTATGCAGTAGAGCGGGAAGAAACGGGCTACAAGATACACACCGGCCACCACCATAGTAGCGGCATGGATCAGCGCCGAAACCGGTGTCGGACCCTCCATGGCGTCGGGAAGCCAGATGTGGAGAGGCATCATGGCAGATTTACCCATACCTCCGACAAATATCAGAATCATCGCCCATGTCAGCACTGAGCCGCCCATGAAAGTTGCGCCGAGGGTCGAGGCCAGCACATTGGTGGGCTGCGAGTTGAGCATCATGAAATTGAATGCGGAAGCACCGCCGAGAGGTCCATCGGCAGGAGTCTGCGACACATACCATGAAAGCACCAGGATACCGATCAGCATGAACAGGTCGGCAAAACGTGTGACGATAAACGCCTTCTTCGAGGCCGACACTGCAGAGGGAAGCTTGTAGAAAAATCCGATGAGCAGGTAAGAGGATACACCCACGAGCTCCCAGAAGATATACATCTGGAAGATGTTGGTGGCCACCACAAGACCGAGCATCGAGAAGGAGAAGAGCGACAGGAACGCATAATAGCGCTGGAACCCAGGCTCATGCTCCATGTATCCCCAGCTGTAGAGGTGTACCATAAAAGAGATGGTGGTGATCACCACCAGCATCATGGCAGATATGGGATCGAGCAGGAAGCCGATGTTGACCACGAGCCGGTCGGTGAATGCGAGCCAGGTGACATCGAATACCTGAAGCTGCTGGCGCACACCGTCGACGATAAACGCCGCGTCGCCGCTGAAGAAATAAGTCAGCGCCACGACATAGCTCAAGGTCATCACGGAGCCCATGCCGAGGATGCCGAGGACGCCGGCAAGCTTGCGCGACATCTTCACACCGCCGATTCCGAGGATGAGGAACATCAGGAACGGAATCGCCAAAATCAGTATAGGAAGTGTAATGTCCATGTCTTAGAATCTCATTTGTTTCACGGAGGCGACATCGGAATTGCCCACCTCCCGGTAGATGTTGATGATAATCGAGATCGCGATAGCCGTCTCGGCGGCGGCGATGGCGATGGCGAACAGAGTGAAAATCATGCCCTCCATCGAACCCGGGAAAAGATATCTGTTGAACACCACGAAATTGAGGTCCGCGGAGTTGAGGATAAGTTCCAGGGATATGAGCATGGCGATCATATTTTTACGGGTGATGAACCCGTAGACGCCGGCGGCAAACATTATGACGCTCGGCACAAGATACCAGAATATGTTCAAGTCCATGTTAAATTATCTTTTGCGGGCAACGACAACGCCGCCGATTATACAAGATAGCAAAAGCACGCTGACCGCCTCAAAGGGGAGCAGGTACTGGAACCGGTCGGTGCCGAGCATGGCGTGACCGATGTCCTGCATGGTGATCATCTGTCCGGCTTCGATACTGCCCGCAAGCGACTCTCCGCCGACAAGAGGCATGTAGAAGATGGCGAGCAGAAGCAGAACCGTACCGGCAAGAGCCATAAAGGCGCCTGCGCGACGACGGTACGACTCGAGCCTGGCTGTCTCTTCATCGGGTCTGCGGGTAAGCAGAATAGAGAAGACGAACAGCACCATGATACCGCCTGCGTAAACTGCGATCTGCACGCCTCCGAGGAACTGATAGCCCAGCTGGAAATAGAACAGGGCCGTTCCGATGAGCACGAACAGCAGATAAGTGGCGGAGCGTAAAATTCTGCGCGAGGTCACGGTCATTATGGAAAACACCACAATGATAGCCGCCACCACGAAGTACAAAATTATATTCGCAACTGAATCCATTATAATTGTTGTTAAAATTTCAAATTAAGACCCGGCTCCTTCATGGAGGCCGGTATGATGAAGTCATTTGTCAGCTCCGGCAGCTTTTGCGGCCTCGGCGGCTTTCGCGGCCTTGACAGCCTCAGCCTTCCTGAGGGCCTCCGCCTTGATGCGGGCGAGTTCCTCGGGAGCTATCGCCGGTTTGGGAGCCGGCATCGGCTCGCCTTCCGGCTCGGGCCGGTTGTTGAGCTGTTTGACGAGTTTGTCGCGTGTGAAAACAGCCTGCTCGAAATCGTTGGAGAATTCGAGGGCGTGCTGGGGACATGTGGTTACGCAAAGCATGCAGAACGTGCAGCTTCCGATGTCGTACAAATACTTGTCGAGCTTGCGTTTCTTCTTCCCGTCGGGAAGATCCACCATCTTTGTCTCCAACTTGATGGTGCCGTTGGGACAGTTCATCTGGCATATACCGCAGCCGATGCACTTGTGGCGTCCCTGCTCGTCGTAAATGAGCGTGAGTTCGGCCCTGAAGCGGTCGGCGATCTGAAGAGTATCCCTGTTCTCAGGATACTGCTCGGTGATCTTGGGAGTGACGAACTCCTTTCCCGTGACACCCATTCCCAAGACGAGACTCTTGATACCGCTTCCCACCGATTTGAAATATTCTGCTATATTAGCCATCAATCCTATTGTTGGTTGTTCTGAAATTGTTATCTGTTGAAAAAGCATTCCGCCGGCCGAAGCCGGCGGCATGCGTATATGGTTACCGCTCCACCTGGCCGCCGATAATATCGAGCAACTCAGTGGTGATGCTCTGCTGACGCAGTTTGTTGTATTCAAGCTGCAGCTCTTCGAGCAGTTTCTGGGCGTTGTCATTCGCGCTCTGCATGGCCATAACTCTGGCGGCCTGCTCCGAGGCGCGGTTCTCCACCGTGATTTCCTGCATCATCGAGAGGACAAACATCGGAAGTACCTCATTGAAGATGCGGTTGGGGTCCGGCTCGAAAATATACAGCTGGTTGTCGTCTTTTTCGGCGACATCGCCTGCCACGGCCTCCTGACTGACGGGAAAAAGCTGCTCCACAGTCAGTTTCTGGCGGCTCATGGAGAAGAACTTCATGTAGACTACCTCCACAAGGTCGGTTCCTCCGGCTATGAAGCTGTCGCGAAGTCCCTGAGTGAACTCGTTGACCCTGGCGCCTTCCATCTTGCTGTCGACTCCTTCCACCCTGATCACGTTCAGACGGGGATCGCGCATGCGGCGGATAGCCTTATCGACTTTCTGCCCGACTGCATACACATCGATGGCGACATCCGAGCCATACCTTTCCTGCAGTCTGTCGACGGCAGCGAGGAAACCTTTCAAGATATTGATGTTGTAGGCTCCGCACAGACCGTCGTCAGAGCCGAACACCACCATGGTAGCCTTCTTCACCTCCCGTGTCTCGATCAGCGGAGACACGAAATTCCGGTCAGTGGCCAGGATGTGCCCCATTATCTGTTTGATCTTGTCCTTGAAAGGCTGCAGCCGACGAAGTGCAAGTTCGTTCTGATGCACTTTGGCGGATGATATCATCTTCATCGCGCCGGTGATCTTCTCGGTCGAAGCCACCGATCCGATTCTTGTCTTCAGTTCCCTTAACGTTGCCATAGACAGCTATCATTCATTTGTTGACGACACAATCCTGCCGACCACCTCCTTGGCGCAGGCGGTAAGTTTCTGCTCCACGTCCGGTGTAAGCTTTCCGGTGCGGAGAACGCCGAGGACATCGTCGTTGTATTTCAACTTAAGACTCTGGATGAGCTGCTGCTCGAAATCCTTCACCTTTTCAACAGGCACATCGGTGAGCAGTCCGTTCACACCGCAATAAATCACGGCCACTTCATTCTCGACGGGCCAGGGATGATACTGCGGCTGCACAAGAATCTGCTGGTTCTTGCGTCCGCGGTCGATGGTGCGGGCGGTCACCGGGTCGATGTCGCCACCGAACTTGGTGAACGACTCCAGCTCGCGGAACTGCGCCTGATCGGTTTTCAGCGTACCGGCCACTTTCTTCATACACTTTATCTGGGCATTACCACCGACACGCGATACGGAGATACCTACGTTGATGGCGGGACGGATACCCTGGTTGAAGAGTGCGGTCTCAAGGAATATCTGACCGTCGGTGATAGAGATCACGTTGGTCGGGATATATGCCGACACGTCGCCGGCCTGGGTTTCGATCACGGGGAGTGCGGTGAGCGAGCCACCACCCTTCACGATCGGCTTCATTGCCTCGGGGAGGTCGTTCATCTCGCGCGCCACCTTCTCGTCGCCGATGATTCGGGCCGCACGTTCGAGCAGACGCGAATGGAGATAGAAGATATCGCCGGGATAGGCCTCACGTCCGGAGGGACGCTTCAGGATAAGCGAGATCTCGCGATAGGCCACAGCCTGCTTGGAAAGGTCATCATAGATGATGAGGGCGTCGCGTCCGGAGTCACGGAAGTACTCTCCGATTGCCACGCCGGAGAACGGAGCATAATATCTCATCGACGCCGAATCGGATGCGTTGGCAGCCACAACGACTGTATATGGCATCGCTCCGTAAGCCTCGAGGGTATGTACGATCGAAGCCACTGTCGAGGCCTTCTGTCCGATTGCGACATAGATGCAGTATACAGGCTTTCCCTTCTCGTAATTTTCCTTCTGGTTGATGATGGTGTCGATCGCGATTGCGGTCTTGCCCACCTGACGGTCGCCGATGATGAGCTCGCGCTGTCCGCGGCCGATTGGAATCATGGCGTCGATAGCCTTGATACCGGTCTGCAGCGGCTGGTTCACCGGCTGACGGAAGATCACGCCCGGAGCCTTGCGCTCGAGAGGAAGAAGAATCCGCTTGCCGTCGATCGGCCCTTTGCCGTCGATCGGCTCCCCGAGCATGTTGATCACACGGCCCAACAAACCTTCGCCCACCGGAATGGAAGCAACTTCTCCCGTGCGTCGAACCGACATGTTTTCCGTCACTGAATTCACCTTATCGAGCAACACCACTCCGACATTGCTCTCTTCGAGGTTAAGAGCCACGCCTTTGGCGCCGTTCTCAAACTCCACGAGCTCGTTACTCCTGACATTGTCAAGACCGTAGACATGCGCCACGCCGTCGCCGACGCTCAACACAGTGCCCACCTCCTCGAATTTCACTTTCGAGTTGATGTTCTCGAGCTCTTGTTTTAAAACATCTGATATTTCGCTGGGATTAAGCATTTCTTAATTGCTTCTTAAGAGGTTAAGACGTAATTGTTCAAGTTCGCCGCTGACGGAAGCATCCATTCGTGTGGAATCGACATCGATTATGAACCCTCCGATAATGGTGGGGTCAACCACATAATCATACTCCAGGCTGGAAGCTTTCACCGCGCGCTCCACTACCCCGCGGAGTTTATCCATCTCGCCGGCGGGGAGTTCCACTGCCGTGGTTATCCTCACCTGCGAGATGTTGTTCTCCTTACGGTAGATGTCGCGGTACGCGAGAGCCATGAGATAGGCGAATTCCTCGCGGCGATGGTCGATGATCAGAGTCACAAAGCGACGAAAGTCGTCTCCCGGATTCTCCCCGGCAGCGGCCAAAAGCACGCGTTTCTTGTCGTCGCTCTTCACGTAAGGATTCGACAACACTTTCTCGAGACCCGGGTTTGAGCTGAAAGCATCTGCCACCCGCTTCATCTCTTCGTAAACCTTATCGCCGGTTTTAGTCTCCATGGCATACTTATACAGCGCCATGGCATATCTGTGGGGAATAAGTCCGGTCACCATCGTCTCAATTCTTCTCTATTTCGTCCAACAGTCTGTTGACAAGCTCTGTCTGGGCTTTGTCGTTCTGCATGCGCGTGCGCACCATTTTCTCGGCGATATCAATCGACACCTTACCCACTTCGTTGCGGAACTGAAGTTCAGCCTCCTTGCGGGCCTGGTCGATGGCGAGTCTTGCCGACTCCATCTCCCTGCGGGCGGCCTCCGCCGCCTCGCGGCGGGCCTCCTCGATAATGTCCGATTTCATCTTCGCTGCCTCGCGGAGCATCTCCGACTGCTTCGCCTGTGCCTCCACCACATATTTGCGGGCTTCCTCACGGGCGTTGTCGAGCTGTTCGCGGGCCTGACGCGCATCTTCCACACCCCGGTCGATGGTGCTTGCGCGTTTGTCCATCATCTTGATGATCATCGGCCAGCCCCACTTCGCAAGGACAAGGAAGAGGAGGATGAACGCTACGAACATCCAGAACACCAAGCCAATTTCGGGCGTGAATAATTCCATTGTTGATTTATTCTGGGATTAAAAACGGTCTCGCTTATTTGATAAAGATAGCGAGTGCGGAAACAATCACTGCGAACAGCGCCACACCCTCGATGAGGGCCGCGATCACAATCATGTTGCTTCGGATGTCGCCGGCTGCTTCAGGCTGGCGGGCGATGGCCTCCATAGCCGAAGAACCGATACGGCCGATACCGAGTCCGGCTGCGATTGTTGCGATACCTGCGCCTAAGGCGGCTCCGAGTGCAGCGAGAGGCTGCAAGCTCATCACTTCTGTCAAGATTGTTGATAACATAATTCAGATCTTTTAAATTGTTATTTTTTGTTTTAAAATTATTCTATTACTTATTCATGTCCATTTCCGCCGCAAGCTTGTGGAGAGCGGCTTCCTCGCTTTTCAGTTCGGCAGCCTCCTTCTTCCCGACCTCGGGATCATGTCCCTCTCCCTTGTGACCATGCTCTTCCCTGGCCTGAGCCATGGCTATGAAGAGCGCGGACAGGAGCGTGAACACATAAGCCTGGATGAAACTAACCAGCACATCGAGCGCAAGCATGAAGAGGGAGAACAGCACCGACACAACCGTGGCGGCCCCGGCCATCGCCGCTCCGAAGGCAGCGAAGATGAAGATCAGCAGGGTCAGCGTGATCACAATCATGTGGCCTCCCATCATGTTGGCGAAAAGACGGACGCAGAGTGCGGCAGGCTTTGTGAAGATACCGAACACCTCTATCATCTGCATGATGGGGAGCGGGAACTTCAGCAACAACGGCACATCCGGCCAGAATATCTCTTTCCAGTAATGCTTTGTTCCGAGCACGTTCGTTATGATGAAAGTGCAGAGCGCCAGAACCAGAGTCACAGCGATATTGCCGGTAAGATTGGCTCCTCCCGGGAAAATCACAACCAGACCCGTGAGGTTCATCACGAGAATGAAGAAGAACACGGTGAGAAGGTAAGGCGCGAACTTGCGGGCGTTGTCACCAAGAGCCGGCTTTATGTTGTCATAATAAATGAACGACACGCACAGCTCAATGAACCCCATACCTTTGCGGGGAGCCCTAAGCCCGTTTTTGCGATAGAACCGGGCCAGCGACATCACCATGAGGAAGACGATTACCACTGCTATGAAAATAGCTGCCACATTCTTCGTGACCGACAGATCCAGAGGGCGATATTCGCGATAGTACTGGCCGTCCACAAGGACATATCCGTCGATCACGGGAAAGGCATTGTCCGAAGCCTTGTCGGCACGCTCCCTTGCGAGAGCCTCGTCCACAATTCCCCTGTCCTCTTCAGAGAGCGGGAAAATCTCCACGATTTTGTCCTTATGACTGCTGACATGGGCGATCACAAAGCTGTACTGCCTGCCGTCGCGCTCACAAACCTTAACCACAGGTTCCGACACGTGATGGACTTTGCCGTCCTCCCCTTCTTCCTCCTTAACTTCCGTAAGGCCGGCGGAACTGAAACAGAACCAATGGCCGTCCTGCGAGCGGACGATGCAGGGAAGAGGCATCCTGTAGGTATGGCTGAAAGGGACTTCCCAGCCGTAGCCGTCACCGAGATGCTCGAAAATTATTTCCTTCACATCTATGTCCTTTTTCTCCCCTTCGCCGCCCGACGCCAGGCACTTTCCGGGCAACACGGCCAGGAGAGTCAGCAGAAACGCCAATATGGATATTCTTTTCGACATCATTGTAACGGTTCTTAGTAGATGCACACTGAAATTTTGTTATGGTTCACGTCGGCGAGGCCTCCGGCGATATCGACGTATGCCTCCTCACCGGTTTCGGTCACATATTTTAGGCGACCCTTGACAAGCACCGATATGATCGGGGCGTGGTCCTTGAGCACGGTGAAGGAACCCAGTTCTCCCGGGAGGGTGACTGATGTGACCTCACCGGAGAAAGTCACCTCATGAGCCGATATTATTTCTAATGTCATCTTAATTCTGTTTTATTTTCACTTCAAGTCCTTGAGCATCTCATTGCCCTTGGCGATAGCCTCGTCGATAGTTCCGACATTGAGGAACGCCTGTTCGGGAAGATGGTCGAGTTCTCCGTTTAGAATCATCTTGAATCCTCTGATAGTCTCCGCAAGGGGTACCATCACGCCGGGGAGACCGGTGAACTGGGTAGCCACGAAGAAAGGCTGCGAGAGGAAACGCTGCGCACGGCGTGCGCGTGCCACAACCTGCTTGTCCTCGTCGGAAAGCTCGTCGACACCGAGGATGGCGATGATATCCTGAAGTTCGTTGTACTTCTGAAGAAGCTGCTTCACCGCCTGCGCCGTGTTGTAGTGATCCTCACCGACAATGTTCGGGTCGAGGATACGCGATGTGGAATCAAGCGGGTCGACGGCGGGATAAATACCGAGCTCGGAAATCTTACGGTTAAGCACCGTAGTTGCGTCGAGGAAGCTGAAGGTGGTAGCGGGCGCCGGGTCGGTAAGGTCATCGGCAGGCACGTAGATGGCCTGTACAGACGTGATGGATCCCTGCTTGGTCGATGTGATTCGCTCCTGAAGCGCACCCATCTCCGACGACAGAGTGGGCTGGTAACCCACGGCCGAAGGCATTCGGCCGAGAAGAGCCGACACCTCGGAACCAGCCTGCGTGAAACGGAAAATGTTATCGATAAAGAGGAGAATTTCCTTTCCTCCACCATCTGTATCGCGGAACTGCTCGGCCACTGTAAGACCGGAAAGCGCCACGCGGAGACGCGCGCCCGGAGGCTCGTTCATCTGACCGAACACCAGAGTGGCCTGGGAGTCGCCGAGAGCCTTATGGTCGACATCGGCAAGATTCCACTCCCCTTTCTCCATACCCTCCTTGAACTTGTCGCCATAACGGATCACACCGCTCTCGATCATCTCGCGCAGAAGGTCGTTGCCCTCACGGGTACGCTCGCCGACACCGGTGAACACCGAGAATCCGTCATGACCCTTGGCGATATTGTTGATGAGCTCCTGTATGAGCACGGTCTTGCCCACACCGGCACCACCGAACAGACCGATCTTACCACCTTTGGAATAGGGTTCCAGAAAGTCGATCACCTTGATACCGGTATAGAGGATTTCCTGCGATATAGCCAGGTCGTCGAATGATGGAGCGGGCTGATGGATGGAGCGCAGCTTTTCGTCATCAAGTTTTCCGAGCATGTCGATCGACTCGCCGATCACATTCAGAAGGCGGCCCTTCACCTGGTTGCCGGTCGGCACGGCTATCGGGCGCTCAAGGTTTCTCACCTTCACGCCGCGGCGCACGCCGTCGGTACTTTCCATGGCCACGCAGCGGACGATGTCCTCGCCGATGTGCTGCTCTACTTCGAGGATCAGCTCCTCCCCGTTGTCACGCTCTACCTTGAGAGCCGAATAGATGGGCGGAATGTTCTCCTTACCGCCTTCGAAAGAGACGTCGATCACCGGGCCAATCACCTGGGTCACCGTTCCATAAATTTCGCTCATATCTGTTTTAATTTTTTTCAGTTATTAGAAGTGCCATCCGAAAGCCACGAACACCGCCATCAGCACGAGGTTGGCCAGAGAGAAAGGCATAAGGTATTTCCACTCGAAAGAGAGCATCTGGTCGATACGCACACGAGGGAACGTCCACTTGAACCAGATTATCACAAACGAGATAAAGAACGCTTTGAGCAGGAACCATACCGGCGAGGGGATGAAATCCATCACCGCGTTGAAACCGTCCCATCCCGGAATGTGGAGAGGCATCCAGCCACCAAGGAACATCAGCGACGCGATTCCCGAAACGATGAACAGGTTGAGATACTCGGCAAGGTAGAAAAAGCCGAAATGTATACCGGAGTACTCCGTATGGTATCCGGCGGTAAGCTCATGTTCGGCCTCGGGGAGGTCGAAGGGGCCGCGGTTGGTTTCGGCAGTGGCCGCAATCACGTATATTATAAAGGCGATTATAGCGGGCACGTGTCCTTTGAAGAGGAACCATGCGTCTTTCTGGGCCCAGACGAGTTCGCTGATATTGAGCGTTCCGGCAAGCACGCAGATCGTGATGAGGGCAAGACCCAGCGAGAGCTCGTAACTTACCATCTGCGCGCCGCTTCGCATGGCGCCGATAAGCGTATACTTATTGTTGGACGACCATCCGGCAAGCAGAATACCGAGCACTCCGACTGATGAAACCGCGAGCACGAAGAATATACCTATGTTCCAGTCTATGATCTGGAGACCGTTGCCCCAGGGAAGACACGCGAGCATCACTACCGACGAAGTAATCACCAGATATGGCGCGAGCTTGAAAAGAAAGCGGTCAGTTCCTTTGAGACAGATAAGCTCCTTGATAAGAATCTTGAACATGTCGGCGAACACCTGAAGCAAGCCCCACTTTCCGACACGCATCGGGCCGAGACGGCACTGGAACCATGCGCAGAGTTTACGCTCGTAGAGGATATAGAAAAGCGCCAGTACTGTGTAGACGAGAAGGACACCGACACCGATCAGCACGCATTCGATGAGAATCGCCAGCCAGTCGGCCATGCCCGTGCCGAGCAGCCAATCGTTGAAGGCCGAGGTCCATTTTCCGAAGTCGAACATATATTGTTTATTCTAATGTTAGGTTATATTCTTGTTCTAATTATCTGTCGATGTCGGGGATTACGAAGTCGAGCGCGGCACCGATGGTGATAAGGTCGGCTATCATATATCCCGAGCATGTCAGGTCCATCACGCCGACAAGGTTGAAGCAGGGGCTCTGGAAATGCACACGCCAGGGGGTCTTCTCACCTTTCGACTCAATATAGACTCCGAAAGTTCCACGGCTCGCCTCCACCTGCTGGTACCAGCGTCCTTCGGGCAGCTTCAGGATCTTGGGCACCTGGGCGCGGATGTCTCCCTCCGGGATATTGTCGACAAGCTGTGCGAGTATGCGGCAGCTCTGCTCTATTTCCTTCATTCGGACCATATAGCGGGAGAAGGAATCGCAGCCGTCAAGGAGAACCTCGTCGAACTCCACGCGGTCGTATGCGGCGTACGGATGCTTCTTGCGGCAGTCGCAGCTCCATCCGGAGCCGCGTCCACTCGGGCCGGTGATGTCGTAACTTACGGCATCCTCCTTCCTGAGCAAGCCGACACCCTCAAGACGATTGCGGGCTATAAGGTTGTTGGTGAACACCGTATGGTATTCTTTCAGACGCTCCGGCATGATTTCGACCAACGCTTTCACATCCTTGACGAAATCAGGGTGGATGTCTGCCACTACACCGCCTATCACGTTATAGTTCATCGACATGCGGGCACCGCATGTCTTCTCGAAAATATCGAGCACCATTTCGCGCTCACGGAATCCGTAGAAGAATGCCGTGGTGGCTCCGAGGTCCATGGCGGTACAGCCGAAACTGAGCAGATGCGACGAGATTCTCATCAACTCATCCATCATGGTGCGGATCACCACCGCCCTCTCCGGCACCACGATGCCGAGAGCCTTCTCTATACAGAGACAGAGGCAGTGACGGTTCATGTGGGCCGACATATAATCCATTCTGTCCGTGAAATGGAGAAGCTGCGGGTAACCGAGTCCTTCGCAGAGTTTTTCGATTCCGCGATGGATATATCCCGATACAACATCTACCTTTCTGACCATCTCTCCGTCGATGGAGGCACGGAAACGCATCACACCGTGGGTGGAAGGATGCTGGGGGCCGATATTGATGACATATTCATCTTCCCCGAACACTTTCTTTGGATTCTCCTTCACATTTCCATTACCGTCGAGAGTGAAAGTGCGGGTATCGTCCTCGTTCACCTCATCCTCAAGACGGATAGGATTCAGGCCGGGGCTGGCGTCATAGTCCTTGCGGAGAGGATTGCCCACCCAGTCATTGCGGAGGAAGAAGCGGCGCATGTCGGGATGGTCTATGAATTTGATTCCGAACATGTCGTAGACCTCACGCTCCTGAAAATTTGCCACGCCCCAGAGATCGCTGACGGTGTGGATGTAAGCGTTTTCGCGGTCCGCGCACACCACCTTGACGGCGAGCATTTCCCACGCACGCGAAGTACTGGTGAGGTAATAGACCACGCCGATGCTCTCTTTCCAGTCGACACCCACAACAGCAGAGAGGACGTCGAACGCAAGTTCATTTTTCAGTCTGGCAGCAAAATCATGCCAGTCCTTTTCCGCCACATTCACCAGCAGGCAGTCGCCCTGCTCGAACTCCGCGGCGGGATATATCTTTAATATTTTATCTTTTATGTCGCTCATGATGCTTTTGTGTGGAGGTTAGCCAATCTTTCCCTTCTCTTCGGGATGTTCCGCGAAGAATTCCTCGATTTTTTCCTTGCGGTTGGCACCGCCGAAGAATTTCTGCACCTTAATCTTGCGCTGCAGCTGCATAAGCCCGTAGAACATCGCTTCCGGACGCGGAGGACAACCAGGGATATACACATCCACAGGAATGATCTGGTCCACGCCGGGCACCACGCAATAAGAATTCTTGAACGGGCCGCCGGAAACGGCGCAACCGCCGCAGGCTATAACATATTTCGGCTCGGCGAGCTGTTCGTAAAGACGGCGCATCACAGGCGCCATGCGATGAACTATCGTACCCTGAACCATTACATAATCCGCCTGGCGGGGCGAGTTGCGGGCCACCTCGAATCCGAAACGGGCCATGTCGTAACGTGCCGCGCCGAGACACATGAACTCGATGGCGCAGCAGCTCGTGCCGAAACAGAGCGGCCAGAGGGAATTGGCGCGACCCCAGTTGATCAGTTCATCGAATTTGCCGACCACCACATTGGCGCCGGTCGCGTTGAGTTCCTCCACGAGCTGATCAATATACTCGTTGTCCTTGAAGTCCTCACGCTTCATGCTTTTGATATGGTCTAATCCCATTTGAGCGCTCCTTTCTTCCAGGCGTATGCCAGACCTAATACAAGTACAAACATAAAGATTCCGATACAGAGGAGACCCTGCGGACCCATTCCGCGCATCACCACCGACCAGGGATAAAGGAAGACAACTTCGACATCGAACAGGAGGAAGAGAATGGCGAAGATGTAGTAGCCGGCCTTGAACTGAATCATCGAATGGCCGCGTGTCGGGATACCGCACTCGTATGGCTCCGCTTTCCTTAATGAATAAGATTTGGGAGAAATCAATTTGGCTATAAGCAACGCCGCAAATACGAGGCCGATACCGGTGATTGCCGCTGTAATCGACAACTCGGCGTTGCTTATACTGCACAATAGATTCATATCTTGTTATTATTTAATTGATTATATTAATCTTAGAGATGCGGGTAGCAAACCATTCCCGCACTTATCCGCAAAATTAGCCAATTTTTTCCGAAGTGGCAAATAATTTCATAACACATTTTGCACATTTTTAACATTTCGGTGCAATTTCGGTAAAAACATTGCTAAAAAACATATCCGGGAGGGTCTATACCATGTATACCCTCCCGGACTGATAACATTTTGCTTGAAAAAATCCGGTCTGACCGTAGCTGTCGCAGTTTTACTTCTGCTCAGCGCCCTCTTCCAACATCAAAATATAGTTGCCGTTGAATTTACCATCGAACACTTTCTTGACCTTATATTCGATGTCGGCGGAACATTTTTCAGCATCGAATGTCATGCTGAATCTGTCGAAAGGGAATCCACGGTTCTCAGTGAAATCCTCTCCCTCGATCTGTTCGGGATTCACATCCGTCACCTCGATCACGTAACCGTTCTCATTGAAAGTGACCGGAAGTCCGCGGAGGGCGAGTTTAAGCTTCGGCATGTTGGGCGCGAAGCATGCGTTAATCAGGAATACATCGGCTTTCGGCGCACCCTCTTTCTTGAGATCAAGCACCACCCGATATTCGATCTTATCGGAAGTGAACGGCTTGTCCATGCCGGGGTAGGACGTGGTGGTCGTTCCCTTGAAAGTCACGTCAGGCCAGAATGTCCTCACGCTCCACTTGTCGTCAAGCTTATAGCTCATCACAGTATAATATTCCCGCTGGCGCACCGGATCCGTGATCTTGTCGTTTTTCGGAACAGATACCGGATAACCTGGAATTTCCGCCGAGGGCATATAAGCCGCGTAAGTCAGCAGACAGTCAAAGTCCTTGACCGAAGTCTTCTCATTGCCGGTCACATCGGACCCCGACATAAATATACAGGCATACTCCGACTCCCCGATCCTGATAGAGCCAGACTTGTAAGGAAGCGCCATCGTCTTGAACGAGACTTTGTCATCCTTGTTTACTTTCATGTCGTTGATGAACATCTCCATAGTCTGCGTCTGTGCGCCAATATCAACATGATTGTTATATTGATAGCGTACGGGAGCCACGTAAGGAGCCTCCCCTTCGGCTGCGACGATGTTATATGTTCCGAAATTCACAGTCTCGCTGAAAGAATATCCGGGTTCTTTCTTATCGCAGGCAGAGAATCCGACTGCAATAGCCACTCCGCAGGCGGCAACAATCATTTTTTTCCTCATTATTTACAGATGTTTGTTTTGTCACTGATTTAACGGGCATTCACGGCAGGTCAGATTTTCCGCCTTGCACGCCCACGCATTATATAATGTATTTTTCGCTAATTTATTGCACAACATCAGCCTGATTAATCATTACGACAGAATGTCAGTTTCCATGCTCTCTTTCTACTTCTATATGTTGATTCTGAAAGTGACTCCGGCCTGGACCGGACGCCCGCGCTGCAGAAATTCATTGCCCATCGACATGAAATAGAAAGTGTAGTAACGTGTGGCGGTCAGGTTTTTTCCCCATACCTGAAGGCTCCAGCGCTTTGTTTCAAGCGACAGGGACGCTCCGAGAAGTGCATAGAAATTCTGCATCAGTGAGTTCTGCTCATTCCAGTATATTTTGCCGGTTCCGCGCATGCTCACATCGGCGACAAGAGCCTTTATATGCTTGTGAGGCAACGGTATTGTCCACACTCCCTGAATAAACAGTGTATTTTGCGGGGCATACGGCACAAACTTTCCTGAAAAATTCTCTATTCCGTTGAAAAAATCGATAAATCTGGCATTGGTATATCCATAGCTTGCCGTGAATGCAAGCCGGTCCACCGGAGTCCAGCTGGCCGAGAGTTCGCCGCCAAAACTGCGGGTCCTTCCGGCATTGGTCATGATGCGCCCGGTGGTATTGCCGTCCGGGAACATGGTCAGCTGCTGGTCGGTGCAGTCTATGTAGAACAGCGACACATCAATATTCAGCCGCGCCGAGGGGAACGACAGATGCGAGCCTACCTCGAAGTTCCAGGAATACTCAGGGCGGTATCCCACTATGTCATCGACATCATACCTGGAGCCGATACCCATCACTCCCATAAGCCGCTGCTGGAGCACGTCGCTGAACATCTGTGTGTTGAAGCCCCCGGCTTTGTAACCTCTCGATATCACTCCGTAGACATTGTTCTCCCCCTCCATGGGAAGAGAATATACCGCGCCAAGTTTGGGCATCCAGTTGAAATAGTTGCGGCGCAGTCTGTCGCTGTCATCGATATCGATTGAAACGTGGCGCTCTGGCGAAAGAGCGCCGTCATCCTCGAGCCGGAATATTTCGTATCCCGTATGACAGATGCTTCGGTAGTCGAGAGCCGTGGTTTCGAAATCGAGACGAATACCTGCCGTGAGACGCCATCCGCCCAGTTCCAGACGCGACTCATGGTAAAGCGCGGCGCCGGCCGCCGGAATGGCAAACCGACTGTCGAGAGGAAATTCCCGGGTATCCCATTTTACAGGATAATACGGGTTGGCGCTGTTGCGGTGATCCTCTATCAGACTTGAGATACCTTTGTCCTTGAAAGTGACCGGAGCCGTCATGTCGAGATGCTTGTAGAAGAGAAAGGCTCCGGTCAGCCAATGATACCTCGAGTCGCTACGGTCTCCGCGGAACACTATATCCTCCGTCACTGAAGTCTCGTGCTGACGCTGTGTGAGGGTGAAGTACGGTTCGGGGAGAAAATCCTGGTCAAGGGTCATGTTGTCGTCAAGGCGCTGTACCGTCGTGATGGAAGTCATCGAAAATCCCTCGCCGCGATACCTGAGCGTCAGACCGTCTGTAAAGAGAAATCTCCTGTAATAACAAGGATCGTTATAATTTATCTCGCCGGTTTTGACATACTCATACGGATAGCCGCCCTGATCGAGCAATGAAACTGACAATGCGTTCTGAAGATATACCCTCCCGGAAATCCTCCAGTCGGCCTTCCAGCGTAAAGAGCCGGACAATTCATGGTCCAGAAGACGGCCGTCATAGCTATTCCTGAAAAATCCTCCGAGGCAAGAACCGGAAACAATCAGGGCGGTGGCGAATTTTTCAGCGGGACGGCTGTACCAGCCTGCCGAGAGATTACAGTCGTTGCCCGTGCCTGCCGATGCCGACAGCCTCCACCCCTGATAACGCATGGGAGACACTGTGGAAATATTGATCAGGCCTCCTATGGTATTGCGGCCGTAGAGAGTGGACTGCGGCCCCCGCAGCATCTCCACCGATTCGATGTCGGCAAGATCGAAATCGTAACCGTTCTTATTAAGGATCGGAACATTGTCCACGTTGAGTCCAACGGCAGGCTGGTCCATGCGCGCACCTATGCCACGCGCATACATCGACGAAGTTACCCTCGACCCGTAATCGGGAACAAAAAAATTGGGCACGACATCGGATATCCCTTTCATCGACACGGCATTGAGATCTTCGAGAGCTCCCCGCCCCACCACCGTGGCCGACACAGCCTCGCTCCTGACGGCATGTTCCTGCTTTACCGCCACCACATTCACTTCGCCGAGATACACAGCCGTGTCTATCCGCTCCTCCGCAAGGAGATTGCCGGGAATCAATAAGGCCAGCAACACGACATACAGACATAGACATCTATGACAGAGACGCTTGGCGAAATAATAACTGAATATGTTGTTACTCATGCGGATTTCAGCCCCTTGCATAATCTTTTTAGAGCTTGTTTAAAAACGATTGTTAACGGAAGTTAGTTTGCGTAGGGTAATCAC
>OFFO01000179.1_pt1 | contig 60376 bp, 51 predicted proteins | sample 1521441 | NCBI WGS metagenome assembly OFFO01 (sample SAMEA3504097, study PRJEB24116) | mouse gut metagenome | biome: mouse gut; feature: mouse-associated habitat; material: faeces | place: Denmark | collected 2011
AGAAAGCTCCGCGAAAAGTCTATGTGGTGGATAACGGATTTGTGCAGAGCACCGCATTCAATCTCAGTGAGAACCTGGGACGACTGTTGGGAAATCAGGTATTCGTGGAGCTTTTGCGCCGTGGCTACGAAGCGGGCAACACACTATTCTACTATCGTACCCGCAACGACAAAGAGATAGACTTTGTAACCCGTCGCGGCACAAAGGTTGAGCAACTGATCCAAGTCTGCTACGACATGACCTCCGAGAAAACCCGCAAGCGCGAACTCGCTGCCCTCGTCGAAGCCGCCGAAGAACTCCATTGCGACAACCTTCTCGTCATCACCAACGACCAAGAGGTGCAAATCGAGTGGAAAGGGAAACTAATCCGCACAATTTCCATAAGTCATTTTTAACGGCCACAGCCATTGATTATCGGCAAAAAGAAATAGCCTGATGGCATAATCGGGCAAAACTTATCCATTGTACGTCATATAAGTAAGCAATGGAATAGTTCTGATAGCAGGGTTTCTACTCCGTCTTGCTCTTTTCTTTGCGGTATTGGGCGGGCGAGATTCCAAAGAATTTGTTGAAGTTGCTGTAATATGTTGCCCTGCGCACGTAGCCGCAACATTCGGCGATGGCATCGATTGTCCACTCCGGATGTTCCTTAATCACCTTGACAGAGTATTCCACACGCAGCTTGTTGATATATTCATTGGGAGACATTCCTGTGAATTGGCTTACCAGTTGCGATACTTTAGCCCGGCTTAGTCCCGTTGCCTCAGCTATGCTGTCACGATTGAAATCAGGAGACTTGAAAAGAGCCTCACTGATTATTTTAGACTGCAACTCTGCAAAGAGTGTGTAATCTTTCTGGTTCTCCGGAGTTGCATCCGCTTCAAGTGGCCTTTGCGCGATAAGTTCGTCAATCCGTTTGGTCGCTGTATGTTGCTGCTTCACAGAAATACGGTATGCTCTCCATACCAAAAGAAGGATGATAAGGATGAGAAGAGCTATGCCGCATGATGCGACCAGCAATATATTCCTGCGTTGGGATTTTGCCTTTTCGTTGACAAGAGCCAGGTCCTTCTCAACAAGGGCGAACTCCGTTGCCAATTCCTGCGCCCGTGTGGTTTTCTCTCTCATATAAAGAGAATCTTGGATTGCCGCCGCACGCTGGATCAACCCGTAACCCTCCCGGTAGTTTCCAAGACCGGCCTGTGCCCGTCCATCAGAGATAAGTAGACTGTGATAATCGCCGTTTATCGTATCTGTTCCCTCGAACATCGCATATAGAGGTGCCGTGAACTCAAGCACCTTTCTCCATTGTCCGGAGTCAAGAAGATAGTCCATTATATAGACTCTGCCTACAGGATTCTTTGCATAATCCGTAGCCATGAAAGCGTCATACGCCGTGGCAGCCTCTCTCTTCAAGCCAAGTCGTTCGGCACACGATGCTATGCGCGCATATGCGTAGGCCCGTTGCTGGTCGGTAAAACCAGCCGGACTACCGCCCACCCTGTCAATTTCCCCGATAAGGGCAAGACGTTTCTTCCCCTCGGAAAGACCTTCAGCAAATCTGTCATCAGCATATAACTCCACAATCTTGACACCGTATGCAGCAGATACATTGGCAAGAACCCGAGCCTCGGTCGATTTTGAGCCTTCTGAAATTATCTGGTCAAGATACTCATAGCCTTTTTTCCTTTCCCCCATCGAGAATGAGGTTTTCGCCATTGTCGTGAGGATATTGTATTCCGCTGCCTTGTCACCCTCCTTGCGGGCCATTTCCATACCCTTTATGGATGTGTCGATGCTTCCCTGGTAGTTCCCGAAGTATGATTGGGCAACAGAAAGAAGAGTCAACGCCTTGAGATATTCCTCCGGGTGTGTGGATATTGAATCGGAAGCGAGAGCCTTCCGGGCATACCGCTCAACCAAAGAGAACATCCGTTTCTCGTTGTAAGCGATGCCGCGCAGCAGATTAATCTGGTAAGCCGGAAGAGCCGGACGTTTCTGCGCTTCAATCTTATCCAACTCGGCAATCACCGAATCGGGTGAATCAACGATCCGGGCACGCAGAGTCCGGGCCAGCTCCGGGGTGCCGGAAGTGGCTGCGTAGCCGTTCATGGTAAAAGCCGAATATAACAACAGTAGTAGGATGCAGCTAAGTTTCATGCTGCAAAGTTAGCAAAAAAATCGCATTCAAGCGCAATTGAAGCAGGGAAGAACCCGAGTTTTATGTCCTGATGTAATTTCTTGATTATTAGTTTATAATCAAAAAGCGTACACGTAATAGTACAAACTTTTCGGCATTTGTACTGCGGGTTGGACGCATTTTGATTTAAAAGAGTACAAACCCGATGCCGGTTTACTTCTCCGCTCTCCGTTTTTTACCTAATTTTGCGGAATGAAATACTATCGGCATTGACTGACCGGACCGGAGTTCAACCGGTGGCGGCAGCACTGCTGACATATAAACCTACAACGCTGTAAACCTACAAACCTACAACAAGACCATATAACATGTGTCATAACACAAGCTGTACTACTATATGGGAACCGTAAAATTGAAACAATTGTTTTTATACATTTTGATGGTGCTCGCAGTGCAAGGCGCAGCCGCGCAATCGCAGCCGGACGAGAGCACCGCCGACCGACAATTCATGAAAACTCCACAGGAGGTCGCCACCTCAGCAGGTTCGGATTTTTCTCTATACCTTCGTGCCAATACGCTGCGATGGGTAACCTTGACTCCCGACATTGGACTGGAGCTGCGCTTCAAGCGGCATTACGCAGTAGTGGTCAACGGCTCATGGACCACATGGAGCTGGAACGACAAAGAACGTCGCTACGCACTGCGTGAGCTTGCCCCTGAGTTGCGCTATTATATCGGAGATAAGTGCCGCGGATATGTCGGTGCTATATATAAGGTGGGAGCCTTCAACTACAAATTTTCCGAAACCGGCAAGCAAGGCAACTTCGTCGGCGGTGGAATCACCGGTGGCTATGTGCTTCCGCTCAACCGTTGCCTGAGCTTTGACTTTTCTCTCGGACTTGGATACCTCCACGCTCACTACGACCGCTACAATGTGATCGACGGTGTCCGCGTGCGCCAGGGCAACGGAGAAAAAGACTGGTGGGGGCCAATCTCTGCGGGCGTGACACTTACCTGGAAACTATTCTAACGACCACATACGATGAACAAGACATTATTTCTTCTCTTTGCAGCAGCACTCGGTGCGTTGATGACATCGTGTGTGAAGGACGACCTTTATGAAACGCCGCATCCCACCACAGGAGCCTTGGTGGTAACTACCGGATGGGATGCCCGCAGCAGCAACGCCACAATACCCGATGAATATGTTATCCGCGTCGGTGAACAGATGCAAGAAGTGTCGGGACTGACAAATACGTTCAACTCTCTTCTGAGTCCCGGCCAACACACGATGCTTGTGTACAACCGGCCTGCGGGCATCGACATTTCGGGCGACATTGCCACTGTGGCGAGCGATTCACGCGCTGCCGACCGCATACATCCGCTCCCCGGCTTCCTTTTCGGCTATTCCACAGAATTTACAGTCGCAGCCGACGATACCCTCCGCGTCACCGCTCCCATGATCCAGTATGTGCGCACCCTGCGCATCGAGCTGAACATCTCTGACGGCGATGTATCGCGTGTCACCGGCAGCACCGGTCAGCTTGAAGGAGTCGAGAGCGCCATAAACCTGCTCTCCGGTCAACGCCTTGCGAAATCCGCTACAGTAATCAACGATTACGAAGTCTCAGCCGACAAGATGGTTATTACTTATCATCTGTTGGGTATGGTGCCGGATGCCACCAAGTCCCTGACCACCCATATAGTGTTCAGCAACGGCGACACACAGACCATCACAAGCGACATCACCGGTCAGCTGACAGATTTCCACGGCGACATCGAACCTCTCACTCTCTCCGCATCATTGAGCCTGCCCAAGCAGCCCGGTTTTTCGGCCACAATCGAAAACTGGCACACAGTAGACGGCGGCAACGTCGATGCACACTAAAAAGCTACTGACAACTAATCAATATTATCATTTTTCAGAACAATGACTAAAAAAGTTTTAATGCTTTGTCCGCTTGCTGCATTGGCTTTGGCTTCTTGCTCAAGCGAGAGCAACTCTCCCGAGGCAAACAACAACCGCAACGAGGCTCGTTTCTTTGCCTCGATCAATTCCCTCAATTCCCGCGCATATAACACCGTATGGGAGGCCGGCGACCAGATTGGTATCACAGGTACTTCAGGTGCCAAAGCCTATGCTAATGTAGCTTACTCTACCGACGGGACAGGCAATTTCACCGTGGTGACACCCGGCTCTGAAATCTACTATCAGACCAACGACCCCGTGACCTTCACTGCATACTATCCCTATGAGAATATGCTGAATTCAAGCGTGATTCTCGCCGACACCCACGAGCAGGCCGACCAAAAGCAATTTGACTATCTCTGGTCGCAGGCTCAGGGCAGCAAGGCCAATCCCAACGTGGCCTTCAACTTTGCCCACAAGATGAGCAAGGTAGTGCTGGTCATCAAGCGGGGCTCCGATGTGAGCTTCGATGAGGTCAAGGAGGCCAAGGTTGCATTCGGCGGATTCATCAACGAGGGTCAGTTCGACCCTGCTACCGGAGTAGCGACAGCCACCGGCGATGCCTCTGCTCTCTATACGTTCGCCGGTAATGCCGAAGCTGTTCTCAACGCGCCCCTTACAGTTGATGACGCTGCCGAGACAGTAAGCTACTCGATGATCCACTTCCCGCAGGCGTTCAGTGCCGCACTTCCTATAGTCGCTACTCTTGACGGTCGCCAGGACTTCAAGGCAGCCCTCGACTTCACTGCCGGCAACAGCGCGGCCGGTGATGCCACAGCCGCCAACGAATGGGTTGCCGGCCGCCAGTACACCATCACTGTAACTCTCCACAAGACGGCACTCACCGTGAATGGCTGCACCATCACCCCCTGGACAGAGGTGAACAGCGGCGACGTTGATGCAGAATAATATAATTTCCCCCGATTAGTATTCCATCCGAACAGTATGAAATCAAAATATCTGCTATATGCAGTTCCGGCGCTGATGCTGGCGGCCTGCTCCAGTGAGGAGCCGGCTGCCGGCGGCGCGGGTACTGACGGCGCGGCGGTTGTCACAGCCGACATAGCCGGCATTGTCAAGAGCCGTGCACACGACACTGCATGGGAGGCCGGCGACCAGATCGGCATCTCCGGCACTTCGGGTGCCGTTGACTATATCAATGTGCCATACACCACCGCAGGCGATGGCTCTTTCACCGCTTCCAACGGTGTGAGTAAGGGCATCTTCTTCCAGAATAAGGAGACTGTCACATTCTCGGCGTACTATCCCTATAATGCAGGTGTGACTGCCGAAAATGCCGAAATCGCAGCATCCACCGCCGACCAGTCGAAATCCAAAGAGTTTGACTTCCTCTTCGCCACGGGTGCCACGGGCAGCGTGGCCAATCCGGCCATCAGTTTCACAGGCGATGCCGCCTTCTCTCACCGTATGACGCAGCTCGTCATTAAAGTGACACCCGACAAAAATTCGGGCTTCAGTTCCTTCACCGCGCTCTCCGAGGGGACCCACACCCTCAGCGGACTGAAATCCGATGGCGTGTTCAAAACCGCTACGGGCGAAGCCGGGGCCATCGGCGAGGCTGCTGACTGGATCCTCAACGGCAATGTCACCCCTGTAACCGAAGAATCCGCTCTTACTTTCGCGATGATACTCTTCCCGCAGGAGGTTGCGGAGGGTGTCACCTACCGTATCGAGTACGACGGCGCCACCTACAGTTGTACGCTCAATCCGGCACTCCTCCCCGGCAAGCGCTACACCTACAACGTAACCCTCAAGAAGACCGGGCTGACCGTGGACTCATCCACGATCACCGACTGGGATGACGAACCAACCGAGGATGTCAACGCCGGTATGGATTCTGACGAATCATCAGACCCCTTCAACGGCCACGAAGCCGTGCTGATGCGCGAGGCAACCGCTGACGAGCCGGCTCTCTACATCGCCACATGCAACCTCGGGGCATCCACTCCCTATGAGACAGGCAAATTCTTCTGGTGGGGTGATGTTATCGGTCATTCAAGTGATGCTCACTTCGATTTTAGTGACGATAATGAAGATATTGTAACTGCGCTAAAAAATCTGGACCAACTCAAGGCGGAAGGATATATCGATGAGCGCGGTAATCTTACTTCATCATACGATGCCGCTCGTCAGCAGTTGGGTGGTGATTGGCGATTACCTACTGTACAGGAACTGAACTGGCTTATAGATTCAAGTAACTGTACTTGGACCTGGCAGGAATCACCGCTCGGCGCCAAGGTTCGCTCGCTTACCACCGACGGTGAAATATTTCTCCCTGCAGCAGGATTTTGTAATAACAACTCCTGGGAGGATTTTAAAATCGGATGCTATTGGAGCTCTTCGATAATCATCGATGATGATTCCAGATGGAACACACCTTGCTATTTATATCTGAAAGAGGATAATTCGGCGACCGCCGACAACAAAATCAGTGCAGGTTTGACCATCCGTCCGGTAGTAACCCGTTAATCCGAGTGAATGACAATGAAACCCAAAACTCTGTTATATGCCCTTCCGGTGCTGATGCTCGTCTCATGTTCGGGCGACGATCCGGGGCAGGGGAGTTCCACCGCTGACGGCGCAGCCGTGGTCACTGCCGATATAGGCTCGCTGACAAGCCGCGCATCCGGCACGCTGTGGTCGGCCAACGACCGCATTGGCATCTCAGGCACAACCGGCCCGGTGACCTACACCAATGTGCCATACGTCACCGCTGACGGCTCCGGCAACTTCACGGCTCTCAATGGCGTGGCCAACGGAATATTCTTCCAGGATGGCGCTGCGGCCACATTCTCAGCATACTATCCTTATAGCGAGGATGTGACCGGCGGCACTCCTGTAATCACGGCCTCCACCGCCGACCAGTCGCAAGCTGCAGACTTCGACTTCCTCTATGCCAATGGTGCCAGGGGTAGCCTCGCCAACCCCGCGTTGAACTTCACCGGCGAAGCAGCCTTCAAGCACTCGATGGCTCAGTTAGTGGTCAAGCTCACAACCTCAGCCAAAGCCGGATTTACTGAAGGGATAAAGGGTGTGACCACCGACGGCCGCATCACCGTGGGGGGGATAAAGCACAACGGCCGGTTCGACACAGCCACCGGCGAGGCCACAGCCAACGGATATGCCTCCACCCTCGTGCTGCAGAAACCCCAGGTAGCGGGCAACACCGCCAGCTACTCCCTGATACTCTTCCCGCAGACAGCAGAAGATGTAGAGTTGGTGATAGCCTATGAGGGTAACTCCTACAGCTGCACCTTCACCCCGACACTCGCCGCCGGGAAGCGCTACACCGTCAACGCAACACTCAGCAAGACCGGACTCACCGTAGCCACTGCCGAGATTGCCGACTGGACCGCCGGTGGCTCCACTTCAGGCGACATGACCATCCCCAGCCAAAATATCATGATCAATGGTCATGAAGCCGCACTGATGCGCGAAGCCACCGATAGCCAGCCTGCCCTCTATTTCGCCACTTGCAACATCGGAGCAGATACCCCCGAAGGAATAGGACTCTTCTTTTGGTGGGGAGACACGGTAGGTCATAGTAAAGATGAGGGTTATTATTTCCATATATCTAACTCTGAAATTATAACAAATAGGCGTCTTGACGTATTGAAAGAGGAGGGGATTATAGATGATAATAAGGATCTTACTGAAGAATATGATGCGGCGACTCAGAAATGGGGAAGCCCTTGGCATTTACTGACAAACGATGATGCAAATTGGTTATTGGACAATAATAACTGTATATGGATATGGAGCGATGAGCCTCAAGGGTATACGATTATTTCGCGCACGACCGGTGGAACTGTTTTCCTGCCTATAACTTATTTCTGCTCCGACACAGATTATATTGACCCAATTATTAAACCGCAAATGGCGCCCCAGGGTAAGTACTGGACAAATAGACTTAATAGGGAAGGTAAGGTTGGATATGCAGGTTCTGGCTATTCTTTAAGTCTTACAGGCCCGTCTTATTCGAGCAAGCCCTACATTTTGGGGAGTTCTACAGTAAGTTTCGGGTTCAACATTCGTCCTGTAGCCAACCTTTAAGCAACATCCAAGTCAGTAAGGTAAACTAATAAAACAAACGAAAATGAGAACGACAAAATATATCTTTTTTGCAGCTGCGGCACTGATGCTGGCAAGCTGTTCGAGTGAGGAGCCGAATGCGGCTCAGAGTGGCGAGCTTGTCGCCGCAAGTTTTTCGGCCGACATCGCCGGCGTCAAGTCGCGCGCCTACGACACGTCGTGGGAGCAGGGTGACCGCATCGGTATCTCCTGCACTTCCGCCAACGGCAAGACCGAGTATGCCAACATGGCCTACGAGACAGCCGCAGCCGACGGTATTTTCGCGCACGTAGGTGGCAAACCGACCGGTATCTTCTTCCAGGACATGGAGGATGTGACTTTCTCCGCCTACTATCCCTTCAGCGGCACCGAGGGTACTGCGGCGGGTGTGCTGAGCGGTTCGACGGCCGACCAGTCGAAGCAGAGGGAATTTGACTACCTCTTCGCCGAAGACGTGGTCGGTTCGCGCACCAACTCCGCCATCTCCTTCACCGGCGCCAACGCCTTCAACCACTGCATGACCCGCCTCGTGATTACTGTAAAGGTAGACCCCGATGCCGGCTTCACCCCCGCTGAGGTGGCCGATGGCGCATTCGCCCTCCAAGGCCTGCAGCTCAACGGTACCTTCGACACCGCCACAGGCAAAGCCGAGGCCAGCGACGAGGCCGCTGACGCCGACTACTGGACCATTCCCGCCGTAGCAGGCACTGCCGCCGACACCATGGTCAGCAGCGTGATACTCTATCCCCAGAGCGTCAGCGAACTGAAATATCGCGTAATCATCGACAACGAAGAATACTTCGCCACAATCACACCGGCCCTCGCCGCCGGCACATCCTACAGCTACACCGTGACAGTCAAGAAGCAGGGCCTTGAGGTGACCTCAGCCACAATCAACGACTGGACCAGCCAGGATGGTGGCAGCGTAGACGCTGAAATGTAAAATTGACCCGCGCCCGCGAGGCGCGACCCAACCCAGCCACTGCCGTGCGCCGAAGCGTCAAGCACGGAGGGACTGCCCAACCGCAAAAGGTAGCCCGGCGGATTCGCCTCCGCCGGTGGCACAAACAACAAAACAACAACCGAAGAATGAAACCAACGTATAAGACTCTCATACTCGCCCCCGCGCTTCTGGCGCTCGCCGCATGCAGCAGCGACGAGCCCGCCGAGGGCCAGGCACTCCCCGAGGGGAAATACCCGATGGAATTCTCCCTCAGCTTCGCCCCCCAGACGCGCGTAGCCGCTGACGGAATGGGCTGCACATGGGAAGATGGGGAGCAAATCACTATCACAGTATCACAGAACGGTGTGGAGGAGACCACTACGATTACCCTCGATGCCGATGGCAAGATAGTAAGCTATCAGCCCCAGCTATATTGGACGAGCAACAAGCCGGCCACAGTGACCGCATGCTACACCAATCTTGACGCTACGTCAACCGAAAACTACACCGACCAGAGCCAAGGGCTTCCCTATGTGCTTGCCGGCTCCGCACTTGCCCCTTTTGGTAAGCCCGTGCAGCTGACACTGCAGCACCAGCTGGCGCAGGTGCGTCTGAAAATATCCGGTTACAGGACTGATACATTTACAGGTGTAAAGTTTTATGGCTACAGTGAGTACAAAATAGCCGATGATGGAGTGACCACCGGCGCAGCTCGCGGCTACATAACCATGCTTTATGATAAGAAGCTTGGCTGCTATATGGCAAATGTAGTACCCGGTGACCTTACAATCAGTGATGGCTCGCGACTCTTCAGCTTCAGCGATGTATTTAAAACGGACATAACCTACAATGCCAAAATAGAAGCAGGCAAAGTCTATACTTTCGACATTGCCTCACCAAATCCGGAACCCAACCTCAACGGTCATGCGGCGGTCTTGATGAGAAATGGCACTGCATCCACTCCTGCTCTCTATGTTGCCACATGCAATCTTGGAGCATCGAATCCTCAATCTATGGGGCAATATTACATGTGGGGAGAAATAGATGGGCATACGGCAGGAGAGGGATATAATTTCTCTTCAAATTGCAAAACTGAAAATAAGAATTTACTCGATTTGCATGATTTAGGATATATTTCTTCAACCTCCGAAGCCAAAGCGGAATTGTTGGCAAGTCATGATGCTGCGAGGAGAACTCTTGGAGGTGATTGGCATACTCCACGCAAAGAAGAGTTTGAGTGGCTTAAAGATAATTGTGATTGGACTTGGAACGCAAGCCAGTATGGCTTTACCATAAAGAGCAGGGAAACCAATAATACAGTTTTCTTGCCAAATTCCGGCCATATTATAGGTAATACCCATCATTCTGACCAGACTTGTTATCTTGGGTCAATTCCTTACGGTACAGCTAACCAATACGGGCTATACTTCATACCAAATGATTCAAGTTCTTTGATGGTAACCGGTTTCAGATCTATAGGTTGTCAAATTCGTCCCGTTGCAAGCGTATCCCTGTAAAAATAAGAGTTATGAAAAGATCAATATATATATTCCTGGCACTGGCAACCTCAGGGTTGACTGCATGCACTGACGATGAGCCGAAAATAGCGTCCGGCGTCGCTGCAGATGTGACCGCTGAAATCGGCGAGGTGTCGAGCCGTGTCGCGGCTGCAAGTACAAAGTGGTCGGCCGGTGATAAAATCGGTATCTCCGGCACTTCCGGTTCGGTCACTTACAGCAATGTGCCGTACATGACTGACGGCAGCGGATCTTTCGAGGCAGCCGAAGGTGTAGGAAAAGGAATATTCTTTCAAGACGAAAATCAGTCGACATTCACGGCATATTATCCATACAGCTATGACGTCACTGCCGACAATACTATAATCAAAGCCAATACGTCAAACCAACTTTCGTCATCGTCGTTTAACTTCCTCTTCTCATCCGGTGCTTCGGGTAGCAAAAACTCCCCGGCTCTGAACTTCACCGGTGGAGCTGCCTTCAAGCATAGCATGGCGCAGCTGATTATCCATATTACCCCTGATAGTGAGGATGGATTCGATCCGGAGGGAGTATTCTCTGACAGCGAGGTAACTCTCAAGGGTATAATCCAGGATGGAGAATTCAATACCGCCAATGGTCAAGCCAAGGCGACAGGTGAACCCAAGGAGATGGAGCTTGCCTTAGGTCAGGTCATACTAACCGTGCCGACCGGATCTTACAATCTAATGTTCTTTCCGCAGGAAGCGACTGATGCGGAGGTCAGTCTAACGTACAAGGGCATAACCTACGCATGCACCTTCTCGCCCAAGCTCGAGGCCGGTAAGAGTTACACAGCCAACTTCAACCTCAAGAAATCGGGACTTACACTTGACGCTGTTTCCATTGCCGATTGGGTGGCTGCAGGCAATCCAATCAAAGGTGATGCAGCATTTACGTATCCTTCAGAAGTTAACCTCAACGGTCATGATGCAGATGCCGTTCTTATGCGCAAAGCATCATCCAAGTATCCGCCTCTGTACGTAGCGAAATGCAACCTTGGAGCCTCAAAACCGGAAGATAAAGGGCTATACTATTGGTGGGGGGTCACCGAAGGTCATTCTGCGGGATTTAACTTTTATGACGGATGCCCTACTAATGCGATGGATTTACCTGAATTGTATGCCAAAGGTTACATTACTTCGACCAACTCATCTACAGCAGTACTAACAGATAAGTGTGATGCAGCAAATCAAGCATTAGGTGGAAATTGGCATATGCCTGACTATGAAGACCTTCAGTGGCTCATAATGAATTGTGTCTGGACCTGGAATTCTTCAAAGAATGGATTCGATGTAAAAAGCCTGGAGACATCCAATACCATTTTTTTGCCGAATGCAGGACGGATTATAGGAAAAGACACAGACACTACTATTTGTGAGTACATATCGTCAACTCCTTTAGGTGCATATAGTTCCCATGTACTAATGATTAGGGCGGCAGAAAAACAATTTGCTTTGGTTAATTTCCCTCGCAATGTCGGCCAGTCGATAAGACCTGTAGCAAGCGTGAGATATTCGTATTAATCAGTCCGTGCGGGCTTGCACTCCGCAAGGGTATCAAGCAGGTGGAGCGGGGAGGCGTTAGCCTCCCGGGAGGAGGGGCGGCCTCGCCCGGACCCGGTAGATTTGCCCCGACAATGGCTGTAATCCCAAAGTAATGACCCCTATTTTGCCAAAATAATAGAAAAATGAAAACAAGATATACACTAATAGCAGTTGCCGGAATGGCGCTCGCAGGTTGCGCGAGCGACGAACCGGCGCAGCGCACCGACGCTGACGGCGCCGCCGTGGTAAGCGCCGAGATCGCCGGCGTTGCCGGTAGCCGCGCTTACGACACCTCGTGGGAAATGGGTGACCAAATCGGCATCAGCTCCTCTGAGGGTAGTGTGGTCTGCACCAACGTGCCCTACGTCACAGCCGATGGCAGCGGCGCTTTTACCGCCGCCGAAGGTGAGGCAAAGGGTATCTTCTTCGATACCAATGCAATCTCAAAATTCTCTGCCTACTATCCATATGATGCAGGAGTGACGGCTGAGAATCCGGTTATCACCCGCGACGTCACCGTGCAGAGTTCCGGGAGGAACCGACAGATTGACTTCCTCTTTGCCGAAGGTGCAAGGGGAGCGAAGTCAAATCCCGCCATCAACTTCACAGGCGCCGCAGCATTCACCCACCGCATGGCGCAGCTCGTGCTCAATATTGTGCCTGACAAAGAGAGTGGGTTTGTTGATACGGATGTACTCGCCGATGGGGTGAGCACACTGAGCGGGCTTGCCGTAGAGGGTCAGTTCAACACTCTGACAGGTGTTGCTGAGGCAACCGGCGAGGCCACCGACTGGCTCCTCTCCGATCCGCTCAAGGGAATTAGCAACGTGACCCCGACGATTGACACCACCTCCGGTGGTGTATCTTTCACGATGCTTGTCTACCCACAGCAGGTGAGTGACGGCGTCACCTATAGCATCGACTATGGCGGCGCAAGCTACAGCTGCACACTTACCCCGGCCCTCGAAGCCGGCAAGCGCTACACCTACCACATCAAGCTCAGCAAGACCGGCCTCACCGTGGCCAACTCCACGATCACCGACTGGCAGGATGACGACAGTGCCGATGTGGACACAAGCTTGGATCCTCTGACCATAATGATCGATGGACACGAAGCCGTATTGATGCGCCCGGCCACCGCCACAGAGCCACCCCTATATGTAGCCACCTGCAACATCGGTGCTGAAGATGATGCAAGTGACGGCACATACTTCTGGTGGGGTGATGTTGTTGGGCATACTTCAGGATTTGAGGAAAGTAACCCAGAGATAATTACCAACGGCAAGACGCGCCAGGAACTCTACGAAGCAAAGATTATCGATGCAGACGGTAATCTACGGCCCGAATACGACGCTGCCACAGTCCAGTGGGGAAGCAAATGGAGAATGCCGACACATGAGGATTTGGAGTGGCTTGCAGACCAAAATAATTGTAAGTGGATAAAGCGTGATGGTGATCAATATATGTGGATTGTAACATCCAAATACACCGGCCAGGTAATCCATCTACGCCACAGTCCGGGATATATGATTGGTACAACATTGGACTTTGAAAATTCGATTTACGGTGGAGCAACCGTTTATCCTGATGGGGAACAGGAAAACAGTAATAACGATCGATATTACGGGTTAAGAATGGAAAGGTGGAGTTACAACGGCAGCTACGCTGCCACGCGCACAATGGGCGTGAATATCCGTCCCGTTTCCAACCGATAAACCGTCTCCGACAAGTTTAAGCGGGTTGCAACCTCAGACTACGAGGCTTGCAATCCGCTTGCTACATCCCTACTACCCCGTCATGGCGACTCAACCCCAAGCATCTCCGACTGACGGCAGCCTATCCCGCATTTGATGAGCCGGATTCTAAATGGCTTTTGACCGGAATTCTCCGGGGGTGAGGCCGGTCAGCTTCTTGAACGAGCGGCTCAGATGGTGGGGGTAGTTGAAGCCGAGGTCGTAGGCAATCTCGCTGATTGTCTTGTCGGTCTCGACCAGTTGCTCCTTGACTTTCGAGATGACAGCCGTCTGGATATGCTCCGATGCCGTCTTGCCCGTCTCTTTCTTTATGAGGTCTCCGAAATAGTTGGGAGAGAGGCACACCTTGTCAGCGCAATATTGCACTGTCGGCAGCCCCTGCGCCGCAGGCTCCTGGGAATTGAGATAACCCTCCAAAATCTCATGAAAACGGTCTATGACGCTGTGGTTTGTAATCTCGCGCGTCACAAACTGGCGTTCGTAGAACCGCACGCAGTGATTGAGCACGGTCTCAATGTTCGAAGCCACAATCTGCTTGGTATGCTTGTCGACGGAGTGTTCCAGTTCCTCCTGTATCTCACCGAAACAGTTCAATATGATATGTTTCTCGCGTTCGGACATGTGAAGGGCCTCGTCGCTCGAATAGGAGAAGAACGAGTAATCCTTCATGCGGCGCGACAATGGAGTGCCGTATAACAAATCAGGATGAAACATCAGTATCCAGCCCTTTGGATTGAGGGTAGCACCTCCATCTGCCACACCGGCCGTCTGACCCGGCGCGATGAAAAGCATTGTGCCCTCCTGATAGTCATATTTGCTGCGTCCGTATAATACGGTGCCGCAGTCGAGCTGCTTGAAATATATGCAATAAAAGCCGAACTGTATGCGGTGATGAGCAATGCTTTCCAATTGAGACATGTCAACCACGCTCACAAGCGGATGAAGAGTCTCGACTCCGAGAAGCCGGTTGTAATCCTGCACGTTGTCCAGTCTGAGCATTTCGTCCATAAGCAGTTCTGTTTCCATAAGCTATTCTGTTTTCGCAATGCAAAAATACTCAAATATTTGAAATGTTCAAACCGCATGGCCGTTAATCCGTAATTGTGGTTATACAATCAGTAAATCAGTAAATCAGTAATTCAAGTTTCGCGAGTTAAAAATCCCGGTTTGTATGTGAGATTTTAGATTTTAGGCTTTAGGTTTTAGAATTCCGGTTTATCGGTCTCTATGATAACCGAGATTTATTATTGATTGAAGGCATCGCGGATTCGGCTCTAACGCTACGCTATGCCTCAAGACGCGGATGTGGCGGATTTTACGCGGATTTTTCCTTCGCTGACTTTGTCAAGGGACGCGGTGGCATACGTTTGCGTTGCAAACATTGCCGTCACGGATTGGAGCGGGTGTCTGCGGATCTGTCGCGTGGGTGCATCCGCGCCAATCATGGCTGATCCGTGTCAAGGCAGGCGACATTTCAATGTCGCAGCTTTCAGCGATTCAAAACTCTGTCTATCATATTAAAAATCCGCGAAAATCCGCCCCATCCGCGTACTTAGGCCATATTTTGCAAAGCAAAATACGCCGGATCCGCGATGCCTTTCAATCAATAATAATCATAACAAGGTTTCTAATGGCATCATAACATCTGTCAGATAAACAGGGACTTTTTTAACTTGCGAAACTTGAATCAGTAACCTCATGGAGTGAAAAGGATAATGACTTTAGAGGATGCGCGAATTGATTGTGCTTAACCTGGTGATGCGGGGTAGGGGATAGACAAATGATCTGTGGTATTTTAAGTAATTGAAAATCAGTTGTAATGAAATTTATGGTAAAAAATTGGTTCTGAAATTTGGTCAATTACGGAAATTTTTGTAATTTTGCAGAGTCAAACGAAAAATGACAGCCAAAAGCCGTGGTTCAGTAGTGAATCTAAGGCGAAAATGCTTCAGTAGCTCAGTTGGTTAGAGCACCTGACTGTTAATCAGGGGGTCGTTGGTTCAAGCCCATCCTGAAGCGCGATTAACTTGGAACAGCCGAGTTGAATAATTTTTTTATATTTTTAGATGCTTCAGTAGCTCAGTTGGTTAGAGCACCTGACTGTTAATCAGGGGGTCGTTGGTTCAAGCCCATCCTGAAGCGCGAAAAACCGTCGAAGTGATTTCGGCGGTTTTTTGTTTTTATCCCTGTCTTGTTTTTGTATGGACGAAAAAAAGACGCCGCCCCTGGTGGGGTGGCGTCTGATGCTTGTGAAAATCGCGGATTACTTGCGGATACCGAGTTCCTTCTTGGCGATGATCGCGCGGTAACGGTTGATGTCCTTGCGGATCAGGTAGTCGAGAAGGCTGCGGCGCTGACCTACAAGCGCTTTCAGTGCGCGTGCTGTAGTGTAGTCCTTGTGGTTCTCCTTCAGGTGCTCTGTAAGGTGCTTGATGCGGATGGAGAAGAGAGCGATCTGGCTCTCGGGGCTACCGGTGTCGCCGGGGCCGCTTCCGTAAGTCTCGAAGATTTTCTTCTTTTCGTCTGATGAAAGATGCATTTTGAGAGAAATTTAAGTGTTTGTTAATAAAACCTTTCGTGGAAAAGCCGCATGCCGTGACCTGAGTCACGGCTCTCCGGCTCTCTCCGCCGGGGCACTTTTCCGTGAAAAGCGATGCAAAATTACTAATATATTTGGAATTTACAAAATTTTACGCTAATTTTGCACCGCAATTATGCCGCGAAGGCCGATTAAGTGCTCCGACGGACGGAGTCGCCTCACGGTTCGATTAAAACATAACAAACGAAAATGTACGCAATCGTAGAAATCAAAGGACAGCAGTTCAAGGCCGAAGAGGGCAAGTTCCTGTATGTTCACCACCTCGGCGAGGAAGTTAAGGAAGGCGACGCTGTGTCGTTCGACAAAGTGCTTCTTCTCGATGCCGACGGCGACGTCAAGGTCGGTGCACCTGCCGTTGAAGGTGCCAAAGTTGAATGTGAAGTGCTCCTCCCGCTCGTAAAGGGTGACAAGGTGCTTGTCTTCAAGAAGAAGCGCCGCAAAGGTTACCGTCGTCTGAACGGTCACCGTCAGCAGTTCACAAAAGTGATGATCAAGAAAATCGTAACCGCATAAACCAAAGATAGAAAATGGCACATAAAAAAGGTGTCGGTAGTTCTAAGAACGGCCGCGAATCAGAAAGCAAACGACTTGGAGTGAAAATTTTTGGTGGTGCGAACTGCAAAGCCGGTAACATCATCAAGCGTCAGCGCGGTACTGTGCACCATCCCGGTCTCAACGTGGGTATGGGCAAGGACCACACGCTCTTCGCTCTCATCGACGGAACAGTGGTGTTCACCACAGGCAAGGAAGGCCGCAAGTTCATCAACGTGCAGCCCCACGCAGCGAAGTAAGTAACACTTTCGCAACATACATCCGGCGGAATCCTCAACAGAAGATTCCGCCGGATCTGTTTTGTATCCATGCTAATTACGGATAGTCTAAACTTATTGTTTGGTGAATGTCATGGAGTAACCGTAGCGTTCGTTTTTAATTGTCATTACAGAACCTTTTACTGATACGAGCCATGGACAATCTCCCAGCACATTGGCGAGAGCGGATCCGCTTTTAAAATCCCACGATGTTATCTTTCCATTCGCGCATGTGTATGTCCCTTTCTTGTATTCTGTATCATAACCGTCTGACCAAACCTCGGTTGCAGCTCCTGTGCCTGTGAAAGTTATTGTGTATGTATCTCCTCCATCGCGTCCTGTCCACGTTCCAAGCACCAGATAAGGAGTGTCGTCAATATCTGAACCTCCACCCTGATTCTGGTCTTCCCATGAGAATTTTGATACCTTGCGGTATGTGAAGTTGTCTCCATCTGTGTCAGTCAGCAGTAGAGAACTGTCTGATACATATGTGATGATATATCGATAGTCATGAGGCCCGTCAAGGTCTGTAATAGTCAGGATACCTCCGGAGAAAGTCCATCTGATTGGCCAAGTCTCAAGGTATCCACCATTTTCCCATTCCATTCCGGTTCCGTCCGCTTTGAGTTCCATGCCGTAGGATGATGCCTCCCATTTTCCTACGAGTTGAGATTTGCTTGTTTCGGAGTCATTGTTTCCGGAATTTCCGTTTGCAATCCGCTTGAATACGTATACATCATCACCTTCGAGTTCTTCCAGTATCATCCGGTCGCCGCTTATGGTGCACTTGAAGAGTAATATTTCTTCTTCTTCGTCATCATATTTCATGGTGAGGATTGACCCTGAATAAGTGTAGCTTCCGTAATCTGTATAAGTGCCGTATCCATACTCCTCTTCTACACTTGTAAAGCGCCCGGAGCTTGTAAATGTGATTTTCTGTGAGAATGCGGCTTCCGTATATAACCAAGTTCCTAATATGCCGTTGCTCTCGGTGTTGTTATTGTTGGAGCCGCCGGGATTTACGGGGTAGTCCGGTTCGTCGTTCTTGTCATTGTCGGAGTCACAGGCCGTGAATCCTATCGTGAGTGCGGTCATTAAAACCGCTAAAACGAATTTGAAATTTTTCATATTGGTCTGTTTTGAACCATATCGGTCTTTTTGAATATGGAAAAAGTCATCCTTAGGCATAGGATGACTTTTTGTGAGCCGTGTTATTTTATTCTTTTGAACACGAATGTTCCGTAGCTGCCGTTGGTGTACCCGATGAGGGTGAGCGTGTTAGGGGTTATTTTTACTTCGTAATTCCCTGTGAGCTGGCAGTCATCCGATGTGATATAGACATACTGGTCATTGTCGCTGTCAACCTTTGTTGTATATTCGAAAAATTCTGTCTGTGTCGAACCACTTACGAATGTGTAGAATACACTTCCCGTGCCGTTACGGCTGAATGTTACATCAATCACCGTTCCGGCACTGTTTGTCTGTTCCCATGTTCCTACAAGACTGGCGGTGGCAGGTTCATCTTTGTCTTTGTCGTCGCTGCATGATGCGAGGCTCAGCGGAGCGAGCATGAGCAGCATCAGCATGAGATACTGAGTAAATTTTTTCATAAACGTTCAGTTTTAAGTTATTGAATAAATTGTCGCCGCAAAGTTAGTGGCTTTGAACGATATGTGCATTATGCGGACGTAGTGCATTGTGATACAGTTGTGTATCGCAATGCGCTACGCTTCTTCCTCGAAATTTTTTGAAAGCAGGTCGTAGAAGTTGTGTCCGAGCGCACGGCCGATACGGTCGAGAAGCTGGACATCGATATTTTCATTGGCAAAAATTTTGTAGACATGGGTGCGTGAGCAATGTATCTTGTTTGCAAACCATGTCACGCTGTGACCATCCTCGCGAAGTATGCGCCTGATTTCCTCTCCTATGTGTATTGCCATGTCGCATCTGGGCGGCACTGCCTCTGTGCCGGTTGGTGGATAGTTGCAAAAACGTGAGACAACGTCCTGTCTATCTGAATTGAGGCATCGCCAAACGCCTGAAGAACGATAAACAGTCCCCGCCTCACGCTGGCCTATATTTGTCTCTCCTCGCGGGGAGTGAGCATATGGCAAACATGAGCACGTCTTGACCGCTCTATCCTGTTCTTCTGAAATTTTGGCGATTTTCAATTCATGGATATAGCACAAAACACGCTTTGTGAATTTATAGGATTCTCTAATCCTTTTGCAAATTTACAAAAAATTAAGGTTTCTACAAACCTTTTACGGCCAACGCATGTTATAGAGATAAAGTCGCTGAAAGGCACACAAAAATCAAAGGTTATGGATACAAAGGATACAAAAGAAGAGAAAACTCGTAGAAATTACGAACTCGAAAACGAAGCAGCCCAGAGACTCCGGGCTGAAGGTAAAGTAAGAAAAAACAATGGCACCCGCAAGGTGAACAAACTCTGGCTCTGGCTCGGAGTGCTCATCCTCATCTTCATCTTGCTCTGGTGGCTCTATTCAATCGGAACGTTTGAGGCTCTCTCGGGCGTGACGAACGGATAACAAGACATATTCCCGATGCGGTCTATATGAAAAACACACATATCGAAGAACACACACAATACTCTGTTGCTGCAACCTGATTGAAAAACACACATCTGAATAATGCTCATTTGTTGCAGATAATTATGAAAAACACACAACCGCATCCAGAAGATCCAACCGGCCGTTCAAGGTCCTTATAAAGGGTCAAAATTTCATTCTGAAGACCGGGAAACGACCTCAGGCGTAAGCCTGAGGTTTTTTCGTGTGTGTACACAGTCGGTCGAGCCCGGATGGTATCCGTGCGGCAGGACAGAGCCGGTGCTCAGCATCAATTATCTGATCAGCGAGGATGAGTCGCGGTAGGAGTAGTATCCTTCGGTCGTGACTATTATATGGTCGAGAAAGGTAAGGTCCAGAGTCTTGCATGCCTCTGCAAAACGTCTGGTTATGTTGTCGTCTGGCCCTGATGGTCGCGTCTGGCCCGAGGGGTGGTTGTGGCACAGCACTATGCCTTCGGCATGAGCCAGCAGCGCGTTCTTGATTACTTTCTTCAGGTCGAATACGGTAGAGGTCGAGCCTCCTTGACTCACACGCAGTTTGCCGATTATCTGGTTGCGCCTGTTGAGCAGCAGGGCCCACATCTCCTCATAGGGCAGATTGGCAATCTCGTGGCGCATCACTCTGTAGACTGTGGCGGAATCCTTTATCTGCACGCGGTCGCCCACCTGTTCGCGGCTGTAACGGCGCACAATCTCCATGACGGCCTCAATCTGCATGGCTTTCAGTTCACCGATGCCGTTGATTTCCATTATCTGCTCGCGTGTGAGACGTTCCAGATTCAGAATCAGGTTCTGGTTCATCTTCATCAGGTCGCGGCAGAGGTCGGTGATCGGGTACCCGCGTGTGCCTGTACGGAGTATTATTGCGAACAGATCAGCGTTGCTCAGAGAGGCGATTCCGAACCGCCTGGCACGTTCCCGAGGCTGGTCATCGGTCGGAAGATCCTTGACTGTCACTGTTGGCGCAGCAGGAACTTCACCGCTTGTCGTTTCGGTGTAGTCGGGTATTCCCTCGAAACATCTGTCCTGCTCTTCAGCCATATCTAAAGTTTCTCGTTTTTCCCTTTGCGGATTTCGATTTCTTCGTTTATGTCGCGGCCACGTTTCATGATTATCTTCGTGGTATAAGCCTTGATGAAGCCTGTGCCGTAACCTAACAGCTGTACCATCGAGGCTGCCACTGCAAGCATGGAAATTCTAAGGTTTCTTTCGGCAATCAAAGCTCCAACCCACAAGGCAACGATGTACACTGCCAACGGAATCAGCAGCCACGGCCAGAAGAAGGATCCGATTATAAGTGCAGCCGCACCTATCGTGAACACAGCCGGAAGCCAATGCACCAGCTTCATGGAGCCGGGGTAGAGGAGTTCGAGGGTTATGCGCGACATTCCGAACACGTGGACCTGTTTCCAGAACTTTCGCAGATTTCCGCGACGCTTGTGATAGACATGGACATCGGGGAAAAGCGTGATTTTGAAACCTGCCAGACGTATGCGGGTTGACATGTCTATGTCCTCGCTGAACATCTCGCGGAATCCCCCTACACGTTCATAGACCTCACGCGAGAAACCCATGTTGAATGTGCGCGGCGTGAATTTCTCCATTGATACCTTGCCGCCACGTATTCCACCCGTGGTCAGGAACGAGGTCATGGCGTAGTTTATAGCCTTCTGTGTCGGCGTGAATGAGTCGTGGGCGGCATCAGGCCCTCCGAAGCAATCCACCGGATTCTCCGACAGGCTTTTCCTGAGTGCGGCTATGTAGCCGGGGGGTAAAATACAGTCAGAGTCGACGAAGATAAAGAAATCTCCGCCGGCTCTGTCCATACCGTAATTGCGGGCGATGCTTCGCCCTTCGTTTGATTTTCTGAAGTAGAGGAGCCGGAGTGAGTCATGACCCGACACGCTCAGCGTGCCATCGGCCAAAGGTTCCGCCTCCAGACATGGAATCGTGGAGCCATCCTCCACGATAACCGTCTCGAATCCGCGGTCCGTCTGCGCCTCAAGGCTTTTCAACAGGTCGGCGACCTCGTCAGGCCGGTTGTAGACCGGCACTATGATTGAGAAGAGCATCGAATCCGGATTCTTCATGATTACTTGGTTTAAGCGGGGTTATGCCTTTACGCGGCCTACGTAGCTGCCGTCGCGGGTATCAACCTCGATGAGCTCGCCTTCGTTGATGAAGAGGGGCACCTTTACGGTAGCACCTGTCTCTACTGTAGCGGGCTTGAGAGTGTTGGTAGCGGTGTCACCCTTGAGACCCGGCTCAGTGTAAGTGATCTTGAGGACAGTCTTCATGGGCATCTCGGCGTAGAGCACAGTGTTGGTCGATGCGTCAGAAACAACCTCGACAGTGTCTCCCTCCTTCATATATGCTGCACCTGTTACGAGCTCCTTGCTGATAGGAATCTGCTCGAAAGTCTCGTTGTTCATGAAGATATCATCCTCGCCGTCAGCATAGAGATACTGATAGGGACGGCGCTCCACGCGTACATCCTCAAGTTTCTCGCCGATGTTGAAGCGGCGCTCGATCACGCGGCCGTCAACGACGTCTTTCAGTTTTGTGCGCATGAATGTGTTTCCCTTACCGGGCTTTACGTGGAGGAACTCCACGCAGAAGTAGAGACGGCCGTCCAGACGGATGCAGGAGCCGTTCTTGATGTCTTGAGCGTTCATCATTGCTGTGAAAGTCTTTATTGTGTTTTATTGTGTTGATATAAATTCACTGAAGTGTCGGAATCCGTGCCGGTTGCGGCGCGGTCTCCTTACAACTTGCAAATTTACAAAAAAAACTTCAAATTCTTTCACCACAAATAAAAATCAGCTAAAATTTTTCGTCGGATTTGCGTGATTCGGATTTTTTAGTTAATTTTGCAGCCGAATGCCGAATTGCGTCCATGCGCAGGTATTTAAATTTGCAAATTTAAATGATAAAATAAAATGAAAAGGACTTTTCAACCCTCAAGACGCAGAAGAATCAACAAGCACGGTTTTCGTTTGAGAATGGCCACTAAGAACGGCCGCAAAGTTCTCGCTCGCCGTCGCGCCAAAGGGCGTCTGAACCTTTCGGTTTCCGACCACATGTCGGGCAAGTAATCACCGGAAGCGTTGATTCGTGAAAAATAAACTCCGCAGGGCCCTGCGGAGTTATTTTTTTAACCTTTCCGATATGGAGTCTGCCCGCCAGGTGTTGAGCCGGAGGTGTATGTCGGACCGGGTGTCAGGCAGGTCCGACGGGTCAGACAGATCAGACCGGCTTCCTGCTCCTGACAGAAACTTGTAGAAAAGTATTTTTCTCACGCGGCGGTCTATCTCTTCCCGGCTGATCACCCCTTCTTCAACTGCCTTGACAACATCTGCCACTTCGCGGAATGTATCGTCAGGTGCGACAACAATGTCGGCTCCGGCCCATATGGCGTCGGTCGATCCGTAGCCTTCGGCACCTTTCATATTGAGTGCGTCGGTCAGTATGAGGCCGCTGAATCCGAGGTCATCGCGCAGCAGGTCTGTTATGACGGTACGCGATACAGCGGCGGGACGCATCTCGGAATCAATCGATGGCACGGCGAGGTGTCCGACCATGATTCCGGTCAGACGTTGCTCCACCCAGCGTCTAAACGGGTACAGGTCCACGGAGTCCATCTCGTTGAGGCTCCTCTCGATTACCCCTTTCCGCTTGTGTGAGTCGGACGACACCGATCCATGTCCGGGAAAATGCTTGGCCACGCTCACCACATCTCCATCCTCCAGCCCGCGTGCATATGCAAGCGCGAGATCGGCGACCCTTTGCGGATTCTCACCGAATGACCGCCGCCGCATGAAACTATTGGGCACACTCACGTCCACTACCGGACCGAGCACCATGTTTATTCCGATCAGCCGGCATTCGCGGGCAAGCTCGCGGCCATAGTCGTAGAGCAGTTGCTCGTCCGCTTTGTCGCTTATGGCGTTGTTTGCCGGAAATTCCGGTGCGTCGGCAAGCCGCATGGCGAGGCCCCATTCAGCATCGATGGCTATGAATGAATGCACTTTTCCCCGCGACTGTATGGTATCGGCTATTGCCGCCGCACTCCCGGAGTCACCCTTGAGCAGTACCACGCCCCCTATGCAACTGTCGGCATATTGACGGATCTGACGCAGGGTCCATATGTCGTCAGAGGCATATATGGCGGGCATAAAAAGTTGCGCCACCTTCTGACGCAAGGTCAGGGTGGCGCATACTGAATCGGCCCAGTGACGGGCTTCGTCTGTGAGGTCGGAAATCTCTACAGGCCTGGGTGCGGGTTCATGGGCGGGCGCACTTTTTCCCCCACGGCATCCTGCCGTGAGCAGCAGTGCTGAAAGCACCAGCCCGATCCACACCTTTGCCATCACATCATTTTTTAGAGTGTGCTTGAACTTCCTTATTTCATTTCATATTTGACATCGGGAGCGAAGCGAGGAGCCGGATCTGCCGAGATTGCCACACCGTTTGCGGTCTGTCCGTACAGGTATTCCAGTATTCTCACGCTGACCTCCTCATGGTCGCGCCACAGCTCGCGGTGACGCTTCATCGGTGTCATGTCGTCGTTGCCGTTGGCCACGTAGTCTATGGTGGAGACAACATATTTTTTCGCGGGGTCAACCTCCACACCATCTATCAGCATACGCTCGAAATTGCCGGCTGAGTCAGTTACCACGCGGACTTCCGCACTGACTGCCTCGCCACCCTTCGGAGCCACAATCTTCATGGTCTCTATCAGGTCTGCGCCGGAAAGTTCGATGAGTCTCATGCGGTTGGAGAAGGGGAACGTGGAGAGTATCTGTCCCTCTGTAACGGCTCCCTTTGTCATGGGCTGACGTATGCCACCCACGTTCATCATGCCGAATGCGACAGGAGGAACCTCGATACCGCTTGCGCGGAGGCTGTCGGCAATCTGGCGTCCGTACCATGCGCCGAAATCTCCGGCCCAGTTGGCGTATGCTCCGGTTGTCTTTCCGTTGGGCATATCCATTTCCGACCAGGCGATGACGTGAGAGTTGACAGAATCCACGACATGTTTGTATGGCGCGAGAAATGCCTGCATCTCCTTGGAATACGCCTCGGGCGAGAATCTGTCGGTAACGGGTATATACTCGTAGTCGATGTTGCCGCCCGAGAAGTTGTCAAGGTCGAGCTTTATGTAGCCCACATTCTTGCCGTACTTTCCGGTCTGTGCGACAAGCACCTCACGGCCATCGGCGTTCTTTATCCAATACGGAGTCTTGTCGGGAGTGGCCGGGTCAACGAAGGTGTGCGAGTGGCCACCGATTATTATGTCGATGTCCTTGCTCGCACGGGCCAGATCGAGGTCGTCGGTCTTTCCGTTTGATACCTCATAGCCGATGTGAGTCACGGCCACCACGAGGTCGCAGCCTTTCCTCTTAAGTTCTGCGGCGGTCTTGTTGGCTGTGCCGATTATCTCCTTGAACTTCATTCCCTCGTAGTTCTCTTCGGAGATAAGGCTGGCAGGATCGACGTTGATGCCTATGAAGCCGACTTTTTTCTTGCCGACTTTCTTTATGACATAGGGGGAGAAGATGCCGTCGGCCACTGTTCCGGAGAAGTCATAGTTGGCCGACAGACGCGAACCTTTTACGTTTTTCCAGTATTTGGCCAGGTCTTCCAGACCGTTGTCGAACTCATGGTTGCCGAGGATGCGGATGTCATAATCCATCATGTTGAAGAGCGGATACTCGACATCTCCCTTGAAGAACTTGAAATAGAGCGTTCCCTGCACCATGTCACCGGCATCGATGAGGATGACATTTTTCTCCGCCTTGCGCACGGAGTCGATTATCGCCTTGCGGGGCAGGATTCCCCCCACGCCCTTTGCATCGGAATCTATGTTGGAATGGGTGTCGTTAGTGTGCAGAAGCACAAGGCTCTGTGCCACTGCCGGAAGGCAGAGGAACAGAGCCATTGCAATAAGTATTTTTTTCATTTCTGTCTACATGCTTGAGTGTGTCCCTTCGGACTCTCAGGTGGAATGTATCACTCAGAACTTCACAAGGTCGTTGCCAGTCATGTCCTCAGGCTGGGGCAGTCCCATGAGGGCGAGCAGCGAGGGAGCCACGTCGGCAAGACGTCCGTTCTCTACCTTGGCTTCGGGGTGCGAGCCGATGTAGATGAAGGGCACGGGGTTGAGCGAGTGGGCGGTGTTGGGTGTGCCGTCCTCGTTGAGGGCATGGTCGGCGTTACCGTGGTCGGCGATGATGATTGTCTCATAACCGTGAGCCTTGGCAGCCTCAACCACTTTCTCGACACATGTGTCGAGAGTCTCGACAGCCTTCTGGATAGCGGGATATACACCGGTGTGACCCACCATGTCACCGTTGGCGAAGTTGACCACGATGAAGTCGAATTTGTCAGAGTCAATTGCGGCTACAAGTTTCTCAGTAACCTCGGGTGCGCTCATCTCGGGCTGAAGGTCGTATGTCGCAACCTTGGGAGAGGGTACGAGTATGCGCTCCTCACCGGGGAATGCGGCTTCGCGGCCACCGTTGAAGAAGAATGTCACATGCGCGTATTTCTCAGTCTCGGCTATGTGGAGCTGGGTCTTGCCGTTTGCCGACAGATACTCGGCGAGAGTGTTGGGAACGTCAGACTTGTTGAAGAGAATCTTCACACCCTTGAAAGAGTCGTCATACGGTGTCATGCAGTAGTACTGCAGGTCGGGAATCGGGTTCATGCCGTCTTCCGTATGCTGTGTGAGGACTGTTGTCAGCTCTTTTGCGCGGTCGTTGCGGTAGTTGAAGAAGATTACCACATGGCCGGCGCCGATGCGGCCGTCAACACGGTCGTTCACGATCGGCTTGATGAACTCGTCGGTCACGCCCTCGGCATATGACTCCTCGACAGCCTTCACCATGTCGTCGGCATGTTTGCCCTCGCCGTATACGAGCAGGTTGTAAGCCTCTTTCAGACGCTCCCAGCGTTTGTCGCGGTCCATTGCGTAATAGCGGCCGATTACCGAGGCAATCACGCCGGCGCTCTTCTCGCAGTGCTCCTGCACCTCGCGGAGGAAGCCCGCGCCGCTCTTCGGGTCGGTGTCGCGGCCATCCATGAACGCATGGAGATAAACCTTGTCGAGACCGTACTCCTTGGCTGTGTCGCAGAGTGCGTAGAGATGGTCGAGCGACGAGTGGACACCGCCGCTTGAGGTCAGACCCATGAAGTGGATGGGCACATTGTGGTCGCGGGCATAAGAGAATGCCTCGACGATTTCGGGGTTCTTCGAGAAAGAACCGTCGGCGATGGCGCGGTTGATTTTCACGAGGTCCTGATAAACCACGCGGCCTGCGCCGATGTTGAGGTGACCGACCTCGGAGTTGCCCATCTGGCCGTCAGGCAGACCGACATCCTCGCCCGAAGCCTGAAGCTCCGAATGAGGGTACTCGCTCACCAGCTTGTCCATGTAGGGCGTAGGTGTATTGAAAATTGCATCGTCTTTCTTGTGGTCGCCGATGCCATATCCGTCCAGGATAATAAGTAATGCTTTCTTTGACATTTCTATCTGTGTTTTCTAATTTCCAAACTTTAAGTCGCGGTTCCCTGCTGATTGGCACCACAGCTTTACCGGCTGTTGCGCTGGTGCAGAGAACGTGTTCTGATTGTCTAAACAATTGGCAATAGGCTAAATATTGCCTATGGAACAACTTTTTACCTTTACAATGCAAAATTAACAAAAAATCCCGACCCTACCAAGCCCCGTTTCATCAAACATCTCAAATATAATGCCTGTCAAAGGAGCTGAAGCTCCGCGCAACGACAAATAACTACGCTTTGAAACAGATGCCTTTGCGCAGCTGGTGGCGGTCGGGGTTATTTTAGCTGAGGTGCTGGCGGTGGTTATGGACTATTTTAGCTGGGGGTTGGTAGCGATGGCGGCTGCGAGGGCGTTTAGGTCGAGGCAGTCGCGGCGGGAGAGGCGCTGGTCGCGGGTACGTCCGGAGTAGTCGGCGGGGGCTATCATGAGCATGCGGCCTTCGGCGCAGAGGTTGAACTCCCGGCGGCTTGGCTTCTCTTTGGCTTCGAAGGGATGGTCGTGCAGCAGGATGAATCGACCTCCGACGAGTTCCGCCTCATCGCGGATTGCTTTTTCGGCTTCGGAAATGAATGGTGATACCAGTATGCCGCCGTTAGCGGCTGTGTGAATCCATTGGTCATGGTTCATTCTGCGTGTGTCGGTATTATCCGCCCGGTGAACCACCACCTGCTCTTTGAATGGATTCCTGAGAAGAAAAGGATTTCCGTATGCGTGGCACATCCGGCCGTTGATTGACAGGTTTCTGATTCTTTGGAAAAATTCGGGATGCTGTTGCCTCACTGCAAGCCGATATGGATTCTGCTTGATATATTGATATATATCGTCAAGTTTTCTATTCGGTTTCAGAATCTGGTCATTGAAACCTTTCTCAAAGATGCCTGTTGCGCCGCAGCGGTTGTTGACCTCATTTTTGAAGCGGGCCATATAGTAGCCAAAGGGATCAGCCGTTGGTTGAGTGACAAACAGCAGTGCGTGAAGATGGTCGGGCATGACGATATATTGGAGCAGCTTTATCTTATCGCATATTTTGTGGATATTGAAAATCGTGTCTGCCACAATGCTCCCGATTTCGGACCATTTTACATAGGGATGCCCCTGTTGGCCCTGGGGAATCCGGCAGTCGCCGGCAATCTTTCCGAAGAGGGGTGTACCGTGGCTCTTGGTCATGGTGACCATGTAGATTGCCCTTGACCGGTAGTTGTGCCAATATGCCCGTTTATCCTGCTTCCCCATCTCGGTTTGTCAGTTTTTTATTAGTTTCTGTGAGTCTCCCTATTAGTTTCTATGAGTCTCATTTATTTGTTTCTGTGAGTCTCTCTATTAGTTTTTATGAGTCTCATTTATTTGTTTCTGTGTGGAACTTTAGTTCAGGGTTGGTTAAATAACAATCCTGCTGTTATATAACAGCCCGGCTGCGTGGGGCAGTCGGGCTGTGTGGGGGTTTCGGAAGGGCGGTGATTATTTGTCGCCTTTCTTGACGTAACGCTCTTTGATGCGGGCTTTCTTACCTGTGAGGTTGCGCAGGTAGTAGAGTTTCGCACGACGAACCTTACCGTACTTGTTGACTGTGATTGATTCGATGAAGGGTGACTCCATGGGGAAGATACGCTCTACGCCGATTCCGTCTGAAATCTTGCGGACAGTGAAACGCTTCTTGTCGCCTGCGCCGTTGATCTTGATCACAACGCCACGGTACTGCTGGATACGCTCCTTGTTACCCTCTTTGATACGGTAAGCGACTGTGATTGTGTCGCCGGGGCCGAATGCATCGAAATTCTTTTTGGGGGTGGCAAATGCCTCCTCTGCAATTTTAATTAAGTCCATTTGGTTTATATCTTTTTAATTATTTGCAATTTAATAAGCTACCTTGTCTTACCAGAGATTGCTAAATCGACTGCAAAGTTACGTAAAATATTTCATATAAGCAAAATTTGTGCTAAATTCGCGATAGAAACTGTCGCCGAAGCCCTTTCGGCGGCAATTCAGGGTCTCCTGAGCAAGTGCCGGAGACGGATCATAAAACCTATTTCAGCAAAAATGACTATCAATATAAGGGGAAATCTGGTGGAGCTGTCGGCTCCTGTCGTGATGGGAATCGTGAATGTCACTCCCGACAGCTTCTATGCGGGCAGCCGTGTTGACGGTGACCATCTTTTGGCCCGTGTGGAAAGTATGCTCGCAGCCGGTGCCGGCATGATCGACCTCGGCGGATACTCTTCGCGTCCGGGTGCCGACGAGGTGAGTGCCGATGAGGAGATGTCGCGTCTCGCCCCCGCCATACGTGCCATCCGGAACCACTTTCCTGATGTAATCCTTTCGGTCGATACTTTCCGCGCCTCGGTGGCCGAGGAATCTGTAAGCCTCGGTGCCGATATAATCAACGACATCGGTGGGGGAGACCTCGACCCGGAGATGTTCAGTACGGTGGCGCGTCTCAAGGTGCCATATATACTGATGCACATGCGTGGCACACCTGCCACCATGCAGTCGCTCACGGAATATGATGATGTCACGGCCGATGTAATCCGGGATCTCGCTTTCAAGATTGATTCGCTGCGTCAGCTCGGCGTGAGCGATGTGATTGTTGACCCCGGATTCGGATTCGCCAAGACCGTTGACCAGAATTTCAGCATCCTGGCCAATCTCCGCGCCTTCAGGGAACTCGGCTGCCCGGTGCTTGCCGGTCTCTCGCGCAAGACCATGATCTGGAAGGAACTCGGAATACGACCCGACGAAGCCCTCAACGGCACCACGGCTCTCAATATGGTAGCCTTGCAGAACGGAGCCGACATTCTCCGTGTCCATGATGTCCGCGAGGCTGCCGAGACTGTGAGACTATACATGGCCCTGCGCCGCAATATGCCTGAGGGAGCAAACGTAATCAACCTGTCAGACCGCAACGGAGAGACTTTCCCTCCCGTCATTTACTGACCTCACTAACCGTTCTTCCATGATACATTTCGGAATAAAAGATATAATCGACATACTGATAGTGGCCGTGATGCTCTACTATCTGTACCGCCTGATGAAGAGCAGCGGCACCCTGTCGCTGTTTTACGGAGTACTCGCGTTCATAGTGGTGTGGGTGGTTGCCTATGAAGTGTTCGACATGCGACTTACCGGTACGATTGTCGACAAATTCATGAGCATCGGCCTGATTGTGCTCGTAATCCTCTTTCAGGACCAGATCAAGCGCGTGCTCATTGATATCGGTGCGCACGGCAACCTGCGCAACATGATAAGGATATTCAAGCATGAGAAGAACAACGACCGCGACCATGCCGAGATAATGAGTGTGGTCTATGCCTGCATGTCGATGTCGAAGTCAAAGACCGGAGCATTGATAGTTTTCCAGAGGAAAGTGCCGCTGACCGATTATGAAAAGACCGGAGATATGATCGATGCCGATATAAATGTGCGCCTTATCGAGAATATATTTTTCAAGAACTCCCCGCTTCACGACGGCGCGATGATCATAGCCGGACACCGCATAAAGGCGGCAGGATGTATTTTGCCTGTTAGTCACGATATGAATATTCCGAAGAATCTCGGTCTGCGACACCGGGCGGCTTTGGGAATGAGCCAGGTCACAGATGCTGTCTGCGTGATAGTCAGTGAGGAAACCGGCGGCATTTCGGTTGCTCAGGGTGGTAAGCTGACAATCAAGGTGTCGGCTCCCGATCTTGAGCATATACTCAGTGCGGCAGTCGATTGAGGCTGTGATTCAGAGCCGGTTTGAGGCTGTGGTTTGGAGCCGGTTTGATAAAAGGGAGGTCAGGGGGAATCAGTGCATCAGCTCGCCGACGTTGCAGCTGAGGTTTATCATGAGAGATGAAGCCGATTTGTGGGGCATGGCATAGGCTGCGCTGACCGAGAAAGTGCGCGTCTTGAAACCGGCACCGAGCGAGAATCCGGAAAGAAAGGAGTTATTGAACGATGACATGTCGCTCTTGGTGCGGTAATTGTAGGCCAGGCAGGCGTAAAACTTGTCGGAGGGCTGGTACTGCACACCGAAAATAAGATGACGGAATAGGTTGGAGATGAAGCCGCGTTTCTCTTTTACGAGTTCGCCGTCACCCGAATTGTCATATTTGTAATAGGGGATGTTCCAGCGGGTAAGGTTGTCGGCTGTGATGCTTATCTGGAACGGTGATGACCCTATGCCCTGCATGTAGCCGAGCTGAATGTCAAACGGCATCTTTATGTAACGCGAGTCGAAACGCTTGAACTGTCCGCCCATGTTCTTGAGTACCGCCGAGAAAGAGAGGTCATGCTCGTCGTCATAATAATTCACGCCGAGGTCGGCAGCCATGGCAAAAGCCTCGTAATTGGCGTAACCGCTGTATATGACTTTCAGGTTGGCACCTCCGCGCCAACGGTCGGTGATGTCGCGCGAATAAGTACCCTCAAGTATAACCTCCGAAGGGGTGAAACTGCCGGTCGGCGTGCCGAACTCATCGTAACCGTCAAACTTTCCGTAATTCAGATAGCGGAGTCCCAGAGCCCAGCCGCTGTGTTCACCTGCGCCTGTGCCGAAACGGACGCTCGCGAAATTTCCCGAACTCATGTAGAGCATGTAGCTCACGGCGACCTGCATGTCAAGCTCCGGGCCGATAAGCGCGGGATTCTGGTCGGCGAGAGTCACGTCTTCGTCGATTATGGCGATGTTGTTTCCACCCAGTCCGAACACGTGCGACGATGTCGGGATGTTGAGGAAACTATAGCCGTCGGTGACATTCTGCGCCGATACAGATGCTATGGCGACCGCCGGTGCAAACAAACCGGATATGAGTCTTTTCGGGATTTTCATCTCTAAAATAACGTGTCATTGCCGCTTCTATTATATGCGGCCTGAAATGAAAGAAGTGAGTGTGTTAAGTTCATAAAGAGGTAGCAGGGGTGGAAAAACAGTGGTGAAAAGCAATTTGTGACAATATCTCAACAATAATTAACTATTATTAAACATTCAACAGTTGTATATGTGCGATTAACCTTATAATTTTGCAGTGAAGTCATCGCCACATGGCTCCGCGTGAGAAGATACGGCGGAAGTGAGGGCGATACAGCTTTAAAACGACAATGGCAAGAATATTCCACTACATCCTCCTCTCCGTAGGTCTCGGTGTCATGCTGGCTCCGGGTCGGGCATCGGCCCAGACATGCCGTGTGAATGTTGGCACGAGTCCCGCAGGCTGCGTGAGCTACATGGAGGTTTATGAATATGACTATGTGAGCGAGAAACCATCCTTTCCCGGAGGCGACTCGCAGCTCATGAAATTCATCAACAGCACCCGTGAGTATCCCAAGGCGGCATACGACAAGGGGGTGCAGGGGCGTGTCACATGTTCATTTGTCGTCAACGCCGACGGCACCATCAGTCACATCTCCGTGATCAGGGGCGTGGAACCCTCTCTCAACAAAGAGGCAATCCGGATCCTGAGCAAGATGCCCGAATGGAAGCCCGGCAAACTCAACGGCCAGTCAGTGCCGACGCGCGTGGTCTGGTCCGTACCGTTCAGAAAATAAAAGTAAGATTATCTCATAAAACAGCCTTTAAAAAATTAAACTATTAAACTGAGTCATAGCAATATGACGATAGCAATTAGATGACAAATTATTTTGGAATTGAAAAGGACTGACCGCGAGGCCAGTCCTTTTTTTTGATGTTCGCCCGTGCGGGCAATTTCTTTCAGACAAGCTCCTGCGGATTAAGAAAGCAGGAGTGAATGTTTCTCAGACGAGAGCTACGACGAGTTCCTCGTCATTCTCCGTAAGGACAATCTTGCCCTCGCGGCCCAGCCAGCCGAGAGCTGCCATGGTCTCATCCTTTTTCAGCTTTGTGGCCTTTTTAAGACCCTTCATACCGAGCATTCGTGTGTCAGAGTTTTCAAGAGCTTTGTAGACCTCACCGGCCCATGTGCCAATTGATTCAATGTTCATTCTTTTTGAATTTTAGTTAAACTTATCGCATTTCGGATGCAAAGTTGCGAAAAATTTGACATCTTTCAAAATTTTTCGCCAAAAATTTGCATCTTTGGGTATAAAGAATACAACTTGTGGGCAATATATTGCCTAAATACTGTTATTTCTTTATAGTCAAAGCGTATTTGCTTGTTGCCTTGATTATAGAGTCCGTCTCATAAAAAATTTACCCATAGGGGTCGCTGGATTGAGTCATATCAGGTGCTTGGCTGAAAGGAGCAACCTTTCGGTTGTGACTGGAAGTCAAGTGCCTGAGATGGCTTAAGCCAGCGAGTCTTTGGTAATTTTTATCAAAACGGACATGTTAAAAATATATTTCATATACTTTTCAATTTAACTTTACACAACAGAATCCGTTAAAATTTACTCCGTCCGGCTTCTTTTTGACTGCTTCGCTCCAAGCCCTCCGGTCACAGCCATCAGGCTGCTCCCTGCGGTCTTGAACCGAATCAGTGCAAAAATAAGCCGCCCCTATGGGTAAATTTTTTATGATACGGACTCTAAAGTATAACAATTCAGAAACCCTTTGGTTAGAAAAAGAGAGGGGCACATCTTGTGTTTGCACATCAAGACATGCCCGCGATAAGAATGGATGTCAAAAAAGTCAGTGGTCAGATCCGTATTTTAAGGCTTTCGTTACCGATACGGATAATGTAGAGTCCCGTTTCAGAAAGGGTCACTTCTGTGGAATAGCCGGAATAGACACATCGTCCGTCGGCGTAATATATATTGATCAGTATACCGTCTGTATTTCCGAGTATCATCAATTTCCCTCCGATGATTCTCACGTTGAATCCGGAAGAGTGGTCGCAATCTATCTGCTCGATTGAATCCTCCACCGCCATCTCCTCGATGTTGCAGAACTGATTCCAGCATCTGACTGCCATGTAAGATTCAGTGGCTCCATAGGGTATGTGCAGGGTAGCCGTGCTGTAAACCGGTTCTGTGAAAAGATTGCCCGCAGCTCTTGTTACAGAGTTGGGAGCGGTCTCGCTATATGAGTAGACATCAGCTATTGCATCGCATCCGGTGAACGCACTTTCATGAATCTGCTCCAGACCCTTTCCAAGCGATACGCTTTCAAGCGACTGACAGTTTCCAAAGGCGTTGGCTCCTATTGTCCCGACAGTGTCAGGCAGTTTCACGGAAGTGAGTGAACCGCTTCCTGCAAAGGCGTTGGCCCCGATGGCCGTGACGGTGTATGTCTCACCGTCAACAGTGATTGATTCCGGAAGGTCTACCGCACCTTCGTAATCAGTATCTCCTGATGTTATGGTACATACCGGAGTCCCGTCGTCGGAAGTATTGATATCCGCATACACTCCTTCCGCTTCGATGTCGAAGTCTTCCATATCGGAGAGGTCGGCTTCTCTTATGTCGGCGAACATTGACCAGGGGTAGTTGTTACGGTAAGCCTCAAGCGCTCCGAGTGGAACTGTGACTGTCGGTTCAGTGCTGATATACGAATAGTATTGGGGTGGAATGGGATTGAGTGAATAAATCTGTTGAACGGGACTTTCAGAAAGTACCGCTTCACTTACAGCCTCTGTGGAGCTTCCGAAAATAACTTCAGTAACCATGGGACATTTGTGGAAACCACTGATAATCTCTACTGATTTGCCGAATCTTACAAATGTCAATTGAGCGCAATCGCTGAAACCGTCCACTTCCGTGCAGCGTTTCGGAATCTCAAGAGTAGATATTGAAGTGCTGTTGAAGCCTGAGAGTTTCTTCAGGGCGGTCGGGAGCCGCAATTCTGTCACACCCGAATAATTGAAGCCGTTGATTTCCAATACCGATTCCGGGAATGACACAGAAGTCAGTTTAGGGCAGCTGTCAAACCCGTCGATTTCGCGTGTTTTCGCGCCGAAGGTTACTTCTGTAAGTTCTTTACAACCGCTGAAACCGGAGATTGTCACGACGCTCTCCGGGAATATTACAGCTGTGATTTTAGAAAGATTGCTGAAACCCCGGACTGTGGTCACATAGGTGTCGCCGAATGTGAGATGTTCAAGATTCGGTACGGATGTGAACATATCGGTGTTGCGGCCCATGTATAGGTCAGTTATTGTCGAGAGGGAGATTCCGCATCGTGCTCCTGTAAGTGATTCGGGACCATCTTCAATAATCACATCCGTAATCAGCTTGCTGTTTGCAAGTGCGTCCTGGCCGATTTCTACAACAGAGGCGGGGATTGTCAGCTGCTTCACATCTGTAGCCGAGATGTAGGCCTTAGGTGCGATTTCTGTCACACTGTAATTTTTCCCGTCGTTGGTTACTTCAGAAGGGATTGTCAGGCTTTCACCATTGAACTTGGAGAATAGAAGTGTGCATGAGGAGTCGTTGTCGCGGCATATCTTATATGCGTTTCCGTCCTCCTCGAAGTCCCATGGATTCATGCCGGCATCCTCCACAATCTTTGCATCCTCTCCATATGCCTGGCGATAAAGCTCGGCTGTTCCGGTCGGGACATGGAAAGTGGGGACAGTAAAGTCCATGTACTCTACCGTCGGTGGTATCATGCACCGCATGTTCATGGTGTGTATGGCATCGCATCCGTAAAATGCAGTGTTCATGTCTGTTATGGCTGAGCCGACGGTGACTTCCTCAAGTGATTTGCATTCAAAGAATGCACCGTTGTTGAGGTGCGTCAGGCTCTCGGGAAGTGTAACCCTTAGCAGTCCTGAATTATTGAAAGCATGACCATCAATTGTTTCAAGACTCTCCGGCAGTTCAATCTCAGTCAGAGAGGTGCACTGCTGAAATGTGTGGTAACCTATGATTTTCAATCCAGCCGGAAGTTTGACCTTATTCAGCGAAGTACAATTGCTGAAGCAGCTCTCACCCATTTGTGTCATAACGTCGGGCAGTTCCACCGATGTCAGCTGCGAGCAGTAGCTGAATGACAGGCCGCCGACACTTTCTATTGACTGCGGGAAATTGATGGACGCGATTCCGGAAAAAGTGAGATTTAAATTTGTTATACGTTTCAGTTTCGCCGGAAGTTCAAGCGTGGGGAGGGCCAATGTATAGCTCAGGTCAATGGCAAGCGATTCGAGTTCCTGAGGCAATACCACGGATTTCAGCTTTCTCGAATTGATCTTTATATTGGCGATTGATTTCAGATTGGTCGGGAAAATTACCGTCTCAAGAGCGTTGCAACCTGAGAACGATATATTGTCGACTGATTCAACGGCCTCGCCGAATCTTACAGAAACGAGTTCCGGGGAATCTGACAGCGCGTCAATACCCACATTTGTCACGCGCCATTTCTTACCGTCGAATGATACAGTCTCCGGTATGACAAGGTCGCCCTTGTAAGGCTCGTCTGCGTAGGTCAGCATCACTGTCCCATCTGTTTCCGAAACGATGTCATATGCAAGACCGTCCACCATATTGGTTCCCGAAGGCAGGTTGTCAGTCCCCTGCGAGAAGTCCGCCTCTATGATTCTGCCGAACCGAGACCAATAATAGCTGGTCGAGTAGGCATCTTTGGAACCGATAGGTACATATAGCCTGCATTTGGAAGTGTGTGAGACGATTCCACCTTGGGGCGGAACCGGATTCAGGACGCACACCTTGGAAATTGAGCAGCAGTCGCCAAAAGAATTGTCCATTCTCTCGACCGACGAGCCGATTATAACCTCCGTGAGGTTTAAGCATGAAGAAAAGCTGTAAGACATTTCCTTGACAGAATTTGGTATGACCACACGTGTCAGGCCCGGACATCCGCAAAATGCACTTTGGCCGATAGTCGTTACTGTCTCCGGAATAGTTAATCCGGTCATCCTTTCGCAATTCGCAAAGGCATTGTTGCCGATTTCAGTGACCGTATACACTATACCATCTATGTCGACCTGTGCCGGTATCTCGTACTCACCGGTCACAAAACTGTAGTTACCCTCCCTGATAACGCATGTGCGTTCATCCTCGGAGATAACCTCGTAATTGATGCCGTCAACTTCAACTGCCGACATCAATGGACAAACCGACAGCAATGCAGCTGCGGCCGTCCAATTTCTGAGAAATTTGTTTCGGTTCATTGATTTATCAATTAATGAGTAGGTTTTAGTATGGTTGTTGTCAGTGACAGACCGCCCCCGCGTGCAGGCTCTTGGAAAGTCTGCACGCGGGGGCGGTGGTATCCTGATGCATACTGTTCTGTCGAGCCATGACACAGATGCACGTCCCTGTCCGGGCGTGCGCGGCTGTGTATGATTCTACAGACGGGATGCAGTATATGTCGGTTCGGAGCCTCTGATTTTCCTGCTGTGTGTCAGAGGATAATCAGTGACTTCGCGGGAGAGGAGCCGTCCCACTACTTTCAGACTCTGCGCGGGCAAAGTCCGAATTGCCTTGGTAGTGTAATCTCCCGCACGGCTGTCGCAACGTGAAGCACATGTTGACATACCGTTTTGCGATGCGAATTTACGAAAATTTCGGAACCCCTCCAAATAATGATGCAACAAATTGCATCATTATTGGTCAAGTCAGTCTTAGCGCGAGGTTTTGATCAGAACGGTACGGGTTCCTCACCCGGTCCCGGCATTATGTCGGGATGGGTCGAACCTGACGCTCCGGCAAAATGGAAGCCACCACCGGCGCCCTCGCTGTTCATGCGTGAGTCCTCGCGGCGAATCTCCATGCCCTCGCCGGGAGCACCCCCGAATGCCTCATTCACTATGTTGGCATTCTCATCCCAGTTCTCGAACCGGGCGAAACGGTTCACAAAGCGCAGCTTCACGTCTCCCACCGCACCGCTTCGGTGCTTGGCCACAATCAGCTCGGCCATGCCACGGATGTCGTTTCCGTTGGCATCCTCGGAACTTTTGGTGTAGTATTCCGGACGGTGTATGAAGCAGACGATGTCGGCATCCTGCTCGATGGCTCCCGACTCACGAAGGTCGGAAAGAACAGGACGTTTGTCTTCGCGGGTCTCCGTGCTTCGGTTCAGCTGCGACAGGGCGATAATCGGTATGTTCAGCTCCTTGGCCAGAGCCTTGAGCGAGCGGGAGATTGTGGACACCTCCTGCTCACGGCTGCCTAACTTCATGCCGGTGGCGTTCATCAGCTGGAGGTAGTCGATCATAATCATCTTCACTCCGTGCTCCCGAACAAGACGGCGCGCCTTGGTACGCAGCTCGGTTATGGAGAGACCCGGGGTCTCGTCAAGGTACATCGGTGCCGAATACACGCCCGCGATGCGGTTGTTGAGACGGTCCCATTCCTCGGGTGACAGCTGGCCGCTCTTGATTTTCTCACCTTCAAGGTTGGCCACGTTGCTTATGAGACGCTTCACAAGCTGCACGTTCGCCATCTCAAGGGTGAAAATCGCTACCGGAGTACCGTAATCTATAGCCATGTTCTTGGCCATCGAGAGCACGAACGCTGTCTTACCCATCGCAGGACGGGCGGCGATGATTATAAGGTCGGAGTTCTGCCATCCTGAAGTCATGCGGTCAAGCTCGTCATATCCCGTCTTCAGGCCCGAGAGACCGGTCTCTGCATTTGCGGCGGTCTGTATCTGTTCGAGAGCGAGGTTGAGCACCGGGTCAATTTGCGTGACCTCGCGTTTGAGATGTGTCTGCGATATCTCAAAGAGCTGGCCCTCGGCCTGCTGAAGGAGGTCGTCCACGTCGTTGCTTTCGTCGAACGCGTCGGTCTCGATTTTCGATGCGAAACTTATCAGGCGGCGTGCCAGGAATTTCTGCGAGACGATTTTTGCGTGATACTCCACATTGGCCGCCGAGTACACGCGTGCCGTCAGTTCGGTGATGTGTACCGCTCCGCCCACTTCCTCAAGAGTGCCGTTGGCGCGCAGCTGCTCGGTGACGGTCATCATGTCGATCGGACGCTGGTTGAAACCGAGCGTGCTTATCGCGTCGTATATCTTGGCATTGCGGGGGTCGTAGAATGCGTCGGGTGTCAGGAAGTCCGCCACGTTCATGTATGCGTCCTTCTCAAGCATCAACGCTCCGAGCACTACCTCTTCAAGGTCCGTGTCGTGGGGCGGCAGCTTGCCTGTGGGGTCTTCCTTTATCGGCTGGAATGCCGGTTTCTTGTTGTATCGTCTCTCTTCCATAATGCAAAATTAGCGATTGTTCCCCAAACAACCGCTAATTTATTCATAATATTTTTCTTCACGTTATTTACACCCGTGTGTAGAAAACCATTTGCATTGCAGTGGAGCAAAACATCTTAGCGAAGGCTAAGCTCCACGAACAGCCAGATTGAGAAGAGGAACATGAGCATTGCCGTACGTCCCAAAATAGGGTTCAGTTCCGAGCCCTCGGAGTTGCATAGCCGTACCCATGTCAGATAGTGGAAATTGATATAGAGCAATGCGCCGAGCTGCCACAGCGGGTTGACTACAAGAGCAGTCGCAATCTCCACGAGGAGCAGCGCGATGAAGCCGTTGGCAAGATAAAGACGCTCCATGGCGCGTTTTCCCCAGCGCACGGCAAGTGTCTTCTTGCCCACGCGGCGGTCATCCTCCATGTCGCGGTAATTGTTTACCACCAGTACATTGGCTCCCATAAATCCGATTGCCAGCGAAAGCGGGAGAGTGACGGGCATCATGTCCCACGACCCGGTCTGTACATACGAGGTGAAGACCACCGGCACGAATCCGAAGAATATGACAACGGCAATCTCGCCGAGTCCGTGATGCGACAGCGGGTATGGCCCGGTGGAATATGCCAGGGCGAACAGGGCCACTGCGATGCCCACGAATACCAGCCACCATCCGCCCCAGATTATCAGGCTGCAACCGAGCAGACACGTCAGCGCGAGCAGACCGAACGTGGCGTTGCGCATGGCACGGGGGGAGATGTCGCCCTCGGTCACTCCACGGCGGAAACCCTCGCGTCCCTTGCGGTCGAGTCCGTTGCGGTAGTCGAAATACTCGTTTGCGAAGTTAGATACTATCTGCGCGCCGATGGCGAACAACAGACAGATAAGAAACGGTGCAGTCTTGAAACTACCGTAGAACGCGGCGCAACCGCCGCCTGTCAGCACACCGGCCACAGAGACCGGAAGTGTGTGGAGCCTCATCGCTCCGATCCAAGCTTTCGCTTTTGCTGTCATCCTATGTTTTTGCGTTCAACATATTCGGTTATCCGGTCGCTGAGGTCGATCAGATAATCATGTCTGAGAATATTCACTTTCTCTTCCGGGAGCGCGTCGTAGCCATATTTTATTCCGGCGAGTGCTCCTGAGAGTGACGCGTTGGTGTCGGCGTCGCCACCGAGATCAATCACCTTGAAGAGTGCGTCGTGGGCGTTGTCGGTGTGCCAGTATCCCCACAGAGCGGCACCCATTGTCTTGCGTGTCCAGCTGAGAGTGTCCTCATCGTCTACGGCCAGGCCCTCGATGTCGCCTTCATGTGCTTTTTTCAGGAAAGGCAATGTTCTCGGGTCTATGCTCTGGCATATGGCGGCAAGTTCCTCATACGGAGCCTCGTGGCCATGGTAGAGCAGGGAGTTGACCATCTTGGCCATGATAAGTGTTGTAGATACGCAGCGGGTGTCATCGTGGGTCATGAGCATTAGCTTGCGGGTATGGTCGCTGAGACTCTCCGTGTTGCTTGTCAGACCTGTCACCACGGCACGCTGTATTCCTTCGTTCGATGCCTCGTGGGTGCCGATCTTCTGCCATACGCGGTGACATGTGGCAATCGGGTTTTCGAGCCATTCGGGCATGCTGCATGTGGCACGTACTATCGGTGGTATGTCGCGTGGTGCCTCGTCAAACCAATCCTTGAATTTTCTTGCGAGGGCATGGATGCTGAAACCATCCTCGTGAAGTATGCACTCCAGCATACGGGTCATCACTTCGGTGTCGTTGGTCCATTCGCCACGCTTGAACTGGCCCCTGTGGGCATCGCGGATAATCTGGTTGAAATGCCGGAGTCCGTCGGGGTAGTACGATTCCACCTCGTTGCGGGTCATGAACTCAGTGCCGAGTCCGAGAGCGTCGCCCAATGCGAAGCCCACTACGGCTCCCCTGATTTTGTCATTAAGTTTCATGTCAGATATGTTCAGATATGTTAACAGTGTGTGTCAAGATCGGGGCCGTAATAATGTTAAATTAATATAGCTTCCGGCTTGGCTTTAAAGATAGATTGATGAAGCTGCTCCGGCAAGCCGGAGTATCTTCAAATTCTTGGCAAATATAATGATTTTTCCCGTATATTGGAGTTCGTTTAATTAAAAAAATGCCAGTTAGGGCATATTCTTATAATTATCTTCTCATTTTTTTGAAGAAATCGACCATCAGCTGGCGGCATTCATCCTCAAGCACTCCATATTCGACAATTGTCTTTGGGTGAATTGCGCTGTTCGCGGCCCGGGTGTGGGAGAAGTATCCCCGTTTCTCGTCTGACGCTCCGTAGACTATTCTCCCTATGTGGCTCCAGCCCAAGGCTCCGGCGCACATTGTGCATGGCTCGACCGTGACATAGATGGTGCAGTCAGGAAGGTATTTGCCTCCCAATGTCTCGGCGGCTGCCGTGAGGGCTATCATCTCGGCGTGTGCCGTCACGTCGGTCAGGGTCTCGGTCAGGTTGTGCCCGCGACCTACCACCCGGCCGCGGCTCACCACCACGGCACCGACCGGAATCTCGCCCCGGTCGTAAGCCGATTGCGCTTCTGCGAGCGCGAGTCTCATGAATTTTTCGTCATCCTGCATATTCAAGGCATTTTTTCTTGACTTCCTCCATAAGCCACGCCGGTGTCGAGGTGGCTCCGCATATTCCTATCTTTTCCGCTCCGTCGAGCCATTCGGCGCGCACGTCCGAGCTGTCGGTCACAAGGTATGTCCTCGGGTTGACCTTGCGGCATTCCTCAAGCAATACCTTGCCGTTTGAGCTTTTTGCACCGCTCACGAATATGATTGTGTCGTGGGTGGCGGCGAATCCCTTTATCTTTTCCGACCGTGTGGCCACCTGGCGGCATATGGTGTCGAAATACTCGAACCGGCCGCTCTTTTTGCGCTTGCCGATTTCCTCAACGATATTTCTGAATCCGTCCAGGCTTTTTGTGGTCTGCGAATATAACAGGATGTCGCGGTCCAAGTCAAGACCGTCGAGTGCCCCGCTGTCCTGGATTACGACTGCCGTTCCCTCGGTCTGGCCTACCAGGCCGTTGACCTCGGCGTGTCCCTGCTTTCCATATATAAGTATGAGCGGCATCTCGCTTCTTGTTCCGGCCTCGACCTGCTGTCTGGCCTCGTCGTATGCCTGCTTGATACGTTGCTGCAGACGGAGCACCACCGGACAGGTGGCGTCGATTATGCGGTTGTTGTTCTGACGCAGGCGGCCGTAGGTTGTCGGCGGTTCACCATGGGCGCGGAGAAGCACGGTGGAGTTGTGCAGGTTCTCAAGATCATCGTGGGTTATGGTGCTCAACCCTTTCAGACGCAACCGTTCCACTTCCGATGCGTTATGAACGATGTCGCCCAGACAGGCCAGCGACTCTCCGCGCTCAAGCTCCGCCTCGGCTTTCTCTATGGCCGTCACGACACCGAAACAGAATCCAGAATTGGTGTCTATCTCAATCAAGGGAATGCCCGGTCCGCATTCCGGGCCGGGCTGTCCTTTAAGGTTGTCCATTCTATTCGTTGACTATGTCCATTCTATTCGTTGACTATGTCCATTCTATTCGTTGACTATTGTGTTGTACAGGTTCAGAAGCCACTCCATCTGCTGCTGGTGTGTCATCTTGTCGTTGTCGAGCACGTGGGCGTCGGCTGCCTTGCGGAGAGGCGAGACGGCGCGGGTGGTGTCGATGTGGTCGCGCTGACGTATGTTGTCGAGCACTTCCTCATAGGTGACATCCATACCTTTCTCCTGCATCTCCTTGAGACGGCGGCGGGCACGTTCCTCGGCCGAGGCATCTACAAAGACTTTCATCTCTGCATCGGGGAAGACGGTCGTGCCTATGTCGCGGCCATCCATCACGATTCCCTTGCTCTCGCCAAACTCCTGCTGCATCTTGACAAGACGCTCGCGGACTTCGGGAATCTCCGCCACGGGGCTTACGAGCGAGCTGACCTGCATGTCGCGTATCTCGGTCTCAACGTCGCGGCCGTTGAGGTGTGTGTGCTGCACACCGTCAGAACCGGCAGGCGTGAAACTGATGCGGATCTCAGGCAGCGCGGCCACAAGAGCCTCGCGGTCAACCTTGCCGTCGGCGGTCATGCCATGTTCGATAGCGTAGAGTGTAACGGCGCGGTACATCGCGCCCGAGTCAACATATACGTAACCGATTCTCTTCGCAAGTTCACGGGCCATCGTCGATTTGCCCGACGACGAGTAACCGTCAATCGCAACGATTATCTTTTTCATTTCTTTTCAGACTTCTTTGTTTTTGTGGTCTTTGTGGTTTTGGTTGTCTTGGCGGTCTTTGGTTTGGCCGCAGCTTTTTTGGGGGTCTCTGACTTGTCGGACTTGTCAGTCTTTTTCGGTTTCCGCTCGGGCTGCTGTCTTACCAGACGGAGCACCTGGGCGGTGCGGGCGGGGATGTACATCTTCAGCCAGCCTTTGCCCGAGGGTGAATAGAGCGGGTCGGGCTGTGTGAAGTGGTGCACGCTGTCGTCAGAGAGGCCGAGACCGCCGAAGCGCGGGTCATCGGAGTTGAGCACAACCTCATATTCTCCGGCGGGGGCGAGGAAGCCGTAGTCGGTGAATGAGCGTGTCGGACTCCAGTTGAACACGAATATAAGGTCACCGCGACGGAAGGCGAGCACCTGGTCTGAGTCTTTCTCCCACAGTTTGTCGACCGGGAGGCTCTGGAAGTCGTAGACTCCGGAGACGAGTTCAATCATCGCGTTGTCGAAGCCGTTGAGGAACTTGTATTTCAGATCCTCGCGGTCAACGAGGTCCCACTGGCGGCGGGCATATTTATAGCTCCAGCCGTTGCCCTCACGCGGGAAGTCGATCCATTCCGGGTGTCCGAACTCGTTGCCCATGAAGTTGAGGTAGCCACCGTTGATCGAGGCGAGTGTCACAAGACGTATCATCTTATGGAGAGCCATGCCGCGTGCCACCACGCCGTTGTCGTCACCGACCATCATGTGCCAGTACATCTCCTTGTCGATAAGGCGGAAGATGATTGTCTTGTCACCCACGAGCGCCTGGTCGTGGCTCTCGCAGTAACTAACGGTCTTCTCGTCTGAGCGGCGGTTGGTCAGCTCCCAGAAAATCGAGGTCGGATGCCAGTCCTCATCTTTCTTCTCCTTGATCATCTTGATCCAGTAGTCGGGGATGCCCATGGCCAGGCGGTAGTCGAAGCCCATGCCGCCATCCTCGAACTTCGAGGCGATTCCAGGCATACCGCTCATCTCCTCGGCGATGGTTATCGCCTTCGGGTTAACCTCATGGATAAGTATGTTGGCAAGTGTGAGGTAGACAAGAGCGTTGGTATCCTGACCGCCGTCGTAGTAGTCGCCATAGCCGCCGAATGCCTTGCCGAGACCATGGTTGTAGTAGAGCATCGAGGTCACGCCGTCGAAGCGGAAACCGTCGAACTTGTACTCGTCGAGCCAGAATTTGCAGTTGGAGAGCAGGAAGTGGAGCACGCTGTTCTTGCCGTAGTCGAAGCAGAGCGAATCCCATGCCGGGTGCTCGCGGCGCGAGTCACCGTAGAAGTAGAGGTCATAGCTGCCGTCGAAGCGTCCCAGTCCCTCAAGCTCGTTCTTGACCGCATGGGAATGCACTATGTCCATGATGACGGAGATTCCCATCTCGTGGGCATCGTCGATGAGCTGTTTTAGCTCGTCGGGGGTACCGAAGCGCGACGAAGCGGCGTAGAAGTTGCTGACGTGGTAGCCGAACGAACCGTAGTAGGGATGTTCCTGGATAGCCATAAGCTGTATTGCGTTGTAGCCATCCTTGGCGATACGGGGCAGCACGTTACGGCGGAATTCGTCGTAGGTGCCGACACCCTCCTTGTTCTCGCCCATGCCGATGTGCGCCTCGTAGATGAGAAGCGGCTTGGTGTCGGGGGTGAATTTCTTTACCTTGAACTGATAGGGATGTTCCGGAGCGTAGACCTCGGCCGAGAAGATCTTGGTGTCGTTGTCCTGAACCACGCGGCGCGCGTAGGCGGGCAGACGTTCGCCGTCGCCACCATCCCAATATATATGGAGCTTGAAGAGGTCTCCGTTGTGGATTGAATCGGCCGGGAATTTACCCTCCCATGCTCCGTCGGGCAGACGTTTCAGCTCATAGCGCGGATCATCCTGCCAGTCGTTCATTGTGCCGATTATGTATATTTTCGTGGCGTTGGGCGCGAACTCGCGGAAAGTCCATTTACCCGATTTCTCACGATGCAGACCGAAGTAGTTGTATGCGTTTGCGAATTTCTTGAGGCTGCCGTCGGTGTTGGCGGTCAGTTCCTCCATTTTGCGGATTACATCCTGGTGACGTCCCTCGATGGCGGGAGCGTATGGCTCAAGCCAGGGGTCGTTGCGGAGGATAGCAAGTTTCTTTTCCATTATATCAGGGTTATATTTGATTTTCAGTTTTCGGTTTGCCGGATGATATTGTCATACCGCCCGGTTGTTCTCTTTTGGCACGTCGCTGTGCAGGCAGTGCCTGATTACGGCGCGCAGGGTATCGGAGTCCTTGCCCGACGATTTCAGCACTTCGAGCACTCCGGTTATGTAGTCATCTTTCGAGCGGAAGCCCAACATCTGGGCCACGCTGCTGTCGGGGAGCATCGGCTTGTGGTTGAACACACGGAGCACCCCCGGATAGTCATTGTCGCGCACCATGACGGCGAACTGCTCGCGGAGCGCGTTGTAGTGCTTGCGCGGCTGGAGCTTGACAATCAGACTGCGTATGTGGGTCTCCAGGGCTGTTATGCAGGTGAACCGCGCATCGATCTTGCACTCCACGTCGCGCTTCACCTTGTGGCGCACATGTTGCAGGGCCTGCTCCTCCGAGTGGCGTTTGAACATGCGCATCACCTCCCGCTCCACGCGCCTCATGATTTTAGCGCCGTCGCGGCCGCGCCGGTGTGCCATCAGTTTGATAACCCCCGGCAGCAGGAATATGTTCTCTATTTCCGCCACATCCGGCACCATTATCTGCTTGTTGCGCAGATAATCGACTTCCTGGTCCGTGCGGCGGTCGCGGTCTACGATTCCACAGCTGCTCAGGTGGTGCATGGATTTCTGGTCGTTGAATGAGCGTGTGGTCTCTATCACCTTGTTGCAGGAACCGAGCGGCCTGACTGTCATGTCGGGAAACACCAGGCTGTACAGACGCATGTCGATGGAGTGGCGCGCATCACCCTCGATAAAGAGCACCGGCCGGCGGCTGCCGGCAAATTCCACCATCATCTCCCCGCTGCTTGTCCCTGGGCTTACTATGTCGTAATCCCATGCCCGGCGTTCGGAGTCGAAGCTCTTTATCCAGATGCAGGTGTTGTGGGTGCGTGAGCTTACGAAGTCCTCGTCTACGGAGTTGTAGACAAAAGTGCAGTCCGGACGAAGTTCCTCGATGGCGTTCCACAGGTTACCCAATATGGTAGGATGTACGAACAGGGTGGGGGAGTCGATGAATATCACGGCATCCTTCATGGCGTAGAGCGTCGCGCCGAGATAGTACAGCACCGCTTTCTCACCCTGGCTCAGTGCATGGGTCGATATGAGGTCGTCGCCGCTGGCGGTCGAGAACATCAGGCTCCCCTTGTCGCGGGTTATCCGGTTGCCCGGAAACAATCTTTCCCAATGGCTCTTGATGGTGTCGAGCTTTGTGCGCTTGAATTTTACCTTGCCTCCGTGCCCGGCGGCATCGGCCTTCATCTCCAGCAGGCTTTCAAGTTCGTCGGCGAAGAGCATGTAGACAATCTTGTCAAGCTCGCTGACAGCGTCGGTGCGCATATAGCTCTGCTGACGAATCGATTCCCTGTACAGCCTGTCGATAGACCCCGGCATGGTCGATTCCTCTCTCTCCGGGTAGAAAGCCGAAAGGGCGTTGAGCACATATGCCCGGTCGCCGCAGAGGTTCATCATCTCCTCCATGAAGCGTGATTTTCCGGCACCGTTCGCACCGATCAGGGTTATCTGCCGGGAATCGCCGAGCCGGTCGGAAGAGACCTGACCGGTAGAGGGAGGAAGAATTATCGAACTCATATCAGCTGTTTTTTATGAGACTGGGCCTTGGCGGGGGTGACAAAGCACCATTTTATTTGTCACACTCACTTATTTCGGTAAATTTAGTAAATTTTTTTCTAACTTTGCATATCGATTCATATAAAAAAGATTAAATAGATATGTTTTCAGGAATAGTAGAGGAGGCTGCCCGTGTTGTGGCCTTGCGTAAGGATGGGGATAATCTTCATCTCGCGCTGTCATGTTCTTTTGCAGATGAACTCAGCATAGACCAGAGTGTGTCGCACAACGGTGTATGTCTCACCGTGGTCGCTCTTCCGGGCGACGGAACATATACCGTGACCGCCATCCGCGAGACTCTTGACCGCTCGAATCTCGGTCAGCTCCGCGAGGGTGACCTTGTGAATCTGGAGCGCAGCATGAAGATAGACGGTCGTCTCGACGGTCATATCGTACAGGGACATGTGGACCAGACGGCATGTTGCAAGGGTGTGACCGAGGCCGATGGCAGCTGGTATTATGATTTCGAGTACCGCGTGCCGCGCGAGCTTGCCCGCCGTGGTTACTTCACGGTCGACAAGGGTTCGGTGACAGTCAACGGTGTCAGCCTGACCGTATGTAATCCTGATTCGCGTCCTGACGCAGCTGATCCGGAAACTCTCGTCGGCACTTTCCAGGTGGCAATCATACCCTACACCCACGACCACACCAACTTCTGCGAGATTCGCGAAGGCTCGGTGGTGAACCTCGAATTCGACATCCTCGGCAAATACCTCGCCCGTCTCGCCTCGCTCTGATACTGATTGTCAGTTATAAAATAAGGCACCCCTCAGAACCGCACGGTTCTGAGGGGTGCCTTATTTGCCTCGGGGCATTATTTGCTGCCGCCGCCGTTGAGAATCCCTTTCAGCAGGTCAACGCCTTTTGAGACCGCGTCGCCTGAATTGGAATTTGTGTTTGTCGAACTCCCGTTTGTATTCGTGTTTGTGTCAGTATTTGTGCTTGATCCGCTGTTGCTCTTGGAGCCGCCTCCGAGTCCGTTGAGGAGCGTGCCGAGGGGGTTGCTGGAGCCGCCGGTTGTCGAGCCGCCCGAGAAATGGAAGCCGACGCAGAGGCCGTCGTACGATTCGAGAATGCTGCTTACGGTCTGTACAATCTGGATGCCGCTGAACTGAGCCACCGCCGAGAGAAGTTTCTTAAGCTTTGTGGCGTCGAACATCACATCCATAGAGCGCGAGGTCTTCTCGACATAGGTCGTAACGGTGGCGAGTTTCATGTTGAGTGCAGTGAAGTTGAACTCGAACACACCCGGCTGAGCACCAGAAGTCTGGGTGATGGTGCCGCTCAGTTTTATCTTGCCGCAGACAAGTGTGAACTTTCCGTCGGTTGTGATTGTGAGTTTCGCGTTGTTGAGTCCATACTTTTCATAATAGGGGGCGAGCTTCGTCTCGACAGCCGAAGCAGCTGCCACACCTCCCGCTTTCTGGAGAAAATTCTCGCTCTGGAAGCATACGGCCGGGCCGGTAGAAGTCCATTCTCCCTCCATGTCGGCGATGGTGATGTTGGAACTTGAGAAGATACCCTCTATGGCGTTGCCGATCGTATTGCCGAGTCCGCCGCCGAGAAGATCCCCTAATCCCTGCGAGTTAGCCGTATTGATGCCGAAAATGGTCAAAAATGCCGCTAAAAATGCTAATTTTCTAATTTTCATTTTAAAATATTGGTTAAATTGACGCAATTGTGATTTTATTGAGTGTCCGATGCACGCTTGTCGGTTAAAAAATATTAACTTTGTATGCCGATAAGGATTAAACCGGACTCACAGGATAATCTTATTCAGTATTTCCAGTTCTATTTCTATGCTGTCGGCAATTCCGGTAGCTTGAAAATCTGAACTGCTACTTGGAGTTTAGAGTGTGGAATCAACACTCTTATGTAAGATAACAATTTTAATTGCCAGTTTAATCAGACCATATAATTATTTTTTCGGATTAGACTTGACTCGTGTACGTGCTTACAACGGCCGCGCAACATACAACTTTAGAAATAGTAATTTAAACAACATAACAATGAAGAACTTTAGCAAAGGATTGTTCCTGCTTGCTGCCGCAGCTTCGACAGGACTCGTGTCGTGTAGCGACGAGAGCCCGTGGAGAGGTTCGGATTCGGAAGGTGGAATCAATCTTGAATTTTCTTCCGACGCACGTGTGATGCGTCAGACAAGGGCGGACGACTCGGTGAGTCCCGTCGTGCCCGACGGCAACCAGTTTGCCGTGAATCTGTCGAAGTCCGACGGCTCTTATTCAAAGAATTGGAGCAGTGTCGAGGCTTTTAACCGCGAGACATCATTCCCGATGGGTGACTATACGCTGACCGCCTCCTATGGAAGCATAGACGAGGAGGGTTTTACAAATCCTTATTACATGGGTCAGACGGATGTTCACGTATCTCCGGGTGCGGTGACTGATGCCCGCGTTGTTGCAACTCTTGCCAATGCTATGGTATCGATCCGTTACACAGACGCTTTCCGCGAGAATTTCTCCGCCTACAGCACCTCTATCCAGACCGAGGGACACCAGTGGGTTGTCTTCGCCCAGGATGAGACACGTCCGGCATACGTGGCACCTTCTGATGTGAAACTCGACCTCACACTCACCAACCATGAGGGCAAGGTGGTACATATCGAGCCGGCCTCGTTCGTGGCTATCGCACGTCATCATTATGTGGTGACAATCGGTGTAGCACCCGGCAGCGAGAGCGGCGACCTCGTGCTCGACATCCAGTTTGACGATGATGTCGTGGCCGAGACTGTCAATGTCTCTCTTGGCGATGACCTCTTCAATGCTCCCGCTCCGGTGGTCAAGACCAAGGGTTTCGACTCCGGCACCGCGCTTGAGGCTTTCGAGTATGCCGCTTTCAAGAATCAGGCTCAGTTTGACGTGGTTGCATTCGGCGGTCTCAAATCGGCTACGCTCAACGTGATCAGCAGCAACGGCTATGTGCCTTCGTTCGGCCGCAGCGTGCAGCTTGTCAACGCCGATGCCAATACGCAGGCTCAGCTTACAGCCGCCGGAATCGACTGTGCCGGCTTCTTCCGCAATGTTGACAAGATGGGTGTGGTTGACCTCCGTAATTTTGTGGCACAGCTTCCTTCGGGCAACTATACCATCGAACTTCAGGTTGTCGATGCCATGACCCGCACCACCGAGCCTGTCGGTATGTCGGTCAACATCACTCCTGTTGAACTTGAGGTTTCTTCAGCCGTCAAGCCGGCTTTCCTTGCGACAGAGGTGAGCATGGATGTGGCTACCAACTGCGCCGATATCAGGGATGAGATTACATTCAAGGCTCCCGATGCCAACAACCAGCTTGTAGACGCCACAATCAAGAGCGTGACAGCCCTCTCGGGTGCTTCGGGTAAGGCCACACGTGCCGACCTTCCTTACAAGTACCGCTACGTGATTGAGGTTGCCAAGATAACACGTACCACAATGAATGTGGAGACAACTCTCGGCAAGCGCACCTTCAAGACTGCCGTCACCGTCGCCGACCCTGACTTTACTGTGACGCCCGACGCGTTTGCCCGCAAGGTGGTGTTCAAGATTGAGTCAGACTCCGAGGAGGCCAACGAGTACATTTGCGATAACCTGGTGTTCTATAACGGCGAGACTCCCGTTCCGACATCCAACATCTCGCATACAGGTGAGGGTTTCATCACCATCACCGGTCTTCAGCCTTCCACAACCTATTCAGGCATGAACTGCCGTCTCGATTCCTACCGCAAGGACATCGCCGAATTCACTACCGAGGCGGAGACGCAGCTCCCCAACAATACATTCTCGGAACTTGGACAGCAGTACAAGTTTGACAAGATTCAGTGTGGCGGACAATGGAATGTGCCCGGTTCATCTTGGTATGTGTACACTAACTATTCCAATATAAACCGTTACGCTCCCGCTTCGTGGGCGACATTGAATGACCTGACATGCTATTCCGGCACTAATCCGAAGAATACATGGTTCGTCGTTCCTTCTACATTTGTCGAGAATGGATCAGTCACCGTACGTACCGTAGGTTACAACCACAATGGCACGGTTCCTGCACAGAGCGCGGCGACCGGCAAGTATTACTGTACAAATTCTCCCTCTGCAAGCGACCTTTCAGTTTCGGCCGGAGAGCTGTTCCTCGGTTCATATTCATTCAACGGCTCAGCCAGCAGAACTGATGGTGTGGCATTTGCATCGCGTCCCTCGACACTTACTTTCAACTACACTTATACTTCTCTCAACAATGAGAAGGGTGAGGTTTATGTAAAGGTATATGCTGCTGACGGTACCCTTCTGGCACAGAAAACCGAAACGCTTGATGCGGCAGCCTCGACTACCTCGCATACGTTGGCATTACCCTCATATCCTTTTGGTAAGAAGGGCGCGAAGATTTGTGTTGATTTCAAGTCTTCTAATGCTTCAAATCCTGCAATCACTATCCCTACCGGCTCAGACCTCAATGAAGGTATAAGCTACAAACTCGGTACTAAAGAGTATTATGTAGGTGGAAGTTCAAGTGTCGCTAACGCACACAAGACCTTCGCGAAGGGTTCCGAACTTGTCATTTCCAACGTCCAGCTCGGATATGACGCTGTCTCTACCCGTGCCAAAGCTGCCAAAAGAAGATAAACCTAAATCCTGAAACAGTAATGAAAAAATCATATATATTACCGATTCTCGCCGCCGGCCTTCTGTTTACCGGCTGCTCGAAGGAGAATCCTTTCGGTGGCGACAGCTCGTCGGAGGGTCAGGTGCTTAAATCCGCCCTCGCCGTCACTCTCAATACTGACGAGACAATCCGCCAGCAGAAAGCTACCCGTGGCGATGTGAATCTGAATGATTTCACGGTGGTCTTTACCAAGGGAGGAGCACCTGTTGCCAAGTATAAATATTCCGAGATGCCCGAGGTGGTGACTCTCCCTGCGGGTGAGTACACTTGCAGCGCGACATACGGTGAGAACCGTGTGGCCGAATGGGAGTCTCCCTATTATCTCGGTCAGTCCGAGACTTTCTCGGTTGAACCGATGGAGATAACAAGCTACATCGACCCGATCGAGTGCAAGCTGGAGAATGTGAAGGTGACTGTCACTTTCGACCCTGTTCTCGTGTCGCGCATGTCGCCCGATTCATATGTCGAGGTGAAGGTCGGTGCCAACGAGGGTCTGAAGTACACCACTGCCGAGGCAACTTCTGAAAAGGCGGGATACTTCCTCCACACTGCCGAGACTACGCTTGTGGCTACTTTCTATGGCCAGATAGATGGCTCAACTACTGTTGAGACCAAATCTTACAAGGACATACAGCGCGGATGCCACTATAAGCTGAACTTCAAGCTGCATGCCGGGGGCGAGGGTGACGGTACAGGCGATGCCAACGGTGAGGTTGTGCTCGATGCAACGGTCACTACTGTCGATGTGGAGCGTAATGTTACTGTGGATGATGATCCGATGGATCCCGAATGGTCAGAGCATCCCGGACATGGCGGCCAGGATCCCGAACCTCCGGGCCCCGGTCCCGAGGATCCCAAGGGTGAGGCTCCGACTATCACTGCCGAGGCTCCGGTAAATCTGGATATTGTCAATGACGGTCCATCTCTGACTTCATGTGTGCTCAATGTACACAGCTCTTCAGCCGACGGATTTACTGAGTTTATCTGTGATATAGATTCTCCGAAACTTGATGAAGAGGAACTGAGCGGTATGGGTCTTTCAACGCATATGGATCTTGTTAATCCGGGTAATCTTGTCGATGGACTTGGTGGACTTGGATTGCCATATAACGTCGGTGGTAAGACCGATGTCAAGTTCGATATCAGTCAGTTCGTCGGTCTGCTCGGAATGCTCGGGGAGGGTGAGCACCATTTCATCATCACTGTCACCGATGCCAACGGTACAACTTCAAAAACACTCAAGATTAAATTTTAACCGGCAACAGCTATGAAAAGGATTAATAAATTCATGACCCGCTCGGCTGTTGCATTGGCTGCTGCGGCTCTGCTTCCCTCCTGTGCGATGGAGGCCCCGTTCGGCGACGGTGGCGAGGGAAACCTCACTGTCTCGACCGAAATCAAGGGTGAGGTTATCAAGAATACACGTGCCATCAGCTCCGAGGAGATGACTAAGCTCCGCGAGAACTGTATAATATGGATCTCAAATTCGAAGGGGCTCATCAAGCGCTACAAGGGCGTTGACAATATCCCGGAGAATATAAAGATGAAGGTCGGTCATTACACAGCCGATGCCTGGAGCGGTGACTCTGTGTCGGCTTCGTACGACAAGAAGTTCTACCGTGCCGTCCAGGAGTTTGATGTTCAGCAGGGACAGAACTCGCTCACGGTGCTCTGCAAGATTGCCAACGTGGTTGTGAGCATCGATCCCGCGTCGCTCGACGTCAATCTCTCTGACATGAAGGTGACTTTCTCCACTTCGGTAGCTTCTCTTGAGTTTACTGAGGATAACATCGCCTCGGCCAAGGGCTATTTCATGATGCCTTCTGCCGACGAGACTACCGTAAGTTACAAGATTGAGGGTACTGCCTCAGACGGCTCTGCATATCTGAAGGAGGGTAAGATTGAGAATGTGCAGCGTGCCCATGAGTACTGCATGAAGATAACTGCCGACGAGACCCCCGTCACCGAGGGTGGAGCGCTTATCCGCATCACAATCGCCGACATTCCCATCATCGAGGATGACATCGAGATTTTCCCTTCACCCAATGCTCGTGGTGTAGGCTACAATATCGAGGAGCAGGTTGTGTCGGTTGACCGCAGTTTCTCTGACACACGTGTGTATATCCGTGGTTATTTCGGCCTCAGCTCGGTTATCATGAATTTCAGCGACAATTTCGCCGGAATGACAAGCGGCCAGAATATCCTGACAAATTCGGTCATAACTGACCTTGCTTCGAAGGGTATCCGCGTTGAGCGTCAGGAGTCGTCCGATGCCGCGAATGTCGATGGCGGTCAGGTGAAGGTTGACGAGGTTTATGTCACATTCTCCAAGGAGTTCCTTGACGCTCTCCCCGCAAGCAGCGAGGAATACGTAATCTCGTTCGAGTCAACCGACGTGCGCAATCAGGTCGGCACCGGCTCGCTCCGCATAGCCAACAGCGAGGATGCAGTGGAGCATATGGCTCCGGTTGGTGTCGCTCCTGCTCCAAATCCGCAGACTGACCCGATGGCGGTGCTCGCCACTTCGGCCACTTTGACAGGTTATGTGTATAGTGCTGATGCTGCCAACTTCGGTATCCGTTACCGTGAGGAGGGTGCGCTGACATGGTCGGAGGCATATCCTTCATCGGCACAGGGTGCAGCGGCGCGTCGTGCAGCCCGCCGCAATGCCGCCACACGTGGTGAGACCGCATCTTTCCAGGTGCAGCTGAAGAATCTGAAACCCGGCACAACTTATGAGTATAAGTCTTTCTGCCACGGTTATGACAGTGCCGACATTCAGAAGTTTACCACCGAGGGAGTATTTGTTATTGACAATGCCTCTTTCGAGAACTGGAGTACTTATTCGGCAAGCACTCTTCTTGGAACTAAGACCGTGATACTGCCCGGTGCGGGTGGTGACAAGGTGGCTTCTTTCTGGGGTTCCGGAAATGAGGGTGGTGCTACCGCCAATAAGGTTCTGACCGATAAATCTACCGATATGGTTCATTCCGGTCAGTACAGTGCTCGACTTGCTTCAGCAAGTGCCCTCGGTATCATTGCCGCAGGCAATATCTTTGCCGGATACTACGTAGAGACTGACGGTACAAACGGTGTGTTGAAGTTAGGCCGTGAGTACAATGGTTCTCACCCGACCAAGGTACGTGTGTACGCCAACTATCGTCCGGGTGGCAGTGTGACAATCAAGGGCGGCAATGAAAGTCTTGTCGATATAGTTAAGGGTGGAACTGACCAGGGTCAGATCTATATCGCGCTGACTGACGAGCCTATCGACATCCGTACCAATCCGGATAATCAGAAGCTTTTCTCAACTGAGGATTCACATGTGCTTGCCTATGGTCAGGTGACATGGTCGGAGGCTTTCGGTCCCGACGGTTCGTTGCAGATGCTTGAGATTCCCTTCGAGTATTTCGAGCGTGCCAAGACCACACCGGCTACTCATCTTGTAATTGTGGCCTGTGCGTCGAAGTTCGGTGATTTCTTCGCGGGTAGTGCAAGCAGTGTGTTGTATCTCGACGATTTCGAGTTAGTCTATGAGTAAATCATTTGGATTATCAATAGCTTTTTCAGTCATGACTCTGGGCGCTTCGTGCGCCTGGAGTCAGGCTGTTTATATCGACCAGCCTGCCCCGGCTGAGTGCTCGTTGCCTATCGAGACAACGCAAGTGTCGTCGGTTGAACGTGTTGACACGCTTCATATCACTCCGGCAATGATCGATTCAATTCATGCCGCGAATAAGGTGCTCCCTTTCGAACGCGATATAGAGTCGAATGTGTTTGTGCCGAAAGGGCAGTGGATTACCGGTGTGTCTTTCTCTTACACGCAGTCGAACCAGAATGATTACCGTTTTCTGATTCTGGAGGGTATTTCGGCCGATACTTATACCTTCAAGGTTACGCCGATGCTCGGTTATGCTTTCCGCGACGATATGGCTCTCGGTCTCAAGTTTGCCTATGCGCGTTCGCTTGCCAAACTGGAGAATCTGGACCTGGTGCTCGATTCTGAGTCGAGCATGAATCTTGACCATATCTATTCGCTGGCACATAATTATTATGCCACGGCTTTCTTCCGCAATTATTTCTCTTTGGGAAATTCGCGCCGTTTCGGTTTCTTCAATGAGATTCAGTTGCAGCTCGGCGGCGGACAGTCGAAATTCACCAAGGGTATAAGCGATGACCTTACGGGTACGTATGAGACCAACTTCTCTCTCGACATCGGTATCGTGCCGGGTCTGATGGTGTTCCTGTCGAACTGGTCGGCTATGGAGGTCAATGTCGGTGTGCTCGGTTTCAGTTACCACACCACCCATTCCATCAAGGATCAGGTGTATCATTCGCGCAGACATTCCAAGTCGGCCAATTTCCGTATAAATCTTTTCAGTATAACCTTCGGTACAACTTTCTATCTGTGATGAAACTAAGGAAATTACTTTTGTATCTTCTTCCGGTCGTTGCCTCTTTTACGGCTGCTGCCGGCGACTCCATACCGGAGCGGAATGTTGTGCCCGACGGCAAGTATATTTTTGTGCCCGATTCGCTTCAGGATGATGTGATCCGTCTGCTTGACGGTCACTCCAAGGTTGTTGATGACCTTAACCGTCTTGATCCGGATGAGATGACTGTGCATAGAGGTGATACGGTGCCGATGGTGCTCCGCTCCATCAATCTCGGTCGTTATGACAGAGGTCTCTCGAATTTCCTATATATTCCGAAAGGTGTGTGGGCCATTGGTCTTACTGCCTCTTACGGCGAGATTGGTACGAGCGACCTGGAGGTGATGGGTCTTCTGACCGACATCGACATCCGTGCCCATATGTTCTCGATCAAACCTTACCTGCAATATTTTATACGTAACAATATGGCGGTCGGTCTGAAGTTCGGATATTATAATGCACGGGGAAATGTTGATTCTTTCAGTGCCGACTTTGAGGGGATTGGTTTTGATTTGAGCGATATAATGTACCGCTCGGAATCCTATTCGGCGGCATTCACATTCAGCCAGTACATAGGTTTGTCGCGTCGCGGCCGGTTCGGAGTGTTCAATGAGGTCGAGCTGTCGTTCCAGTCCGGCAACTCGGAATTCCGCCGTCCACTCAACGGAGAGCCGGCTGTAACCCATACTACTTCGATGGAGACTCAGCTGAATTTCTCGCCCGGTATCCAGGTGTTCATCATGAAGAATGTGGCGTTTCATGTGTCGTTCGGTGTGTTTGGTTTCTATTTCAAGAATGAGAAACAGCGCGAGAATGATGAGCCTGCCGGAAACCGTTTCTCTTCGGGAGCCAATTTCCGTTTCAATATCTTCAATATCAACTTCGGCATCGCCGTCAATCTGTAATCATGGCTTTTTTCTCCAAAGGATATAAACTTCTACTCCCCGCTCTTCTTGTGGGGGTGACTCTCTTCCTGCAGTGCTGCATCAAGAATGACCTTCCTTATCCGCGGATACCGCAGATGATTCTCGCTCTCTCGGCCGAGGGTCAGACAAAGGAGGCTTATATTGACTCGCTCGCATTCGAGGTCAATGTCTATCTTGATGAGACTGTGGATATCGAGCAGGTGCGTTTCACTGAGTTCCGTGTCTCGGAAGGTGCGACTGCCGATCCGGATCTCCTTGACGGTACTTATAACATGAGTACTCCGCTTTATGTGAATGTATCTCTCTATCAGGATTACTCTTGGGAAATCATTGCCCATCAGGATATCGAGCGTTATTTTGATGTTGCCGGTGAGATTGGTACGAGTACGATCGACCCTGTAGGTCATCGTGTGATAGTGAACATGCCTCTCGGCACCGACCTTTCAAAACTCACTTTACAGCGTGTCAAGCTCGGTCCGGCAGGTATCTCTACTATGTCTCCCGATCTGAAGCCGGGTCTCATCGACCTTTTGTATCCCATGAAGGTAGATGTGACGTGTCATGACCGCACGGAAACATGGACTATCTACGCCCAGCTTACGGAGACCGTTGTCAATACCACGCAGGTCGATGCCTGGTCGCAGGTAATCTGGGCTTACGGAGCATGTCCGGCCGATGCCAAGGGAGGATTCGAATATCGTCTTGCTTCGGAAATCGACTGGAAACCGGTGCCGTCGGAATATGTCACACAGACGCAGGGCAATTTCTCTTGCTATATCCCGCATCTCGAACCTGACACTGAATATGCGGTGCGTGCCATAGCCGGTGAGGACACCGGAAATGAAGTCCGTGTAACGACACAGCCAACAGCAGATATTCCCGATGGAGATTTCGAACAGTGGTGTCAGACTACGACAACTCTCGGAAAGCTCATGTGGTGTCCCTGGGCCGATGGGGGTGAGCGTTTCTGGGATACCGGCAATGGCGGTTCAATTACAATGGATGTGAATCTTACAACTCCGACTGACCATACAGTCACCGGGGCTGGTAAGGCCGCAAAGTGTGAGACGAAGTTTGTCGGATTAGGAGCCGCGGTCGGCAAGCTTGGCTCCGGTTCGATTTTTACCGGTGATTATCTGCGCACTGAAGGTACGAACGGTGTGCTTGGCTTTGGCCGTCGTTGGGAATTGCGTCCAACCAAACTGCGTGGTTATTATCAATATTCAGCAGTGGACATCTCTCATGTCTCCACAGAGTTTCAGTCTTTAAAGGGACAGCCCGATACCTGTCATATCTATGTGGCGCTCACGGATTGGACCGCTCCATACGAGATTCGTACCAAACCTTCCGACCGTCAGCTCTTCGACAAGAACGCAGATTATGTAATCGCATACGGCGAATTGGTCTATAGTGGAAAGATGTCAGCTTACGAGCCTTTCGAGATAAAGCTCAACTACCGTGACACCTCGCGGATACCGAGCTATTTGCAGATTACATGTTCGGCTTCGAAGTATGGCGACTATTTCACCGGCGGCAGTGGATCGGTTCTCTATGTTGACCAATTCTCATTTGATTACGACTATTGATATGAAAAGATTCATCACGATTCTCGTACTTCTCGTTTCGACCTGTGCCATCCCTTTCCAGGGTTTGGCACAGGTCGAACCGCAACCGTTCAAACGTACCGCAGCCCAGAAGGGTGTCAAAACCTCGACTGATGTCATTGCCTTGGCTCTCCCCGCCTCGGCGCTTGTCGGGACTCTTGTCATGAAGGACTGGAAGGGATTGCTGCAGGGTGTGGAGACGGCTGCTGCGACGGCTGCTGCGACTTATATTCTTAAATATACAGTCAAGGAGCGTCGTCCTGATGGTTCCGACCTGCACTCTTTCCCCTCAGGGCATACCGCAGTCACATTTGCGACTGCCGCATATCTCCAGCGTAGGTATGGCTGGGCATACGGAGGCCCGGCATATGCCTTGGCCTGCTACGTGGGGTGGGGGAGATGCTTCTCGAAAAAACACTATTGGTACGATGTGCTTGCAGGAGCGGCCATAGGTGCCGGCAGTGCGTATATCTTCACCCGTCCATTCGCCAAGAAACACAACCTCCAGATTTTACCTGTTTCCGACGGTACCAACATCGGTGTCTATGCCTCCTTCGAATTTTAGCAACCTCGAAACTCTGACTTAGTACCTAATTTATGTCATATATTCAAAAGCGTATTCGCGCCTTTAAATACGCCTTCATGGGAATTGGTCGCCTCTTCTCAGGCGAGGCCCACGCCAAAATACACCTTGTCGCGGCCATATGCGTGATAGCGGCGGGTTTTATATTCCATATATCGCGATGGGAATGGTGTGCAGTCATTCTCTGCATAGGCGGAGTATTTATGGCCGAAGCCTTCAATACGGCAATCGAGAAACTCGCCGACCGAATAACCAAAGACCGCGATCCCCTAATAGGTGCAGCCAAAGATGTGGCGGCCGGAGCCGTTCTCCTCTTCGTCCTCGCCTCAATCGCCACCGGCCTCATCGTTTTCCTTCCCTACCTGTTGTAGCACAATCCCCACCAACCCCTTTCCAGCCCGCCGCGCCCACCGCCCGGCGGGCTGCGTCATTTCCACCGCCCCATGTCGTGTGCCCGCGCCCACCG
>OFFO01000188.1_pt1 | contig 58865 bp, 47 predicted proteins | sample 1521441 | NCBI WGS metagenome assembly OFFO01 (sample SAMEA3504097, study PRJEB24116) | mouse gut metagenome | biome: mouse gut; feature: mouse-associated habitat; material: faeces | place: Denmark | collected 2011
CTACATGATGTAGGGCTGCTCCCCGGAGCAGCCGATAGCGAGGTTGATTATTAGCTGTTTGGCGGCTGCACCGGGGTGCAGCCCTACATCATGACGGGTAATATTTACTATATTTTGTAAGTTTTGCACCATCCGATGCCGCAGGCATCATCTATATGATTAACCCGGTCATGGCGCGAAAGCGCCTTGGCCGGGACGAGACGCATCATGCTGCGTGGTGTTGCCGCAGGCATCATCAATCCCCTCATGCTTCGCCCATAGATGCAAAAAAAGAATGGCGTGTTTTTCAACACGCCATTCCCCGTTTTAAACAAATACTACCGGTAACAATTGTTCTCTATTTGAACTCTTGCACTACTTTGTCCAAACTATTTAGATAACCTATATGTATGTGCTTGTCAGAACTTTTTGTTCAAGGGAACTGCAACCTTGCCGGTGATTGTACCCCACTTGTGCTCGATGGTCACGGGAACCATGAGGAAGCGGTTGTCCTGGAGAGCGGCACCACGGTTCACGAAGGTGAGGTCACCTGTTGTGGTATCAACGTTGGCCGACATGTTCAGGCTTTCGAGGCTTACAGCATTGCTGCCGTTTGCATCAGTTGCAAGCATTACGTTGCTGCCGAACTCGGGATCTTCAACTACGTAGTAGTCCCAAAGTTTCTGAGTCAGTTTGCCGTCATTGGTATGGGCAACTTCGTGTCCGTAAGCATCGGTGAGTGTCAGATTGTCGCTCAGGTTGATGGTTTGCGGGGTTGAGTCGTCGGTGATACCCTTGGCAAGCGTAGTGTTGAGGTACAGCGGGTAAACCACGCGGAGGTAAGAAGTACCGAATACTACGTTGTTGACAGCGAGACCATTGATGTAAGCACTCCAGTCGAGGACTACGTCCTTACCTGCTACCACCTTGCCGCCTTCCACTTTCGCACCGGCTGCTACGAGAGCCTTACCGCTGGCGTTGTTGGCGATGTTATAAGTGATGTCATTAAGGTTGGCCTGGTTGGCTGAAGTAATCGTATGGTGGCCGTAACCTGACTGGAAGGCGAGTGCCTCACCCTGGTAGCTGCTCTTGTTGCGGTAATCTACATCGTAGGTAGCGCATGACAGGAGATTCTTGGCGTAGGGTTTGATGCGGCCCTGGAGTATGTTGGTAGAGTATTCGGCTGTTGCACCTGCGATATCCTCAAACGGAGTCGGGTAAACAAGCATTACCTCATTCTGCCACTTGATCGGGTCGGTAGAGCCGAGAACCGGCTTGAGTGATTCGGGAGCCGTAACAACACCCTTGAGGTTGATGATGATAGTCGGGTTGATACCTGTTTCGTCAACAAACTTCACGGTTACAGTGAATGTCTTGGACTTGCCGAGGTCGATATGGCCGATATGCTCGTTAGTGCCGGTCCAGTTGATTACGGTATTGGCTGCCACACCACCGTCGTTCAGGATGTAGACATTTACATTTTCGCCGCTGTTGTAATCGCAGTCAACGATCTGTACATTCTCTTTCTTGTAGATCTTCATGAAGTCATCCTGCGACATACCTGCGCCGCCGTTGAGGTTCTTCATTACGAGATCAACCATCTGAGTCCAGCTCATGTTCCAGTTGAAGCCGTCGCAATCAAGATCTGCATCGAATTCGGGAACGTCAACTACCACCGGTTCTACTTTCTTCTTCACGAATGCAACTTTGAAGTATACCTGCTCTACAATGTTCTTGTTGGTGACATCAACAAGAGTAGCCGCGATGATAGGCTGCTTGTCGATAATGGCCTGATTGCCTGTTTCACCTGTGGGAAGCACAGGAGTAAGGATATTGCCTTCAACCTTTGCATAACGCTGCTGGTCTGTCATATCGTGGTTGCCTGCGGTATAAGCTGCGCCGGCTTTGTGGAAGTAGACATCAAAGCCGTACTTACGGAGTTGCTCGTAAGTCATTGCGTTGTGTTTGTTGGCGCTGAATGCACATGGCTGTACTAATGTCTCGAGGTCAAGAGTCTTGTCATACTGCAGTTCGTATGCGATATGGGTATTCATTGCAGTCGCATAGATAGCGGTAGAGTCGTTGAAGTTAACGGGTATGTCAGATGCAACCAGCTTGCTCTTGTCAAGTTCCGGACGGAAGTAAACTTCATTCAGGCGGGTATACTCGGAGTATACGTTAGCCTCTTTCTCACCCTGCTCGGTAAAGAGATGTTTCTGTGCGATAGGCACTTTGAGAGAAACGATGTTTATCTTGTTGCCTGCGAGGTTGAGAGTCTTGGTGTTTGACTTGCCGGCTTTCACTGTAAGCACGCCACTCTCGATTGAAGCGGAAGACACATTGATAAGGTCGTTTTCTACTTCGGCTGCACGGGCAGTGGCTACGCGTGACACGAATGCAAGACCTCCCTTGTTGATATCGCCTTCACCTATTGTGGCAGGGTTGAGGCGATACTGTACCTCGGTCTCGTTGTTTGAAACGATGACGGCAGGTCTGGTCGAGGGCACCCAGTCGCCGCCCTTCTTCATTGCGGGGACATATTGAGCCGATACGAACTCGATGGTAGGTATACCGTCGATATAGAGGTCGGGCATAAGGGTTACGCTCGTCAGACGTGAGCTGATTACACCGGCGATGGTATTGATAGCGTTAGCCACCTCGGTAGTAATTTTGGCGCTGAGGTCGGTAAGTTTAGTGTTAACCGAAGCAAGCTCGGTATTGATTGAAGCTATGGCGCTGGTGTTGGTAGCCACCGATGCAGTCAGTGTGCTTACCGAGCCCTGAAGCTCCTTGAGGTCTGAAGTAAGAGTCTCGATATTGCCCTTTACGGTGCTCAGTTCGGTCGACAGACCGGCTACTGTACCTTCGAGAGTCGACATCTTGCCTTCAATCAGGGTCTTGAACGACTCGAGAGCGGCGAGCTGTACGTTCACTGCCTCAAGTGCCTTGTTTGAAGCTGCGATCTGGTCGGCAAGGTCTTTCTGCAGGGTTGCTACTTCACTGATTATTTTCTCTACGTCAAGCGCTTTGAGCTGTGCCTCAACACCCTCGATGCGGCCGAGAAGTGCGGCGATGTCCTTGGCGTTTGTCTCGATAGCCGATGAATTGGCGCTGATAAGTTTCTGCAAAGCCTCGGCCTGTGCTTTGATTTCAGCGAGAGCGTCAGCCTTTGCCTGAGCTGCTGCCTGCTTGGCCAGCTCTGCCTGAGCTGCTGCTGCCTGTGCCTCGGCGAGTGCCTTGTCGCCCTTCTGGGCTGCCTCGGCTGCTGCCTTGATGGCGGCGTCGGCATTTGCGGCTGCATTTGCAGCTGCGGTTTTGTTTGCGTCAATCGCTTCGCTGAGTTTGGCGATTTGCGATGTCAGATCATTGGTTGTCTGGTCAAGCCTGTCGATATCATCATCGTTGTCCGAGCAACTTGTGAATCCGATTGGCATTGATACAGTCAACAATGAAAGAAGCGCAAGATTCAAAAAACGTTTTTTTATAATTAACTTTTTTAATTAAAAAAATATTGGATTTTAAAAATGTTTCCGTTGTTCATTATTTGTATATTATGCATTATTAATGTTATGAGTTGGAATTTAATGTGGTTTTATTTGTAAATTTGCATTAGTATGAACAATTTGATTGCAAATATCAAACATATTTTTGATAAAACCAAATATTTGCATGATTTTTTTGAAAAATATTTATGGAAATTAATGACCGAATTAATCAAATTATTGAGCATGAACATCTTTCTGTGGCCGCTTTTGCAAGGAAAATTGGCATTGGAGACCAGACGGTAAGGTCTGTTTGTGTTTTACGGCGAAATAAACCCGGATTTGAATTTTTATCAAATCTCATTCAAACATTTGAGTGGCTCGACCCGAAATGGCTGCTGACGGGCGAAGGGTCTATGGTGAGAAAAAATTGCGATGCGGCCGAACCCCGTTCCGGAAATTCCCTTATTGAACTTATAGAATATCTGCGGGAAAAAGACCGCCGCATAGAGCAGCTTATCGAAAAAAATACAGAATTGAAACTAAAATGGGAAATATATTCAGGCAGAACGCAATCCTGAACGGCATATACATAATTTGAGTGTAATTCAAAACAAAAAAGGCGGCATCACGCCGCCTGTATGACTTGCCGGCCACACTCGCCATGAGCAGAGCCGGTCAATGGTATCACATACTTGGGTCCGGATTATTCGGCACAAAAAGCCAGAACAGTATATATGCCGGAATTCCGACGCCGCAAACGCCGAGCACAAACGATACAATTCTTATTATCACAGGGTCGATATGAAAATATTCCCCGAGCCCCCCGCATACTCCCGCTATGAGCCGGTTGGTATTCGATCGATATAATCTTTTCATTTTCTATTACGATTTGTTCGTAAATATAACATCGACCAAGGCAATCATGTTCTCCCGTTCCACCATATTTATTCCACCCATGACACGCCGCATCATCATGTAGGGCTGCACCCCGGTGCAGCCGCCAATTAATGTATATTCACTCCATCCCACATTTCCGATAAAACCCGGGCAAATTCGGTCACTTATACAGATACCGCTTTATCGACTGCTTCGGAGTCTTTTCAAACGGCTCCTCCCTCAGCTCTATCGACGCGACTTTCGAATACCCCGGAAGTTCACGGTTGAGCGTCGTGAGATTATAGTCCATCAGCTTGTCGATTTTCTCTTTCGGCAACTGGGCGCGACGCGCGGCCTCCTCGTCGGGATACACGATAGCCACAAGTCGGCCGTCGCGCTCCACCACTATGCTTTCGGCCACAAACGGCAGGTGGTTCAGCTTGCTCTCTATCTCCTCCGGATATATGTTCTGGCCGCTCGGGCCGAGTATCATGCTCTTGTCGCGACCTTTTATAAACAGGTAGCCATCGTTGTCGAGTATACAGATGTCACCCGTATTCATCCATCCGTCCTTGAACACCGCCTCCGTGGCCTCTTCATTTTTATAATAACCTTTCATCACGTTGTCACCCTTTACCCACAGCACTCCGGGCGTCGTCGCCGGGTCAGGCGAATCAACCTTTGCCTGCATTCTGTCCACCACGAGGCCGCACGACCCCGGTTTCTGCCTGTCCCAGAAGCAATAGCTTATCAGCGGAGCGCATTCCGTCATGCCATAGCCCACCGTGTACGGGAACTTTATCCTCAGCAGGAAATGCTCCACGGCAGGAGCGAGCGCCGCCCCGCCTACCACCAACTGGTGCAGATTTCCGCCGAAAGCGTCAATCATCTTTGCACTGACCTTCCTGTATATTATGTCATTTAGCACCGGAATATGCGTCAGAACCCTCATCAGCGGCTTGCGGAGAGCGGGGAATATCTTGTTGACCACAATTTTCTCAATCACGAGCGGCACGGTCACCACAAGTTTAGGCTTGATTTGTGCAAAAGCGTCGAGCAGTATCTTCGGCGACGGCACACGTCCGAGAAATGTGATATGGCACCCCTTGAGCAACGGGAATATCAGCTCCACCAACAGGCCGAACATGTGCGCCAGCGGAAGCATCGACACCATCCCGTCACCCGGCTCGAAAAACGGAATATTGTCCGTGGCATACCGTGCGTTGCTCCACAGGTTGCCGTAGCTTATCATCACCCCCTTCGACATTCCCGTCGACCCCGACGTATAGTTGATTACCGCAAGGTCATCTTTCGTATCGCGGAAATAATCACGGTCAAAATTTCCGGCATCGATACCGTCGGGATAATCCATGGCAACAAGCCGGTCAAGCTCGTCGTATGCCGTCTTCACCGATGTTGACCGTGACAGCCGCAGCCGTCCCGTCTCGATATCGAAAAATCCCTCCACATCGGGCATCTGCGACACATCGAGTCCTTTCCATATCGCAGGGTCCACGAAAAGCATCCGGGCATCGGAATGTGTCACTAAGTGCTGTATGCTGTCATGCCTGAACTCATTGAGTATCGGCACCGACACGGCTCCGTAAGTCAGGACCGACAGGAACGCCACCGCCCAGTGCGACGAGTTTTTGGCGCACAATGCAATTTTATCGCCGCGTTTAATCCCGGCGTGACGGAACATCACATGCATGCGCGCTATGCGGTCCGTAAGCTCCGCATAACTCATTGTCTCACCGTTGAGATCTGACAGTGCGTCTACATTCTGATTGCGGCGGAACGACGCCGCCATATCCATCACCAATGATTGTGTCATATATGTGTTCAATATATATTTCGTTATTTTCATTAACGCGACGCACCGCGGTTTTGTTTGTGCCACACGCGAAGCGCCCACATCGCCGACAATATCCCGACAGCCACCCCGGCGCAGTCAGCCGCGAAATCCCACACATCGCCCGAACGGCCCGCCCCCATCGACTGCTGAGCTATCTCTACCGCGCCGCCAAACGTCGCCACGGCTATCGCCACACCCCACACCCTGCGCGATGTCAGCAACCCGTAGCGCCTGCGTCCGCGCATCGCCATGTCTATACATGCCACGAATGCCAGTCCGCCGAACATCACCGCATGCACCGCCTTGTCAAGCCCCGGTATGTCTATATTGTTGTCGGGCAACGGTCGCGGCACTAATGTCAGATACAATATCGCCAACACAACCAAAGCGGTAGAAATCCACCGCTTTGGCCATATTTTCATCAGTCCCGTGATAATCTTCATCATTTGTTGTCGCTGTCGCTCTTTGCCGGTGCCGAAGCCGACGGAGCGAACGCTTCGGCAAGTATTGGGTTGAGCTCTTCGTCCTCGAAATTACGTCCTACTATCGTGCCGTCGGGGGCGAACAGTATGATGCATGGTATGCCGAGTATGCCGTAAAGATCGGTCGGCACCGTCTGTGCGTTGATTATCTGCTTCCACGGCAACTCAAGCTGCTCGATTTTGGCAAGCGATTTTTCAGGCTCGTCCCACACGGCCACGCCGAGCACTTCGAGTCCCTTCGGCGCATATTGCGCGTAAATCTCCTTGAGATGCGGCATCTTGCGCATGCACGGGCCGCACCAGCTTGCCCAGAAATCCACGAGCGTATATTTGCCTTTGCCCACATAGTCGCTCAGCTTATGCGTCGTGCCGTCGTATGTCACCTCGAAGTCAGTGAACATCTTGCCGGCTGCCGTGGCTTCCTGGCGCTCAAACGTGTTCGCTATCTTCTGTATGCGTGTATAACCTTTAAGCGAAGGATATTTTTCGAGAGCGGCATTAAGCTCGTCGCGCTCCATATCGTAAGCCTTCTGCAGGAACAGATAGTAACCGATGGGATTGTCCATATTGGCGTTCATCACGCTGTCAGTCATCGACAGGTATTTTTCATACACTGCATTGCGGCCGGCCTCGTCGTCCTGAGGCAGCGATGCAAAGCTGTCATTGAGTTCCTTTACCTTCACTCCGTAGCTGTTGAGCTGTCCGTTGAGAGGAGTACCGGCAGCGTCGCCATCTTTTACGGTGATGTCACCTTTTTCAAGTATAAACATTCCCATACGGTCACCCTCCGACACGAGACGCACAAAAACCGGAGTGTCGACAATACCTTCAAACAAAGCTTTGCCGTTGACCACTACCGTGGAGTCCATCTTGTCGGACGTATCGAAATTCATAAGGTAGAGCATCGTACCCTCTTCCACAGCGGGAGTTTCCACCGCGACCTTATAATTGTTGGGTTCGGCCTTTGCAGTGCAAGCCACAAGTGCCAATGCGGCTGCTGATACCAATAATTTGCTTTTCATCATAAATACTTATAATTAATTTTTCATTTATTCACCAAAGTTCCCTGCAAGCGTAGGAGCTGGAGTCGTTGCAGGGCTGAACACTCCGCGGTTAAAAACCGCGGCTACTATGCAACTCATATTGAGAATCAGCATAGTAGTAGCCGCGGTTTTTAACCGCGGTCTGATAAAATCTAATTCTGCCCGAAATATTCCCCTGAAACAGTATTATTTCTTCGCGTCAATCTCCTTAAGCAGCTCCTCGACCGCACGGCGCAACTGCGTGTCTTCACCTTTGACTATCGTCTCGGGCGAGTTGGCCACCTTCACGTCAGGCTCAAGCTGCGTATTCTCGAGATAGCTTCCGTCGGGCAGCTGATAGCCCACCACAGGTATGCCGAAATAGAGTGTCGGATCCTGAAGCGTAACCCAGTTGACCGAAGTCATCGTACCCGGAACCGGCATACCCACCAATCGGCCGATATTGCGGTTCTTGTACACCCACGGCGTGCCGTGAGCGTTAGAGTAGCACGGCTCGGCCATAAGCATGATGGTCGGCTTGTTGTAGCGGCGCGAAGGCATGTCGCACGTTTCGGTTCCGCGTATCACCTGAGTGAAATATTTGTCGCCCGAGAGGAACACCTCGACATCCTCATGCAGACGTCCGCCGCCGTTCCAGCGTATGTCGATTACCGCACCCTCGCAGTTATTGTACTTGCCGAGCAGGTCGGAATAAAGTGTACGGAAACTGTCGTCGCCCATCGACTCGATATGCACGTAGCCCAGACGGCCGTTCGACCAGCGCTTCACATCTTCGGCACGCTGTTTCACCCAGCGCTTGTAGAGCAGGTCGCTTTCCGCACCCGAGCTTATCGGTTTGATTACCTCCTCGAAGGTAGCGCCGGTAGCAGGGTCCTTTACCTCCACAAGCGTTTTCTTGCCCGAGAGGTTGTTGAGCGCCGTCGTGGCGTCAATATCGTCGCCGAGTTCCTCGCCGTTTATCTTGGTTATGACCATACCCTTGCGTAGTCTGGTCGACGCGTTGTCAAACGGTCCGCCGGTGATTATCTCCTCGACCTTGAGCCCCTTGCCGGCATAATCCATGTCGTAGAGCAGACCGAGGCGTGCCGTGCGGTCGGTTATGGCGTTCGCTTCCGTACCGTGGTAACCCGAACCGGTGTGCGACACGTTGAGCTCGCCCAAGAGTTCGGAAAGCATCTCCGAGAAGTCGTAGTTGTTGTTGATATGCGGAAGGAATTTACGATAAGCCTTCGTCATGGCATCCCAGTCGACCCCGTGCATGTTTTTGTTGTAGAACATCTCGCGCTCCGAGATATACACCTCGTCAAACATCGCCTCGCGTTCAGCCGCATGGTCGAGCGTCATCGTTGCCGAAGCGCTCACCGATGTCGACTTGTCGGAGCCTACATCAATCTTGCGCATCTTGTCACCGCTGATAAACAGCGTCTTGCCGTCGGCCGACGGATACATGGCCGCTCCGTTGGCATCGATACGCACTGCGATTGAGGGTGCCGGGTCGCGCAGTTCCATTTTCCAGAGGTCATATCCTTTCTCCACGCTCATAAGGTAGTACAGGTTTTCGCCGTCGTTGTCCACCCATGCGCCGGCCAGGTCGGCCGAGAACGGCGTCAGGCGCTCTACCCTGTCCTCTATGCCGTCAAGCTCGACCACGATTGCCTCTACGCTCTCATCGTCGTCGCTGTCGCCATCTTTTTTGTCGGCATCTTTCTTCGACTTTTTATCATCTTTTTTGGCGGCCTCATCTTTCTTTTTATCCTTCTTGGCCTTCTTGTCAGCCTCCTTGCGCAGTTCGAGGTCCTCCTCGTTCAGGTTGTATTTGTCGTAGGCGTCGCGGTTGAGGAACACTATCATGGCGTCATCCTGCGAGCCCCACGATGCATGGTTGCGCATGCCGTACTTCTCCGAGAGAAACACTATCGCGTTGCCACCCATCGCCCATTGCGGACTGTGGTCGGTGTAGCCCGAACGGGTCAGATGCGTCAGTTCGCCGCTCTCCACATTGATTATGGCTATGTCGGTGTACGGGCTATGGTGGTTGTCGTCCACCTCAAGCGCTATCCAGCGGCTGTCGGGCGACCATTTGAAGTCGAAACCGCCGTCGCGGTAGCTGTAGGTCGAGCCGTCGGTGAGCTGCTTCACCTTCTTACTCTTGGTGTCCATCACCATCAGCTTGTTGCGGTCCTGTATGAAAGCGAGCTTCTTGCCGTCGGGCGAGAACTGCGGCAGCGTCCGCTCCGTCTTGTCGGCTGCGATTATCGGCTGTTCGTCGATAAGGGTGGCATTGGAGAAGTTCGGGTCATCCTCGCGGGCGATCTTGGCCGAGTAGATATTGTAATGGCCGTCGCGCATCGATGTGTACACGATTTCGCGGCCCTTCGGATGCCACATCGGACGCTCCTCGGCAGCCGCGGTGTTGGTAATCTGCTTCACCGACGAGTGCTCCACCGACCCGACAAAGATTTCGCCGCGGCTCGCGAATGCCACCTGCTCGCCGTCGGGCGACAACGCTCCGCCGCGTCCGGTGACCCGTATACGCTCCGTCTCGGGAAATTCCTCGATATTCATGTCGATGGCTACCTTCTGTGGCTTGCCTCCCTCACGCAGAGTGTAAATCTCGCCGTCATATCCGAATGCCAGCGTGCCGTCGGCTGCCTGCGAGAGGAAACGCACCGGATGCGTGGTGAACTTTGTCACCGGCTCCGCCTTCGACATATCGTTGAGCGGCGCCTTCCACACATTGAACGTCCCGCCGTTGCGTTCCGACAGGAAATATACCGTAGTTCCGTCGGCCGAAAGCACCGGATTACGGTCCTCGCCCGCACGTTCTGTAAGGTTTTTATGTTTGCCTGTTTTGGCGTCATAGCTCCAGATGTCACGCGTCACCGACGATGTGTGGTGTTTGCGCCACGCATTCTCGAATCCTTTCACATCCTGATAGAGGAACGACCCGTCTTTGCTCGTGAACGCGAGCGACTGTGCCGGAGTGCCGAGCACCTGGCGCGGCTTGCCACCCTCCACGCTGACTGCGTAAAGCTGTGTCATGCGCGACGACGGGAACATCGCGCTCGCTGCCGGAGCCTGTACTGCTGCCGAATAATACACCTCCTTGCCGTCAGGCGAAAACCCTTCGGGCGTCTCGGTAGCCGAATTGGAGGTCAGACGCACGGGAGTACCACCTGTCGCGTCCATCACATAGATGTCGAGATTGCCGTGACGGTCGGAAGCGAAAGCTATTTTCTTGCCGTCCGCCGACCATTTCGGAGCCGTCTCGTAACTGCCCGATGTCGTCAGGCGCTTGGCCTCGCCGCCCCCGGCAGGTACCGTAAATATATCGCCCTTATATGTGAACGCAATTTGCTTGCCGTCATTCGATATCGCCACGTTGCGCAGCCAGAGCGGCGCCGAAGCAGTCGCCCCGACCGACATGGCAGCCATTGCGCACAGTATCACTTTTCTTTTCATAAAAACGGAATATAAACTGTTAGAAGAGGTAAGAAGTATTTTAAATATAGCCAATCTGGCATAACAAATCTGATACAACAAATTTGCATGTTGCAAATATAGCAATTTACAACATGCAAATATAGCCAAATTATTACAAACCTCCTACAACATACCCCCATTTTATAAAAAGAACTATAAATAACTCTCAAAAGTCACAGGAAATTATAGAGACGCAATTCAATGCTGTTAACTTACGCTGAGTTGTTAGGGGCGGAGGCGTCTCGCCCCCGTGGTAACTTTCAGTGTGTAATACCACCCCCTACTTCACAATCGGCACCGGGAAACGCGAGAACAGCGTCTCTACAGCCTCCGCTATCGACTTCAGATTGCGGTACTGCCCGTTGCTGTTATTGATGATAGTAGCCACCGAAGCCGAATAAACCGGCAGCTTCTCCTTCAGGTTGACCATATCCATGGTGAGCACCCCCTCCTTGTATATTCCGGTGATTACCTGCGCATTGCTGTAATACGGCGAGTTCGGAGCCCAATACGGCCCGTAATAGGCACGCGGATAGATATAATACGGATAATACGGACCGTAATACGGGAAGTAGCCCGACGGCTGTACCAGCGGTTCGGTCGAAATCTCACGGTGCGTCGTAACGGCGATATTTATGAGCAGATTGGAATTCTGATCCTCCGTGAAGCCCCTCTCCACCATCTGCTGCCGTATCGCGGCCGCAATATTGTAATACGTCACCATCTGCATTCCGTCAGGCAGCGACCCCTCGTCGGGCGTCACGATACGGAACGTATGATAATCACTGAGGTCAGCATTGTTGTACACCTCCGAATTTACCAGCGCGAAAGGAGAGCACGATGTAAGCAGCATTGCCACCACTCCAATCATAAATAACATTCGTTTCATAATCGTATAAATTAAATTTTCAAATTCCAACATTACAGCCTGCCCCCAATCCCGCCAGACATACCCCAACAGCTATCCAAGGCACCCCTCAATAGCTATAAAATAAACAATTACCCCATTTCGATAGTTCGTATTCGGTTCACGTCCCGAGAAAAAAGCTATCATTATCCGTAATTATTTTGTAATGTCGCTCATATTGCCTATCTTTACCCACCTATTCACTACTTTACTTCTAATTATGAAAACCAATGTATAAGGATATCGCTTTATTTTTCACTGATTTAATCGAGCAGTCAGGCAGTTACGACATTGCGCGTGCCGAGTTCCACCGCATAATTGCCGACGACGCCGACCTCCACGAACAATACCGCGTATGGTGCGAGGAAAACGGATACACCGAACGCGACGGTTTCGACGAATTCATCGACCAGCACATCGACTCCCATGACTCCGTGTGGGACTCCCTCAACGACTACGACGAATGAACAACGACAACATATCAGCTACGGATACAGCCGCCACTTGCACTCGCCGGATGCCCTCCGAATGGGAACCCTCCGGCGCCGTACTCATAGCATGGCCCCACGCCGGCACCGACTGGGCCTACATGCTCGACGATGTCACCCGGTGCTACTGCGACATCGCACGCGCCATCACCGACAGTGGCTCCATATTGATAGTGGTAGCACCCGACATCAGTATTCCGAAAAAATATCTGGCCGACATCGACCGCTCGCGCATACTTTTCTGTCAGGTAGCCACCAATGATACCTGGGCGCGCGATTTCGGTCCTATCACCGTGGTCGACGGCGACAACGGCATCCGCCTCGTCGACTACTGTTTCAACGGCTGGGGGCTGAAATTCGCCGCATGCCTCGACAACCTCATCACCTCCAAGCTCTCCCGCGCCGGCGTGTTCCGCGCCCCGCTCGACAACCGTCTCGGCTTCGTACTCGAAGGAGGCTCCGTCGAAAGCGACGGCCGCGGCACAATACTCACCACCTCCGAGTGCCTCCTCTCCCCCAACCGCAACGGCGACCTCTCGCGCCGACAGATTGAAGACTATCTGCGCGACTCTCTCGGAGCCGACCGCATCCTGTGGGTCGACCACGGCTACCTCGCCGGCGACGACACCGATTCCCACATCGACACCCTCGCCCGCCTCGCCCCCGACGACACCATCCTCTATGTCAAGTGCGACAATCCCGCCGACGAGCACTACGCCGCCCTCTCTCAGATGGAACAGGACCTCATGGCGCTACGCACCCGCGACGGTCTCCCCTACAACCTCGTGGCGCTCCCCATGCCCGACCCCGTCTACGACGAAGACGGCCAGCGCCTCCCCGCCACCTACGCCAATTTCCTCATAACAGACACAAGCATACTGCTTCCCGTCTACGGCCAGCCGGCCAACGACCGACTCGCCTCACAGATAATGCAGATAGCGTTCCCCGGGCGCCGTATCATCACGGTCGACTGCCGTCCGCTCATACGCCAGCACGGTTCGCTACACTGCGTCACGATGCAGTTGCCCAAAGAAATACTCCCTATATGAAAACATCCCGTATACTCCGCACAGGTATCATACAGCAGCACAACACCGCCGACATCGCCGGCAACCGCCGCCGCATCATGGACAAAATCCGCACTCTCGCCGCCGACGGCGCCCGGCTCATCGTCAACCAGGAGCTGCACGATTCCCTCTACTTCTGCCAGACGGAAAATGTCAATGAATGCGACCTCGCCCTCCCGCTCGACGACGACGCAATCCTCGCCTACGGCAAGCTCGCCGCCGAACTCCGCATAGTCATCGTCACCTCAGTGTTCGAGCGACGCGCCCCCGGCCTCTACCACAACACCGCCGTGGTGTTCGACGCCGATGGCACCGTAGCCGGCAAATACCGCAAGATGCACATACCCGACGACCCCGCCTACTACGAGAAATTCTACTTCACCCCCGGCGACCTCGGCTTCAAACCGATCGACACCTCGGTCGGACGCCTCGGCGTGCTCGTATGCTGGGACCAGTGGTATCCCGAAGCAGCCCGCATCATGGCACTCTCCGGAGCCGAAATCCTCATCTACCCCACAGCCATAGGCTACGAAAGCTCCGACACCGACGATGAACAGACACGCCAGCGCGAAGCATGGATCACAGTGCAGCGCGGCCACGCCGTAGCCAACGGACTCCCCGTCGTAGCCGTCAACCGCGTAGGCCATGAACCCGATCCCTCCGGCGCCACCAACGGCATCACATTCTGGGGCAACAGCTTCGTAGCCGGCCCCCAGGGCGAATTCCTCTTCCAGGCACCAACCGACACCGAATCCACCGCCATAATCGACATCGACATGCGCCGCTCCGAGCAAGTACGCCGCTGGTGGCCCTTCCTCCGCGACCGCCGCATCGACGCCTACACCCCCATCCTCACCCGCTTCAACGACTGATTACCCATTAATCCGATTTACCGCAATAAATGGAATTAAAAACTCTGATATCCGAATGTACAGCTTATGATTTCAAACTGATACTTGAAGAAAGAAGGCCTAAAAGTTGGTTAAAAAGTGTAAGTGCTTTTGCCAATGGTTTAGGAGGATCTCTTTTCTTTGGAGTAGATAATGATGGCGTTATAAAAGGCCTTCTCGATATTCAGCATATATGTGAGACTATCAGCAGCAAAATTCGTGATTTTATGGATCCGCTGCCTGATACTGAATTAATTCCGCATAGGATTGACAACCTTGAGATATTACAGTTGAAAGTCCATTCGGGTAATTATACCCCATATTATTATGTTGGAGATGGTCAACGGATTGCATTTGTACGAGTCGGAGATGAGAGTATCCCGGCTCCTGCCGAACAAATGGTTCGTTTAGTATTAAATGGCTCAAATATGACTTTCGATTCTCTACACACGAATTATAGAGTTGAAGACCATTCTTTTACTATACTTGCAAACACATTCAAAGCACGAATAAATCAAGATTGGGACAAAAAATATCTCCTGTCATTTGGGCTCATTACAAAAACAGATTATCTCACTAACGCCGGTGCATTGTTTGCAGATGACTCACCATTATGGCAATCACGTCTGTATTGTACCCGTTGGAATGGAAGAGAGAAGAATGATGCCATTAATGATTCTGAATTCTCAGGCAACGTACTGATGTTGCTTCGTGAAGCAATGAACTTTGTAAAATCAAATACAAAAAAGGGTTGGGAAAAATTACCGACTGGAAGGAAAAACAAACCGGAATATGCCGAAAGAGCCGTTCTTGAAGCAATGGTTAATCATTTCATACATCGGGATTATACTGTAATGGGAGGTGAAGTACATATTGATATTTATGATAACCGGCTCACAATAACATCGCCGGGAGGTATGTATAATGGCATGTTAATTCAAGATTTAGACATTGCAGATGTTTCCTCGGAAAGGCGCAATCCAATACTTGCCAATGTGATGGCCCAACTTGATTATATGGAGAAACGTGGCAGTGGACTTACTCGCATCTGCAATGAGACGAAAGCTTTAAACGGGTATAATGATGAACTGAAACCTATTTTCAGATCTACTGCTACTCAATTTCAGACTATAATTTTTGCCTCCACCGACACGTCGGATGTCGGAGATATGTCGGAGATAAAACTCACTGAACGTCAACATAAAATACTGAATCTTATCAAAAAGTCTCCGACAACAAGCGGTCGACAGATGTCGGAGATACTTATGGTAAGCCAACGCACAATAGAACGAGACCTATCTACGCTACAAAAGATGGGGATTTTAAAGCATCAGGGCAAAGATAATCGCGGCGTTTGGATTATTGAAGAATCTGAATAATTTTGTAAAATATATACTTGCAATTATAAAACCGAAAGAGGTGAGTCTATTTTTTCAGCTCATCTCTTTCGGTTTTATAATTGAGTCTTAAAGAGTTTATATTTAAATCAAATTAAGACTGAGAGGATTTTTGAGGGAATTCCGCGAGTTGAAGTTCAAATTCAATCACTCTATAAATCTACTGCATATTACCTCACTGCGATTTTGGCGGTGGTGCGGGAACCGTTGTCGAGGGTTGCCGATACTATGAAGATACCGGGGATTAGGTGCGAGAGGTCGTAGGTGTCGCTGGCGATGAGTGTGCCGGAGGGAGTGTAGAGCTCGACGGTGGATACCTCGTGGCCGTCGGCGGCTACCACGCGGAGCATGCGCCCTTCGAGCCATATTGCGGCGGTGGTTTTGGCTGCTTCTATGGCTTCTGCGGATGCCACATCGCCTATCGCCACTGTCTTTGCGTATGCGGCATGATTGCCGAGAGGATTTGTCTTTGAGCTTGAGGGACCGGCCTCGGCGATTATCATGTAGATGCCGTCCTCAAGCGAGCTTCCGGGACGGTAGCTGCCTGAGATGACGACAGGTTCGCCGGCTACGAATTTCGTGCTTTTCATCGTCACAATCTCCCCCTTGGTGTTGGTCAACTGACGCACACGCAGATAAACGGTATTGGTGACTGTCTGTCGCGCGACAGCCTCGAGACTGAACGACACGCGCTCCCCCTTACCGATCTTATCAGGGAACTCAAACGCCGTCACATCAGCCACGATATTTTCCGACGGATCGACGGTGATGACAAGCGGTTCGCCCGACATCATAGCTATGGGCGTCTCACTGTAATCATCGCCTACCTGCACGAAATCAACCATGTAAGTACCGGGATCGTGGGGCACCTGACGCGCGAATGTCACCGATACGGCACCGGCGCCGCTGAATGCGGCTTCTGCCATGACGAGCGGAGAAGTCTGTCCGGTAGCAGTGTTGGTCAGACGCGTAAGCACTTTGGCAGTACCCGGCACGCCGGCATTGCGGAATGTTCCGGTGATATATACGAATTCGCCCTGCGCCAGACGGTCGGCAACGGCAGCCGAACTGTTGTTGACCTGCCATGTCGGAGTGGATGCAAGACGCAATACGGGCGCCGATGGCGTGTCAAGCACATTGACTACCGTAGGCTCATGCCCGTTGAGCGCGAAGGGATATTCCTTGCCATTGTCGATTACAAGAGCCTCCACGCGATATTTGCCAGCAGGAATCTGCGTACTGACAGGGAACGTAATATCGACAGTCTCCACACTCTGGTTGTAGACATGCACGTTGAAATCCGCCTCCGACTTCACCGAAGGGTCGTCAACGTTGACCAGACGTATCGTGATTGTGGAAATATCATAGTCGCCGGTAAGGTTCTCCATCGCGAATGAAGCGCGCCCGTAGCCGCCCACATATAAGTCGCCGTCAGTCTCAATGGCCGAATGCAGCACGACATCGGGATACGGCGTATGCTTCTCTCCGGGGACTATATCACCGTTCACTACCGATACATACATGCCTGAAGGCAAACCATTGGAGTGGCGCAATATGTGCCAGGCAGTCTCGTCATCGCCCCTATATACCATGCGCAACTCATAACCGTCGCCGTCGGCCACGCCCTCGACTTTCGACGCCACATTGCGCAGATTGACGAGCGACGAACCGGAATGCCCCTTGCTGAAACCGCTAAGCGACAGGTTGTCGCCTCCGAGCATAGCCACGATTTCGCCATCTTTCACAAGCGCGCCCTCGATACGGCCGCTGAACGGCTCAACATCGATATTGCCCACAAAACTCATCATCGAGAAAGTGCCGCCGAACGGACCGTCGACACTCAGCCGTGACTCCCCGTAGAGCGCATATTCGCGTACCGAACCGGCCTGTGCGGGGCGTATGCCTGTCACCATATCCTGGCTCAGGTTGTATCCGCCGGCACCTCCGCCTTCGCCGAGCGACGACGGGTCGAGGTGATTGATGCGGAAATACCCGTTGGAGTTTCCGTACCAGCCCCAGTTGACGTGTACGAAATCCTGCGAGTCATAGCCGTCGAGCACGAAAGCGTGTCCGCCCGTGCCCTTGTCGCTCGTGCCGCCGTAGAACACGGGGCGCCCCTGCGACAGTTCATTCTTGATTATGGACATCCACTCGGAGGTCGAGTAATAGTTACGCATGTGTCCGCGCACACCGGCGTCATACCCGAAATATGTGCGCAAGGCGTATGGCACGAGCATGTCGTATGCACCGCTGCCCGATGCCTCATACTGCATCTCGACAGCCACGCCGAAATGTGCCGCGAGTGTCGAATATGCCTGTATCTGCTCGCTCGTGGCAAGCTGCGGCACCTTGGCCGGCATCAGCGACCATTTATATTCCGTATTGCCGAAATCGGCGGTAAGAGTGTTTTTCGACAGCGGATCGGTATAGGTCTTTGTGCCTGTACCTTTCTCCGGATAGCTGTGGTAGCGCATGATTTGTGTTGCCGCACACGCCACGCAACCCGTGTAGAAATGTGTCGTTCCGGTCGATATCGGTGTCAGGGAGTTGAACGGAGCGTCCTGCCCCCAGGCGATATTACCCAGAAGCGGTTCCACCACTACCGACGGAGTTGATGTCATCGCCGAACTTTCAGCCGTATCCTCTACAGGGAGAGCGTCGTATGCCGCAGCATAAAGCCCAAGCAAATCGGTCAGGCCTTCCGGTGCTGCATTAAGGTCAATCGCGCCGTTATGGCTGTAAGCAAGGATTTCGCCGAAACGGTCGTCGCCCGACACAATCACAAATCCGCCGTCCTCGCAATTATATATATAGTACGGGAGCGCGGCGCGATTGTCGGCAGCCGTCCCGGGAGCTTTTTTCATCCCGGGCACGCCAAAAGATTTACCCGCCATAAATCCGGCTGCGATACCTTCGGCTTCAGACGGCATAATGGTTTTGGCATCAGCTCCTGACGCCAACCCGAAAGCCAATAATAAATAAAAAAGTTTTTTCATGATTCTAAATACTTGTAGGGACGTGATTTATCACGTCCGCGTCCGTATGGCTCAAATACCACCGGCTGATGCGGACGCGATAAATCGCGTCCCTACTGTCTGAAATTAAAGGATTACTTTGGCAACAACGGTGCCGGCCTTGACGATTGCCAAGCCGGTAGCGTTGACACTGAGTGTATTTACACCTGCGGCAACAGCCTCGGCTGCAATCTTGCGGCCTGCAAGGTCATACACCTCAACTACGGTGTCGTCAGCTGCGGTAACCTCAATCACGCCGTTACCGAGCGACTTGACTGCAACCGCATTCTCCGTTCCGGCAACAACATCCTCAACGCCCGAGAAATTAGCAATCAGCACTTCGTCGCTCGGGTCGGAATAAACATCAGCAACACTTCCGCTGACTACAGTCTTTGCAGCTGCCGTAACGGTGATATAATAGGATATATTATCCTCCTTGGCAACAGTACCCGAATAGGTATTATCGGCGGTTTCCGCAGTAGCGTAAGTAGATGTGGATACATAACCGGCCGGCTTAACCTGCTGAATGGCTATATTGTCAAACAGATATTTTGAAGCGGCATCTTCGTCGCAACCATAGATTTTCACTTTGGAATCGGCAGTACCGCCGGTAAGTTCAAGAGTATATTCCTTAAATCCGGCATTGTCGATAGTAAGCACGACAGGATCGGTGAGATTGCCTTCGGCATCTTCAAGAGACAGCTTGACGGAGCCTGCAGCTACAAAGCCTGCATAATTGGCGGCCCCGGCTGTGATAACGACAGTAACTTTGCCATCATTGTCACCAAGGTCAAGAGCCGGGGTGGCAAGATAGGGATTATCCATAAAAGGATAAAGGCCTAACGCCCCTTCGATGTAACACAACTCATCGCCTGACCAGCCTTCTTCCTGGAGCAAAGCGAGGTCGCGTTCAGAGGCGAACTCAACTTTGTCGACCGTACCGGTAGTAAAACAGTCGAAGTTTTCTTCAAGCACATCGATATTGCCAGTCTCGGCAAGAGTCTTGCGGCGAAGCACATTCACGAAATAGTTTTCAGCGTCGGCCACAGCTTCCCATGAAGCGGTATAGCTGCCGTCGGTCGATACCGATACGCTGACCTTGGGCTTGTCGAGCGACGAGATGACTTTGACAACCTCAATCTCCTCCGAATCGGAAGAAATACCATCTTCATTAGCTGCACGAACAACATAGTAGTAAGTAGTACCCGGATTCAGTCCTTCCACTTTATATGTCACGTATGTAGCAGTGGTCGAAGCCGGCGTCACCTCCTGATTGTCAAGGAACATCACTTTCTCATCAGCCGCATTGTAGCTGTATACATCAAGATAATACTTTGTAGCTCCGCTGACAGCTTTCCAACGTGCGGTAAACGACTCGCCGTTGGCATCTGAGGGAAGATACGGCGTAGGCACACCGAGGAATTCCTTGCCCTGCTCTATCTTTATGCTCTTGACAAAAATGCCGTCGGCCACAAGAAACGGACCGAATACCGCTTTATTGGAATAAGATGAGGCCGAAGTAGGTGTAACGACGTATTCCACCGTAGTCCAGTCATCTGTATAGACCTCGGCATTCATTTTGGTGCCGTAAGCCAAGCCCCAGGCAAGCTGAACGATACCCATATTGGTCTTGTTGAGTTTTACCGCCATCGTCACTTTGATAGCGCCGTTGGTGGTTGACACGTTGGTAAGCCCCGCGGTTGAAACCGTGGCGCCATCGCTTATAAAAAGCGAGCCCCCTGCCTGACCGACTTTGGTTGCCGACGAAAGTGACCAGCCGGTAAATCCAAGATTGGAAAAGTCAAACGAGTATCTGAACATCTGCGGTTCGGCCTCTGTACCTGCGGTACATGTTTCCGAGAAGTCTACATCAAGTAATACTGTAGGCTCGGCTACGGCGGAGCCGGAGGCGAGCACGATGGCAGCTGCCATCGTCGCGTTGCGTAAAAATCTTTTCATGCGTTTCGTTTATATAAATAATAATTGGTTTGTCAGTCGTGAATTTTGCCACTTATCCCATGGCAAAAGTGCATTATGGCAATTAAAATGCAAAATAACTGATTTTTTATCATTTATACAAATACGCATCATCGATTTTGTATTAAATTTGCATAAAAATACCGCCAAAATGTAATTTAATTTTTTCGAAGATAGAATACAGTCTGCACCACGCCCCTCACGGCGAGGTAAAGTATGAAAGCGAGCCACAGCGCATGATTGCCAAGCGAGGGGTAAAGTGTCAGATACACAGTGAAGAACACCACCATCGCCACGGCCATCGACAGCAGCATCTGGCGTGTGCGCGTCTCACCGATAAACACGCCGTCCCAGATGAATGCCGTCATGCCGGTAAGCGGCACCGACACGCCCCACCACAGATACTCCTGCGCCATCGCCACGACCGAAGCCTCCGTGCTAAGCACACCCAGTATCTCCCGGCCGAAAAGCGCATACACTACGGTAAATGCAACCGACACCCCTCCCCCGATAACAAACAGACGCCTTACCACCGCATGCTTCGTCCTGACATCGCCGGCACCGGTCAGCTTCCCGGCCAAAGCCTCGCCTGCGAACGCAAACCCGTCCATCATATACGAGAACAGTATGAACAGCTGCATAAGCAGCGCATTGACAGCTAACACTACGTCGCCCTGTCCGGCACCCGCGCGGGTGAACCACACCGTCACAGCCACAAGGCACAGCGTACGGAGGAAAATATCGACATTGACCGAAAAGAACCGTTTAAGCCGTCCGGCCTCAAAAAGTCTCCGCAACTCGCCTATACGCGGTCTGTAACGCCTTATCATCATGCATCCCGCCGCAAATCCCGTCCACTGGGCTATCAGCGACCCGGTGGCCACACCGGCTATTCCCATCCGCGCCGCATAGACAAGCATCAGACTCGCCGCGATATTCACCACATTGATAATCAGCGAAGTCCACATGGCAAGCCGGCTGTTCTGCACACCTATCATCCATCCGTTGAGCACATAAAGCCCCATCGTGGCCGGAGCGCCGTATATGAGTATGTCAAAGTATCGTGCGGCAAGAGCTGAAGCCGTAGCGTCACCCCCGAAAAAATGCAGCATCACGCGGCACACCGGCACCTGTAGCGCGATGAGCGACACCCCGATAAGCATGGCTACCGACATAGCCCGGAAAAGCGCGGCATCGCGCTCCGCGATGTCGCCCGCGCCGACAGCCTGCGCCGTCATTCCCGACGTGCCCATACGCAGAAAAGCAAACACCCAGTATATCATGGAAAACATCGTACCGCCCAGCGCTATCGCCGCCATATATGCGGGACTCCCCATGTGCCCCACAATAGCCATATCCACCAGCCCCAGCAGCGGCGTAGTGATATTTGCCACTATCGACGGCACGGCTATCGACAATATGTCACGGTCAGTTTTTCGCATTCTCTATATTATTTCAACAAATTGCCGATTATATAGCAAAAACAATATTCACGGCAATGCAGAAGGAGGCATCAAAATTATACATTCCGCGGTTAGAAACCGCGGCTACTATCCAATTACCACAGAAGCCTCGATAGTAGCCGCGGTTTCTAACCGCGGAAATTGAGAAATAGGCAGTTAATCCTGCCGATTAGTGTTTCTTTGCCATTGTGGCGCCTTTGTACAGGAATACGATGATTGCAGCGTATGCCACAAGACCGAGTATCTGCGATGTCATGTCCATACCACTGCCCGGCATCGGCACACCGCACATGATTGATATCGCCGCAAATACGCCGAACAGCGCGCCGCCGGCTATGAATCCCGATGCAATAAGCGTACCGCGGTCATTGCGCGCACGGCTTACCTCCGGATCTTTCGACGAACGTTTCACAAAATAGCTGATGGCACCGCCCACAAGCATAGGCACGTTCAGGGGCAGCGGGATGAACATGCCGAGGCAGAACGCCAGCGCCGGCACGCCGAGCCAGTTGAGCAGAAGCGCGAGCACCGCGCCCACGATATAGAGTATCCAGGGAGTGTCGCCGCCCATCATAAGAGGCTCGATGACATTGGCCATCGCATTGGCCTGCGGAGCCACCAGAGCATTCTCGCCCGCGAAACCATACACTTTGTTGAGCACAAGTATCACACCGCCCACGGTAGCGGCAGCCACCAGTGTGCCGAGAAATTTCCATGACTCCTGTTTTTTCGGAGTGGAGCCGAGCCAGTAGCCGACCTTAAGGTCGGTAACAAAACCGCCCGCCATCGAAAGCGCCGTACATACCACGCCGCCGATTACCATCGAGGCGACAATACCCTTGGTGCCGCTGAGACCGATACCCACGAAGATGGCCGAAGCGATGATGAGCGTCATCAGCGTCATGCCCGACACGGGGTTTGAACCGACAATAGCGATAGCATTGGCCGCCACGGTGGTGAACAGGAACGCTATCAGCGTGACCACAATCCATGCCACAAACGCCTGCCACAACGAATTGATTACACCGAAATAAAAGAATATCAGCACGGCCAGAAGGGCGATTCCGATGAAGAACACCACATGCTTCATCGAGATGTCGAGCTGCCAGCGCACCGGTCTTTCCGACTTCTCGCCACCTTTGAATTCACGGCCGGCAAGACCGACGGCCTGACGTATGATAGGCCATGACTTGACTATACCGATGATACCCGCCATAGCGATACCGCCGATACCTATCATGCGCGCGGTGCTCGAGAATATCTCGTCGGGAGCCATCATCTGCATCTGCATGGTGCCGTATGTGCCGAGCAGAGGTATTATCACCCACCACACGAAGATTGAGCCGGCGAATATTACGAAAGCGTATTTCAGACCTACGATATAACCCAAGCCGAGCACTGCCGCACCCGTGTTGCACGAGAACACGAGTTTGAATTTGGCCGCAAGCGCCTGTCCCCAGCCATAGGCCGTGGTAGTCACCGTCTCGGCCCAGCAGCCGAACGTAGCTACAAGATAATCGTAGATACCTCCCACAAGCGAGGCAATGACAAGCGTCTTGGCCTGACCGCTGCCGGCTCCCGACTGTCCGGAAGCGAGCACCTGTGTGGTTGCCGTGGCTTCGGGGAAGGGGTATTTGCCGTGCATGTCCTTTACGAAATATTTGCGGAAAGGAATGAAGAACAGAATACCCAGCACACCGCCGAATAGCGAGCTGAGGAATATCTGGAAGAAGTTGACCGTAATCTCGGGATATTTGGCCTGAAGGATGTAGAGAGCCGGAAGGGTGAATATGGCTCCGGCCACAATCACGCCGGAACAGGCGCCGATTGACTGGATGATGACGTTCTGCCCTAAAGCGTTCTTTTTCTTCAACGCGCCCGACAGACCTACCGCAATGATGGCAATAGGGATAGCGGCCTCAAACACCTGGCCAACCTTCAGCCCTAAATAGGCAGCGGCGGCCGAGAAGATAACCGCCAGCACCAGACCGAGGGTCACTGAATAGGGAGTAACTTCGCTGTACTGTCGCGCCGGATGCATCATCGGGCGGTACTGCTCGTCCTTGCCAAGTTCGGTAAAGGCGTTTTCGGGTAGCATGGTCGGGTCGGCATCGGCATAGCCCGCCTCCTGCCCCGCAGCGACATTATCGACAACCGATTGCGTTGCCTTGAAATTTTTGTGGGGTATGCTCTCAGGCATCACTCCCCTCTTGTCGGTTTGTTTCATCTGCTTGGATTTATTGCAAGTTTTTTATGTGATTTCTGATGGTTATATGGCAGTTCTACATCATTTAAGCCGTTATTTCACAGGATTTTCACCTGTCGGCGACGGGCGCGACAGTATATCGAAGCTGTCGACGAGTATTTCCGTCACGCGGCGAGTTATGGCATTGCGGTCCTGCCACTGGCGCGTACGCAGCTTCCCTTCGACATATAGCTTCGTACCGCGGTCTATATACCGCTCGGCAGTCTCCGCGGCTGCGTCCCACATGATAATTTCGTGCCACTCGGTGCGCTGAGGTATCTCGCGGCCGTCGGGCAACCGCCGCGCCGGTTCATTTGTAGCAAGCGAAAACGAAGCGATAGGACGGTTTTCGATATACCTGACCTCAGGTTTCCGCCCCACATGCCCTACAAGAATTACCTTATTTACCGACATAAGCACTCAATATAACACTATATAAAATTCCGACTACAAATATAACACAAACATTTCAAAGTCACAACATGTCGACAATGAGGATAAAACCAAGTAACTATTCGAATATGTACGATATAAAGTATTCATCATCAGTGAGGATGTTGCACCCCAATGCTGTTACTTAAGGCCGTGACGTCCGCAGGACGTCGATTATTCGTAACCCCGTACGCCGAAGCTTGCGAAGGCGTGCGGGGCAGGTAATCATATCGGGAGTGGCGTCCGTAGGACGCCGATTTACATCACTTAATTTATAATAAACAGCTGGTAGCTAAGTAAATCGGCGTCCTCCGGACGCCACAGCTATATATATCCATTATTCCCCGCATGCCTCCGTTTCACTCCGGCATACGGGGTTACGAATAATCAGCGTCCTCTGGACGCTTAGATGCTTAAGTAAACAGCATTATGACGCAAGGAGATTGAAAAATGTAAAAATTCGCCATCGTTCCTTGTGATTTTTTTCGTATATTTGCAAAAATAGATTATTTTAATTATCGTTCGTACGGAAAAAGATTAAAAAATCGCACATGGAGCAGGACGACATATTCAGCAGTGATTTCGGGGATGACGAGCAGCAGAATGCCAATGCCCGGGAGGAAGTGGCGTATACCGAAGATAATATTGTGACCCTTGACTGGAGGGAGCATATCAGGCGGCGTCCGGGTATGTATATCGGCAAACTCGGCGACGGTTCAAACTTCGACGACGGTATCTATGTGCTTCTGAAGGAGGTGCTCGACAACTCCATCGACGAATACATGATGGGCTACGGCAAGCAGATAACCGTGGACGTGACGGAGACCACCGTTGCTGTACGCGACTATGGCCGCGGCATCCCTTTGGGAAAACTCATCGAAGTAGCGTCTAAAATGAACACCGGCGGCAAATACGACTCAAAGGCGTTCAAGAAATCGGTGGGTCTGAACGGTGTCGGCATAAAGGCCGTCAACGCGCTTTCGTCAGATTTCATCATCAAGAGCGTGCGCGACGGACAGGCACGCCAGGCTGTGTTCTGCGAGGGTAAACTTGTGTCTGAGGAAGAGCCGTTCGCCACCGACGAGCCTAACGGCACATACGTGAACTTCACCCCCGACAGCACCATATTCCGCGATTACGCATACCGCGAGGAGTATATAGTGCCGCTGTTCAAGAACTATACGTTCCTCAACACCGGACTTTCAATCATATACAACGGCAAACGCTACCATTCGCGCAACGGTCTGCTTGACCTTCTGCGCGAAAACATGACCAAAGAACCACTCTACCCCATCATACACCTCAAGGGGGAGGATATCGAGATAGCCCTCACCCACGCCAACCAGTACGGGGAGGAGTATTATTCGTTTGTCAACGGCCAGCATACCACACAAGGTGGCACCCACTTAGCCGCTTTCAAGGAGTCTGTCTCACGCACGCTGAAGGATTATTTCGGCCGCAATTTCGAGTATTCCGACATACGCAACGGCATGATTGCCGCCATCGCCATCAAGGTGGAGGAGCCGGTGTTCGAATCGCAGACAAAGACGAAACTCGGTTCACGAGACATGGGGCCGGATGGTCCGACGGTAGCCAAATTCATCAGTGACTTCGTCAAAAAAGAGCTTGACAACTATCTCCACAAAAATCTGGAGACAGCGGAAATTATACTCAAGAAGGTTCAGGAAAGCGAGCGCGAACGCAAGGCGATGGCCGGTGTGACCAAACTTGCCCGCGAACGCGCCAAGAAAGTAAACCTGCACAACCGCAAACTTCTTGACTGCCGCGTACACCTTAACGACGTAAAGGGCGACGAGGAGAAGAAAGCAGCGTCGTCAATCTTCATCACCGAGGGTGATTCGGCCGCCGGCTCGATAACCAAGATACGCAACGTGGAGACGCAGGCCGTGTTCTCGCTGCGAGGCAAGCCGCTCAATTCCTACGGACTGACACAGAAGGTAGTGTACGAGAACGAGGAGTTCAACCTGCTTCAGGCGGCACTCAATATCGAGGAGGGAATCGACGGACTGCGCTACAACAATGTAATCATCGCAACAGATGCCGATGTCGACGGAATGCACATACGCCTGCTGATGCTGACCTTCTTCCTGCAATTTTTCCCCGACCTGGTGAAGAAAGGCCATGTGTACGTATTGCAGACGCCGTTGTTCCGCGTGCGCAACCGCGATACCGTGCGCCGCGCCAAGGGCAAAGGGAAAGGGGATAAAAAAGACGAGACATATTACTGCTACACCGACGACGAACGGATAGAAGCCATCAACAAGCTCGGCAACAAGGCGGAAATCACCCGATTCAAAGGTCTCGGTGAAATTTCGCCGGAGGAATTCCGCGATTTTATCGGTCCCGACATGCGTCTTGACCGCGTGACGCTGCGCAAGGAGGACGGAGTGGCCGAATTGCTGGAATTCTATATGGGCAAGAATACGTCGGAACGACAGACATTTATCATCGACAACCTTGTAATCGAGGATGACGAGGCCATATCGTAAAACTTACTTCATAAATGTGTTTTGATGCATACGGACAGCAATGACATAACGGAAAGAGAGGCGGCCGCAGGGCGCAGAGCAATGTTCCCCGGGTCGTTCAACCCGTTTACCATCGGGCATCAGTCGCTTGTGGACCGCGGACTCGAACTGTTTGATACGGTAGTCATTGCCGCAGGAATCAGTTCCACGAAGCAGGTGTCCGAGGATGAAATCATCGCCCGACTCGATCCAATAAGAGCGCTGTATGCCGGAAATCCGCGTGTCGAAGTGACATATTACACGGGTCTTACCGTAGACGCGGCACGCCGGCAAGGATGTAAATTCCTGCTTCGCGGTATACGCAACACCATCGACATGGAGTATGAACGGTCGCTTGCCGACATCAACCGCCGCATATCGGGCATAGAAACCGTGCTGCTGTTCACGCTGCCCGAACTGTCGGCAGTGTCATCGTCGACAGTACGTGAGCTGCAACACTACGGATACGACGTCAGCGAATTCATGCCGAATACTGGAGATTCGGGCAAATAAACAACGACCGCCGAAACTGCGTTCAACGAATAATAAGACAACTTCCAACCAGGTACAATATATAAACTACAAATGGAAAAGACCGACACACCAGAAAAAGCGGCACAGGCCGGAGAAAAGACGGCGGTGCTGCTGATGCACTGCCCCGACCGACCCGGCATTATTGCCATACTCACCGAATTCATCAATGCCAACGGCGGAAATATCCTCTATCTCGACCAGTATGTCGACCGGGTCAACTCGGTATTCTACATGCGCGTACAGTGGGATCTCGAAGGGTTCGCAATCCCCGCCGAAAAGATACGCGACTATTTCGACACTCTTTACGCACAACGCTTTGAGGTGAGCTACAACCTCTATTTCACCGGCACGCCCCAGCGCATGGCAATCTTCGTGTCAAAAATGTCGCACTGCATCTATGACCTGCTTGCCCGCTACAGGGCTGGGGAATGGAAAGAGTGGAATGTGGAGATACCGGTGATAGTCAGCAACCATCCCGACCTGAAATATGTGGCCGACCAGTTCGGCATACCGTTTGAGGTAATATCCGTTACCCGCGAGAACAAGCCGCAGGCCGAAGCGCAGCAGTTCGCGCTGCTCGAGCACTACAATATCGATTTTGTAGTTCTTGCCCGCTACATGCAGGTGCTGTCAGACGATTTCACGCGCCGTTATCCCAACCGCGTAATCAACATACACCACTCGTTCCTGCCCGCATTCATCGGTTCGAAGCCCTACCACGCCGCCCACCAGCGCGGAGTAAAACTCATAGGAGCGACAAGCCACTACGTGACAGCCGACCTTGACGCAGGTCCCATCATAGAACAGGACATCGTGCGCATCACTCACAAAGACACAGTAGACGATCTGGTGAAGAAGGGTCGCGACCTCGAAAAGATTGTGCTGGCGCGCGCAGTCGAGAAGCATCTCCAACACAAGATACTGCCGTACGGAAACAAAACGGTGGTATTCAACTGAAAAAACCGATATGAAATTAACAAAATACCTTCTTCTGTTGCCCGCGGCCTTACTATGCCTTGTAGACGCCGCGGCCAAAAACGAGCCTCTCAAGGGCTTTGACAAAATAGGCTACACAAGCCGTATTATCGAATCGTTCTATTTGGACAGCATCGACAATGACAAACTTGCCGAAGAAGCCATCGTAGCGATGCTCAAGACGCTCGACCCGCATTCGCTATATTCCAATCCGGAAGAGACCAAGGAACTGGTGACGCCGCTCGAGGGTAATTTCTCGGGTATAGGCATACAGTTCAATATGCTCAACGACACGCTTATAGTGATACAGACCACCTCGGGAGGTCCGTCGGAGAAAGTAGGCATACTCCCCGGCGACAAGATACTGAGCGCCGACACGACGATGATTTCGGGAGTGAAACGCCCGCGCAACGAGATAATGAAAGCGCTGCGGGGTCCGAAAGGCACGCGTGTAGACGTGAAGGTAGCGCGCCGCAATGTGGAGGAGCCGATAGTGTTCCGCATCACCCGCGACGATATTCCGGTCAACTCGGTAGATGCCGCCTACATGGCGTCGCCCGGCACCGGCTACATACGCCTGTCACGTTTCGCCGAAACATCATACGACGAAGTGCTCGAAGCTCTCAAGGGACTGGAAAAGCAAGGGATGAAACGCCTCATCTTCGACCTGGAGGATAATGGAGGCGGCATACTTGGAGCAGCAGCCGAGATAGCAGAACTGTTTCTCGACAAGGACGACCTCATCACCTATACAGAGTCGCCAAAGTTAGGCACGACGCCTTACGTATCGCGGCACAAAGGGCGCTACGCCGACCTGCCCGTGGCCGTGACCGTCAATCAATACAGCGCATCGGCATCGGAGATACTATCGGGTGCGCTTCAGGACCATGACCGCGCCGTAGTATTGGGTCGCCGCACGTTCGGCAAAGGTCTTGTGCAAAGGCCGTTCCCGTTTCCCGACGGGTCAATGATACGTCTGACAGTCGCACGCTATCACACGCCCTCCGGTCGCGTCATACAGAAACCTTACGAACGTGGTAAGGCCGAGGACTATGCGGCCGACATCAAGGCCCGTTATGACAACGGCGAATTCTACAGTGCCGACAGCATATCGTTTCCCGACTCGCTGAAATACACGACACTGCATCGGCACCGCACGGTGTACGGTGGGGGCGGCATCATGCCCGACAAGTTCGTGCCCCTCGATACCGCGCTTTATACGCCCTACTACCGTGACCTGATGGCGAAAGGAGTATTCAATACCTTCTGCCTCGGATACACCAACGACCATCGGAAAGAACTGCAAAAAAAGTATGATACGCAGGATAAATTCATCAAGAATTTCGATGTCGATGACAAGATGATGGGAGAATTTGTGGCGCAGGGGGAAAAAGACGGCGTGCCTGTCAATGACAACGAACTTGCCCGCAGCCGTACTCTTATCGCCGCCATTATAAAGGGAATAATAGGGCGCGACCTGTTTGACACATCGACTTATTTCAGAATTGTGAATCCGTTGCTCAACCCCATCTACCGCGAAGCATTGGAAATAATAAATTCACCGGAAGAATACGAAAAATATCTGAATTGAAATCAATAGAGCAGGGGTGTAGCAAAAGTGCTACACCCCTGCTCTATTGATTTCAATATCTTATAATATCGCAGCGATATTACGTATTGATGAAAGGCGTGTCATAAATGAAGCGTCAGACTTAGTTACCTGCATATTATAATCGCGCTGAAGATTGAGGAGCAAATCAGCCGGGATACCCAATGCAGCTTCAATAAGAAGCGCCATTTCCGTATTAACGCCTCTCTTCCCTTTAATAATTTCATTAATGAGGGAGGGACTTACTCCAATACTTTCAGCGAGCTTTGCCTGAGTAATGTTACTTGCTTCAAGCTCATCGTGAATAAGCTCCCCCGGATGGGTAGGCTCAAACGGAGTCAAATTATTTGCTATCATGTCGGTGGCAATGCCCGAAAGTGTAATCATATCAATCGTAGTGGTTTGAAAGTTCAACAATATTGCAAATGGTCAAAATCGGTTCTTCAATAGTTTCGCGCATGGTAAACTCTATCCGATACTGATTGTTAACTCTAATAGAAAATCGGTCGGATTTATTTCCTTTCAAGGCCTCGAAATTTAAAGAATTAATCCGATATAAGTCTTCTTTGCAAGAAGCCCATTTAATATAATCAACGCTACGCTTATAGCGCTTGATTATATCAATCCTGTAGCGATGTTCTTATCGCTACATTCTCCTTTATCATAGAGGTCTCTCAGATATTTTTCCCCGAATTCTACTATCATATATTTATATTACAGGACAAAGGTATGAAAAGTTTTTAATTCTTCACAAAACTGTGAAGAATATTTTCAGAATGCACCCCATGAAAGATTCTTCCGCCACAATCCGAAATTACAGTGCATATTCCACTTCCCATTTAATATCGCTTTCCGCGGTTAAAAACCGCGGCTACTATAACGCACTATGAATCAACCACGTAGTAGCCGCGGTTTCTTTGCATAGCAAAGCGCCAAAGGCGATGATTAACCGCGGACAATAAAGCCTGCAATTGTCATATTGTCATGCACTGCGATTTCGGATTGAGGCATTCTTCCTATTATCATAAAACGAAGGCGAAGGCAATCGCAGTATGCGGTTGCCTTCGCACGATTGACACGGTGGGTACTGTCAGCAGCGGCCACCGTGCCGCCTATCACACTTTATTACCCTATCTAATGGTCGATTAAACCGCCTGTCAATCAATCCGCCTTATCGTTAACTTACCGCACCGACAAGGCCGATCAGTACACGATTATAGTCGACAGGCTGAAAAACCAACCGCTTTTTCCTTCTAAAAAACATGAGACAACCCATTTATTATCCCATAGCCATTGCTCTGAGAAACCATCAGTACCGGTCCCGAATACGCTTTTATATCTGCACTACCCCAATCAGCTCCATGATAATGAAACCAACACGTTAATTCCAGACATTGCATCAAATAGTTGAAAATAAAATAAGAATAACTGAAATGTCAAGGACGAGTATTAGCTATCATGAGAGATAAAAGTATTATATGCACTAAATTGCTTTCAATATGCGTAATGCTCAGTAGCAACGGCTCGCAAATGTAAAAATTTATTTTTAAACAACAGACAAATTATTTACTAAAAAACTGATAAAATAGCTCAAATTAATGTTAAACTTTGTAAAATCGCCTTTCAACATTTGATTTATGGATAAAATTTAACCAAATCGAGGGTTAAATGACACCTACCAACACCCACATCGACAGATGAGTAAGCAACATAAGGGCGATAATAATCCACGTCATGACTGTCCGCCGGCCATAGCATTGCCATGCGAGCAGCGACGCAGCGATTACGTAGGCAGGGTACAGCCAAAGAAAATACCGATTACCTCCGGCAATATCGTGCGACATGGAGAGCATAAGGGGGAAAGCGAGTACGGGAAGTGCCGCGATTATTATAATCACGGTCATCCATGCGGGCACTCTTGAAGGTTGTTTCATATCTTGACAGGATTTTAAGATGAAATGCAATTATAAGCTTTGGGACGAGGGCGTCCGGCCTCCGTAGTATTATCCTTATATACTGTTAGTTACTACGGATATACCATTAGATAATAGAGGATGTGCGCCCCTACTTTGTTAGCCGAAATTTCGCAGTTTTGCAACGCACCCGCCCCGCTCAACCCCACTCGACTCAGCTTAAGTAAACAGCATTGAATCGCGTTTATACAAATACTACATTGAAGGATGGAAACGGGAGAGATTATTTGGATTTTTTCTTTTCGGCGAGGTATGCGTCGACTGTGGCGCGGACTCCGCGCTGCAGGGGGTAGTCGGCGTGGAAGCCGAAATCGGCCTGAGCCTCACTGACGTCGCAATTCCAGTTGCGCTGCTTCATGATTTTATATTTGTCTCTATTGAGCGTTGAGGCTTTTCCGCGCCATGCAGCAAATTTTTCCGCTACCGTAGATACTGCAAGCACCACCCACATGGGCAGTTTGAGCGGCAGGACCCAGCGGCCGCCAAGCGCCTCCGACACCATGCTGCGGAATTCCTTCTGTGTATATGCCTGCGGCTCGGATATGATGTAGGTCTTGTCGCTAACGCCGGAGGCGAGAGCATCGAACATAGCGCCGACAAGGTCGTCGACATAGATGAATGTCAGCATCTGCTTGCGGTAGCCCATGCCCACGTCGATATGGCCGTCGATGCTTTTTATCATCATCAGATAGTCTTTTTCGCGCGGGCCGTAGACTCCGGTAGCGCGGAAAATGATATAATGAAGTCCCGAACGGTAACGGAGGTATTCCTCCGCCTTCATTTTGGAGAGCCCGTAGCGGGTATTGGGATGCGGCACGTCGGCATTGGTGATCGGACGATATGTCTTTTCGTCGACAGGCCCCATAGCGCTGAGCGAACTCATGTACAGGAATCTGTCAGGCTCCTTGCCGGAGGATTTGAGCGCATCGATGATATTTACGAGGTAACGATAGTTGATTTTGTCGAAATCGCGGAAATTGGCGCATTTTGTAGCTCCCAGGTTGTGGATTACATAATCCCAGCGTTCGCCGTCGGGGAGAGCGTCGCGCATGGCGGCGGCAATGGCCTGCGGGTCGTCGTAGTCGAGCACAAGGAAATGCAGCCGCGGGTCATCGAGATAGCGGCGCGAAGTCGACGCCCTCACCGCTACAGTCACGTCATAGCCGCGTTCGAGCCCTTGTCGGGCAATGAAGCCGCCGATAAATCCGCCGGCGCCTATTACGAGTAACCTTTTCATATATATATTTTTTCTATTATTTTTTATTTACTGTCAAGTGCTTTCCGATAGCTGTCACGGAGGCCGTCGGCAAAATTCTGCTGCGAGAAACGCGCGATATGCTTGCGGCCGGCGTCCACGAGATTACGGCGGTAACCGCTGTCGTCAATAATATGCCTCGCGGCGGCTATATATGCGTCGACATCATCAGGACTTACCACGGGAGCCTCATTGCCGGCCGCCTCTTCAAGGCACGAACCGGAGGCGATGATAACCGGTGTGCCCACGCTCAACGATTCTATTACCGGTATACCGAAACCTTCATAGCGCGACGGATAGGAGGAGAACAGCGCACGGGCATACAGCGCCGGAAAATCGGCAAAGTCGGCATTCTCGATAAATATGACCCTGTCGCGCAAACCATGACGGTCGATATAGCTGTCAATTTCCCCGGCGTATGCGGTGCATCGGCCTACGATAACGGCGATTATGTCGTCAGGAAGCCCACGCAGGGCTTTGACCGTCAGCAGCTGGTTCTTACGCTCCTCGACTGTGCCGACGCCAACGATGTAGGGCCGGGTAATGCCGTATTTATGCATCACACCGTCAGCACAGAGAGGGTCGACTGGTCTTGCGAACTGGTGGTCGCATCCCTGATAGACAATGTCTATTTTCGCAGGGTCGATATTATAAAATTCGACAATGTCACGACGGGTGCATTCGGAAATTGCAATGACACGCGTGGCATGTTGTGCGGCCTTACGGAATTTATAATCGTATATCTTACGGTCAATCAGTCGGTAGCATCGGGGGAAATGGCGGAAAATAACGTCGTGAATGGTCACGACCGAAGGGATGCCCGAGGAGATGATATTGAGCGGGAGCTCGTTGCTAAGTCCGTGATAGAGGTCGATTTCGTCGCGCAGCAACTGCCCTGTGATGCCGCGCGAACGCCACAGTGAGGGAAAACGTCGTCCGGAAGGCGTATCGGGCAGACACAATGAGACATTCTCACGCTCGAGCAACGGCATCAATCGCGGATTGTTGCGGAGCCGTGGAGCATAAAGCAGCAAAGAGTCATCGCCTGAAGATGCTATGGTGTCGATGACGAGGCGGCTGTAATTGCCAAGCCCGGTGTTGTTGTTGACCGCACGCTTGGCGTCGTATCCTATCTTCATATCAGCAAAGATAACGAAAAAGCCGTCGTCAAACAAAATTTATGGGCCATTAGATTTGTAAGATATTACAATATTGTCTATTTTTGTGAACAGGAAGCGCCAGGCAGCAGGTATCGGAATCCATCAGACAGGCCACAACGGCGCTCCCGGAGCGAATCGCTCCGATAATCCGGAAAAAACAATAACCATATATGAGAAAGAAATACAACCGAATACTGCTCAAGCTGAGCGGTGAATCGCTTGCCGGAGGCACAGGCTCGGGCATCGACACCAACCGACTGAACCAATACGCAGCCCAGATAGCGGCTGTAGTGTCGGGGGGAGTACAGGTAGCCATCGTGATAGGCGGCGGCAATATATTCCGCGGACTGCAGGGCGCGTCAAAAGGATTTGACCGCGTGAAAGGGGACCAGATGGGCATGCTTGCCACGGTAATCAACTCACTTGCCCTGTCATCGGCGCTTCAGGCCATCGGACAACCCGCCAAAGTATTCACTGCCATCAACATGTTCCCGATCGGGGAGCATTACAGCAAATGGCGCGCCATCGAGGCAATGAACGCCGGCGAAGTGGCAATCATAGCGGGAGGCACAGGCAATCCGTTCTTCACGACCGACACCGGTTCGGCCCTGCGTGGCATCGAGGTGGAGGCTGACGTGATGCTCAAGGGCACACGCGTGGACGGCATCTACACCGCCGACCCCGAAAAAGACCCGACAGCAACACGTTTCTCCGAAATCACATACGACGAGGTATACACCCGCGGGCTGAAAGTGATGGACCTCACGGCAACAGCACTTTGCAAGGAAAACCATCTCCCCATCATCGTCTTTGACATGGAAACTCCGGGCAATCTCAAGAAAGTGCTTGACGGAGAGCCGGTAGGCACGCTCGTATACTAAGCATAATGCCCTGACAAAGCAATAAATCCGATTTTTAACACTCAGAATACAACCTCATTATGACAAACCCCAGCACATACCTCGACCCGGCAGAAGAGAAGATGGAAATGTCGGTAGCATATCTCGATGAAGCGCTCGCACATATCCGTGCCGGAAAAGCCAATCCGAAGATTCTCGACGGCATACGCGTAGACTATTACGGAAGCGCCGCACCTATCTCAAACGTAGCAAACGTGGCTGTGCCCGACGCACGCACCATCACCATCACCCCCTGGGAGAAATCAATGTTCAAAGAGATTGAAAAGGCCATTATCAACTCCGAACTCGGCATTACGCCCGAAAACAACGGCGAAGTAATACGCATATCGATACCGCCACTGACCGAGGAACGACGCAAACAGCTTGTAAAACAGTCGAAAGCCGAGGCAGAGCAAGCAAAAGTATCGGTGCGCAACGCACGCCGCGACGCCATCGAAGGGCTGAAGAAAGCGATAAAGCAAGGTATGCCCGAGGATGTAGAGAAGGACGCCGAGGGTAAGGCTCAGAAGCTCCACGACAAATACCTGAAGAAAATCGACGAACTTTTCGCCGCCAAAGAGAAAGAGATACTCACTGTGTAAAAAACGGGGCTCACCGCATAAAACAGTGCGTTAAAATAATTTACGTGACCGCGGTTTTTAACCGCGGTTCCTATTTTGTCGGCATTGATAGCCAATATATAGTAGCCGCGGTTTTTAACCGCGGGAAATGAGATTACGCCGATGACACCGATTCGTCAAAGGCGTCACGGTTTGGTCACACAATTTTTCATTTATTTTCTGTTTAACCATGCAGACAGTACTGTTCACATCGACAATATTCGGCCCCATACACAGCCGACGGCTCGGCACTTCATTAGGTGTAAACCTGATGCCGGCCGACGGCAAGGTATGTTCATTCGACTGCCTTTACTGCGAGGCCGGATTCAACGCCCAGGGCCCCGGAAAAAAAGGCATACCTCCACGCGAAGAGGTGGCACGCCTGCTCGAAGAGAAGCTAAAGGAGATGCATGCCGGCAATATGCCTCTTGACGTCATCACGTTTTCAGGAAACGGCGAGCCGACACTCCATCCCGATTTCAACGGCGTGGTCGACGATGTGATAAGACTGCGCGACAAATATTATCCCGAAGCGAAAGTGAGCGTACTGTCAAACGCCACACGGCTGCATACGCCCGAAGTAGTGGAGGGACTGCGCAAGGTCGACAACAACATACTCAAACTTGACTCCGCAATCGACGATACCGTACGCATAATCGACCGCCCCGTCAGCAAAAACTACACTGTAGCGGATGTGATTGCGGGGATGAAGCAGTTTGACGGACAATGCATAGTGCAGACGATGATGCTCCGCGGAGAGTATGACGGAGTCAGTATTGACAATACGACCGACAGCGAAATCGAAGCGCTTATCAAGGCGTACAAAGAAATCGCGCCGAAAGAGGTAATGCTCTACTCGATAGACCGCAAGACCCCGGCCGAACATCTTGTAAAAGTGGAACGGGAAGAACTTGAAATGATTGCCGACCGCTTCCGCGAGACAGAGATATGCGTGCAGGTCAGTTGAAAAGCCGAGTTATGGAGATAGCCAAAACGATGTTGCAGAACTAAACCACGCCGGTTTGCAGAACTAATAATATATTGAAAATTCGATACGTCATCTTGTAGGGCTGCTCCCCGGAGCAGCCGATAGCAAAGACTGACTATCAGCTGTCAGGCGGCTGCTCCGAGGAGCAGCCCTACATCATGCAGTCGCCAGCATCAGTCTTGCGACATCCTCAGTATAACGAATTTAATTTAATAACGAAACAGTCCGATGCCCATATTTCCCGCCCCTTTGTGCAAAGGCGATACGATTGCAATAGTGTCGCCCGCAAGTATTATCGACCCGACGCTTGTTGAGCGCGCGAGCGCTACGCTTAAACTGCTGGGATATAATGTCAGGGTAATGCCCCATGCTTTGGGGGCGAACGGGTCATACTCCGGAAGTATAGAAGAAAGGCTTGAGGACATGACTGCGGCATTGCTCGACAATGATGTGCGCGCGATATTGTGCAGCCGCGGAGGATACGGGTGCGTGCATCTGCTTGACCGACTCGCCGCGCTCGACCTCAACGCCGACCCGAAGTGGATTATCGGATTCAGCGACGTGTCGGCACTGCATGCGCTTATGGCAAGCCGGGGAATTGTCAGCATACACGGCTCAATGGCAAAGGCACTTGCCCTCTATCCGCATAATTCGCCTTTCAATGCCATGCTGCTGGACATGCTCGCGGGAAAACGCCCGGCACTGGAATTTCCCGCCCACAAATACAACCGAAACGGCACTGCGACAGGGATACTGTCGGGAGGCAACCTCGCCGTTTTACAGGCATTGATCGATACACCGTACGACATATTCAGCGACAGAATACTTTTTATAGAGGATGTTGCCGAGCCTATATATAAAGTTGAGCGCATACTCTACCAACTTCGTCTCTCAGGACGTCTCAGCCGCCTTAAGGGATTGATAATAGGACGTTTTACGCTTTATCAGGCAGATAAGAACTTCAATGACATATATGACATGATGGCACCATTGCTTGAAGGGCTGCATATACCGGTGGCCTTTGACGCTCCCATAGGACATATCAGCGAAAATATGCCTGTGCTTCACGGTGCAACGGCAACTCTGGAGACATCGGGGGACTGTTCGCGGATAAGTTATCTTTAATGGAGAGGGTGTTGCAAAACTGCTAAATTTCGGCCAACAAAGCAGTGATGCACGGCCTGCGTGTCCGACAATGCACTGATAATCAACTCTTGCTTCCGGACACACAGACCTTGCGTCCCTACAATTGGTCAATCTTTTTTCTACATAATTTAGAGCATTGAAAAGGCTTAAATTATTAAATCCTTAATCTAAAGTATTTTATGAACAAAACTCAGGATCAATAGTTAATAAAGCTTTAAGTCTGAATGACTATTTCACATGTATTATAATTAAAGATTGACCACTAGTACGTGCGTCCCTACAATTGGAAGTTGTGCAACATCCTCCAGTTGCTTTAAGAGCTTGTGTAAAATATAATCTTTCCTGTTAATTTTTTTTGACAAAAACAGTGATAGTTGTTGGTCAATTGGTCGAAATTTTGTAATTTTGTCGCGAAACTGTTTTGCGGGAAGTCCGTACTTGCATTTAAATTTCGCCATACTTCTCTAAAAGATAAGACTTTGAGCACACGTTTGGTGAGATATTGGTGTAATTATTAGCTTAACCGAAAGCACTGTTGTTTAATCATCAGGCAATGGAGATGCTTCCGCCCGCGCAATACAGAATAGACACATAGAATTAAAAATATTTTCAAGACAAGGGATAAAGAGAAATTATTTTTATTTATCGTTTTATGACAATTATCACAAAATTATTATTCGGGTTAATATATTGAGAAGTTGTCATAATTAAATTTTATCTGTTCGTAATAATTAAACCAATTGGTATGTCATATTTAAAAAGTTTGTTAATAGCGGCCGGTATTATTGCAAGCGTCACCTCCTGCCGTACTCCGAAAGATATAACTTATTTTCAGGGGCAGGAAAACGGACAATCAGTAGATGTGGTAGTGCCTAACTACATTACAGCACAGCCTGATGACCGTCTGACAATAGCCGTACACGCCCGCGACGGGCAACTTGCCGAAATATTCAATCTCCCTATTCAGGCAAGACAACAAGGCGCAGTGACAGGCAAAGGTTCAACCTCTTCACGATCCGGCAACAATCAGATTTCAGCATATACAGTAAACAGCTACGGCGACATTGAATTTCCGGAACTCGGCACAATACATATCGGCGGACTTACACGCCAAGAAATAGCCCAGAAAATCAAAGACGAGCTTGTAAACCGAAAACTTTTAAAAGATCCGACAATAACCGTAGAGTTTATCGACCATTCATTTACAGCGCTCGGCGCACTCGGGAGTCCGGGACGCATAGTTTTTGACCGCGACAAGCTCAATCTTGTAGAAGCTATCGCTCTTGCCGGAGACCTTGAAATCAACGGCCAGCGTCAGAATGTCAAGGTCTACCGCATGGTCGACGGAAAGCAAAAGGCCTACACCGTGGACCTCACCGACCCCAACAGCGTGTACTCATCGCCTGTATACTACATCCAGCAGAATGATGTGATATATGTTGAGCCCAACAATTTGCAGAAACGCAACACGACGCCGCTTGGCAATTCCACATTCACGCCTGCATTCTGGATTTCGTTGGCCTCATTCGCCATGACTGTGGCTCTATTATTTGTAAAATAAAACAGTAAGCGATACTGGAACTTAACATAATAAGTTCCGGTACAATCATATAATAACCATCAATTATTCACGCTATAAGTGTGCTATGGAAAATAGTGAAGAACAGTTGCCTAAGGAGGGACAGTCAATAAGCATAAAAGAAGTTTTATGGCTTTGCGTATCCAAATGGTATTGGTTTGTAATCGCGCTTGCGATTACTTGCGGATATGCATATTATTATCTGGCCAAAACCCCGAAAGTATATTCCGCTACGGCCGCCATACTCGTAAAAGACGGCGCAGGAGCTTCTCCCGACGTATCGCAGGCATTCGACGACATGCCCTTGCTCAAGACCAACGTCAACCTCAACAACGAGATGGTGGCGCTGAAATCGCCCATCATCATGGCCGAAGTAGCAAGAAAACTTGGCCTTGACGTCAATTATATCGTAAAAGATAAATTGAGCACACGGATTCTTTACGGCACGACACTTCCGGCATCAATAAGATTTCTTAACCTCGGTGACAACGGAAGAGCACAGGTCAAAATGAAATATAGCAGTGACGGGACATTGGTACTCGGACCGTTTGCTGCCGCAGGCGAAGATATTGAAGAAGCCGATAACAGCGCCAATATTGAAATCAAGCTTGCAGATATTGCCTCCGACACCATTGATACGCCACTCGGCAAACTTATCGTTCTTCCTAACGAAAAATTCAACGCCGCAACCGTTCCTTCGGATGTCGACATATTGGTCGACCGAATCGGATATGCCGCAGGAGCCAGCCGTTTGGGCGGACTTAAGACTGAGGTCCGCGACAATTATTCGTCAGTAATCCACATTTCGCTCGATGATACAAATACAGAGCGTGCAGTCGACGAGCTGCAGGCCGTGATAGATTGCTATAACGAGAACTGGATCAAGGACAGGAACCAGATATCTGTAGCAACGTCTAACTTCATTGACGAACGTCTCGGCGTCATAGAATCCGAACTTGGAAATGTCGATTCACAGATTTCCGATTATCAGGCGGAGCACCAGTTGCCAAGCTCGGGAGCAGCCTCCGAGGCATATTTCCAGCGTACGCTGACCGCACACGACGAATTAGGAGATTTATCGGTAAGAATCAGCCTTGCCCGCACCATACGCGACCATTTGAGCAATGCAGCGAAAAATTTCCAGCCCCTCCCCTCTTCCTCAGCCCTCGGCAACGGGAATGTAGAGAGTCAGATTTTAGCATACAACGAAGAACTGGTACAACGAAACCTGATGGTACAGAATTCATCGGAAGACAACCCGTTGGTTCAGGACCGGGACTATCAGTTAAGCCTCGCACGTCAGAATATCCTGTCGGCAGTCGACGGTTATATCGCTTCGCTCAATGCCGAAACCAATGCTACCCGTTCAAAACTTTCTTCAGCATCGTCACGGCTGCAAAGCAACCCGACACAGGCAAAGCATCTTCTCGACAAGGAGCGCCAGCAGAAAGTGAAAGAATCGCTCTATCTCTATCTGCTCCAGAAACGCGAGGAGAATGAGCTCTCGCAAGCATTTACCGCCTACAATACCAAAATCATGATGACACCTACAGTGTCAGGACTTGTAGGGCCCTACTCAAAGAAAATCATGACAATGGCCATAGCAATCGGTCTGCTGGTGCCGGGCGGTCTGATTTTCCTGCTTGAAATGCTCAATTCAAAAGTACGCGGACGCCGCGACATCGAAAAACTTACAATACCGTTTGTGGGCGAAATACCTCAGAACGGCAAACCGCACTCCCGCTCCGGCAAGCTCCTGAGCAAGAAAAAAGCCACCGACCGAACGGCCGACATAGTCGTAAAGAAAGGGTGCAACAATGTTATCAATGAGGCGTTCAGAGTAATACGCACCAACCTGGAGTTCATGACACCGGGCGTCAATGAGGACACCAAGGTGATAATGGTGACGAGTGCGAATCCCGGCTCCGGAAAGACATTTATCTCTCTCAATCTTGCCACAGTATTGTCCCTTAAAGGGAAACGCATAGCATTGGTCGACCTTGACCTGCGCAAAGGCTCTCTATCGGCAGCGGTAGGCGCAAAGAACCACGGCATGTCGAATTATCTTGCAGGTAATATGTCGCTTGACGACATCGTAGTTAAACAGATAAACGGCTATGAAAATGTGGATGCTTATCCTGCCGGACCCATTCCACCCAACCCGGCGGAACTTTTGTACTCCGACAAGCTGAAATCGATGATAGAATTGCTCCGGAAAGAGTATGACTATGTTATAATCGACTGCCCCCCGGCCGAAGTCGTAGCTGACGCCAAGATTATAAACAAGATGGTCGATGTCACACTCTTTGTGATACGCGCCGGACTCCTTGAGCGCAGTATGCTTGGAGAAGTACAACGCTTCTATAACGAGAACAGGTACAAGAATATGGCCATCATACTCAACGGTACCCTCGACCCCACCGCCTCACGCATGAACCGCGCCAACCGCTTCGGTTACGGTTACGGATACTATGGCTATGGCTACGGTTATGGCTATGGTCAGGAACACAAGAAAGACAATTAATTTATCCCTTTCACAATAACTTCTACCTTTCTTATTAATAAGTATACCTCTCTCCCAATCTCCCGTACCGGCTTAATCATCACGCCGGCCCCTTCACGGCCGGCATGATGGCAAAAGCAGATGGAGATAAAAACAAACTAAGACCATGAATTTCTCAGAGTATCGAAAATGCCTGACCCGCAGGCAGGAAATACTGGCAAAAACACTCGCTTTTGTTTCGTTTATCGTTGTACTTATTGAAGCAGGACGCCTGTCGCCATATCTGAACATTTTCGGCGGAATAATATCCCCCACTATGTTCTTTCTATTTTTTTGCCTCATCCCGATAGTCTTACTTATAAATTCGCGCCGATTTACTGTAAACTACATGCTGATGCTGTTCTGCATAGCGGGCGCTGCCTCACTGGTTTTCAACCATCCGGTCACCAACTACATGTCATCGCTGCGTTTTTTTCTTTTCTGCGGGATGCTTTGTCTGCTTTCGCCTCTTGTAGACAGTGCTCCTTTGCGTCAATTTAGGCAATATTTGTGGCAATATGCGATATATTTATGTCAATTATTGGTTATTCTGTCAATTTTTGCTTATTTATGGACACTGGCTTTCACAGGCAAAGGCTCTCCTTTCATAATCATCGGCCACCCGATGCTGTTGAGCACACTGGCTGCGATTGTAAGCATCGTCATTACGTGGCGTTTACTGAACCGAGACAAGAATATAAATAAAAAGAATATCGATAAATATGTCATTGCCTTCAATATATTTTCTCTGGTTGCAGCCATTCTACTTATGATATGGGGTGGAGCAAGAAGCGCCATCATCAGTTTCATATTGGCAGAAATATATCTTTTTGCAACACTTTTACACCGTAGAAAAGGGATGCGCTGGCTGCCGGTAATGATTATCGCCACCCTCGCCGCCGTAGTACTGATAGGTGGAGACACGACATACAGGGTCAAGAAGAAATTTGAAATCGCCATCGAGCATGATTCGCTCATTTTTTCGCGTCAACAGCTTTGGAAGTCACGTATCGATGAATTCAAGGACAGTCCTGTCATTGGCATAGGCTTCACAAATGCCACATATTATTCAACCTTGTATGACAACAAAAAAATCATAGATTCATGCCCGGACCGGCGTGAAGAGCCCGGCTCATCATGGCTTTGCGTTCTGTCAAACACCGGCGTGATAGGGTTCGCCATACTTGTCCTCTGGAATGTAGGCCTGCTGCGCGTAATACGCACACGCCGACGCAACGGCGACACTACCGCAGCCAAATACGGCGCACTGCTTATATTTCTTATCGTTGAAGGTTTTTTTGAAGGCTGGATACTATACGCCGGCTCGTTCATATTTCTCCTCTACTGGTTGCTGACTTCCAGAATAACGGACTACAAGTGGCTTTATCACAACAGCAATCAGTCTATCTGCGAAAAGAGCCTGGGAGTATAAAGGGGAGGCCCGATGCCGTTTACATAGGTGTCAATATCGGCGGGTATCCGACAGGATACCGATTTATCAGTAACCGGGTACACCTCCGCTATGCTTCGGTGTACCCGGTAGGCCGATACATGGTGGTGGCGCCCGAAGGCCGCCGATTACATCACATCTGTCTCGGTGGCAGACGGGGAGTCATAATTAAATCGGCGACCTTCGGGCGCCGCTGAAGTCGCCGCATATTTCCCGGGCACATCTCCGCCATGCTCCGATGTACCCGGTTACGACTAAATCGGCGACCTGACGGGCGCCTTTATACTTAGGTATACTGCACTGAGAGGAGACCCTACAGCTTGTAGGAAAGCATGAGGCGGAGTGCGTAGGTGGAAGAATGCACCGAAGGGTGGTAATGGTAGTGTGTAGAACGCAGATAATGGGAAAAGTGGACCGTGGCATAAAGGCGGTGCCATAATTTTATATTGGCACGCGCGGAAAATACCCCGAACGATGCCACCGACCTGTCGCCCTGCGCGTCGAGAGTGTGCGGATTGACCATCGACCAGTCGATATTCTCCGGATAACCGTCCCAGGTAAAAAGGCGGTAATATTCGTATGATGCGGCTAATGAAAGGAATTCCCGTTTGAATACCATATTCGCCCCGCCTTTCAGCGAGAAGCCGGATGCAAGATTATAGTTTCGGTTGTCCACATTATAATAGTCGGAAAGTATGGCGCCGAGACCAATGCCATTGGCATGCAGGTATGCATCAAATGCAAAGAAGCCGCGCTGTATATCACGGAACATCAGTCCGGCACCGACACTTGCAGGCACTCCAAGCTTATAGGGTACCTTGGCCGACACATCGGAAATGGTATCGCTGTCATAGTAGTCAAAATGCTGATACATGCCTATACTCATCGAGGTGGAATATTTGTCAAGCAATTCCTTTGAGATAAGTCGTCCGGTTATATTCAGCTGCCCGAGCACAGGCTGTGATTTCTGCATATTGAGTTCGGCATTGAATGCGAAATAATCATACGGCAGCGGCGTAGAGGCAACCTCAAACCTGTCGCCATATTCAAGATTGAACTGAAATACGCCTCCGGCTCCTTCATCAAACAGTTCGTCCTCCAATTCAATAGTGCGCAGACCGGCCGAAAATTCTATCGCAACGTTAGGAATGCCGAACTGTCGCCCCGTAGTAGGGCGATGTCGCCATGCATCGCCGTTGATGATACGCGTAAGCCCGCGTGTGGGGGTAATAAGGAATGCGGCCGCCTCACGTCCGAAGCGCTCCCAGCCTGTCGAATTATCCTTCAGGACAATATCCGAAGCGCGATAAGTAAGTTCACCCAATGCCATGCCACCTACAGGAGTGGCAATTATATCGTTGGCCGACGGATATTCATTTTCCATGAAGAATTCCCACATTGCCGAACCGCCGAGAGCAAACAAGCCCGATTGCCAGAAATTATAACCGTTGGAACGCGCGGAGTTGAAATACAGATTGCCGTGATAAGGATGCAGGAACATATTGGTGCCCATCTGGTCGTTGTCCCACACAAAACCGCGCTTGAAATTGCGCTTGATGGTATGGGCATTGATATATGCGTATTCCGCTTTCAGTATATACCTGTCAATTGCCCATATCCCGAGATTGAGGCCGACAACTTCACCTGCAGCTATCCATGGATTCTTTTTACCGTAATAGGTCAGATCAATTGAGTCAGGCAATACTTCAGGCCTTACCCTCAGGCGTATGGGACGTTGCGCTACCGCAATGTGCGCTGCAAAAGTGACAGCAAGTGTGATGAAAAGAAACTTAATATAATTCATAATTCATAATGCATAATGCATAATTCTAATGCATAATTCGGAATTGACATGCACGGAGCGTATAGAGGGAACTGCCGACAGCTATTTTTTGTCGGGATACGCTATGCGCACGTGGTACATCGTGAGCAGCGAATCGATGAATGCCTTCTTGATGGTGGTTATGTCGCGGAACGACAGCGGGGAGTTCTTATGCAAACCTTCGGCTACCTGAGCGTCGATAAGCTTGTTGACCAGCGCAGCTATCGTTTCGGGCTTATGGTCAGGGAGCGAACGTGAGGCAGCCTCCACTACGTCAGCCATCATAAGGAGAGACGCCTCCTTTGACTGCGGATTGGGTCCGGGATATGTGAACGGTGTCGGATCGACCTCTTCACCCGGATGGGCATTGCAGTAAGTATTGTAGAAATAGCGGGCCGTAGTTTTTCCGTGGTGCTGCACTATCATGTCGCGTATCACTTTGGGCAGTTTCGCTTTTTCGGCCATGCGCAGGCCGTCGGTCACATGATTGATTATGACACGTGCGCTCTGTACCGGAGTAAGCGAGTTATGCGGATTGACGCCATGCTGGTTTTCGGTGAAGAACGCCGGATTTTTTGTCTTGCCTATATCATGGTACAATGCGCCGGCACGCACGAGCTGCACATTGGCATTGACGCGGTTGGCAGCGGCCGTGACAAGATTGGCCACCGCCATAGAGTGCTGGAAGGTGCCGGGACACTCCTCCGACAGTTCACGCAGTATGGGATTGTTGATGTCAGACAGCTCGACAAGCGTGACCACCGATATGAAACCAAACACTTTCTCGACGATAAAGATAAGTATGTAGGCAAACGATGTGAGCACCATGTTGATGGCAAAAAAGCCTATCAGCTTCCATGAGAATGTGTTGAGCGACGCTATCTGCACAAGCTCCGCCGCCGCGTACGTGACGACGTATGCCGCGAAGACATAGCATGCCGTACGCATCAGCTGTGAGCGGCGCGACAGTTCGCGCATCGAATATATCGCCGTCATGCCTGCGGCAAACTCTATGAAGCAGAATTCAAAAGGCAGCTTCGCTATCATCGAGCACAGTATCACTTCCATCGTAAGGAAGAACATCGCCACTGTCGTATCGTAGAACACGACGAGCAGGATGGGGAGTATGGCAAACGGCATGATATACAGTCCGTCGACAAACAGGTCGGACATAAATACCGAGAACGCATAAAATCCCACGTATATGGCCAAAAGGCATATAGTATGCGAAAGACTGTCGAACACCTCCTTACGGTACAGCCGCAGGAACAGGTATATGATGAGCATCAGCGAAGCGGCGAACAGTATACGTCCGAACACGACGTTGAACTTCGAGATGCCGCGTTCCTTGTCCCTCTTGGCAAGTTCCTTTTCATAGTCCTGTAATATCTGGTAACGCTGCGGTGTGACCATCTCGCCGCGGTTGATAATCTCCTCCCCTTTCTGTATGATGCCCTGCACGGCCTCTACGGGTGTCAGCAGACTGTTGCGGAGGTCGGCCGTCTTCTCGGCGTTCTCCTTTATGTTGGGTAGCAGATAGGTGCTGAGATTTTTTTCCTGAAGCATGCGCCAGAAAGTGGGCGAAGACTTGCAGAACTGTTTCTCCAGATGCTCGTAAGCCTGACGCGAGGTGCGCATCTTCGCAGTCGGTACTCCCTCGTTTGACGAAGACGATGATATTCTTATCCGCTGCATCTCGCCTGCGGCAATGCGCTGAGCATCCTCCGAAGTGACCACACCGGTCTTGTATATATCCTCGACGGCCCGTATAAGAGCGTCACGCTGATGCACAGACGCGCTGTCCATCCCGTTGATCATCGCCACAAGATTCTTCTGTACCGACGAGTCGATGTCGTAGACCGGCACAAGTATCCTGTCGATGCTGTCGGTGCGTTCCTGCTTTATCTCGGGAGCAAGATAATACGGTATGTCAAACGGAGCGAGCAGCTGCGGATTGCTCCACGGACGGTTTTTCTCATACGACAGCTCCACCCTCTCCGAGCGTGGCAGAAAGAATATTATTATCAGCCCCGCAATCGCATAGACGGCGGCTGTTGTCCAGAATTTCTTATCGGTCGGGATATGAAACGGAATATTCATGGGAAATAACAGTAATATTAATGTATTCTTGTGGCTCTACGGACTCCTTCAATACGTTTCACCTGCGAGCACAGCTCTGACACTACGTCCGAATCATCGACAAGGACTGTGAGGTCACATCTGAACACCTCGTTTTCCGCAACAATATGAAGGGAGCGGATATTGATTGACATGTGTGTCGAGATAGTCTGTATGAGTTCCTGAAGTATACCGAAACGGTCGATACCTTCCACATGGATATGGGCGAGGAATTTCCCGTTGGTGGCGTCCCAGCATGTCGACAGCAGACGCGAGCCGAAACTCGCTTTCAGCGCGATGGCTCGCGGACAGTCGACCGAGTGAACCACGACTTCGCCATTGTTATCAATGAAACCGAGCACATTGTCGCCCGGAATGGGCGAACAGCATTCTGCGAGACGGAAGTTTGACCCGTTTTCATCATAACGCAGATGATATGTCTCCTTTGTATTGATTTGCCCGGGAATGGTGACGGACGGCTCGCGGTCCTCCTTCTCCTTTGACTTCGGCACCACTGCAAGCGGCAATCTTAATATTTTGCTGAACAAGCCCTTTGATGACGATTGTTTTTTCAGCGACTTGACAAGGTTGTCAGACAGGACAATCTCCTCACGTCCAAGCAGCAGATAGAGCTCGTCACGATTGTTCACACGATACATGCCCTGCAGCTTCGTCACCACCTCGTTGGTATCTGTAATGCCATGCAGCTCAAGGAACTTGTCGAAAATCTCCTTGCCTTTGGCTATGACCGGATGCTGCATTTTGCGGAGAGCCGAACGCAGACGCGTCTTTGCCTTTGCGGTCACAAGGAAGTCCATCCACTCCTCCTTAGGGGTCTGCGACTGCGAGGTAAGCACTTCCACCTGGTCGCCCGAGCGGAGTTTCTGGCTGAGCGGCACGAGCTTGTGGTTAACCTTGCCGGCTATGCAGTGGCATCCAATCTGCGAATGGAGGTCAAACGCCACGTCGAGCACGGTAGCGTTGTTTGGGAGCGTGATAAGCTCGCCTTTGGGCGTGAATACCACAATCTCCGATGCAAACAGGTTGAGTTTGAGCGTGTCGAGGAAGTCAATGGCATTGGGCTCGGGATTGTCAAGAATATCCTTGATGGTACGGAGCCACGCGTTGAGTTCGCTCTCCTCGTCCCCCTCCCCTATCTTGTATTTCCAGTGGGCGGCAAAACCCTTTTCGGCAATTTCGTCCATGTGGCGCGAGCGTATCTGCACCTCAATCCAGTTGCCGTCGGGTCCCATGGCCGTCATGTGGAGAGCCTGGTATCCGTTGGCCTTCGGTTTGCCAATCCAGTTGCGCGTACGGTCGGGATGGAAACGGTAAAGCTCATTGATGGCGCCATAAATCTGCCAGCATATCGCTTTTTCTTTCGACGGGTCGTCGCAGTCAAATATGATGCGCACAGCGTAAAGGTCATATACCTCGTCAAATGGTATATGCTTCGTTTCCATCTTGTTCCAGATGGAATACACCGACTTGACACGTGCTTTCATGGTGTATTCAAGCCCCATGTCGTCGAGTATGCGGCGTATGGGCGCCGCGAAGTCCTCATACTCGGTGGTGCGCCGCTGTTCCGATTCCCGTATCTGTTCCGATATTTTCCTGTAGGCCTCGGGGTGCTCGTATTTGAAAGCAAGGTCTTCAAGCTCCGTCTTGATGGCGAAGAGCCCCAGACGGTGGGCAAGCGGGGCATATATATAAAGCGTCTCTCCGGCAATCTTGTACTGTTTGTTGGGCGCCATCGAGCCGAGAGTGCGCATATTGTGCAGGCGGTCGGCCATCTTGATGAGCACCACGCGTATGTCCTCCGACATGGTCAGCAGGAGTTTGCGGAAATTTTCGGCCTGCGCCGAGGCCTGTGCACCGAATATGCCTCCTGATATTTTTGTCAGTCCGGCCACGAGCTGCGCAATCTTCTTGCCGAAATGCTGCTCGATGTCCTCGACCGTGTAGTCGGTATCCTCCACCACGTCATGGAGCAACGCCGCGCATATCGAAGTAGAACCGAGTCCGATTTCCTGACTCGCTATCTTCGCCACAGCTATCGGATGCATGATATAAGGCTCGCCCGACCGTCGCCGGATACCTTTATGCGCCTCCTTGGCAAAGTTATACGCGCGTTTTATGATTTCCACCTTTTTGCGGTGGTTGCTGCTCAGATAACCTTCAAGCACCTCATTGAAGGCATCCTCAATCATTTTATCCTCTTCGGGTGTGGTGAAATTATCCTCAGCCATATATGCAGATGGTTTGAAGTAAAGGGGGCTACCGCCTCATGATGTTTTTGGGGAATGTTTTGACGACACGCTATTTCAATGCCGGACCAACTTCGGCTGCGGCGCCGGTAGCGGGATCAAACAGCAGGTAGACGGGCGCTTTCTTGTCAGTGAAGTTAGATGGAGCCATGCCGTACACGACACCCGACTGCGCGAGTTCCACGTCTTTCCGCGCCAGTTCCTTGCCCGACGCCGTCACGGTGACCTGCGCCCGGCCGGGTATGACGTAAGCCACGCCGCCTTTGGGGAACGGCAGTGTCTCACCCTTGTCATTGACAGGCATGCCGACACGTTCCAATTCCTTGATAGATAGATATACGGGGAACCCGCTCAGGTCGTTGGCATCGACAATGCCGCCAGTGGCCGATATGCGCGCTATTATCTGACGGTTGATATTGCCGTCAGGCACGACGGTAAACGTGCGCACCTCGGTATACGTGCTTTTGGTGCCTGCAAACATCGCCATGAGCGCCTGCTCCTGTGCTTCGATATTGTCCATCACAATTTTCATGGCCGCGCCGTCGGGCGGCATCTGCTCGGCCTGTCCCGTAATGAGGTCGGTGCGGCTCTGGCGCAACGCATATATCTGCTCGGCGGCAAGTTCGGCGCGTTTGGCCGACGAATGGCTCTGCAGCATTTCCTGGGTTATGACCTGCCGGGCCGCCTCCGACTGGAGCGGAGTCGGCTCCGCGCTACGTGCCTCGGGGAGCGACGGACTCTCTGTCTCATACACTTTTTCAGTATTGATTGAGAGAGGGATATTGTCCTCACCGATTATTATGTAGGGAGCCTGATTGCTTTTCAGCGTCACGAGGTAACGTTTGTCGGGGTCAGGCACGCCGTGGGTGCTGATGGTCACGCTTTTGACCGACGCGCTGAGCGACGGCTCGGTTATCGGATTGTCGACATTGAGGTATTTGAGGGCGTATTTATAGAACTCACCCGGCTCCTCGCGGGTAAATTCGGCTTCAATCGTAATGTCGACTGCAGTCACCGGCAAGGTGTAGGCTATGCCGTATTCGTTGGCTTTTGTGGCGGTGAAGCGCTGGGCCTGCTGGGCAGGAGCGACTGTTGTGGCCGCCAGTGCCGCCGCTATAAGTACTGTCTTGATTTTTTTCATAAGCGTTAAATTATATAGTTTAACGTATCGGCTCCATAATCGCCTTTATGGCACAGCCTATATTATCGGCGATGTCGGAAGCGACAACGCCGTAGTCGCCATGTTCCTCGGCTGCGATTTCGCCTGCGAGTCCATGCAGGAATACAGCCAGCAGCGTGGCAATCTCCGATTTGTATCCCTGTGCCATGAAACTTGCGAGCATGCCGGTGAGCACGTCGCCGCTGCCCGGTGTAGCCATTGCGGGAGTGCCCGATGAATTGAAATATATCTTGCCGTCGGGACGTATTATCGATGTATAATGTCCCTTAAGAACGATAAGTATATGATAGTGGCGCGCCACCTCGCATGCCTTGCGCAGACGTGCCTCCATCGACGCGTGAGGGCCGAACAGCCTGTCAAACTCGCCTGCATGCGGCGTTATGATTGAGAGCATCGGGAGGGAATTGAGCATTGTGGGCTTCATTGCGATGCAGTTGAGAGCGTCGGCATCGAGTATTATCGGCGACTTCGACGACAGCAACAGCTCCTCGAGAGCGCGCAATGTCGTCTCGTTAGTGCCGATGCCGGGACCGACTGCGATAGCGCTGTATTGATGCGCGGGACGCATGCGGTCGATATACATCTCCCCCTGATTCGCGCTATACAATGCTTCGGGTACGGCCGACTGAATTATAGGATAGCCGCATTTCGGAGCTTCGACCGTGACTTTTCCCACTCCGGAACGCAATGCCCCTCGGGCTGCCATCACCGCCGCACCCATCATGCCGTAGCTTCCGGCATATATGAGCGCCGAGCCGTAATCGGCTTTCGACGAGAAAAGCGGACGGCGCTTGAGCGAACGGTACACGTCGGCCTCCTCGACGAGATAGAATTTCGCCTTGATTTCAGCCGCGGCGGCCCGGCTCAGCCCGATGTCGAGCACTTTCCATTCGCCCACGAGCTCGGCATTGTCGGCTATGAAAAATGCCAGCCGCGGATGCTGTATGGCAAGCGTAAGGGTGGCGTGGATTACGTCACGCGATATAAGCGTAGGGTTCCAGTCGCCGGCGAGACCCGACGGAATGTCGATGGATACAACCGTGGCGTTGGCCTCATTGATGCGCTGCACGAGGTATGAGAATCCGCCCTTGAGCGGGTCGCGCAGACCCGAACCGAAAAGGCCGTCGATAATGAGCAGATTGCGCTGCAGGTCAGGCATCATGAACGTGTCGATTACCTCCGTGATGCCTACGCCCTGACACTGCACGAAGCGGTCACGGCATACGGTACACTCGGCCGACAGTTTGTTGCCGCCGATATTGAACAGATAGGCATGTATCTTGTATCCGCTTTCCGACAACAGCGCGCCCACGGCCAATGCGTCGGCACCGTTGTTGCCGGGTCCGGCAAAAATGACTACCGGCTTTGACGGACGCCACCGGGCTGTTATCTCATCGGTCACCGCACGCGCCACGCGCTCTATCAGCTCAATGGGCTTAACATCCTCATGTTCAATAGTATATTGATCTATCTGACGTATTTCGCTGTTAGTAAATATCTTCATCTATCCATACACATAGTTGACTACAAATTTACACATTTTTTTTAGCGTATCAAAAAAACTTGTCCCAACGTAGATGATTTATAAAATTCTTTACGTAAATTTGCACTAATTTACATAAATACAATGGATCAGGTAACATACAACGGGCTCACATTCGAGCCATACATCCGACGGGAACAAATCGACAAGCGCATAAAGGAGATAGCTGGCACGATTTCAGCCGAATGCGAAGGCAAAAATCCCTTGTTCCTATGTGTGCTTAACGGAGCTTTCCCATTTGCTGCCGACCTGTTCAGAGCGGTGGATTTCGATGCCGAGATTTCGTTCATAAGGCTCAAAAGCTATGAGGGAATGGGATCGACCGGTGTAGTGAAAGAAGTAATCGGCCTCAACGAGGACATCAAAGGCCGCACGGTCATCATCGTGGAAGACATTGTCGACACCGGCAACACAATCACCCGGCTTCTTGACACTCTCAAAGAGAAAGAACCGGCAGAAATCAAAGTGGCTACCCTACTCTTCAAGCCCGACGCGCTGAAAGTGGACGTCAAACCCGATTATGTAGGATTTGCCATACCGCCGAAATTCATCATCGGCTTCGGCCTTGATATCGACGGACTTGCACGCAACCTCGACGACATCTACGTGCTCAAAGAGAACAATTGATTTCCTACGACAGACGTGTCCGGCACGGCTGCCTCCCCTTTGAACAGGGCAACAGATTAACCTTAAACACGAAAATACCGGGTAAAGCACCGGCTTCCTCGCCTGCGATGGAGCCGAAAGTCAATATTGTGTAATAATATAAACAACTTAATTATGTCGAATATCATTATATTTGGTGCGCCCGGAAGTGGGAAAGGTACTCAGAGCGAACGCCTTATCGCAAAATACAATCTCCGTCACATATCAACGGGCGAACTGTTGCGCGACCACATAGCGCGCAAAACCGAGCTCGGCATCGTGGCCGACTCATACTGCTCGCGCGGACAGCTTATCCCCGACGACCTGATGATTGAGATTCTTGCCCATACCATCGACAACGACCCCGAAATATCCAAGGGACTTATCCTCGACGGTTTCCCCCGCACCATACCTCAGGCTCGCGCACTCAAGCACCTGCTCGCGGAACGCGGCATGAAAATCGACGCCGTAATTGGCCTTGAAGTTCCTGAGGACGAGCTTGTGGAGCGCCTGCTCAAACGCGGACAGGAATCCGGCCGTTCAGACGACAATCTCGACACCATCAACAAGCGTCTTGAAGTATACCACAACCAGACCCTCCCCCTGCGCGACTACTACATCAACGAAGGCAAATACCGTTCTATCCACGCCACAGGCTCAATCGACGAAATATTCAACCGCATCGCCGAAGCCATAGAAGCCTGATATCCCCGATAATAGAATAGAACATCCCATACCACAGTCCCCGGCCCGACAATCACAACGTCAGGCCGGGGACTGATTTTATATTCGCGGGGGGATTGCAAGGCGTGTTAAATGCAGTTTTACTTAAGGATATAGGTATCCGACAGGATACCCGCCGATATTGACGCCTTAAGTAAACAGCATTGGGGTGCAGCCATACATCATGCAGCTGCCAACATCAGTTTTGCACGCCTTTCGGAGAGATTACAATCCGCTTTGGGCGACTAAATTCACAGCCCTTGCACTTTACAAATATTTCAACTGTCGGAAAAAAATTATAAATTGCGGTAATGAAATCGCGTGCCTGCCTGTCTACACAATAAACGACGATATAAATGCAATATTCAATCACAGAGTTCGAGACAATCTACCTCCGCTGCTTTCCGCCGGCAATGAGGCTTGCCGTAAGCCTCCTGCACGACGAGGACGATGCCCGCGACGCGGTACAGGAGGTATTTATCAAACTTTGGGAAACGGATACGGAAGTTGAAAATCCGATGGCATTCGTCGTCCGGTCGGTGCGCAATGTCTGCCTCAACCGCATCGCAGCCACCGACACACGCGAACGATTCGCTCGCCGATATTCTATCGACGAAGCTGACGGCTCCGATACAGATGCCGACATACGCGGACGCGAGATACAATCAGCCGTCGAGACTCTCCTATCCCCACGCGAACGACAGGTAGTCGACAGGATATACTCCCGGGGAATGTCGTACAAAGAGACGGCAGACAGTCTCGACGTATCGGTAGCCTTAATCAACAAATGCATTGTAAGCGCCCTAAAAAAATTACGAACCCATTTCAAAACTCATATCAAATGACCGAAGAAATCAAAAATACACTGATAGAAAAGATGATTGACCGTCCGGACACACTTACGACAGACGAAATCATGGCAATCTGCGGCGATGAGGAGCTTCGGGAACTCTACGATATATCATCGAAGCTACAGGACACATTGCAGCCGGTGCCACAGACACCCGTGGCGCAGGAATGGGATATGTTCAGCCGCAGGCTCAACATGCGCCGGCCGAAGAAAAAACTTTACCGGCGCCTCATACAGACCGTAGCCGTCATTGCGGGGCTGCTGCTCATATCGGCAGCTATTGTTAAAATCGCCGGACATGCTCCGTCAGCATCCGATTCGTCACTGACAGCCGACGTCGTCAACACCGACATTACGAAAAGCCCGGCAGACACTATCCGCTGTCAAAACGATAAACTTGTCACAACCTTAAAAAACGACGCCTCACATATCGCAGATGCCTCAAAGCCCGACAAAAATCGTTCTCCAAAGAAAGCGAAATCCACCTCAACCCCTACAGCAACGCCTGACTTTGACGAATACCTGAGAATAGAGCAGGCCCGCATTGACAACGAGATAGCCATGGCAATGGCTGAAGTGTACGAAGCCGAATACCTTGCATCGCTCGAAGCGGACTGCGTTTTCAATATGGCCGAGGGCAACCCGTCAACCGAAGAAAATAACAACAATTCATATACCGACAGAATCGATCTGAATAAAATAACAATGCTCTAAAAATCAATGATTATGAAAACAAGATTTATCGGAATTTTATGTCTGCTCGCAATCGCGGTGCCTTTGCAGTCATCGTCGCAGACCAATATCATCAAAGCCTTTGACAAAATACTCAAAAGCTCCGACGTGGTGTACACCGAAAAACATTCGATGGAAAAGGACACAAAAACGGGGCAGAAAGAATCTCAGTATGACATATACGATTTTACGCTTCCCGCCAACTCTGCACTTATAGACAACGCACTCAAGGCTTTTAAATCGGATGAAGCCATGGCTTACTCAACAAGCAGCGGCACAGCCGGAAAAAATGACGGCGAGATAAGCCTGGCCATCGGCAACGGTGAAATGGGGACTCGCGTCAACGCCCCGGGCCGTAAATACATCTACTCCTGTTTCCTCGCACCCGACAGTGAGAATAAAGACGGCAACTACCGCTATGCCTACGGCATGAACTGGGAGACAAAAGACGGGGTAATTACTGGCAAACTGATTGTCACATACGCCACTACACTGAAATATCGCCAGGAGCAGAGCGAACGGTCGCAATTCAAGATTTTCACCAACACGACAACGTACTCAGGCACGACTAACGAAAATCCGTCATGGTTCAGCAAATTCATGGGCTACGTCCAGGCAATGGAGCAGACCACACCGGGCGCGCAACAGGCCCTCGCAACCAAAATCTATGAACATACCAAATCGATACCCACATCCGTCACGCGGGAAGACAAGATAATCGCCGGCGAGATATTGAAAAGTATGATTTCCAAGCCGCAATTCCGCAACACGACGGCAACCCTCCAACTGCTCAACGGAGCCTGCACCAACTTAAAATAAAACAGACATTTTTTCATACTTTGACCGTTTCAGGCTCCGGGACGCAATAGCGCATCCGGAGCCTGAAATCGTATGGCCACAACCCGGACTGCCCCCTTAAGCAGAAGGCGATTCCTTTGTATGTCATGCCCGACACCGGTATGTTGATGTTGAACTCCACTAACTTCCGGTTGGTGCGACCTATGCTCAGAACAAGTTCTGTTGTCATCACATATCCTCCAAAGTCAATAACTTTGCTTCAATCTTATATTTCATGAGGAGACATGACTTGATGCGCTCTACTTTTTCCATAAATGCCTTATGGTCGTAGTTACGGTGGCGGCGTTTTACTTCGGCTACGACAGCAGTCTTGTCATCAATCTTGATGCCGACTATGTCTATCTCGTTTGCCTCCTTGCCTTTTTTGCGTTCCCACCACGAGCCTATGTTCATATACTCACGGCTTTCCGTCATTTTGGACCGAAAGTATTTTTCAAGTATACGTCCGGAATATGTGGGATAATCCGAAATGACAATTTCACGAAGGCGGTCATAATTGCCCATTTCAACCAGTGTCTGGTTGCGGTCAAAATAATTGAACCAGAATTTCAGGAAATTGTCAGTTATCTCATATTGCACATTCTGCGAGCGTGGCTTCGACATTATAGGACGCATCCGTTTGATTAGAGAATAATCCTCAATCAATCGCTTGAGATGTCCGGCTACAGTCACACCTCCCAACGCATTTTCAATCGCTCCCTGGGTGTTTGTCCCGGATGCGATACAGCTAAGCACTGAGAAATATAGCCCGTAGTCCTTGCCGAATTCCTCTATCAGCAAGTTGCGCCCTTCATCTATAAACGGAGAGTTCTCCCTGACTACATAGTTGAACATCCCGTCAATTGACAAATCGGTATCTTCGCACAACAGTTCAATATACTTCGGCACCCCTCCGGTAATGCAGTAGAAAGCGAGCAGTTCATCATTGGTGTAGTCCGGTCGGAAATCTCCCATAATCTCCTTCATGGTTTCTGTTCCGAAACCGGACAGACGTATGTTGGCATCCGCTCTTCCAAACAACGGCTCATGGTAACTCTCAAAAATCTTGTGCATCATCGAATATACCGAACCCATCAGCAGGAGATTCACGTGCGTATCGTTGCGGTATCTATCCCATATATTCTGTATATCGCTGAATACAGACGGATTGATATTGAAGAATTCCTGAAACTCATCGATAATCAGGTTAAACTTGCGGGTCTTCGCCAGTTCCATCATCATTTGGAACAGAGACTTGAAAGTTTTTATCTCCGCCGGCACATAACAGTCGAGAGCCGATGAGATAAGCCCGGCGAACTCTTCGCACAGAGCTGCCTCGTTTTTACGACTTACGAAAAGATATACCGTAGGATACTCCCCTCGGGTTGCCCGCAGGGCAAGCGATGTTTTGCCGATACGACGCCGACCCGTTATCACTGTCATTCTCGACCGGGATTCAAAGGCTCGCCCCTGGATTCGCTTTAATTCCTCTATTTCCTTAGTGCGATTATAGAACTTCATATTTTATCACCAATGTAATTATTACCACGGTGACAAAGCTACAAATAATCTTTGAGATGACCAAATCAAATTGGATATTACCCTCCAAAAAACTAAATCCGAAATTACAGTGCATCTTACAGTTCTCATTTAATATCGCTTTTAATATCGCTTTTAATATCGCTTTTAATATCGCTTTCCGCGGTTAAAAACCGCGGCTACTATAACGCAATATGAATCAACCACGTAGTAGCCGCGGGTTTTAACCGCGGGCAACAAAGGAGACAATTGTCATATTATCAGTAAC
>OFFO01000192.1_pt1 | contig 58581 bp, 66 predicted proteins | sample 1521441 | NCBI WGS metagenome assembly OFFO01 (sample SAMEA3504097, study PRJEB24116) | mouse gut metagenome | biome: mouse gut; feature: mouse-associated habitat; material: faeces | place: Denmark | collected 2011
GGAGAGGAAAACTTTCTCCAGAAAGTTTTCCTCTCCCCTCCCCCAGTCTTCCTCAACCTCCTACTTCCTCTTGATCATATGCTCGGGCGCGAGGATGTCGTCGAGCTTCTCGCGGCTGAGCAGATTGCGGGCGAGGACCAGATCGATGACCGAGCCTCCGGTCTCCAGAGCTTCCTTGGCGATGGCGGCGGACGTCTCGTAACCCAGATAGGGGTTGAGCGCCGTGATGATGCCGATGCTGTTCTCCACCATGCGGCGGCAATGCTCCTTGTTCGCCGTGATCCCGCTCACGCAGCGATCCTGAAGCGTGCGCAGAGCCCGACGGAGACGGTGGATGCCGTTTGAAAGCGAAAAGGCGATGATGGGCTCCATGACGTTCAGCTCAAGCTGCCCGGCTTCGGAGGCCATCGTGATGGTCACGTCCTTCCCGATGATGTCGAAGGCCACCTGCGAGACGACCTCCGGGATGACCGGATTGACCTTGCCCGGCATGATCGAGGAACCGGGCTGGAGACGGGGCAGGTTGATTTCGTTGATGCCCGTGCGCGGGCCCGAAGAAAGCAGCCTCAAGTCATTGCAAATCTTTGAAATCTTGACTGCGATGCGCTTGAGTACGCCCGAGGTCTGCACATAGGCCCCGGTATCCCACGTCGCCTCGATGAGGTTGGTGGAAAGCACGACCGGGATGTCCGTCACTTCGGCCAGCGCCTTCACCGCGACCTCGGCGTAGCCTGCCGGGGCATTGATGCCCGTGCCGATGGCCGTAGCGCCAAGATTGATCTCCAAAAGCAGCCGCCGCGCTTCTTCAACGCGCAAGATGTCCTCGCCAATGGTCGTGGCGTAAGCCCCGAATTCCTGCCCGAGGGTCATGGGCACGGCGTCCTGAAGCTGCGTGCGCCCCATCTTGATGACGTCCGCGAACTCCTCGGACTTGGCGGCAAAACCGCGCTGGAGGTAGGCCATATCCTCCTTCAGTTCCCCGAGCTTGGTATAAAGGGCGATGCGCAGGGCCGTGGGGTAGATGTCGTTGGTGGACTGAGAACAATTGACGTGGTTGTTCGGGTGGCAATACTCGTATTCACCCTTGGCATGGCCGAGCAGCTCCAGCGCGCGGTTGGCGATCACCTCGTTGGCGTTCATGTTGGTGGACGTACCCGCGCCACCCTGAATGCAATCAATGGGGAACTGATCATGAAGCTTGCCCGCGATGATCTCGTCGCAAGCCGCGCAAATGGCTTCACCGATGTTCCGGGGCAGGACGTCAAACCGCATGTTGGCGATGGCCGACGCCTTCTTGACCTGCGCCAGCGCGCGGATCAGTTCGGGGAACGAGGCGATGCTGACACCGGAAATGGAAAAATTTTCGAGGGCGCGATAGGTCTGCACGCCATAGTATGTATCGGAAGGAATAGTCATTTCACCCAAAAAATCATGTTCCTGACGGGGCATGGACGTTTCTCCTGTTTGGTGCGAATAGAACGTGTTGCGCCAACTATAGGAAGGCAGGGGGCAGGTGGCAATTGCCTATTTCGTATCGACTCATGTCCAAAACGCATGGAGCCCCACGTGGACCAGAAACTTCTTGAAGACTTTCTCAGCCTCTATCGGCACAAGAGCTTTTCCCATGCCGCGCAGGAACGGAACGTCACCCAGCCCGCCTTCAGCCGCCGCATCCGCGCGCTGGAGGAGTGGCTCGGCGTCGTGCTCTTCGACCGTACCGCCCTCCCCATCCGGCTCACCGCGCAGGGGGAGCAGTTCCTGCCCATTGCCCGTGACATTGCCGAACGCATGGCCGAAGCCAAACGGGAATTTTCCGGTTCCGCCCTGCGCCGCGACAACGTGGTCCGCATCATCAGCCTGCCTACCCTGTCCATCAACGTGTTGCCCAATCTGCTCATCAAGGTAAAGGAACGCTGCGAAAGGCTGACCTTCGTGGTCAACCCCTTCCCGCAAAGCGTGGAGGAGCATTTCTGCGCGCTCATGGACAATCAGGTGGACATGCTGCTGACCTACAAGCTCGACGAATACGAGTCCGACAGTGAATTCCTCTCGCATATCGACTCGGCCACCATCGCCCGCGAACGCTTCCTGCCCGTGGTGGGGAACACGCTGGCGCAACGCCTTGAGCCGGTCCCTTCTTCCCTCCCCTATCTCTCCTACAGCAACTTCTCCTTCGCCAACCGGATCATCCTGCCGCTCTACGAAAAAACGCCCTGCGCACTGGACGTGATTTATGAAAGCAGCCTCAGCGAGGGCATCATCAAAATGCTCGAAAAAGGGCTCGGCATGGCATGGGTACCGGAGTCGCTGGTCAGCGAGCAATTGAAACGCGGCTCCATCCGCCGCCTCTGGGAGGACCGCCCCGACCTCAGCGTGGAAGTGGACATCAAACTCTACCGCAACAAGAACGTCCACCGCGTTTCCATCGAACATTTCTGGGAAGCCATCCGCTGAAGGGAACGGCGTTTTTCCACCACAAAAAAGGAGCCGGGATCATTGCGATTCCGGCTCCTTTCAGGTCAGGGGAGGGAGGCTCTAGCTCAATTCAACGGCGGGCTTGGCTTCTTCCTCCGTCACGAAACCCTTCTGCTTCGACGTATCGAAAAGCAGGGGACGGTCGGTCGTTCCAAGGAGCATGTACTGCATCTTGGCGTGCGGGATGGCATTGAGTTCCTTGGCCCGGCTGAAGTAGAAGCCCGCGCCGAGGGCTACCCACACGAACAGCATGAGCCAGGATTCAACGCCGATGGCGGCGGGGGAACCCGGAACGGCGAGCATGAAGAAGCAGGTTACCGCAGTGAAGCCGCCTACGATGGCCACGGGCTTGCCCCAAGGGGCCTGAGCGATTTCAGGATGCTGGTCAACAAACTTGTAGGCGGTCATGCAGGTGAAGAGATAGGCGAGCGCGGTGCCCATGGCGGACATATCGACGATCCAGTTGAGGGCGGAGCGACCGAACCACGGGGCCACGAGGGTCAGGCCGAGGGTGAACAGAATGGCGTTGACGGGGGTGCCGTACTGAGGATGAACCTTGACGAACCAGGGATGCAGGAACTTGCCGCGCCCCATGCTGAAGAGGAGGCGGGTGGTGGCCATGAAGAAGCCGTTCATACCGGTAAAGATGCCCGCGAGGACGGGAATCGCGAGGACGGCGCCGCCGAACTTGCCGAAAGCCATGTTCGCCACGGCCCCGGTGGTCCAGGTGTGGTTCTGGCCGAGCAGGTCGGTGTAGGGGATGATCACGGCCACGGAAAGGAGCACCAGAGCGTAGAGCGTCGCGCCGCAGATGATGGAATTGAGCATCAGGCGACGGGACTTTTCAGGCGGAAAGTCGAATTCTTCAGCGGTCTGGGGGATGGTGTCGAAGCCCACGAAGAGCCACGGCGTGATGGCGACGATGGAGATGACGCAGGCCCAGGAGGAGCGGCCTTCGGCGAAGAGGGGGAAGAGGTTGTCGATGCTGGCGGTTTCAGCGGAGAAGGTACCCACCGTAAGGACCAGCACGCCGCCGGCAAGGGCGAAGGCAAGGATAAGCTGCAAGCTGCTCGCCATGTCCATGCCGCGAAGGTTCATAAAACCGAAGAAGAGGAAAACCGCAGACATCATGACCAGTTCGCCCGCGTACACGTCCCATCCGGCAACGGTATACATATACCCTACGTCAAAGACACCGGGCAACAGCGCGCGGCTGAGCAGGGCCATAGCCGTACCGTTGGCGGCGATAACGCAGAGATAGCCGAGGACGAGCGCCCAGCCGCAGATGAAGCCGCATTTGGTGCCGAAGCCCACATAGGCGTAGGTGAAGGAGCCGCCCGCCACCGGGTAGGCCTTGATGAGCACGCTATAGCTCAGCGCGACGAAGCACAAAAGCCCGCCGCCGATGAGAAAGGCCAAAATGCTACCGAGGGGGCCGGCATCGGGCAGGAACCGCGTTCCGGGGAGAACAAAGCAGCCCCAACCGATAATAGCACCCACGGCAAGAGCCCAGACTTCCGCCGGGCTCATGGTCTTTTTCAGTTCTTCACGCGTGTTTTCGTTTTTTTCCGGTGTGTTGCTCATGATGAAAAGTCCCTCGTTGTCTTGGCGTTTCCAGAGTGTTTCTCTTTCGCCCTTTTTCGTTCACCGCCAGAACCGCGGCTTTGGACGAAAAAGGACGCTTCAACTCGAACGTCGGCTTCGGGGGGCGTGCCCTCCAAAGGCGTTTCTTTTCTAGCAAGTGTCGCGCCAAATTCTTTCCCCGAAGCGGGGAAGAAGGCATTCTTCCCTGTAATCAACCGGGATACCAATACATATTTTTCTTCCGAGCCGCCGGTGGTTGCCGTATGTTCTTTCCATCACAATGGGACAGGAATGTCCCGCAAAATGGACTTCACAACATATCAACTAGTATTCAAACAGGTTACAAAGAATACTTACATGGGGCATTTTTGTCCCACGAGACATTTTTGTCCCGTGTAAAAGCCGTCATCTTTTGGAGTATTCCTGCTCTTGCTCTCAAATGAGGTCAGCAAAAGAAGGAAAGGGGACGAGGAAAGACATTCGTTTTGCCCACGCCGCTGGGAAGAAGCCCCTCTTTTAAGGTCAGGGGAGAGATGCAGGCAGGGCTTGCAGGCAGCCCCCATAAAGGGGGGATTTTCCCGAGGAAACGATCCACACGTGATTTTTATCTCAAAATCTTATCCCATTTTTCTATGGGTACTTCTTTCTAGGTGTTTTCCTCTTATCCTTTGTGAAAGTATGAAAAAAGAGTGCACTTCTTCTCTTTTACCCCTCAGCCCACAGGCCAAACGAGCACAACGGCACAGCCCTCTGTTGAGACCCGAACGGCCTCCATCAAAAGAAAAGGCCCCGTAAACACAGGGCCTTTTCCAAAGAGGCGTTTTGTACTTTCAAGGTGTGGGAGAGAATGCGCCGGACGGCGGAGCCCCTCAGCTTGGTGACTCGGCAAGCAAAGCGACCGAAGAAGAAGAAGAAGAAGAAGAAGAAGAAGAAGAAGAAGAAGAAGAAGCTCCCTCGCCGCCGAGGTCACGACGCAGGCAAACAATATACTCCTGATTCCCCTTAGGGCCCTTGACCGCAGCTGGCACCACCCCCAGACAGGCAAGACCGAGGCGTTCGCGGCAAAAAAGAAGGACCTTGTCCACAGCCTGCTGACGCAGGGCCGGATCACGCACCACGCCCTTGTCGGTCTGGTGAGGCCCCAGCTCGAATTGCGGCTTGACCAGCGCGGCGACGAGGCCCCCTTCCTTGAGCCAGCGCACGCAGGGCGGGAGGATCAGCGTGAGGGAAATAAAGGAGACGTCAGCCACGATCATATCAACCGGCTCGGGCAAAAGTTCCACGGGAGCCGTGCGCAGGTTCGTCCCTTCCATACTCACGACGCGGGGATCGCGGCGCAAACGCTCATGGAGCTGCTCCCGGCCTACGTCCACGGCGTAGACCTTGGCCGCGCCGTGCTGGAGCAGGCAATCCGTAAAGCCGCCCGTGGAGGCTCCCGCGTCCAGACAGACGTAGCCGTTCACGTCCAGCTTAAAATATTCCAATGCCGTCAAAAGCTTGTAGGCTCCACGGCTGACATAGCGCTCAATACCGACCAGCGAAAAGACCGTATCAACGGGGTACTTGTGGCCGGGCTTGTCCACCTTGCGCAGCACGCCCGGCGCTTCCTCAAGCGCGACCTTCCCGGCCATGATCAGCCGTTTGGCCATTTCCCGGCTCTCCGCCAGCCCTTGCCCGAACACCAGCTCGTCGGCCCGTTCCTTGCCCTGCGCCATCATCTCCCCCTTTTTCGCGCCATGCCGCAGCTCGCCGCCGCCATTGCCGGGCTAGGGTTATCATAACGGCGCAAGGATGCAAGGCTCGGCACAGGCCGCGCCAAGGGCTTGAAAGCAACGGTGACCTTTGTCATGCTGCCTCGCGGGCGCGGCTGCGGCCACTCCATGCGCCCGGAAGGTGAATCGCCATGAAGCCCCCACTCAAAGCCGCCCTTTTCGATTTGGACGGCACGCTCCTGAACACACTGAAAGATTTGGCCAACGCCACCAATCGTGCGCTGGCTTCCGCAGGTTATCCCGTCCACCCCGTGGAGGCCTACCGCCATTTCGTCGGCAACGGCCTGCGCACGCTGGTCATCCGCGCCCTGCCCGCCGGAGAGGACACCTCTCCCGCACTGGACGAACTCGTCAAGCGCACGGGAGAAAATTATGCTCGGGGTTGGGCCGAAACGACCCGCCCCTATCCGCACATCCCGGAACTGCTCGACGAGCTGCGCGGCAAGGGCATCCCTATGGCAGTAGTCACCAACAAGCCGCACGACTGGACACTGCTGATGCTGGAGCGCTATTTCCCGGGCAAACCCTTCGCCTTCGTGCAGGGCGCAACCGCCGACCTTCCCCACAAGCCAGACCCCACCGGTGCGCTCAAGACCGCGCACAACCTGAAGGTCATGCCGGAAGAAGCGGCGTTCCTCGGGGACAGCAATGTGGACATGTACACCGCCCGCAACGCCCATATGCTCGCCCTAGGCGCAGCATGGGGCTTCCGGGGCGCAGAAGAATTGAAGGCCGCGGGTGCGGATCATATTCTCAATGATCCCCTCGACATGTTGCCCTTTTTTTAAAGAACGTTTTGCGGACCTTCGCGCAAGGATACCGGTTCGGCCAAGGGCTTCTACCTCTGAAAGGATCGTCGAGACGGGTGAGTGGCCTCCACCTCCCCCCAATAGGAAGAAACGGCATATAGCACAGTTGGCCTTCCTTATATACGTCTCACTTTCAAGGCCAAGCTTCCCTCGGTCGCCATGCAGGACACAGCATCCGCGCCAAAGGGCTGTCAGGTTGACTCACAGCTTCTCTACGGGTATTCCTTTTGTCCATGCCCGGATGGCGGAACTGGCAGACGCAAGGGACTTAAAATCCCTCGGCCTCACGGCTGTGCGGGTTCAATCCCCGCTCTGGGCACCATAAGGAATACGGACGCTTAGCCTAAAAACTCAGCCGTCTTCCCCTACAAAAAAGCCCCTTCACTGTTGCATTTGTCTTGCATCCGGTGAAGGGGCTTTTTTTACGCCCACTTAGCCCTCCCTCTCCTCCCTCCTCCTCTCTTTTCCCTCCTTCTCCTTCTCTCCACTCCTCCTGCTGACATTCTTCAACCTTACGTCTTTCTTCTTTTTTTCTATTTACATCTCCATCCCTTGTCCCCGAAGCCACGTGCAAAAAAAGGCCGCAAGCGCCGCGTTCGGGCCGCTGCGCCCATTCGCTTGGGGCCTTTTTTTGCGCCCATCTTTCAAGACGCATAACTAACCTAAATTAAATGATTATTTTATGAACGACACTCGTTTTGCGTCCGAAAACGGCTTTTCCCACCCTCTCTTCGCCCGGCAGCTCGACCTTGAAAAAGAGATGGCCGAGCGGGGGCGGGCACCCTCAAAAACAAAAAAAGGGTTCCGATTTGCATCGGAACCCCGTTTTTTGCTGGTGGGCCATCGGTGACTTGAACACCGAACCAACTGATTAAGAGTCAGCTGCTCTACCAATTGAGCTAATGACCCGTTTTGGATGCGCTCAACGCGCGGAAAGAGATGTAGCCCAAACACAGTTACCTGTCAATACACTGAGGACCCCAAAAGAAATTTTTTCTGGCCTGCCGCCTTTGCACCAATAGCGAAAAAGATGGACGGCACGCCGCTGGAATGTTGCAGGCAGCTAAAGGAGACGGTCGTCACTCTCACAAACGAAAAAAGGGTTCCGACTTGTATCGGAACCCTGTCTTTTCGCTGGTGGGCCATCGGTGACTTGAACACCGAACCAACTGATTAAGAGGGGAAAGGATTATTTTCTACTTACAATCAACTGACATCAATACCGTATTCTTTTTTGCCCAAAAATTGAACAGTTTCAACAGATACAACAATTTTTTAGAAAAAAATTGTGTTATAAGATGATGAAAATGGCATACGGAAATCCCCTCTAAAGGGTATGAATCCAAGAATACGCTGTATGCCATTTTTCTTTGCACTTTTTTCAAAAAAATATTTATCAAGGAGGCTGTTCATGGAGAAAAATATCAGCCGCCGAATCAGGTTCGAGCAGGCACTGAAGTTAGGAGATGAATTTGGAGTTACACGTCAGGAACTAACAAAGCGAGTTCTCAAAAAGGAAAAATATGAAGTCTATACTCTTACAGATCATCTTTGCATCGTAAAGGCATTGGTACGCCGTACAACTACACGATATTTTCATAATTATTATTTATATAGTGACAACAAGAGCCATATAGATTCTATTTTATCACGGCGTTATTTGAATGTTTTATCAAATTGGGGCATCAGGCCAGGGAATTTCAGGGAAATGTTTTTTTGACATCCCTGACAGTGTTTAATCCTATAAAATCAAGAAACAATAGAATGCCCTGCCGGAAATTCCGACAGGGCATTTTATTTTCCAGAAGGCAGAATAACAAATACGGAAGGAGGCGTTATGAGCAAAAAAAGTAATCAAAAACTCCACTTGGGACTGGATATGATAAGAAAAGAACTCAATGCCATCATTAGTAAAGGATATAATGGTTCTCGTGTTTTTCAAGACTGGATAGGAGTCATGTTTTATGCTTTTTTACATGATGATCCGCATTATCTGGAAATTATGGGTCAGTATCGTAATGAAGGCCCAACAGAGCAACAGGAAGCAAACCATTTTGCCAAAGCCACCGCACATTTACTGGAGTACATGCAGGCAACAAATGAGGAAGTTTTGGGAGTGTTATTTGAAGAGTATGCTTCTGATACTCACCAGAGACAATACCTTACGCCATCATCCATAGCTCAGCTTATGGCACAAATATGCCAGTCAAGTCTACCCCAAACAGGATATATTAAAGTGATGGATCCGTCTTGTGGTGCAGGAGTCTGCCTGATAGCTATAGCCAAAGACCAGACTCAAGAACAACTAAATCAAACCCTATTTATAGGCCAAGACATAAACTTGGATTGTGTACGTATGGCAGCTTTAAATTTGATGTTCTTTAACTTGCATGGAATTATCTTATGGGGAAACACTCTTAATCTGGAGGTAAAAGGAGCATGGGAGACACATAGGAGTTTGTTTTGGGGAGGAAGTCTGCATCTACTGGATACAGAAGAAGCACAGATATGGTTAGAAAAACATCTTACCGATATATCACACATTCAAACTACTGAAAAAAGCTGACAAAGAATGAACGCGCCAGAGCATTTTTACTCTGACGCGTTCATTCTCTACACTCACAAATTTTTAGCTTGCCACCAATTCAGATAATGAATGTCCCCACTTCTTTGCCTGGCGCCTTGGGAGGTGACCGCCGCATCACATCGGCCTGAACCATAAGCGTTGGTACCTTGACCGCAAGTACCTGACCAGACACTTCGCTGGGCAACCCATGTTTCCGAATACCTTTGACGGTCAATTCATACATTTTGACCAACCAGAGTGGTTGTCCGCACCTTTCCATTTCACTGGTTTTCCATGTCATGCCTTCTTCCTTGCTCACGCCCTTCCCGGCGCGTCAGTATATGCTTCCAGTTGAGGAGCATAATCAACTCCTGATCATTGATTCTCCCCTCTTCGTGGATACGCAGGAGTATGGAAATATCCCCTCCCATAATAGCTGAGTAATCACGCCGGGAAAGCACTCCTCCCTGTACGAGATCCACCAGAGAGCGGGCAGGTTCCTTCCGATCGTGCAGGCCGTGCATTGCTGAAGCCAGATCAGCCACATCAGATGGAGACAGGTCGAACCTCTTCATGGCCGCTGCCAACAGCCAGAGAAGGCCGAACCCCCCTGCGAAGCCAAGCAGTCCGGCGACAAGATAGGTCGCTTCCTCCCCCACTCCCATGTGTGAGGCGCCCAGGCCAGCCATCAGTCCTGTAAAGCCGGAAACGAAAGCTCCCCGCAAGATATCCCAGAAACTGACACGCTGCCCTCTGTACAACAATTGATAGGCGACGCCGCCAATACTACCCAGCAGAATGAAAATCAGGTACTGCTTTATCCCGTCCAGAAGGTTTTGCATGGCGCGTACCACATACCTCAAATAAAAACTGTTAGCTAAGAGAGAAAACGAGTACATATCCATCAAACCCCACGTCGGTCTTGAGAAGTTGAATCGAGTCCAACCTGCTGATGGAGACCCCGACCGCCAATGAAGCCGTACCATCTTCAGCAAGCTGGTATATGGCGGCGATTGGCCTGTCCGTAGGAAGCGAAAGCACTCCTTCATCCCAGTCGGACGCGCTGAACTCCAGCTTGTCCACCTTGGTACGGAGCCACTGGTCATACTCCGCCGTCATATTGGAAACCTTGGTTTGAACGACAATCTGAAAATATACAGGAATATTGTCATTCCATGTGATGCTTGTTGAAGATTTTCCCACTTCTCCAACTTCCTGATATTGAGCATCCGGCCCGGCGACGCAGGGAAATCCGTCAAGGTACACCCGCAATGCTCCAGTTCCAACGATATATTCTGGCACTGTAAAAGCTTCGCCGGCAGAAATAACTTCATCTCTGGTTCCCGCCTCAGAAACAAGCGCGGCATCAACCCACGTTTCTTCCAGAGTTTTCAAACGGCCAGTCACATTACGAAGAATCCAGTTGAAATTTTCTGCCGTGGGAATCTCGGCATCATACCCCTGCTGCTGTTTTTCCGTGGAAGGAGCAATAACCTTCCCGTCCGGGGCCTTACTTGCCCATACAATAGATTCGATAGCCATCAGCCCTCCTATTCCGTTGCAGGAACGACAAACGGTGCAGTGTCAAAGCCGCCTGACGATGCCGTTCCTTCAAAACCGAAATGTACCGTTTCATCATTCTGCATACGGAACGGGGAGGTGCCGAAGCCTCCGGCATCTGGGTGTCCCTGAAAACCGAAGTATTTTACGTGTTTCTTCACATAAACATCTTTAACCTGATCCCACTCCGAGCTATCACCAACATCCGAAACATGGCGACACATAAAAACATAGGAACCTTCCGGCGGAGCTTCCTTTTCATCAAGAATATGTGCTTCAGTATCGGGAAAGGTAAAAATAAAATCAGCATCCTCACCCCCCACAAGACGATATTCCGCATGCTTCATAGGATCGCCATAGCAGTTACGATATGGCGAAGATTCCAGTTTGATGTTGTCATGCATCACTGTTTCACCGGAATTGATGCCTACCAGAACAGGGGCTTTGACCACGGCAAGAAGCTGCCTGACCGGTTGCGGAAACAGTATGATTCGATGCACAGTGACACTGAGACTGCCGACCACTTCTGCTCTGAGCTGGATATAGCCGCCCGGTACGGCGTAATATTCATCGATATACCGACTGTCCACCAGACTGGCCGATTCAGATTCTTTCGTCAGCTCGACCCATTCCCCTGTCCCACGTATGTTCCGATATGAAAGCTTCAGTTCTCCACGATGGAGGTCACGTGTCAGAATAAGCGTACCGGATGGCGCATCCGCAAGAATTTCAAGAATACTTGAAAGATATACCTGTCCGGGAGCACCGACGGCAAACCCATCCTCAACTTTCCAGTTCGTCAGAGATAATGTCCCTGACGGAAAACTCTGCTCCAGTGGCCGTTTCAGCAAAACACGCCCGTACTCCAGACAGGTTATCGGTTCAACTTCCACTACTTGCTCGGAGTTGTACAGAAGGACTCTGCAACCGGAAGCAACGGCAGAGTTATCGTCGCAATTGATACTGTCATCCCCGCTAACTGCGCCGGAAACCTGTCTATCCGGCATAGCACGCAGTACAAGCTGCCCGCTGAAACTCTCATATCCGAAACCATATCCCGAATATTTCCAGAGCAATAGCACAGACTGGACAAGCCCGCGGAGCTGCTGTCCATCCGGACCGAGAATATCCGAAACCTCGCCGCTCAACTTCTCGATTTCATTGTCACAGTCCTTTATCTGCCGCTGTATGTCCAGTGTTCCGACCTCAAGCGAAAGCTTCTTTTCCTCCAGACCGGCATCATCAACAAGCATGTTGCCAACAATACAATGTGCCCCGCTTTCATCATGTTCCCGGGTAAGAATTTCCCGAAGATACCGTGTACGGTTCGCCAGCTGGGAGGGCTGGATATTGGTTACGCCGTCCTCGCCTCCCAGAATCGGATCTGAGACCTGTATCCTGTAAAGTTGTTCCACCCAGAATGGCGTTTCACTGATCCTGCCCATTACTCGCTTCCCTCATCATGAACCGTGACAGCGGGAGACCACCTGGAAACGGCGCCAAGTACGTCTGAGTACCGTATCTGGACAAAAACCGGGGTGAGCATCTTCAGGTAATCGTCCAGTTCCAGTGCGACCGTAACAACACCGGAAAAATGTTTCGTCTGGGAATAGGCATCCGCACGCAGGCTGTCAGAAACCATCACCGTCGTTCCTCCATGCTCCTCACGATATAACGAACCGTAGACACTCCCCGTAAGGGACAATGCCGAGCCATTTCGTTTGACGGAAATGATGGAAGGACGCCGAACATCCTCCACCCATTCCATATTGTCTCGCGGCAAGACAAAAATATGGTGTACCTGATAAGGATAAACCTCTTCCCGGCCGGTATACACGAGCCTGAACTGCACTGTCCCCTTCGGCAAATTCCAGATATCGTCCTCGGTACCGTCGGCATACCGCTTGCTGTCCACCTGTCCCATGACAAGCCAGTCCCCATCGGATGCAAGGCGATACCATGCCGCTCCTGTTGCCGCCACGGCATCTCTATTCACAACAAGTAAAAAATAGGTTGCGTCCGAACTATCCTGGAAAAGACCGGATACATATTCCCAGTCCGTCCTGGCCATGGCTGCGCCATCGGATACGATCAGATTCGTATCGGCGAGCTTTCCTGAGGTTCGGGAGTATTTCAGGGGATGAGTGACTCGTACGCGAGTTTCCGTCAGTATGGCCATCAATGTGACGTGTTCGAGTTCTCCGCCCGATTCGTTGCAAAGCAGATATTCCCGCCCTTCGACAAGTTCCGACGATGAATCCACATCCATGGAGTCATCGCCTGCCACAACATCAATGACATTCGCCGCAGCAAACTCCATGGCGGTAAAATTGCTGCAGAAAAGCTCCAGCAGCACAAAACCACCGAGATAGTGCCAGGATAAGGGGATCAGTCTGCTCAACACATTGAATGTCCCCATGTTGGCACTGTCGTCAGGTATGCTGGAAGCCCCAACATGCCGAAGCCGTATGAAATATTCTTCCAGCTCACGGCGAAGAGCTGCCGGATACGCATCGAGCTGCAGACATTCTTCGGCAATGGCCGCATCTGCCGTAAAATCGGCATTAGTCAGACGGTGTATCCCGGTAAGAAAATCGTGAGCAACGGAAACCAGTTCTCGCAGGTATTCTGTACGGTTACCGATCTGTCGGGCGGGGACGTTCGCAACGCCGTCCTTGTCCGTAGCGGCATTGTACCCAAGCATCCTGTCGGTGTACTCGAACTGATGGATCCCCTCTTCCCATTTGGGCGTCAGAGGCAATACCTTGGCATCGGACATCCTATACCTCCGTAAAGCTGGCTGTATTGGACCATGCTGACCAGTCATTTTCCGAAGACTGATACCGAATACGCCAGTAATAGGTTTTCCCGACTGTTGGAGAGAATGATTCCATCACCGCAGCGGAGAGATCGCACATAGGATCAGGCATGCTGAGAGAACCAATGGTGATGACAACATCCCCATCGGCCCCGAAGTACGGCTGCTCGGAAATCACGATCTCGGCATCCTGCATGGGAATACCGTAAAGAGCTCCATATCTGAGTGCAAAAAACCGCCCCTCCGCACGTGGAGTGCGCAGAAGACCATTACGGCTGTCCAGTCTGGAAGCCTTAAGCGCAAGATGATCAAGTCGTGAATCCGTATCAGCAACAATGCGGAACTGCCATGTGCCGCCGGGCACCATAAAAGAAGTGTATTGCTGTTCCCAGATCTGTATGGTTTCTATAATGGAAGCCTGATTCCAGTCCGAAGCGTAATCAGTGCGGTAAAAAACCCGGAACTGGTTCCCGGGCATATGGCATATCGTGAATTCCCCGCTGATTGCCCCTTCAAGAGTATCAAGTGAAGAAGTCAGATAGACGGCCCCTTTCTTCGCCGTCGTATTCTCCCCATCAAGATGCCAGTTGGTTTTGGCTATGACGCCATCCTGGCGATGGACTTGTAATTCCGAAGTCAGAACCAGGCGATTGTCGGTCAATACCTTTTTTATGATGACCTCTTCATCGGCGGCACCTGTTGATCCTATCAGCAAAATCTGCTCTCCCGGCCGCAGATTGGAGGTATCCGCAACATCAAGCGAATCATCTCCCGCTACGCCGTCAATAATCCCGGTTCCCTCATATCCGTAAAAGGTAAATTCCTTGGAAAAAAGGTCGAAGGAAATTCTGGTGCAGCCGACCTGCCAGTACACCAGCAACGCCTTGTAAAGAGCCAGTATGCCTGTTCCATATTCATTGAGAGTATTTCCAACCAGAGCTTCAAGCCTGCTCAAGGCTTTCAACGTGGAATCCAAACTCGCGCGCAGCGTCGCTGTGGGGACATCCAACGCCAGTTTGCTTTCAGGGATCTTGGCTTCACGGCTGACATCGGCATCACGCAGAGCGTGCCGCCCTTCGGCGTTATGAGTACGCAGAAGAAATTCAAGCAGCCAGAGAGTCCTGCAGGCTAGCTGCGTATGGGCGACATTGCTGATGCCCCACTCACCCCCCATGGGGGGATCGGCATAGTCGATCAGATAAATATCCGCTGGCCAAAAGCTGCGTTCCTTGAGGTTGCCCATGTGCGCTCCTAGAATTTAAGAGTCCAGGCAATCTCAAAGATCAAATCGGACTGTTTGGTAATGACACTGCGGATCTTTCGCGCAAACAAGCTGCCGTCCGTACAGGTAAGCCCATATTCAGTTATGGCCATACCGTTGGCATCGTCTGCCCCAAGTTTGAACGTAAACGTGACGGCTCCGGATGATGGATAGGAAAACGACAGGACGTCGACATAGTGTGGGTTGGTCAGGTTCTTGTCAGAGGGGGTGGCAGGAGACGTACCCGTCCCCACACCGAGCTTGGTGATTACTCTGTCGCCTATACTGCCACCCTGGCTTACCAGTCTGGCCATGGCATCACGTGCACCGTCGACAATCAGATTATTGTCGGTATAACTCTCGATCAGCCTGCCGTTGATGTCGCGCACCACAAGCGCGAAGATGCCGCGAAAAAAAGTATTGTCGGATATGATGATAGACATGGAACACCGCCTGCCTGAATTCATTACAGGAATATTGCAGGACAGACCGGAATGGATTCAGCGGGTACAGAGTCAGACTTGCCGCACATTCACGGCAAGTTCATCTTCCAGATGAAAACTGTCTTCCAGAGAAAGAGCCGCGCTTCCCAAAGAAATACTGTCCTTGCGGGCATCATGATCCAGTCCGGGAACAAAGATATAGCTCCATGCACCATCATATTTGTTACCGAAAACAAGCAGGCGGTCATGTCTATCCATATTCAATCGGCCTTCACGGTCTTCTCCCCCAAAAAGCCAGCGCCCCTCATAGGTCGGCATGACAAAAACGGACGTCTGCCCGTGGGTATTGTTTGGCTCAGGGTAATAATGCCATGTGCCGTCATACAGATTTCCTTCCCACGAATACACGCTTTCGGCCGCACATCGCAGCAGGCTTTCACAGAGGGTATCATCCGACTTGGCTGTATCTACAAAAGCGGCGACAAATGAAGAAAGTACCACTGGGTACAGGTACACCGGCACGCCGCCCTGAATTACGGACAGGAGTGTGGAAAGCTGCCGCAGATAGGCCGCGTAAGTTTCAAAAGAAGTTCCGATACGGATATACAACGTATTATACTTGAGCACCTTATCCATAAGTTCATGCTGGCGCTCTACTGATAAAGCAGAACTCACAAGCCGTTCAGGAAACTTTGTTTCCTCCCACCATCCGGGCCTGCTGATATAGTCGTCCACGGAGCAGAGGCTTGATATCAGCGTAAGTCTGGGCAAAATATCGCCCACATTCACCAGAAGCTCCGCGAATGCATAAGTGTAGTAGCTGCCCCGATCCGTCTCAACGCACAGATATGGCGCTTCATCCGCATTAAACATACGTTCGAGAAAGGCGTCGACGGGGTAGATATCAAGTACCATTTCGTCATCCCATCGAGTGTAGGGCACACCATACAGGATATTGAGTACTTCGCCGAGATTACGGTTGGTTTTGGGGCCGGTGAAGAACCGCATCAAAGCCTGAACTATCCAGCGGTACGCTTCAGAGTCCTCGCTTTCACGGTACAGAAATACCCCGTACTTCTCATAAATGAGCGAACTTACCAGGGCACAGTCCGTGGCCCAGAAAAGCATTTCTCTTTCCCGAGCCTGAAATGTCAGCGCGTAGTCATCAATGCCCGGATCATGGAACAGGTCAACATAGAACTTGATTTCTCCCGGAGCGGTAATCTCAAAGTGTACGCCGTCTTCAAGGATGACAGGTGATTCAAAAAGCGTTGTCGTCAGATACGCAGCTCCTTTCAAATCTGGAACCTGCGCCAAGTAATAGTCCAATGCTCCGTTTTCAGCATATACTGCTCTCAACGAGCCTTCCGATATGGAAAAAAGATGGAAGTCCCGAAAATCCCCGGTAGGTATATCCAGAACATTTGAGCTCAATACGATATCAAGCACTCGGGAAAACTCCGTGGAAAGGGACGCAACCATCGCCGCCCCAGTCTGTGCGAGGACTTCGGTATCCCGATAGTGCTGCATCCAGTAATCGCCCAGTGCGGAACACATGGCCTTGGTTGCCTGAGCATAGCCGGAAAGGTCGTGCAGTACCTGTTGGGGTCTGGGAATAGCCGTTCCTCTTTCATAGCGTATGATAGGCATTATCCGACTGCTCCATTTACCTTGATCATCGCCGCATCCGTGTAGGGCTGCACCGTGTTGATGCTGATCTGCGGGGGGCTTTCAGGCAGTACATCCGCCAGATCAAAACGGTCGCTTACTAAAGACGTACTAAAATCTCCCGATTCAGTATTGAGCATTTCAGCCTTGCAGATTACGGGTACGGAAACACGGGAAACATATCCAAGCTGATGGATACGCCTCACCATTTCGGACTCAGTCCAAACGGCACCGTCCACAAGGCTGTTGATATACCCCGCAACAGTCTCACGTACGGCCGCACGGTGGGGCTCATCATCTTCTACATCGACAAAATCCACGGACAGTTCTACGGAAAAGCGTACGAGATGCTTGTGTCGCACAAGCGGATCGTAACAGCTGACCCGCTGGCTATCCGAAGTCACATAATCATGGATACTCCGCAGAGCCGGAGCTCCGGCCCATTCCACCGTGATTTCCTTTCCCGCATACTCTGGGGGAACTGCGAGTCCTTTCAGAGCGAAACGCATACTCGCCCAAAGCAGAGGATCCGCAGACACCGTCAATTTGACCTCTCCTTCTTCCGTACGCGCTCCGAAAAAGTCCACAACCGGCACCTGAACCGGAAAAGAAGACGTGTCCAACTCTCCGTTCTCCCCGGCCGTCAGTGTCACAGTAAATCTGGATATGGGCAAACTGACGTAAATATCTGCCTTGTTGCCTACATGTATCGTCACGTCCTCAAAAACGACGAGGTCGCGGCGCTGTTCAGCGGAACCATGGCGGGCGACATACAGAGAGCGGATTTCATCAAACTCATCAAGCAGAACAGTACGTATCGCATGCTCGGAAATGAGTTCCCTGGTCGTGATGGCCCATTTTGAACGTGCAATGAAATCCTCGCTGCTTTCTTTGGGAATTCCCACAGAAAAGTCTGCCGGAATGGTCGCCCGTAAAAAATAGATATCCGCGATATCTGCGGTGACTTGTGCCCCCGCCGATTTGACAAGCTCGGTGTTATTGACCGTCCGGACCCGGATGTCCACATAATATTCAGGTGATGAGCTCAAGGTTGTCCTCATCGTACTGAAACTTCCCGGAGACAACACTACATCTTCAGCAGCTACGAGACCCTCAGCTTCAACAGTTCCAACGCTCTGCCCCGTCTGAATCCGCAGAAACTCCACCGGCTGCCGGAACCACAGCCGTATGAGTCCGCTGCCGGGCTCTCCCGCCTTTCGGGATACAAACCAGTTTGAAAGAATGGCGTCGACGGCCGCATCGTATTCGTCCGTATCCAACTCCGACCGGAGATCCTCTGCCTGTTTCAGACTCTGATATGCCCTGGCCTTGTTCAATTCCTGCCGGATAAACAGAGTGATCAACGCGGCGGGCTTGATGACGGCATCGGCTATCCCTGTGCCGTCTTCTAGTGAACCTTTGTATCCGGCATCCCGCAGATATTGGCAGATAAGGTTTCTAGCCTCTTCAAGCTGCTCTGAACTGATGACAATATCAGACACCACCGCCTCCCGAAAAAACAACCAGCGCATGTCTTCCCTGATCGCTCATGATATCCAGATAAATGTCTACGCGGGTACTGTCGCCTCCCGGAGCATATTTGAGGTCGAGCAACCGAACTTGCTCAAGTCGTTCCACACCAGTGGGTAGAGACTCTTCATTTGATCGCAGGTAATCCGCGCATCGCCTGATGTCATCGACAAGTAGGCTCCTGTACAGAGCCATGCCTGACTTGCTGACAGTACGGGAAGGTATGGCCCTGCTGCCGTAGGCTGAGTCAAAGGCATCGCTGCCGATACCAGTGCAAAGGTATTTGACGACTTTTCCTGCTAACGTTTCCAATCTGCTGGCTACAGGGGCATCCAGTGACGCGCCGGTCGTATGCTGCCCTTGTCCGGCTTCTCTGTTCTCCCATTCCCCAGTGAGTGTATACAGCCTGATATCCATGTTATTGTTCGTTTACCGCAGTCTGCATCTTGTGGGGCTTTACCGATACATTCAGCGCCCCTGTATGTAAAAAACGCTCATATTTAAGGCGACTGAACCGTATTTCCGCATCTTTGGCAGCCTGCACATAGTAATCTTTACGGGTCATGGAAATGCTGGATGCCATACGGGCGCAGGCTTGAGACGTATCGTACAGGCTCCCGACAGACAGCGTTTCAGAGGGTAACCTGGGGATCCCCTTGGGGAAAAGGGCATTGGCAAAAGTTCTGCCATCGGTCTTCAGACCTTCAAGACTGACTGTACCGACGGCCTCTCCAGACGCCGTACGAATCCCCAGACTGAGCAAAGCTTCCAAGGCATCATACAATTGATCGGCCTGTTCCAAGATATCGCTCATGCCCCAAATCTCCCTTTAAGGCTTGGACGGTTCAAAAAGTTCGTAATCTTGCGAGCAAGAGCATCTTTCCGCGCCGTAATCTGGCTGGGGGAGACACCTAGCTGCTGGGCAAGCCACCCGTTGCTATGAATGGGAGCATCCCCGTATCCCGTCAGGCTTGAAAAAATAAGCTTTTCTTCATCGGACAGACTCCTGAACAAACTCTCCAGAATCAGTTCATCATCAAGCAGGTAATCTTCCTTTGTGCCGAACTGTCCTCCGGCTACGGGCTGGGATTCCACAAATTCCCGGTAGTCATATCGCTTGACCCGATCAAGAAACTCCTTTTCCCAACCAAGTTCGGCGGCAAGTTCCTCATCGTTTGGCGCTCTCCCCTTCTCGTCAGTCAGAGTCTCAAGGGACTGCTTATATGCTCCGATGGCTCGGGTGACGTTCTCCGGTGCACGTACAGCGTTCTGGTATGTATAGACCGTGCGGGAAATAGGTTTGATGGCGTTGGCGACATGTGTGGCCAGCGCCGCGCCCTTGGCTGGATCGTAGGTATCGATTGCTTTGGCGGCATGGGCCCTGGCTTCCATGAGCAGTGTCTCGCGCGGAACGGGCCCCGCCCATTTATTGACCTGGGAGTTGATCACTCCGTCGAAACGACGCAGCAGAGCCGAACGATTTTCCGGGGAAGGAAATGTCCGGTAGGAATTCCAGGCTTCCATATCCTTGTCCCGATAATTTTGGGTCATAATATGCTCCTCCTCAATAAAATACAGAACAATATTGCGCCCAAACAAAAGGGGTTTCAGGAAGTGGGAAAATTGGCCCACAAGATATTTCCATCGTCCTGCGGGGTGTTTTGTAAAAAAAGGCCGGAGCTGAACACTCCGGCCTTCCCTGAATCAGATAGTCCTTTTTCAAAACATTCTGACCAGCAGTCACTATTTTTACTCAAATGACAAAAATTAAAAATATTATGGAAAGTGCGTGGCTATTTCCTGCTTTCCTCCCGTCTCTTTCATACAAATACGTAAGGCAAAAATGTACATGCCTGTACGTTAGTTGGGATTGACAACGGTAGTCTGCTGCCCCCCAAACGTTTGGGCAGCAATTTTCTGCGAAAGACCATGAACCCGGCGCAATTCATGCAATGACATTACTTCCATTGCTGCATTGAGCTGTCTTTCAACTTCATCCTGAGCTTCTTTGTTCATCACACTACACAGGACTTCAAACTTTTTGCCAATTCAGTTCTCTCGTTATCAATATTTCATTTTTTATTCTTCATCAGTTCCATAAAAGACTGAAGAGAATCCACATGATATGCTGAGAGCATAAGATTTTGAAGAGTACTGGAATCGGAAGAATTCGATATATAGGAGATCACCGAAGAAGGCAAAGTTCCAAAACGGGCTTCCAGCAGAAGTTGTAAACCGCGCCCTAGACCTCTGGCTTCTCCCCTGGCTTCTCCCCTGGCTTCTCCAATAGCAATCCCTTCATTACGACCAGCCAATATCCCTTGCTGAATATATTCATTCTTCCACTGGGCGGCTCTTTCTTCCAACATGGCGTCCACCTCCTGCAGATCCTGAAACTCAGGAACATCCTGAGTTATACCTGAACGTTTAAATACCACTCGCCCCAACCATACGGAAAATGCCCGACGCAGGGAGACATACTCAGCTCCCCGAAGCTGGGTGAGCAATTCCTTGACGACATCCCGAACCTGTTCCAGATTCTGAGCCCGTTCAAGTTTCAGGAGCTGAGCAACCAGCCCTTCGCTCTTGTCCAGCTCTTCCTTGGAAACCCTGCTTTCATCAAGCAGGAAGTGACGCTGCTGAGGACGATAAAACTTGAGACTTTCCGGCATGGGGGCAAACAGCTCCGCCACTTCCTGCGGTGATTTCCAAGCCTTGCCTCCATTATATATAACAATTGGAAAGACGGAAGGCAATCCTTCGTATTCACTAACATTTCCTGATTTGACAAGATCCAGCAGCAACAGCGTCGTATAAGAAAGAATCCTCAGGGCCATCCAGTAATCGGGCGTACTCTGAAATTCTATCAAAAGTACAACGTAACACCATGAACCGTTTTTCCAACTGACACGCCAGACAATGTCATCGTGACGTTCGCGTAGATCATCGGTCACATAGCTGGCGGAACAGCGTTCAAGCGTTGAGAAATCCAGATCACGAATAAAGTCCGCTGGTACAAAATCACGCAAGAGCGATTCCACCATTTCTGGATTACTGAAAAAATTCTTGTACGCTGAATCATGCGGCGTTCGTTCATTCATCATGAAAAGATCCTATCCGAGTAAAGTTCAAGGGGCAAGAATTGATTTGTCTCCCGGCAATTTTTCAAAAACAACTGGGGATAAGCTTACCTGTATGCTGATTTGGAAAATTCCTCCTTTGCGATCCTGCGCAACAGTTCACGCACATCGGTAAATCTTGCCCTAACACCATCAGCTTTTTCAGCCGTGGCCTGTTCGGAAATGGAGGTTCTCTCTTCCTCCTTCTCTTCCTGCCCTGTGGCTGCTTTCAGCTCCACACCGTCATCGCCGTTGCTCCGGATCTTTTCAGAACCAGCAGCCCCCTGTCCCTCTGAGGAGGCCGGTACATTGTATAACTCGACAGCCTTACGATTCGAGAGAAAGTCGCCATCCAGTTCAAGCACGGTCGAAGGCCCATCGGGACCTGCCCCTATTCTGCCGACAGTAAACCCCATAAACGTGCAGTAATCCTCAAACCCCACAATATTGCGCCTCTGACGACGATAGGCTTCAAGAGGGCTGGTCTGCGGATGGCGGACTTCGACCATCTCTCCCATGTTCTCGTTCCACATTCTGCCATAGGAAATCGGTTCCGCCCCGGCTATATCGGCAACACCTTCCGTACCCAGCAGAGAACGGTACACGGGAGCAAGATAACGCTCGTCATGGGTAATCATCTGCACGGATTCCAGGGGATTGGGAATCTCCACACAGGCTGCCTCGTCGAGCATGCGAACATAGTTGAATTCCACACTCGTCGTCGCACTCTCAGCACTGAAGTCATGGGTGACAGCCAATACGAACCCTGCGAAAGCAAAGCCGGCATCAACGGAGTCAAAAACGACTCCGGGAAATCCCGGCGTAACATAGGGATTGAACATGGCTGTACAGGAAAGCGTCCGCGGCAGATAACGGGCATGGAGCAGCTGACGCTGGCAGAAACGCCGTTTGAATTCCAGACTGACATCCAATGTGCCTTCTCCTGCAGAGAGCGTATCGGGCCGGATATAGCTGAACCACCGCGGTGTCCCCACCTCAGCTACCCACGGCCCTGTGTGCGTTTCCGTCGCCAGCAGTTCCGTCCCCAGTGCCTTTTCATATACCTGTAGATTACCACGAGAAAAATCCACAAATTTTTCACTGGGATAGTAGTCGATAAGACCATACTGAGCCAGAACACTGTCCGCCACGCCGCTGGTCAGCAGAGCAAGGGGTCCATGCAGGTCTCTGATCTGAACGCGAGTAGGAACCCCCGAATACTGTTCGGCAGCTTCGATACGTAATACTTGGGACCGATACAGCACATTGCAACATGGAGGGAGCGCGTCGAAAAGCAGCGGCTTCAAGGCACTGGCTATCAGCCTGTCCCTAAGTTCAGGATTTTCCTTTTTCTTTTCAGGAGATTCGCTGTGAAATGCCGGGCTTGCGAATACAAGAAACTCGTACTCCAATTCATCAACGAGAAACTTCAGGAGTTCCGCCATGCTCATCTTCCGGGACGCCTCCACCGCACGACCGGCGAGCTGCGCCAATGCGGCCCCTTGTTGCATGCCGTATACCAACGGAAACATTGTTGCGGTCTGTTCACTGAATTTCGCCAGATGCCAGGCCGTGACTTCTTCCTCCTTGCCCTGTCCGTTTCCATCCATTTCCCGTTTTCGGTCTGGAACAGCCGCCCGGTCAAAAAACGGAAGAGACTCAAAGCGTTGGATAAGCCGTATGTCTCTGGCATATTGCCTGAAGAAGCCCGCAAGGGCCGAACCGTTGAACGGAGCAACTGCTTCCAGTTCTCCGGCCGACGCTATGAATCTGTAGATATTCTCAAGGTACTGGACAGGCGTACGAATGGGCTCCGGCGTCCCTTCCGCCCCCAATCCGTGGAGAAACAACAGCAGAGGGAACTGCAGGCCGAACTGATAGGACGCAAGTGACTTGTCCAGTTCCCCGCTGAGGCTGCGCCGCACGATGTCATCAAGCGTGGTCATGAATTCCAGCCTGGCATCGTCCAAAATTGCTGCCCAGGATACTGCGGACACGTTGATTTCTCTCTGGGACGCAAGACAAAGGTATTGTTTTGAGACAATGGCTCCTTCGAACAGCAGGATGAGTCGTCCGCTGCCGACGACACTCTCCCTGACAAAAATATGGACGGGGATGCGATCCATACGCCCGACGACAAACAGATCGGGACACGGAGGGAGAGAAATAGACGCTTCCGGCATCTGCCCCGCCCCGCTGCGCACCGTGACATGCGTTACGGGCATAAGCACCCCCGCGATATACACACGCACATCGGAGAGAAAAACATTGGGGCGCGTACCTGAAACTGTCGTCTCCAGGCTCATCCTTGCCCCCCGCCATTCGAAGCTTCCCGTTCCACGGCTTCCCCACTTGTATCCGAAGAGCTTATTCCCAGTCTGTTTCGGAGCTTACCGTGTTCAAAGTCCCAAAAAAGCGTACCGACATGAACACTGAACACGACAGCGCTCATATTGAGCAGTGCCGCTCCAGGCATGTGTGTATCATATGAGAGGCGCATTCCGGTCAGAGCAAGCCCCATGACGGCATCGGCAAACCTGAGCTGGGGCAGAACGCCGGTACGGGCCACGGCGCTGACTCTCAATCGATTGACATACGCGTCGAGCATGTTTACCCGCGATGGGTTCCCCTCACATAACGGCATGACAGAACTGATGTCCGCCGTCAGCGGCGCCATCCCCAGAGCGAGTACCCCAAAACTTTCTCCAATGTGAGATTCAAGCTGTAGGTGTTCGGCAACGCTGAAAGACACGTCCTGTATCAGCAGATCCGCATGGATGGGCTCCAGTGCCTCGGCGCTTGCATAGAAAGCCGCGCGCCCGGAAAAGTCATCCAGACTTTCAAACGTATCCGGCGCAAAAAATATATCCGTGGCAATGCCGGATACACGCCAATCGTCAACCATTGTTCTCTCCTTTTTTGACCAGACGAACATCTTCTTCCCTCAGCCCACCATCCTCCACGCTGGATATTTCCGGCGGACGGCTTGCAATCCCACCCAACGAAGAAACATAGGTGTGCTCAAGGGATACGGAGTCATCAACAGACGAAAAAGCACCGGCTACAGCCTGAATTGAAATGTCGACGGCATCGGGAGTCTGTACGTTCGCACGAAGACCGATCATCTCGATGTACAGATTCATCGACATTCCTCCCATGAGAAAAGTGCAGACCCGGCCGGAATCCTGAAGTTCTCGGGCGCGCAGCTTTCTTGCGTAAAAATCCATGAATTCCGCGAAATGGTCATCGCTTTGGGATAGGAGAAGCCTGCCCGTAATGTTTACTGAAACCGCATTTGCGCCGCTGCAAAAGACAGCTGCAGACTCGGACAGCGAATTATGAATCACAAATTTTTCCGAGTGTTCCTCAACATAACTCTGTACCTGCAGCTTTCCGAAAGTTCCGGAGGATAACCCGGCCGAATTCAGAACCTCATCTGGAACAATCAACGAAGCGAGCTGATCCCCGGTTTCGGGTTCGTCCGTTTCCGGACCGACTACCCCACTCTGAAAAACGCTCGCAGCCTGGTAGATATCCTGCATGTTACCGCCTGTTCATATATCGGACTGCATCCGTCAGAGCGCGTGTGCTTTCATCCAGGGTACTCATGGTCTGCTGCAGCTGCCGCATGGTGGCGTCCGTGACAGGCGCATGGGAACCAGATGCCCGCCCTGCTGAAGCCATGACCACATTCTGAAAGGCTCTGACGGTATCCGCGTAGTTGAACTCAGGAGACGGACCGTCCAACTCGCCAGCAAGTACGCCGCCCCGCAAGCCGGAGTAGCCCTCGACTCCCATATCTCCGATTCCCTGACGGCGCAGACTTTCAAGTGTTTCCTTGTCTCTGCCGGAAAGTCTCTCAAGACGCCGCCGGGTTTCTTCAGGAAGATGACGCCGATCGGCATAGGCTCGCAGGTCTTCTCCCGTCACGCCAATATGCGCCGCGAACCTGTCGATGCTGTCCCGGTTGGCGGCCAGCTGGAAAGCCGCCATCCTCTCCCGATAATGCCGGTATGCTTTCCATGCCTGCTCAATACTCAGAGACGATGTGTCCTGCAGTCGGACTTCCTCAAGGGCTTTTGCGGCGAGCTCCTTTTTGCCGACACGTATCCCCTGACCATCAAGGCGGAGTCTGTCGTCTCCAGAGCGAATCATTGCCGCCATATCTTCACGGCCTATCCCAAGCTGCCCGGCAAGTCTGTATATTTTTTCATCCAGTTTACCGCGCTCCGATGCATCGGCATCACCTCGGATTCTACGGGAGAGATGCCGCTGCAGCATGGCAAGGGGCACCATCGTTGAAGGTTCAGCGCGCATTGCCTCAAGGAAAACTGACTTGCCTGACGAGTTTGAGTTTCTCAGGAATTCGGACAGGAAGGCATCGCTGAAACCTTCAGTGGTCCGCACTGAGTAAAGATTCAGTTCCTTCTGTGACCGTTCCAGCGCAGTACGAGCCCGCTCCCTGACACGTTCTTCAAACGTTCCCCCCGCAAGTACGGCCTGTACCTGTTCTCTCAAACGGGGATTTTCCTCCAGTTTCTTCTTCCAGCCCCGATACCCCTCCCCTTTCACGGTGCGGCTCAGGACTCTCGCCAGTTCGACACTCGACGCCAGTGGATACTGCGTAAAAAGCATGTCTTCATGTCCGATACGCTCTGCGGTATCCCGTAATCTGGCCGCCAGAGTTCCCGCATCCTCGGAAGAGACAAAATTCCCCGGTGCTATCTTCTCCAGTTCCTGGCGCAGATTTTCCGCCGTCTGCGGTTCTCTGCTTTCAGAAAGTATCCGTTGAAGGTGGGCGGCCTCATCATCGCGCATCCTGCGCATGGAGGCATAAAAAGCGTTTGTCTCCCTGCTGACACGGCTGCCGCTGCCACGGCGCAGAAGTTCTCCTGCCGTCTTTCTGAGACGTTCCCTGTACCTTTCCTGCATGGGGGCATGGACAGAGATATCTTCCATGACTGCAAACGGGTTTTGCGCCATGCGCTGCCGCAGCTCTTCAGGAGAACTGAAATTTTTAGCCCAGCTTTCAAGCAGATTTGCCGCTCCCGTAACTCCGTGCGGTACGGCGATGTCAAAAACGAACCGCCGCATCCGTTCGTCCCCGAAAAGTTCTCGAACTTTCTGCGCGGAAGCGTTTCCCTGTTCCGCACGTCTGCGTATAACCTCCGAAAGATTATCGTAATATTCGTGCTTCGCTTCCTGCAGGTATGCCCTGCGAAAACTGTCATCTTCCATGAGACTGCTGACGGCATTTCCCAGCGTGATGACAGAAGCGGCCTGCCGCCCTTCTATCTTCTCTCCGCGATGCCACGCCTTGCCTTTGCCATAGGTGTCGGCAACATCCTTCAGAACCTGCTCCGTGACACCCAGCTCTTCAAGACGGCTGCCGAACTGTTTGTTGGCCTTGAGGAACCTGACGATATTTACCGCATTGAACTGGATTCCGCCGTACGATGCCCCCCCGTAATCTCCGAAATGGGGTTGTACGGAACCGTCTTTCAGAACTCTGAAATTGCGGGCATCCAGCCTGCCGCTGCCTTCATTCCGAATTGTAGGGCCGAGGACTCCTTCCAGTTCCGCCGCGCTGAGCTCATTATCGGTAATTGATGCTCCAGCCATTGCTCCAAGTTCGTTTTGAGCCAGTAAGACGGCATTGGTACTGACAGCCATGCCCGCCTTATGGGCTTCGGCTATTTCAGTACGCCTGGCATGAGAGTCCGCCAGAGCTCCCCAGGTAGCCTCCGCTACTCCCGTCCAGCCTTTCTTTATACCAAGCCAGGCCTGACGAACCGGATTATTTTCCAGTTCGCGCTCTTCCCTCCGTTTCTGGCGAGCCTTGGCAGCTTCTCGCATGACCTGTTCCTGAAAATCGTCGCTGAGATACCATGCGGCTTTGTCACGTGCGGCCTCTGCGCTGAGTCCTCCCAACTGGAGGCCTATGCGCAAAGCCTCCGGCCCGGAGAATCCGGCCTGCCTTCCAGCCAGAAACGCGCTGGACATCTCCACGGTATCAACACCGAAACGATCAATAAGATCACTCATCAGGGAATTGCGATTGGCCTGATAATTGACCAGTGCCACGCCATCCTTGATACGCGCGGCGGAAGCACCGAGTAACTGCAGCGGGTTCCTGTTACTCAACAGACTCTCGAAGTTCTTGCCCGGGTCAATCCCTGTGAAGTCTTCATTCGCAAAGTACGGCAGCAGATAATCCTTCATGGTATCAAGGTATCCGGCATCCTGAGCCGTCAGTGATTGCGTATACCCGGATATCCCCCCCTTGCGGGCCAGACTTGATGCCGAAATCAATCCCGTCCGCTGGGCATAGGTCACCATTGCGGCATTGGCCATGGCGCTGAGCGACCCCTGATATCCCGACAGTCCAGCCCCGGTAAAAATGACCGCTCCCTGCTGCCCGTATGTATCGACCATATCCCGGTGGCTCAGGCCGGTCATGCGGCTATATAAATTTTCCTTGCGCGCAATGGTTGAAAACTGCCCGACAGAGGCCCCCATGGTCTGAAGTCGCTTGAACTCTCCGACCAGATCCTCAAAATCGGAGGAGCCTACCACTTCCATCATGGTCGTCATGGTATTCCGCAGCTTTTTCAGGATATCCTTGTACTGCCATGCGTTATTGGCATAATCGAAAAGCCCGTTGCGAACACCGAGCTCCAGAAGCCGCCGATAATCGCCGTCATTGAAAATCGCGTCCCCGGCGGAACTCCGACGGATGAAGCTGTCGATCTGTCGTGCGGAACGTGCATTGAATCCCATGCCCATGGCGGCATTTTCCTCTCCGCCGCTGACAATCTTAGACATGGTCAGATTTTGAATCTCCCGCATGTCACGTACTCGGCTGACGTATGGAGATGCCACGTCAGGCAGCAACGCGCTGGCCACGAACCCTGGAGCACCTCCGAACAGCCCGAGCGCCGTGCGCAGCCCGAAGTCACCGAGTGTCCATTTGGCCGCGGAAAACTGATCTTGAAAACGTCTGGTCGCCAGACTGAAAACGGCCTGCTGATCCGCTACAGGGTTATAGGTATTGACCGTATAGGGTGCCATGAACGGCAGCGCCCCCCGGTTATAGGCAAGGTAGCTTTGCAATATGCCAGTGTGCTGCGAAGCCTGGGGCTGCGCAGTGGATGACGCCATGGGAATAGTACGGTAAGCCCCATAGACTGCGGGGGTGAGATACTGGGGCTGCGGCATATAGGCCATCTGCCCTCCGGCCATGTAGCTCATGGCCAGAAGATTCGAGCCGTCCGACAGTGTCGGCGTAACGCCCCAGGACGTAAATGGCGTAACATAATCCGGCATCATGCTTCCCCTCTTCCAGCAGCCTTTCCGATGGCCTTCATTCTGGTCAGAATTTCATCCAGCGAACCATATCCGCGATTAAAACACCTTAGATACGCAAGACGATCTTCATCCGAAGGAACGGGAACCTTTTTTTCAGTGGGAGACTCTTCACACGAAAAAGCCAGCTTCTGAATTTCCAGGAAACGGGAACGGGCATCCGACAGATACTGCCGGACAGAGGGAGACTCCTTTCCATCCGCAACCAGCAGCCATACCAGCTCTTCGAGGTGGAGCAGGCGCTCGGCCCTCCAGATGTCGTATGCCCGATGGAAAGAGTCCCCGGCCTCGGCATGAAGCAGCAGGAGGTGCGTCTCAATGCTCCCGGCATCATGCAGAACACCGGCCTGCATCAGCTGCAGAGCCCTTAATCTGCCGAGCCGGGTCCGGTAAAATTTTTGATGCCCCACGAAGACGTGGCCACAGCCAGCGCGCGGTCAAAAACGGCAAGTTGTTCAACCATGGCGGAAGATACGACATACGGAAGAGCCAGAATTCTCTGAATCGCGGCGTCAAGCTCTTCTTCCGTAGTCACGGAATAGGAATCGTTCCCGTGGCGGCGCAGGGAGGCTGCCAGGTTAAGAATAGCCTGGCGGTTGCTGTAGCGCATGACGGATACGTCCTGGCGCCCCGCAAACTCCTCATCAAGACGGCGGGTAATGGATTCGTTCATCGCCGTGCTGCGCATAACCAGTTCAATTTCGATACGCCCGAGGATCTTGCAAGAATAGCTTACATTTCCTGTGGCAATGAGCGTATCAAGGATAACGGCCAGATCTTCCCGCCTTATCCCGCGCTTTTCAAGGTATTCCAGGTACTGCCCGATGACGGCCTGCTCCAGCCCGTCCAGCGCACCTGACGACGCCAGTTCTTTTTCTCCGATTTGTTCCTCGGGAGAAGAAATATTGGACGATGCCTCGGGCGTGACATCCGTCTGCGGGCGCGTGCCGTTTCCATATCTGCTTTTCGCACTGCGAATATCTATCATGTTAATCCCAGCTGCAGAAGTCACTGCCGCTTATTATTGTTCCTGTGATGGTTCCCGTGACCGCATCGCCTACGCGGACAACAGAGTTACCCTGAATCGTCACAACCGATGTGCCTTGAGCCGTACATGTATGTCCGCAGTTTCCCCGGCCCATGCTGCCTGTGACACAGATATTCTTCCCTTCAATGGAGACGAACTCTCCTTCCACCATGATCCCCTGAACCGTCTGCTCGCAGGCGGAGCAGTATCCGGAAAAACTGTCGCCCACACACGCCACAGGCAACACGGCTACTCCGACCTTACCGTTTCAGCGAGCGCCCGGAACTCTTCCAGGGCTTCTCTACCCGCCTGTTGGGTTTCGTCCGCCGCATTGGCCAATGAGGCCATTACCTCACCCGAAGTTTCATCAACCTTCGCCCCTATCTCTGCCAGCATTGCGTCAGCGCTTTTAGGCAGTCTGTCGGCTATCTCGTATCCTCGGCACAAATCATCCACACATTTCCGCAATCCCCTGACTTTATTGACAAGATCATTAATACCGCCCCGTTGCAGAGCTTCGTCATAAACCTTGCTCATATTAGCCAGCTGAGCCGTCGGACTTTCCAAGGCCGCATCAAGAGCTTCGCTTGCACCGGAGGAAAACTGTCTGCTCAGCCCCCGTACCTGCGAAGTCACATCCCCGCCCATATCCAATGTATCCAGTATGTCAGCGACCTCTTTTCCAAGGTCACTGTCGGCAAGCAAAGGACAATCCAGCACAGCTTCCAAGGCACGGCGCAGGTCACCCCCTACGTCAAGCAGGTCATCAATGGCTCTGGATGCGTCCGCCAAAGCCGCAGTCGCTGCGGATATGGCCTGCTGGGCGAGCTCCGTCGGATACCCCAGCAGACGCCGTGCCTGGGCGAACAGCTTTTTGGGTACGGCCAGAGCTGCGTCCATTGCCGAGCTTGCCGACCCCAGAGCGGAGAGCGCGGCTTCACAAGCCGGAGATGTGTAGGGATGTACGGCTGGAGGTATCTTCGGGTTATATACTTTCTTGAGTGTTGTGGTTTTGACACAAAGGCCGCCGAACACAGGGGTATAACCTTCATCGCACGGCATGGCCTATCCTTTGACTATATTGAGAGAGGAACAGGTCAGAGTACAGGGGGCACCACCTCCCTTACTTGAACTGATGGAAATACCTCCCGCGCCTATATTCAGTGTGCCGGCGACCTGCAAATTCATATCTCCGCCTACGGAGTGAGTTTCATCAGCAGTCGTCGTCAGCTCCCGTTTCCCAATCACGGAGCGTTCTTCTCCTCCGACCTCGACTATCTCGCTTCCCGCCACCTGCAAGATCGAATCACCTTCAATAGTCACGGAACAATCCTTCCCAACGGAAAAAATGGCGTCTTTCGAAGTACCGAGAACAAGTACTCCATCCTTACGGAATACAAGCCCGACAAATTCGGCGCCGTCCACACTGTTCACCCGTACACCGAACCGTGCCTCAGGCGCATCCGGCGTATCTCCCATATGCAGATGTACCGTGGATACGCCCCCGTCAGGGGCGGCCTCCGTTCCGTATTCCGCTCCTCCCTCTATAGTTAGTCCTGTTCTGCCGTCTCCCGCGTGGGAACAGCGTACTACTCCGAAATCGGTGAATAGTTCAAATTCTCTTGCCACGATGCGCAGATTATCACGCAATGCGGACATGATGATCTGCGCCAGGGAAGACGCCTTGAGGACAACAAAACCCTCGCGTCCCAAAAGCAGTTCCGCCCCGCCATCCGCCGCAAGGTATTTATCGCCGGGAAGAAACGCGTTTCCCCGTCCCCCGGAGTAATCATGCGTGCCTGACTCCCTGCCGTAAGTCAGAGTATTCCCTTCCCCTGTCTGTGTGGAAGTCACTTCAGGTGAGGTAGGAACCTTTGGTACGGAAGGCACGGGCACTGTTGCCAGGATATAAGGCGTTCCATTAATACGGATGATCGCGGCCACTGCTCCTCTATAGTCGGAAAGCCAGCTGTATCCTCCAGAGTGCGCGCTGCCGGCCGTCCCCAGAATGGGGACGTCGTATAGAAACGCTCCCTTGGGAAGCAGTATATCACAGACTCCCTTGGCGACATTGACTGAAATGATGGTACCCGTCTCGATGTCCATACTATTCCACACCGATAGACATTGGGCTGTCCACCACACCTTCGGGCAGACTGCCGTAAGAGTCCCAGGGAAGAACCCGGTCAGCCATAAAGGCCACCTGCTCCATGACCATGGCTTGCCCGGCTGCCGAGCTGACGCTGCGGTTGACCAGAGTGCACACCTCCAGGTATTCAGCACCGGCCATGACGCCGCTGTCGGCTGCCATAGCCGCTGGCGTTCCATAAATGATCCCAAGCCCGAAAGGAATTCGGAAAAGATCTTCCTCAATATTGGCCCACCAGGTTGCGTCACCGGTCCCGGCGTACTTGCTGTTGCGATCAGAAATGGCGGTGGGAATTTCCGCTTCGGTATAAAAACTGTTCAGGAGATTGCGCCCGAGCAGCAGCATTCGGGCGATGCTGCCCTGAACAGGTGCGTTGGTAGCTGAAAAAATATGCCGTCTGGAGCCTAAAGCCTTGAGCGGCTGAACCTGTCTGGTTTCCGTGTACTGCAGGTTATTGATGAATCCCACGGGATGAAAGGCGCTGTCCCCAGAGGCATGCGCCAGCCGGGGCGGCCCTACCACAATAAGGCAGTCATCCGGCAGGACGAGAGTCAACTGCGACAGGTCGTGCTGGTGTTCGACAAATGCTTCCTTATACGCCGATACCCACCCCGAAATATCCGAAACGGGGCTTGCGGCATTCATCTTGCTGACGGGAGCAAACATCTTGCCTCCTACTGGCTCACGATGTGCAAGCCAATCGTATTAAGAGGATAAGGAAAGGTCACGTTGGCGTACATCTCAATGCGCGTACGGTCGCTTTCTAGTTGTGCGACGCTTTCAATGGAGTAAGCCAATACACGAGCGCCTATTTTGGGCTGATTGTCCAATTTGAGACTTTCCAGCGTTGCGGCGAGCGATGTGCGGCATGAAGCGAGCGTGGAGGGCACGATATTATACTTGCCGATGAACGGAGCCATGGCGTCTCGGCAGCAGTAGCTGACGTAGTCGAAATTCTTGACCAGCGACAGCTCGCACATCTCCGTCGTGGACATGTCCGTGGTCAGCTGGTGGCGGACATAAGGCACACCCGCGCTGCTGTCCTGTATAAAAATAAAGGTGCCCCCTCCCGCGATGACATCCAGCTGTTCTCCGCTGAAATAATCGCCGGAATGCTTCACGGCCTCGATGCCGGACATGGAAAGATTGGTGAAGGGATAATGGCTGGCCAGTCCGCCTATGCCGCCTGCCACGGCGCAGGCCAGGTAATAGCCGGGCAGTTCTACTCCGTCGATAACGCATACATCAGGCCAGACATGAACAAACCGGGAAGACCCGAACGATCGGGATGTCGCCGCAATCTCTTCTGCCTGAGCCAGTTTTTCCAGCTGTCTGGTGATGGAAAACGCGTAGGTGCCGCTTTCACTGAACGCAGGTTCATCAAAAGGAGTGGACTGTACTACCGTCAGTTTGTCTTCAGAAACCACTGAGGCAACTGTATAGGTATGCTGTATGCCACTGCCGTCAACAAGCGTCAGGGCATCTCCAGCCGCAACGCCGCCAGACATGAACGTCGTCTCCGTGGCGGAGGTAAGTACGCAAAAATCATCGCTTCCATCCCTGCCAAGTTTGGCCGAACCATCAGCAAGTTTCTTGCTTGTCACCAACGGTGAGCTGCCCAGGCAGATGCGCCATCTGCCCTTTTCCGGCTGAGACAGCTGTTCGCAATGGTTCTTGACCATACTCAGCACGCCACTGTTCTGGGTTAACGGTACAATGGCATAAACCGGGTCCTCCAGCTCGATACGGTCTTTCGCTGCGGTGTACCCGACAAGATCATCGGATTCCACGGCTACGAACTTGACCGCAACCGTTGTATTTGCCAGAGCGACATTTACGCCATAGGCCAGCGGGTTTTCCGGCGTAATTTTACCGAGTTTTCCCTCAATTTCGTTTACGTCAGAGATGCTGCCCATCGTAGACAAATCTTGCCGCAGAGCCTTGTACCCAAGATACACTTCCGCAGCTGAAACTGTGCAGTCCTTCGAACCGACCCTGACCTTGAGGCCAACCATACTGATGTTTTCTCCCGAAACGTCCATGGAAATGCCGGGCGTGTCGGTCGCGAGCAGCAGTTCATCTATACCCCGCTCAATGGTGGCCGAAAATGCGGAACCTTCAGGAAGTGTATAATTGAGCAACAGGGTACGCGTACCGACATTGGTTTCAATAACGCGGTATTCTCTCCCGCTCCTGACCGGAGACTCTGGAACGGACACTTCCGATATCTTTACATAGTCGCCGATTTCCACGTCCTCCGGAAATTCTCCGTCATCAAAGACGATGGCGTTGTCTTTGCTGGTGCCGGCGAGAACCACATCGGACACGAGTACGGCCCGAACTGCCTTGAGACGGATCGATACGGAATCTTCAATGATTTTGGCGCCAGGCTCATTATTTGGGAAAAAAGCCCTCTCAATGGAAGAATCATACTTGCCGAGCAGGGCAAGCGTTTCATCTTCTACGGCATCAACAATATGATAGCATGGGCCGATAATGCACGGCGATAATGTTGCCGACTGCGCTTTGCTGGATGTTTGGGCGTATTCCTGAAAGACCATGACCATCGGTTTCGTGTAAGCCATAAGTACCTGCCTGTTTTCAAACATGCGGTTCTTCGCATATTCAACAGCAATATTGCGGTATCTTTTGCTTTCAGTTCACAATGTTGATCTTTCAATAAAGGCAGGTTAAAAGAAAAAAGGCTCTACCCCATCCATCGACATATGTTCAGCAGGTACAGATGTCGATATAGAGCCTCCCTCCCACCCCGGTAGAGTTCCCCTTTCCCTATCGGGGTCTTACGTTTCCTGAAAATGGATAGCTACTCCAGTCAAGCTCCGTGTCTCACTGTTGAGCCTTGTCCAGATGAACTACATGGAATATGACACAGTAAGCAGTGTGGCGTACATCGCATCGTCCTGTTCGAAACGCACTGGCTCGGTAAGTGCGATGGACTCAACCATATGAACACCCAGCAACTTCGGCAGAGCTATCCTGGACATCATACAAAAACCAAATACATGCTGGCCAAGCAGATCCACCTCTCCCCTGCTCCGACCGATGATGTGAGCCATCACTGAGGAAGCGACAATACCACTGTTGAACGAATGGCCTGTCCGCGGATCCATGGAACCGATATCCCGGTACATGATGGGGGACGTCGATTGGGCTCCCCGTGTTACCACAATGAGAGGTTTCTTCCCCACCGCCTCGGAATCCTTGTTGTAGGAGGTATCAAACAAAACCCCCGTCCGCTCGAAGTCATCAGGGACAAAACGGAAAGGATGCTCTTCCGGAAGGTCGGAAAAACACTGCCGCTGCAGAGCGATAAACGCCTGTGCGACGTGCATGGGAGTCCCCTGGGGCGTAAGGGTATTTCCGAGAGGCTTTTGCGGAGTATATACCGCATCTGTTACTATGGTTCCCGTCATAATTCACCAGTCTATCAGCCCATATTCGGGAAAACCCGGCGAAATCCTGGAAACACTTGCAATCTGGGAAATGACTTCACCGCGCATGGCCACAATGTGAGGCTCTGAGTCGTATATCTTATAGACTTCCTTTGTCTCCACAAAGATGACCAGATGTTGATCCTTCATAAGAGGGGCACCCAAAATAGTGACCTGTTCCCGTACACCGGGGTTCTCCATGGCGCCGTTATCCGAGGCCATACGAAACTTCTGGCCAAAATCCACGAGTGACCAAAAATCTCCAGCAGGTTCCCACGCTAACGCTTTTCCCGTTCCCCGGCAGATACGGCAATTACCAAGCAGAATCTCTCCCGTAATTGAATCCGTGCAGTTGGGACAGCGCTTCTCCCCTGCCGGGCGGTACAGTTTGAGCAGCCTGCCGTTATACATTCGTGCCACCTTGACGAGGTCACGCAGAATCTTTCGGGCATATCCCGTCAGATAATCCGGCGTACTGAACGAGGTGTAATCAGTAGTCACTTTAGGACGCGGCGGCCCGAAAGCCACAGTCCCGTCAATCTCGGTACGCATCACTACTCCCGAAAATCGTACTCATTGAGCGCGGAATAAGGAGAATCCACGCCGCCCCAGCACGATGCATAGTTACTGTACACCTTGTGCTCACGAATCTTCTGTTCGAAAAGCTGCTTGTAGTAGGCAGCCAGCTGTGCATACTGCGGATATTTGTCATCGATTCCCGCATTAAGCCCCTGGGCATTATAGGTCACCTGGTTGCGCAGCTGCCTCTCGGCCTCGGCATTGGCCAGATGGTGGAGCACGCCATACAGCATGACCGTATCGGATGGAAAGTCTTCCACTCGATAAGCGCTCAACGGAGGGGTGGCATTAAAATCTTCCGCCGCCAGACGCATGGCCAACTCGACCAGCTCATCCGGAGACTGCAGACGGCCTTCAAGCAGAATATTCAATTCTGGAATGTCGCGTGCATAGATACGGATATCCTCCAATGTGACCATGCTAGCCTGCCTTCCTGCCGCGTTTTCTCCCTGAAGGAGCATCAGTCTGCTCTTCTTCAACAAGTTCGGATTCCTTTTCCGGTTGTGGACTTGCCGCAGTAACGGCGGGAGAACTTTCTTCCTCAATGAGAAGACCGGCTTTCAACATCCGCTGTATGCCGGCTTCCTCCTGTTCCGAACGGGGAACTTCCGGCAGACGCTCCCCTGCGTACAGTGTAAACCGACCGATGACGATAGTGGATTTCGTGTTGTTTCTGACAGGCATGACGTTTCCTCCCTTTTCATTTTCTCTGAAATATTGCGGGAATACTGTCCTGAAGTTCAAAAAAGTCCCGGTCAGAAAGCCTGCCCGGGATTTTTTGAGCGCAAGAGAGGCTTGCATCATTCGATAACGATTTTGACGAAGGCTCCGGTATTGCCAATACCACATCCCGGTGCCTCGTACGTATGAAAATGGATCATATCCGCGCGTGTTTCCAGGAACAGTGTCGCATCCTGCAACAAATAATTGTGCATGAAGTACTCCTGCGGCGCAAAGAAGTACATTTCATTTTCCTTGATGAGATCGTCCTTGATGGTGGTAACCACCGGCACACCAAGAAAGGAATCTTCACCGTCCACACCACGGTTGAAGCGTTCCTCCTGTGGCTTGTAGCCGATATCTTCGGTCTTGAGCGCCAGGGAGTCTATGAAGGTATTCTTATGCATAAGGACTTTCCCCTGAGGGAGACGTCTGCTTGTCAATGCCTTCATGCCGGCAATGAATGTCTGTTTGAAATCTGTCGCTCCGGCGGATACCGTAATCTTCTGACTCGCATCCACAGTGAGAATATCGCCAAGCGTCTGGATGAAAAGGCCATCTTCCTCCTGCTGCACGGCTTTGACCTGATTTTCCTGCAGCCATTGGGTAATCGGCATCTTATAGGTGAGCAGCTCGAACTTGTTCTTGCTCATCCTCTCCGACTCCACCTTGCCGAAGTAGATGCGGAAGCTTTTTCCCTCAAAATACCTGTGTTCCCCGGTTCCCTTGAAAGGCACATATGTCGCTTTCGATGCATCCGGTTCAATTTCACTGATAATGCTGGGAATATCGCTGTCGGTATCCTTGTCCAGCTCTTCAGCTGTGACGGTACGAGGCGGAAAAAGGCGGCGCAGGATACCGTCTTCATACAGTTTCTGCCTGATGTACCGGGAACCTGCTTCGGCAGCTTCCTTTTCCAGTCCGCCGCAGACCTTGTCGACAAAAGCTGTGTTTAAAAGTTCGGCGCTGATGGTGCTGGTTTCAATGTTCATCCCTTATCCTCCTACTCAGCGCTGACGGCGGGCATGATCCCCGCGGAAAACTTCAGGACGCGGAGCATCTGATTGACGGCATCATAGGACAGTACACGCCCTATCACAGTTTCCGTCGTCGCTTTGGCAAATTTACCATCTTTAACCGTGAGAGACATATTCGGCGTGTAGGTATCCGTCGCGAAGTGTTCGGAATCCATTTCAATAATGCAGTCACTCATGAGCAGGGTACATTTGCCGCTCATCTTGTCCACACCGATAACAATGCCGATTATGGGATCCGTTGCGGCTGCCGCGGCGGTAAGGTTGGCTTTCTCCAGCTTTCCAGATGTGTTGATCGCGGCAAGCATCCCATTGGTAATGGTTTTCGGAGCTGCGGGGACAAGTGTTTCATCCAGCGCTCCGTCACAGGGCCAGCCCTTTCTGATATTGTACATGCGTAACCTCTACTGTAGCTTAGTAACCAAGAGCGAACTGAGTAAGGGGATCAAGCTCGCCGCGCCCCGGAGCGGCGTCAAGTCGGCCATATTCCGAACTGGGAGAAAACCGCCGTGAAGAGGCGTCAAAGGCCGTCTTGCTCTGGGTCGCCTCCATATCGTCTGCCAAACGTTCGAAGCTCTCGGCCAGCTTTATCAACTCCCCCTGAAATTCTTTATGAGTCATGTGATTCTCGCTGATTCTGATTGTGGAAAAACAGCAGAAAGTCCTTCACACAGGAAGGATCAAGTTCCTCAACAACAGGAGCCGTTTCCCGCTCCACCTGTATGGAGGCAAGCTTGTACAGATGCTCTGCCATGGCACGAAATTTTTCCTGAAAATCCGACTCGGTCAGTGATGACACTTGAGACTCCGGAGCCTGTTCAAGTCCACATGGAAACGGCGTTTATCCGATGCATTTTTTTCCAGTTTTTCAACAGCGGCAGAGCGGAATACGATCGCTGCACGACGACAAAGTTCCTTGACCTCCTTGAACTGCGCATCCGTCATATCATGCTCCCACTTCTGCCATTGCCGCCCGATAGGCATTATCGGTCACAGCCGGATAGTCGATGCCGTCTTCCTCTTCATCGGACTCCTCTTCGGAAAGCTGACGCATCACCGCATCGTATGCGGACTGGGCGAGTGTTTCTTCATGCCCCGGAGAGAGAGCATCCTCGTCCCCTTCGGGATCCGCATCCTCCATTTGCCGAAGGACAGCGTTATAGACAGCCTCAGACACTTCCCGCTCCTCTTCGGGGGAGATGCCCTCTTCCGGTGAATCATGACCAGTGGAAGATATTTCTCCTGTTTCCCCTCCAGAACTGTCTCCAGAGGCCAAGAGTGCCTGAAGAACATCGGGGGAAACTTCCCCTTCTCCTGCGCCTTCATCCGCCAGCTTGCGCATTGTCACGGCATAGGCATCTTCATAAACCGATGCGCACTTCTGCCGTAGAAGTTCATCTTCAGTCTGCCCCGCTTGACTGCGCATTTCGCTGACGGCTGCTCGCGCAAAGATTTCGCCGAAAATCTGCGCTTCCTTGCCCAGAGCTTCATTGTGTTCGTCAATGTATTGTTGGGCGATATCACAAAGAGCCTGCCCGGCATCGACTGCCTGTTCCTCGCTTGCCGCAGCCTGGGCAGCCGCCTCCGCCACTTCCCCGGCGGATGTACCTCCATCTGGAGCGGAAGACGGGGGAACCTGAACGGCTGCCTGCTCTGCCGCCTGCTGTGCGGCCAATTCTTCTTCGGAAAGTTCCGGTGCCTCACCCGCCTCGGCAAACTTTTTCAAAAGGTCCGAAAGAGTAGGCCTCTTTTTTTCCGCCATGGCATAACCTCCATATGTATATGGGCTGAATCAACACCCAATATTGCGGAGTGGCCGAATGCACGTTCAAGAAGCTCGGAAAAGAAATTTTTCTCACGCCATGTTATAAGATTGTGCGGAACTGTGCCTTCCTGTAAAATCAAACGTGTCCCGAAACCATTAAGGACGCGAGGTTGTATGGAAAAACAGAATGAAGAATTCCCCTGGAAGGCGATGGTGTTCTGCTCCGCGGCAATCTGGGTTTTCTCGTGGGCGCTTGAAGCTACCGGACTGAACTGGTGGGAAGACAGACGCGTACTGGACGAGGATGGATACCTGAGGGGCGTTGACCGAAAATACGGCCTCAGATGGTAATGCCGTAAAAAAATTCCGGGACGGTTCATTCTGCGTCCCGGAATCCTGAAAAAATCACTTTCCGCCGTTTTTTAGATAGGCATCCCGCAATCTTTCATCATAGGCATGGGTCTTATAACCTGCTCCGTTGTATAACTTGGCGAAAAGCGCCCAGTCTTTTTCTCGCAACGCCGTAAGCATCCTCGTGTTGCTGCCCAAAAACCGACAAAAGGCAAGAAGCTGTGCACCCTCGCCAGTTTCCATGGCAGCAACGAATTCAGTCACGTTTTCAAAACCGGCGGCCGCGCAATTGAACCCCATGATCTGGAACAACCCCCACGAGGCGGAACGGAGCGCCGCTTCTTCATGAATCGCTCTCGCCTTCTCAAGCTGTGCCAATTCAGTTTTCGGGCCGCGTGCCCGTTTACCATCGAATGTCCGCGCGCAGATATCCGGATGGTCCGAAAGCACTACTTCAGGATCCAGACCTGCCTTCTTTAATTCGCTATAAAACACATGTTCTTCAAACATGACCAGTGGTCTGCCATCCTCAAGAAAACCTCTCCCGCTCGACTCTACCTCTACAAGAGCCTTGATGAGCGCGGTTTCCACACCCAGCTTTTCGGCTGCCTCAGTATAATCCTGCTCACTCAATCGTTTCGTCATATCTGTGCCCTTCTTCCTTTTGCGAGCAGCGCGCCTAGTGTTCCGCCCGCCATAGTTGCTACAAAGGGATGCTCCAGAGAATATTTGCCGGCTCTATGTAGTACCCGCCCGACGGATCCGAGTTCGCTCTCCGGATGGATCCCCCTGCGACCGTATCGCCACCAGTTGTACCCATAATCAAGTGCCAGCCCGGCCGGGGCAAACATCCCCGCAGCAGTGAGGACGCTCATCTTCCCTGCCGTCTTCGTCGTTCCCCAAGCCGAAAGCAACGTCTTGCCCGGAACTTCCACACCTCGGGTGGATACCACCAGAGGCCCGTCCCTTTTCAAGCCAAGACTGGCAAGCGTCGCGGCAGGAACCGCGGCTGCTGTGGCGTAAAGCAACCTGTTCGCAAGCCCTCTCTCATAGAGAAGCGCCCCGATGCTGCCGAGCGCCAGGGCCCCGGCTCCCAATACGGCTCCTCCCTTGAATATTTTCCCCAGCGCGCTGGATGCCCGGAGATGATACGGCGTTGTAACTTTCGTATTACCGTATCCATCCACGAACTCCAGCTGGCTGAATCGGGGAAACCTGTCGGCGACTCCGGGCAGCACGGTATCCATCATCCCCAGGAAATCTTCGGGAACCTCCCGTTCGTGCGGCTGCCCGAACTCCGCGTTTTTCTCCAGACCGTCCAGTAGGACTCGAAATTCCGCAATGGGTCGAATGACTCGCAGAATCAACATGCGGCGTGCAGGCAATTCAAATTCTCCGTTGTATGATGAAGCAACCTCGTCAGCGATATCATCCACAATGCCGGGATGTTCTGAAAGCAGGGAAAGCGCAGGCGGAAGCAGCCGAAGCATGAGGCCGATTTCCCTGTCTTTGGGCCTCCGTCCCATAGCGGAACGTCCGGCCATCCATGCAGCTTCGCAAAACCCCGGAACAGCACCGCAGCTCGCAAAAGCCAACAGAAGCCCGGCCGGACTGAGTCCCATATTTTCTGCACATTCCGGCTCGAGGTGCGGAAATTCAACATCCTCAAAGCCCCGCGCCACCATGTTGCGTACATTTGATGCCCATTCAGGCGCGTCCTCTGTTTCCCCTCCCTTCTCTTCGATGGAACGGCCGTCCACCAGCTTGATGATATCTGCCAGCTTGCCCATGCCCGCCAGTTTCGCCCGCTCATATGCCGCCTGTTCACCAAGTTCCGCAGAACCGCGTGTATCCATAAAGATAACGTCTCCCCTTCTCTCCGATGCGAGCTTATCCAGGGTATGAGCCATGGGATCCGCGGGCCGGGAAACTATGGAAATATCGAAAAAGCTCGGACAAGGATTGTGCGCAAAAACCTGCCTGCCATCTGGAAGTATTTTTCTCAGATTATAGCGTAGATGGTCACAATACTGTGCGCGTGTTGGAGCTTTGTTGCCGCATATGCTGCAGACATCGTACTTGACCCGGCAGCCCATGCTCACATAGACAGGCCTGCCCTGCGCGATATTCACGACTACAAGCTCTGCTCCCGGAGCTTTCTTCTCCACACGCAGAATGAGTTCGATGCGATGCATCGCTTCGTTGTACCAGCTGTATACCGGCGTACCGATACTCCTGGCAGGATCCTTGTTGACGTGATGAAGGAAGACATGGGCATGAGTCACGAAATCATGGTGGCAGTCACGCAGGTCATGCTCGCTGAATGCATCGCCGTTATTGTTGCAGCCGTAGTATTCGGCGGCCGAGACACCAATCACCCAGAGAAAACACTGGGAGGCCGGATTCCTTTCGATGGAATCCCAGAATTGCTGGATCTCGGAGGAAGCGGTCTTGACCAGACCGGCATCAAGACGACATACCCGCCTCTCCCCGGTTTCCCGTACCTCAGCCCCGAGTTCAATCACCTTCTCAAGCATGGTGTCCTCCGCATGGCGTCAAATACGCCTCTGGAGGCAAGCTGGTGTGCCGCCGTCTTCGCATTGAGAGCTCTCTCCGCCAGCTTGATATGAAGGTAAAAAGCCGCCCCAAGTCCGGAAAGAATCCTGTGCGCGCTCATGACGTTCCTCCTAAAACAGCTTGTTCTTTATCCCTTCGGAGCTCTTGGATTGACTGAGAGCTTTTTCCGTCTCCGCCATGGTCTTGAGCGTCTGCAAGTCGATACGCCCGAATCTGGCAAACTGCTGAAGCAGCTCTCTGACAGTAACTTTGTCCAGACTCATCTTCGGCGCGTAATGATAAATGGTGGCGTACCACTCAAGCAGGCGTTCCCTGTCTACTTCCTTCAGCATCGAATCAGTGGCGGAAAGATCTTCGATAATGGCCTTGCGGCGAGTGTCGTTCTGCAGTCTGGCAATAAGCTGCCGGAGGGCATAGCCGCCCACTATCCCGGCGTTCAGCAGCGGTGCGATGCTCCCTACCGCTTTGGCTGCGGAAGCCAGGGAATCAATGCCAAATCCACCATGTTTCACCATCTTTTCCTCTGCCGTTTTCATGACGTAATCACGGGCGTTCATAGTGCCTGGTGCTCCTTTCGGGGATAATAGGGATTGTCGGGGGTTACCCTGTCCATGTTTTTTTCCAGTGTCTCCCTGAGGCTGTAGCCGCTGAATACGGTGGGCATAACACCGCCGAGCACCATGGCTTTTCCTGCCGGAGACAGCCGGGCGAAGCTCTCGAATCCCCGTCCAGCCAGACGCGCAGTTCCGAGCGTCCCCCTGCCGATAATCTTCGCCGGGTATCTGGCTACGCTGGCTGCCCGCAACCCCATTGTTCCAACCCGCTTAGCCAACCGTCCCGCCAGTGACCATGAACCGGTTATAAAGCCGGCCTTTTTTACCAGTGCCTCTTTTACCAATGCCTCTCCTGAACGGGTAATCATGGCCTCAGTTCCCTCCGGCAACGAGACATGGCCCGTTCCGACGCGGCCATAAGCCTCTCGCACCGTATAAAGTCATCGTGGGCGTCGCATACCGTGCTGACAGTCCGGATAAACGGCGCTCTATCGTCCACAATATATTCAGCCTCCTTGCACAGGTTCGCATCCTTTTTTCTGAAATGTTCAATCAGTACTTGAATTATTGGATAACAGCGGCTGCCCAGCACGGAACATGCTTCGGCCATCTCACGTTCAAGGGAAGGCCCCTTGTCAGCCTCATAACGCTGGATGAGCCTGTTCAATCCGTTCTGCATCGTTTCTTCGGCCGCTGTTTTGCGAAGCAGCAAAGCATCATAGTGAACCTTAAGCGCCGCCAGATCGGAAAGGGTTGCCCCTCTGTCGGAATCTCCGGCAATCTTTTCCCCAGAAGGCGAAGAGCCGAAAAAACTCTCGAATACCTGCTGTTTGGCCAATTCAGCAGCCTTTGAGAGCTGTGGCCATGAAACCGCTTTCTCTTCTGCGGCACGCTCCCTTTTCTCTCCCCCAACTTCGGACAACGCATCGCTCTGCTCATGCGTGGGGTGAGTCAGAGCAAGCACGTCCTCGACTCTGGCCAGCGAAAAAATATCCTTGCCACGCCCTTCCATCTTCAAAAGCTGCAACATGGCTGCGGTATTGGCCTTCTCCGTCAGACGGCGCACTTCCTCAGGCACGAGCTGATCCGATTTCGCCCTCTCCATTATGCCCTTCACAAGGGGCACGCCGTTCTCAAAAAAGTCCGCGGCCACAGCCGCCGCCATTTCATGGAAATCCCTTGTCGTCGCTGGCATGATCAGCATGCTAACTTCCTTATATGATATCGTTGGCCTGTATTTCCGGTTCCTCTTTTCTTACCGGTTCGGTCACAATTCTGATAAGCGCCTCGCTCTGCCCCGTATTGTCAGGACGACTCCGTTCCATGGCGGAAAAGGCCTGAAGCATGAGTCTGGCATGTTCGATGGCGTGTTTCGTGATCGTTCCTCCCATTCCCGCATAGTTCATTGTAAGCGCCTTATAGGCTGTACTCATGTACATACGGCGCAAGAGTTCGAACTGCCGGTCAGTCTCCGGAATGACATGGGCATAAACATAAAGAACATACTCGTATCCCAAATCTACGGCTCTGAGCTTGAGCTGTCTCTCCTCATCGTTGTCGATGCTGTCCAGATAGGCGATACGATCCAGCACGGTAAGGAAACAGGTCGTGTCAAAAAACAGTTCACGATACCATTCATAAGCCCGGATCGGTACTTTCAGCGCCCTTTCCGCCTCCTCAGGCGGACATCCTCCAAGAATCAGGGCTTCTATGACCATCTTCTGCGTCTCATCACCATGGAGTCGATGAAAGACAATTTCGGCAATATCGTCGCCTTTCTGCTCCGTAAGAAACGCGTAATACGCCGTCTGCGCCTCACTGAGGCCGTCGCTTTTGTCCGGTACATGGAGCACTCGCACGAACTCCTCTATACGGCGCGCGGCTCCGTCCAGACTGAACATAACCTCTCCCGTCAGACCATATTGATGTACGACCTCAGCCTGAACACGATACCTCCTATAAGAGAAAACACCTTGCGACATGACGCCATAAGGGCATCCAGTTCTTCCGCCCCGTAATAGTCGGACAAGTCCTTCTTCTTCAGACCGAACAAAAGAATGCAGCGCCCCAGCTTATCTCCTGTGCGTTCAAAATCCGGCAAAAAATCAAGCAGTTGCTCTCGTACATCCGGATCGTTGCTGAATGAAGCCAATATACCGAGAGGCAACTCGTCGCTGTCACCAAGTTCCACGAAACTCGAAAGGACATCCGGTTCAAAGGCAGCTTCCGACGCTTCCGTGGCCTCCGGCAATGCTGCGGCAGTCTTCCCGAACAAAAACGAACGCTCGCTGTCGAGTACCTTCCGAACCTGGGTCGGTCCCAGTCCATACTTGCGGACGATGAACTCCGCCGCTCCCGCCTCGTCCGCAAAACCCGCTGTCTTTTCCTCCCGTCTGTCCGTCACCGTTATGACGCCGCTCTCACGCTGGATGACCAGAAGTGTGGAAATGGAACGCACAGCCCTCCAAAAATCGTCAATGTTACGGAGCAGACCGGAAAGGCGTTTCATGTCGTCCGGCAGGTGCATCCACAGAGTACCCTTCGGTAATGTCCAGCCGGACATCCGGTTTCCCAGCCAGCCTACCTCCAGCAGAGGAGAGAGGATAAAGCCCGGCTGCCAGTTCTCGCCGGGGGTGATGTAGACACTGCCGTCCTTCTCCGCAATGAACGGATGCCTGCCTATTCCCTCACAGGCGGTAACACGCAGACCGAAAGTATCCCAGTCGCGCACTGCGCATGGGTAGCCCCTGCGGTTTCTCAGGATGGGCAAAAGCCTGCCCGTGGGCAGAGAACGGAAACGCCGCGTGTCCCCAAATGCCCCGAACTTTTTCAGCTCATCCCCGGACAGTGCCGTGCCGGACTTCCGCAAGAGAAGGCAATCTCCACCTTCCATCCTCAGACAGGCTCCACGACCATCAAAAACATAACCGCCCATGACAAGTACCGGGATACTTTCCACTCCTGCGAGACCGACACGAAACGCTTCGGCGAGAAAACCCTCTCCAACAATGTCGTCCGCTCTTCGATCATTCCCCGCCTCGGAAGACGATGTACAAGCGCTGCAACATTCATTTTCTCCCCCCCATGTATACGAGAAGACACCTTCAAGCGGAGCTTCCGATTGCCTGATGATGGCGATTCCCGGCGAGTCCACAGCGTTGACGAGGGTGTATCCCCTCACGCGCATATCTTCTTTCTGGCGTCCCGTGAGCCATCCTGAGTTTTCCCTGTTCAAATCGGCAAGGCGAAGCACCGTGGGGGACTCCACGTGAGGTTCCTCCGCTTCCGACACGACCAGGCTTGCACCGAGCTTTTCCACCGGATAAAATTCGGCAATTTTTGCAAGTAGGCCGGGCTGTTCCTTCAGATACTCCCGCAAGGCAACTCTGGCCTTTATGGGTAGACCGGCTACAGAATTGGCGGATGACGACGCCAGAATGACGCTGGAACCGCACGGAGGCCGGACAAGACGGCGAAACAGCGATCTTGTGTCCTCAACATTCTGAACGGGGGAAACAGTCTTATGGTCCGTTACCATATTCGCTTTCCGAATGGCATCTACAGTATCGGGCACCAGAGGCTGGAACCTGTCTTCCCGCCTGTCGTACAGCAGTTCGCACGGCTCAAGTGAACCGCCGGACATAACGATGGGAATATATTGAATATTATTCCCGCTACGAATGATAAAGCAGCCGAACGCGTTGGAATTCTTCAGATCACTGGCGAGGACGCGAAAGGATACGATATATTCCATCAGTTCCGGCACCTTCGCCCGGAAAGCCTCGAAAGCCCGTGTGCTGAAATTGCGCACGAAAATCTGCTCGGCGTTCTCATGCGTCGCCTGCTGCCTGTTCATCCATGCGGATACGTTGGGAGATACTGCCATGATGTGTCTCTGCGTATGACAACGATGCCCTAGTCTGCGGACGGATTCCGCCGCCCCTCTGGGGCTACCAGCTCTTCGGCATCAAGCCTGGGTAAGGCCCTGACATGAGACGGGTGTGTTCCCTGCCTTCCCTGAACCAGGCCAAGGGCCGCCCCACCGGTAATCCCTGTACCGAGCAAGCCTAACGAGCGGGTTCTGGAATCCTTCGTGAGAAAAGAACGCAGACTCGTCAGAAGTCCGTCTCGGGCCCCCCCCATGGGATGGAATTGTCGGAAAGCCGAAAGCATGCCTACCTCTCAAGCGGGAACGCCGCTCCCGTGTTCTCGGAGCGGCGTCCCGTATTTATTCGCCGAGGGCGGCGGCGATATCCTCTTCCCGTCCGCGCCCGAAACGGTCGTAAAGCTTTTTGGCCCCATAAGCCGCTCCTCCAAGACCGGCCCCCGCCAAGCCATATGCTGCGGCGGCCTGCCCAAGACCGCGCGTACGGCTGCGCTCGGCCTTGGTACCCACCGTACCGAGAGCATCCTGCCGGACTCTGCGCGCTGCCCGCGTGCCAGTCACCTTGCGGATGTTCTCCCTGAACGCAGCCAGGGCCTTACGCTTTGCTGCCGCGTCACGAATTCCTTCCAGCTTGAATCCTCCCAGCAGGTAATCCCTGGCCTTGCCCGCCGCTCCGCCGAGATGACGGGCGGCCTCTTCCGAGTCCATGGTATACAGGCGCTTGCCGAGTCCTCTCAGCGCCTGTCCAGCGCCCTCGAGAGAAATGGCTTCTTTCACGAGAGGGGCGGCTTCCCGGTTGAAGGTGGCTCTGTCGATTTCTCCCGCCACTTTCATCAGCATCAGTTCGCCAAGCGCCGCTTTTACATCAGACGAATGTTCCGCGGCCGTTTTCTCCCTGTTTTCCCCGGAAAGGGCGAGCTGTGTTGCAGCGGCAATGTCATCCAGCGTATAATCCATTTCCGGAATGTCAGAGGCGACCCGTTCCGCCAGTGCATCGAAATCCGAAGTCGAAGCGCACTTGATAAGATCCGCGTCCACAAACGCGGCAAGCGCACCACGTACTTCCGCATTCCGAACGGCAAAAGCCATCTTGTCCATACTGTCCTCACAGAGTTGTGTTTTTCCGCGCAGGGCGCGGTGGTTGCTTCCATTCGAAAAGGCGGCTGTCTTTTGTCCTTCCGGCCTAAATTTCAGAGGAATCAGTCTGTCTCCCGTTTTGCCTCCAAACCACCCCGCAGTCATACCGCCTATGAGTGACAGAGGGAGTCCAAGCAGACCACGTGCCAACCTTTTGCCAATGGTTTTCGCTCCGATGCCTCTTTTCAGCCTCCGCCCGAAATTCTGGGCCAATCCGTAACCGTACAGGCCTCCCGCAGTTTCTCCTAGGGTTCCGCCGAGGGAATTTTGTCCGCTTGCCACGGCGTGGCCGACCATGCCGCCGGTCACCAGGGGATTGATGGTCCCGCCAAGCATCCCGTTCCGGCCGAACAGTTTGGGATACATAACGCTCCTCCTGCGGGAAGGCGCCCGCAATCCAATATTGTCACGGCGTATTCAGTTCATTCATATGTACGGCTTCTTCTACTTCCGCCCACCATCTCCGCAGGCAGACCTTGTCTTCATTGGCCAGCGCAAGCTGCAGCCGTATTTCATCAAGGTAATGCAGCAGATCCCTGACTCTGTTGCCCCGAAGTGTCGGTTCCGCCCTTTCCTGCATGCAGGCCGTCGGGGGAACTGCCGGAATCTGGATGACTGGAGCGGGTATAGAGTTCGAGCACGCTGTCAGGAACACGCATGTCGCCAAAATCACGGGTGGTCTGATCACGATTAAGTACCTCCTCAAGTACGGCGGCCTGCCGCCGGAACTCGCCGTGTATGTTTTCCTGACCTTCGCGCCATTCCAGCATGAGCTTCTGCATGGTCTTCGTCGAACTCTCCATCCTGCCGAGGATTGAAAGGGCTCCTTCCAATCGCTCTTCCACTCTGGCGGCCCGTTCACGCGCCTCATCCAGTTCCTCCCAGAGAAAACAACCTCCCAGAATCAGCAATACCGCAATTCCGCCTCCCACCACTTTAACATCCATATTCAGTTTTCCCCGGGCCTAAGCAGAGCCCTGATCTCTTCCAGCTCCGCTTCCAGCCATGCTACCGTCGCTTCAAGTTCAAGAATACGCGTGTCGCTCCGGTGAAACAGCCAGTTGAACAGCCGATGCCCCGGCTTCTCCACCGTCCACCCCGTAACGATGCGGGCGGCGTCAGGTTTCTGACGTTCCGCCGGATCGCAACGCGAAGCCCACACAAGCTCATCCGTATTCTCCTTGTACTGCGCTGTGAATTCTTCCTTGGTCATCCCATGCTCTCATTCTCCCATTCTGTGAGTCAGTTAATGAATCTGCCAAGAAAAATTGCGGAGGGAACTGAACTCTGTTCAGCTTGTGATTTGCCGATTGCCAAACGAAGTAAGAGGAGATGGGGTAGTTTCGGGTAATAAAAAAGTGCCAGACAGAAAGACTTCTGCCTGGCGCTTTTTTAGTGACCTATTCTAACAAAACAGATGCGTTGGATTCTACTACTCGCATTCTTGAGAACAGGCTTGCCGTGTCCCCTCTGTATGACGATGACAGCGTTTCCCCGATCCTCGTCCTTTTTCGGAACTGCAACCCCGATTCTGCCCCTGGCAAGCGGAATGTTCTCCCCTTCGACCATGGCACATGCATTGACCATGCCGATGCCTGACTGTCCGCCCTTCTCTGCCGGAACCGCATTCCATCTGTCTTCCTTCCATCGTAGTAGTCATAACTTCACTCCTTTTTTGAAATATATTTCATAATTATCATCAAAAATCAGCCGGGACAGGAACACATTCTCCCGGCTGTCTTACGAGATCAGTTCTCCGCCAGAAAGCTCCCCAGCGGCAGAGCAGCTTCCATGAACTCAGTCCGGCTCATCTTCCCGGCATCATAGAGCAACAACGCCGAGCCGGTAGAAGCCTTGAACTCCACGGAAGTAAACATCCCGCCAGCGGTAAGAGCCTGCTGCAGGGGCGCATGAACAAACGCTTTCTTGAAAACCTCATGTCGCAACCTCACTCGCCCGTCTGTGAAGCTGACGATATGCCGCGCGAGGGCCTTTAAAGCAGCCTCCCTCTCGGCGGCGCTGCTCCGGGCAGAAGCAGTTTTTTCCACTGCACATACATCTATGATGTCAGCATCAGCAGAAGACGCTTCAAGTTCAGATCGGGAAGCAGTCGAAAGACACGCCTTTGCCGCGGCCCCATTACGCTCCAGCAGGGAAGTAAGCGCCTCTTCCAACGGAGAAGAGTTTCTGCCGCCTCTTCCACTGCCGCACCCCTGCCCTCCGCTCCGCATACAGCCTGAGCCTTTACCCAAAATTGACAAGGCCGTCCCGGCTCTCCTGGTTCCGCCGCCGAGCAGTCCCTTCCCCATAAGCCCCAACAAACCGACAGCCATCTTGCCCATCATGCCATATCCTCCTCGGGCGTTCCGCCTCCGCCATTGAGAATCGAACGGCCTGCCCTGCGCCTCTGTCCGCCGCAGCTCTCACCATGCCGTACACTTTGAAGGCCATGTCCATGCGGCCCGCCATGACGCTCCTGACCGTGCTGAGAACGCATCTGCACATTGCCGCCTTCGCAATACAGAATCCACCCGTCACGTAATGCGATGGCAACACGCCGCCGGGCCTCGCCCAACAAACGGCAAAGCGTCGGTGTGGATATTCCCATGCAGTTCGCCGCAGCCTCCTGCGACATGCCTTCGGCATCCACCAAACGCAGTGCCTCCAACATGTCGAGGCTCAACGCCATTTCCGCCGCATCCAAACACCCTTCCGGAAAATAACGCCGCCATGCGGGCTGGTGAGCAATCAGACGAGTCTTTTGTGGTCGCATTTCTGCTCCAATTATTTTGAAATATATTTCATATATAAAATGCTCACCATTACCTGTCAAGATGGCCAGCTTTCATGCTCCGCGATCCTGTACGGTTCAGTGTGCCAAATTCCGGCCTCCAAATTTGGTATAAGAATATGAAAGGGAAACTTAGTCCGTAAAACAATTTCTATAAAAGGAGTCCCCCATGTCGGAAAACAAGGCACAATTCAGTCTCGGTTCCTTCCTTCTCGGTCTCGTCGTCGGCGCGGCGGCTGCGGCTTCCGCAGTCTGCGGCGCAGCCAAAGCAGGAATGCTTGACAGCGGTTCCGATAGTCCCAACGGAGAAAACTAAAAGGAGTATGTCGTGCAACAATACTTCCCTGTTTCTATGAGATGCGAATGGTGGCCTACTGAAATCAGATAACTATCCTGAAACAAACGGAAGGCCCTTCCATTTTCTGATGGAAGGGCCTTCCGTTTACCTGAAATAAGGAAATAAGCTTATGTGTAAAGAATATGAGAACTGCACTAGTTGCCCGCAGTGTGGAAGTCGTCATACAGGACTGGCGGGATTCGATGATTCCAACACACTCCTCGCCCATAGGGTATGCAAACGATGCGGAATGCGCTGGGACTCCGCCTTTTCAGGTTTTTCCACGGGAATTATGGATGATCTGGAAGCATTTGCCGTCAACTTTTCCGACGAAGAACTCAGGATGTTTCACCCGCTATCCCGCAAAGCAGACATCAGGCTTCTTTCATGCCCGGACAGCAGTTTCATTTGAATTCTGTCCGTCCAACGGTTCTCCCTTCTGCAAAGGAATGGAGAACCTTTTTTTAGCTCATGCTCCTCGTACGTTCAACTGCCCGCAGCATCAAACACTCCATGTTCATACAGAATACTGAGTCCAATACCGAGTAAGGCCACACCTCCCGCAACTCCGGCCCAGCACCGTACACAGCCAATCCGCCCTAGACGCGCTCCCGCTGCCATGCCTCCAGCACTGATCAGTGTACACACTATCCCAATAATCATTGCTGGAAATATTATAGGCAGATGAAGAAGGGAGAAGGAAAGCCCCACGGCCATGGCATCAATGCTGGTCGCCACGGCAAGAAGAAGCAACGTCAGACCCGATGTAGGATCCTTTGCTTCAACGTTTTCTTCTTTACCCCAAAAGGCTTCACGCAACATATTCAAACTAACGAAAGCCAGCAGGGCAAAGGCAATCCAGTGATCCCATCGCTCAATAAGATGTCGGACGCTAAGACCAAGCAGCCACCCTGTTACCGGCATAACAGCCTGAAACAGACCAAAGGCCAGAGGCATACGCAACAGCTGAACCAAACTGGGCTTTCCCAGGGTGATGCCCGTCGCAACAGACACGGCAAGGGCATCCATGGCAAGAGCCACAGCCAAAGCAAGAAGTTCAAGAAACGGCACGGAACGACTCCAATGTCTCGAGTAAGATGCGGCACTCATGTTCTATATCAAACCCACAGGCAGGCAGACAAGTTTGTGAACTATGTTCAGCAACATAAAAAAACTGACATTCCGGCGGGGCCTAATATTTCCCTTCCCCGGAATTTCCCAGTTCCACGCCATATGCGTAAGCGGGAATCGGATTGTACCCGTGGATGTCGCTCTTCTTGCCGTACATGGCAGCTTCTCCGATCTGCTGACGGAGATACCTGGTATTGAGCCCGGCAATCCAGTCTTCGCTCTGCTGCGGCACTCTGGTAAGCGGCAGCTCATCCGCAGCAATTTCCAGCCCCTGTACCGTTTTCACCTTTTTTATGCCGCCCTGTTTCAGATAGGCCTGTGTGGGAGCGTCGATTTCCGTTCCAACGGTCATGTTCAGAACACCTTCGGCCAAAATGGCTCCTATGGCGGAGTCAAGGGAAACCTCCGTTTTCGGCATGGAAGACACCGCCTTCTCAAGTTCGCTGTACGCAATGCTCTCCCCTGGAGAGTATGGGAAACTGGCCGGAGCCTTCAAGACCCGCACATACGGATGAGCATTGCGGGCCAGCAGCTCAAAATGGCGACGGTCGAGCTTATTGCCCGTATTCCTGTAGACATCGTACATGGCCTGTGTCGCACTTGAACGCAGATAACCAAGATTGCGCAGACGGGCGATATCCCGCAGGTTGTCCACACCGGAGCTGAGCTCCATGCCCGGGTACACTTTCATGCCGGGTTTTATATGCTTCAGCACCTCAAGATTCTGGGGTACATGGTAATCCCAGTACCCCTTCCGATCCGGCGTCGGCCGCGCCAGTTCAATATAGCGATCGGGCACGGGCTGGGTCTGGCGGATGGTAATGAGTTTGCCGCCCTGTGGTGCCGGGCGCACATACTGTACCTCGCCCATGACTTCACACAATACCTTCCGGTGCGGATAGTTGGACGGTGATTCCACAATCTGCCGGAAGCCCTTTTCGCCCATGAGCTTCTTCTCACTGGTGGCCATGGTCGTGCTGTGCTTCGCGGCGAGTGACATCTGGGTCAGGGGTTCGCCCAGCGACCCCGCTGTGATGAGTCCCGCATTGTCGCCTATCCGGTAAGGCTTTCCCGTACCGGGACGCAGCCCCATACATTTTTGGCAAACCGAGCCCCCCGGCGCCATGCAGGTTTCCGGGCTGCGGACAAGTACCCGATCCATGCCGCTCCTGAGCATCTCCTGCTGCACGTCGGCCGTCACCAGTGTGCCGACCTTGAATTTTCCCTCAGTCCGTGCGAGATAGCGGTCTATGATGTCCTCATCCCGTACGCCAAGCAGGATGCCCCGCTCCGTGCCGCAGTCTTCGCGTGAGACAACAGCCGGAGCCAACACTGCGGAGATGACTTTGCTCATCTCTCCGGGCGCGGCGGTGGCCACCTGCCCCATGGCTATGTTCCGGCGGCTCTCCGTGGCGCCGAGCCAGAAGTGCAGTGGATCCACGCCCTCGGCATAGCTTTTCGGCCATATTTCCGGCACAATGTTTCCATTGTGATCGGCAACGACGCCCGGCGATGTACGAATCTTCATGAGCTGCGTCACGCCGGATTTCAGACCGGAACGTACCATCTGTGAGGCGTCATCCGTTCGCCCGTCGAGATCATTGGTCGCAAGTTCATGCTGCAGACGTTCAAGTCCGGGAATCGGATCCCGCCCGGCCTTGATATCCTCTTGCAACTCATTCTGATGCGCCCTGATGATGGCGTCGCGCTTGTCTCTGTTGGGAACGGATAGCTCGTCAAGCCCGATGGTCAGCGGCTCGTAGGTAGATAGCCTGTCCCCAAGACGTTTCAGAGAGCTGACGACCTCATCATAGCGGTCAGGGTATCGGGTCGCCACATCGGAAAGCAGCTGAGCCAGATACACATCGTCCACCTGCCGCACAATCCCCATTCCGGCTGGCAGACACTTGTCCACAAGATACTGGGCAAAGGTCTTGGGCATCTCACTTCACCCTTTCGTTCCCGGACTCTTCGTCCACGGGAGAACCTGTCAGCATCTCATCAATACGCCTGCCCTTGCGCAGCCAAGGAACAATTCGCTCAAAAACGTCGGCCTCGGGGGAGCCTGCATAACCCAGAGCTCCGGCTCCACTCACACCAAAGCTTCCGGCAAGATACCCACGGTTTTCACGTGCCATCCGCCCTGCCCTCTGAGCTCCGGCCTCGGCCGCAGAACGGAAACGGGCCCCGTATACAGACATTTTCCGCCGCAACGCCCCGCCTCCGATACGCTGCAAAGAAGAAAACGCAGCCGTCTTGTTCAGTTCGCTCCCAGGCAGAGCAACCAAATTGTCCGGATACACCCGACCTTCAACGATCATCATATGAACCTCCGCTTGATCGGACTTTCAAATCATCCGCCCTCGGAGAATATTGGAGTCTGCCCGTCGCTGGTTCAGATTCCGAATACATGACAGCACTCGATTCCGTTTTTATACTTTTTCTTGTCAAGAGGAGACAAGATATACATGACCTCGGCCCACTGCGATGAGCCGAGGTCTAAAAAGTAAAACCGTCTTGGAGCCGTATACGGGGGCACTTACCACGCCGTGCCAGCTCCGATTTCTGTTGGCGGCAGGAACCGGGATGCCTTTTTGCATAACGTGTTTTCCGTTTAAGGTATTTGTTCACAGTATAAGCGAAGCGTCCGCCGAAGCACAGACGGCTGTTGGTGGCGTCAAAGCGCAGGTGTTCGCCAGTAGTCAGCCATTTCTTGCTTTTTTTCCCTAATCGCCTATGAAAAATAAGGCTGGATACAGGTGCCGCCGTGAAGACGCTACTGGCGTACATGCTCCGCCCTAGCAGCGGTTGATGCGATAAAGGGATGTGGCGCCCCCCCCTGTATCCGCACATTTCACAGTCCTGCCCCTTGAATCCCCGGTTCTTTGAAACTATCCTTTTTCCGCCTCGTTCGTCGCCGCCGTGAAGACGCCCCTGGTTTGCGTGACTCCTCTTTTCTGACGGAATTGGTACAGATCATCGATCTTCCTTTTTGTCCCATTATAATTTTTTGCCTTAAAATTCACTCGCACGATGATTTTTCCCGTGTCACGGACCCGTATCCCAGGCATAGACAAGCCTCTCGTTACGTTCGTTTCTACGCTCACATCCCCCTCCATAAGAGAGTCCAAAATCTTCGGCTGCATCTGGTTTGCCGGCCCACCAGGGCAACAAACAGCATAAGTACGCTCAACTATCCGCTGATGCCTTTCCAGCCTCCCCTTCACATTGAACGTTTTCGTCGTTCGACGCACTTCTTGAACTCCGATACCGAACATCAGAGGAGTCCTTATGAGAAGCGTGGCCAAAACGGAAGCTGATCTTGAAAGAATCACGACGCACAGCCTCTTTCATCTTTATGAACCGGGTGAACTGCGCATGTTCCAGGCATACAGCCTCAGCGTCATGACCGGTATAAAAGACAGTCTGCTCGCTGCGGGAAACAATTTCATGGCTCCTGTACATGCCTGGCTGGAGGATTGGGTGAAACGCGGCAAGGGTAAGTGGTGCAGCGTACCGCTGAACTACTATCTCGTTCTGTGGCTCAATAATCTTCAGGATGCCGAAGCTCGTACGGCATGTCTCGAGGCGCTCAACGGTTCCGTCCGCAGGGCATTGGCGATCCCTGCCGTGCTCGGCAGGGAAGATAAGGTGTTCCCTATTGCCGATCTGCCCGTTACGCCTGCAGCACGCAGCTGCATCGCCCACCCCAGCCGCCTGCTGCGGGAAAATATCGGTACATGGAACACCCTGAATAACCTGCTTACCGCACTGGTCTTCGCCTTACTCAACAGGGAAGCGGACATCAGCGCCTATATCCTGCAAACACTCGCCGAATGTTCCTACCTTCTGCCGCTCCCTTTTGAAGTAAGTCCCGGTTCCGGCAGTGCCCCGGAGAACTGCGACGTTTTCCTGCCGCTCTATAGCCCTTCAAGTGAAGTCAGCAACGTCATGATCTTCGGCAAGGCCCCCGTCGAAGCGGCAGGGATGGCGTTCGGCGGGCTGCTGCGCCATCCGGAATACCATTACCGGCTGGGCTGTGGCGGCTGGCGGAAAGGTGGGGACAAAGAACAGCGTTCTCAACATCTCGCTCGGCTCCTGGCCTACCTCTCCGTCACCACCGCGGAAAGTAGAGAGGCCAGTGAAAAAGCCTGCGCCGTATTTTCCGGGACATGCCTCTAAACGGTATGTTCAAGAATGCGATTTCTCTTGTCTGGAGGGTTAACTGAACCTACAATGAAAAGGGAACAAGAACAGCAGTAAGGAGTTATTATGAAAGCTTCTCTTATTTGTTTGTTATTATTAGTATGTGGTATTCTCATCCCCACAAGTGCAACAGCGGCTTTTACTGCCCATAATATAGAAATACAACACCATTACGGCGGCAGGCATGGCGGATGTGGTGGGTGTGGCGGCTGTGGCTGGTAAAAATACTTGCATAGGAAACTTAGATAGTTAACGATTCTTCCTGTATGGATAGGCAAATATAAAAATAGAGCCGGAAGTTTTTCCTTTCCGGCTCTTTCATTTGTCGAGGGAATATTAGTTCATTCCCTCGACTGATACGGCATTTTTTATCCGTATCCCTGTCATGAAACATCACAAGCAGGCTGGTGTTCTTTTATCGTATATGAACTCCTTTTTTAGCATGCGTCAAAACATATACTGGAATGAAAGTGTATACTTGAAGTTATTTTTGTTGGCTTCATACCCAACACTACGCCAAAGTTCCTTATCCTGATCCATACGGATATAACCGAGTTCAACGTGCATGGTCAGATTGTCATAAATCTTATAGGTGGAATCAAAGTTGAACTCAACAGCCTTATCCGCAGTAGTCATATATGTCATGCTGCCGATAGTATCCTGTGGGTTGGTAATGAATTTATCCCGCACCATCTGTGTGTTGTTTGTGCCTTGATAATAGACCAAGCGCAGCACATGCGACAGATCCTCATAGAAAGAAATATTATTGATCCGTGCCATGGCCGCCCATGTACCGCTGATGCCATAACCAAGCGTCAAGGCAGCACCGCCGTAGTTAGTGCCGTCAAAGCCATAAGATGTGGGATACATGTCGGGAAAAATGGAAGGCAGACGCTCAGAACCGTTATAGGGATTGGCATCATCACCGGACGTATACCAAAGAAGTATCCCCGGCGTGCCGAAATCCATCTTGTACTCAGCAAGAAAGACGGCATACCAGCCTGACCGCTTGACGTCGAAGTGACGACCGTTGAGTTCGGACGTTCCTACATCTACGGATCCATATGCGGCATCAAGAGCAAAATTGAAGGGCTCAAAAGCAGAGAGCTGTGCGGCAATGCCGCCATACCACGCGCTTCCATGCGCCTTGTCGCTGGCACTTATGATGGAGGAAGTTGCTCCAAGGGGCATCATACCCTGCTGGGCAATGGATAAGTTGAAGTCTGTTCCCTGAAAACTATCCCGCCCGACGAAACCATACATCCCCCACGGTGTTACCCGGACTCCATCGAATGTAATGGGCAAAGTCATCCCCACGAAATCCATGGCATCATGCGGGTTAAAAGTCTTCTTCGTTTCGGAATCGTAGGTGAGGGCATTGTCATTTTCGAGACGGAACCAGAACAGGTTGGAACCTATATTCTCAGTAAACGGTGTGGAAAATACGACGCCACCCGCATAGGTAGAATCAGTGGAAATGGCGTTGCCGATGGTGGTGAAACTCGGCAGAGCGAAACCCTGCAGCCCTACGCGCATTCTGGCCTCAGTATCGGGAATGGCCCAGTCAACGTAGCTTTCGAGGATACCGATGAACTTGCCATCCGTTCCAAGGGCCGCCCCCTGACTCTGGTATCCCCAGTTCTGATGGCCTACCTGGAAATAGACGACCCCCTTAAGGGATTCGGATGCAATGATCTCGATCCACGTACGCAGTCGAGTGCTTGCCCGCATATTGTCGTCGTGATTTCCTTTGGCAAGGTTGCGATCCGCCCATGAAAAGGGACGGTGTTGCCAGACACCGGCAATCTTATATTCCGTTGCTGAGGCTATAGGGGCAACGGTAAGCATTGCCGCAAGGATTAAGAGAGAGAGAGAGAGAGAGAGAGAGAGAGAGAGAGAGAGAGAGAGAGAGAGA